>Ga0126312_10001740_pt1 | contig 14382 bp, 15 predicted proteins | sample Plot104A_FD_92537 | JGI IMG/M metagenome (GOLD analysis project Ga0126312, IMG submission 92537) | Serpentine soil microbial communities from UC McLaughlin Reserve, CA, USA - Plot104A | ecosystem: Environmental > Terrestrial > Soil > Grasslands | place: USA: UC McLaughlin Reserve, Lake County...
CTCGCCGCGCAGCTCGGCGACCGTGCCCTCGGCGAGTTGGTTGAAGTCGGCGCGCGGGACGGTCAGGCGGATGCGCGCGTCGGCGGCGACGTCCTTGGTGACCTTGGGGCCGGGCACCTCGACGCGGTAGAGCTGGGTGTCGCCGCGGCCGCGCAGCTCGAGGCCGACGACGAGCTTGAGCTGCTGCAGCGCCGGCACCTGCTGCTGGAAGCGCTGGACGGCGTTGGTGACGAGGGTCTTGGTGTCGGCGGACGCCACTTTCGCTGATGCTAGTGAGCGGCTAGCGTCAGCGGCGGATGGCCGCCACCGCGTTCCCGGCCGCACCGCCGATGAGCGCCCCGACGAGCACGTCGCCGGGGTAGTGGACGCCGACATGGATCCGCGAGTAGGCGACCGCTGTCGCCAGGACGCGCAGGGGGAGGTCCACCGCGACGAGGCCATGCCCGGCCGCGGTGGCGAAGGCGAACGCCGAGGCAGCGTGGCCGGACGGAAACGAGGACGAGATCGGCATTGGCACGTGCCGGGCCTCGGGGACGTCGGCGCGGTCGGGGCGCCGGCGGCGGCTGAGAAGCTTGACCCCGAGGTTCACGCCGCCCGAGGCGACGGCGATCGCGGCCAGCCCGCGGACGGCGGCGCGGCGGCCGCGCGGGCCGCCCCCGAGCGCCAGCCCGGCGGCGCAGCCGAGCCAGAGCTTGGAGTGGTCGGCGGCGCGCGAGAGCGCGGCGAGCTCGCGGTCGATCGAGGGCGTGCCCGCCGCGGCGACGGCCGCGTAGACGGCGTGGTCGAGCGCGCTAGCTTCGCGGACGGTGGCGGCCAGGCGGTCGGGCACAGGCGTCACGCTACTGCGGCTCCATGACCTCGCGGCTGGCAAAGCGCCTCCTCGCGCTCGTCGCGCTCTTGGCGTGGGCGGTCACCCTGGCCGCGCTGGTCTTCTTCGCCGTGCATCACGTCGTCGACGCGCTCGCTTCGCTTGCCCTGACCGCGCTGGCGCTCGGCGCCGGGCTCTACGCCCTCGTCCGGCGCGGCTTCATGCGGTGGACGGGCGTCGCCGTCGCGCTCCTCGCCATTGCGGGGGCGATCGTGCTGCTGGTCGGCGACGGCGCCGTCGTCACCCTGATTGCGTACGTCGTCGCCGTCGGCGTCGCCTCGGGGGCAACCGGACTCGCGCTGCGCCCGTCGGGGCGCCCGCCCGGCTGGGCTCAGCTGCCCGCGCCGGGGCGCCCGGTCCTGCTGATGAACCCGCGCTCGGGCGGCGGCAAGGTCGGGCGCTTCAACCTGCCCGAGGAGTGCGAGAAGCGGGGCATCGAGCCGATCGTCCTGTCGGCCGGCGACGACCTCCGCGCGCTCGCGCTCGATGCGGTGAAGCGAGGGGCGGGTGCGCTCGGCATGGCGGGAGGAGACGGGTCGCAGGCGATCGTCGCTCAGGTCGCCTGCGAGCACGACCTCCCCTATGTGTGCGTCCCGGCGGGCACCCGCAACCACCTGGCGCTCGATCTCGGGGTCGACCGCGACGACGTCGTCGGTGCGCTGGATGCCTACGGTCCCGACGGCCTGGAGCGCCGCATCGATCTCGCCACCGTCAACGGCTCGGTGTTCGTCAACAACGTCTCGCTCGGCGTGTACGCGAACATCGTGCAGTCCGACGGGTACCGCAACGACAAGGTCGGCACGACGCTGCGGATGCTGCCGGAGCTGCTCGGTCCGGAGGCCACCCCGTTCGACCTGCGCTTCGCCGAGCCCGGCGGCGGCGAGCACATCAGCGCCGATCTGCTCATGGTCTCCAACGGGCCCTACCGCCTCGATCGGCTCTTCGGCATGGGCTCGCGGCCGCGGATGGACTCCGGAGAGCTCGGAGTCGTGGCCGTGGGCATCGACAACCCGGCCCAGGCGGCCGAGTTCCTCGCCCTCGAGAGCACGGGCGCGGCCCACCGCTTCCCCGGCTGGCGCTCGTGGACGACGGCCGCATTCGTGGTCGACTCCGACTGCCCCGTCCCGGCCGGCGTCGACGGCGAGGCGCTGACGCTGGACCCGCCTCTTCGCTTCGCGACCCGCCCCGGTGCGCTGCGGGTGCGTCTGTCGCCGCACCATCCGGGTCGCTCGCCGGCGGCTTCCAAGCCGCCCAGCGCGCCGGCCGCCGTGCGCGAGCTCGGGCACGCCGCGTTCGGCCGGGCGCCGGCGGGGTAGCGTCCGGGAGCGTGCGACGCCTCGGCCGCGAGGCCAGCCGCTTCTACTGGGGGTCAGGGCTCTGCGACGACGTCCCGGCCATGGCGTGGTTCCTCGTAGCCATGCTGGTGCCGCTCGCGCTCGGCCTGGGCGCCCTGGCCACGCGCGTCTTCAGCGACCAGGCGGTGCACGACTTCGCCAGCCGCGCTGCCGACGTGTTCCCCGATCAGGTGCACCACCAGGTCGTCTCGCTGGTGCTCGAGACGCGGCAGGACTCGCCGGTGCTCGTGGCCATCGCGGTCGCGCTCATGGTGTGGACGGGCGCCAACGCCGTCGGGGTGATCGAGCGCTGCCTGTCGCGCCTGCTGCGCCGCGAGCGGGGCGACGCCGTGCACCGCAAGCTGCGCCACCTCGGGCTCGCGGCGGCCTTGGTGCTCGTCATCGCGGCCGCCGTGTTGCTGGTCACCGAGACGACGCGCCTGCGCCACACGCTGGGGATCGACGGGCTCGTGCTCGACGTGGTCGGCATCCCCCTGATCGGCGTCGTCGTGGTCGTGGCCCTGGCGGCGCTGTACCGCACGGCGCCGCGTGGCATGAGCATGCCGTGGCGCGCGGCGCTGGCCGGCGGACTGCCGGCGGCCGTGGTGCTGCTCGTCACGCCGACGGCAGCGCGCTACTACATGGACAGCGTCGCGAGCGGCACCGCCCTCGGCGTCTTCCTGATCCTGCTCGGCGTGCTCGTCACGTGCTACGCGGCCGCGATCGGCCTGATCGTCGGCGCGGGGTTCGCCGCCCGCGTCACGCTCGGCCACCCGCTGCCGGACGTGCAACCCTGAGCAACCACGGTCGCCCGGCGGCGCCGTCCGGCGCCCGCCGGCTCGACCGCTCTAGATCTTGTGCCTCTGCAGCAGCTTCTTGCCGATGACCATGCGCTGGATCTCCGAGGTTCCCTCGCCGATCAGCAGCAGCGGCGCGTCGCGGTAGAGCCGCTCGATCTCGTACTCCTTCGAGTAGCCGTATCCGCCGTGGATGCGGAACGCGTCCTCGACGACCTCCTTGCCGGTCTCGGAGGCGAACAGCTTGGCCATGCCAGCCTCGAGGTCGGAACGCTCGCCGGCGTCCTTCAGCCGCGCGGCGCGCAGGGTCAGCAGGCGGGCCGCGTCGACCTTGGTGGCCATGTCCGCGAGCTTGAACTGGATCGCTTGGTGCTGGGCGATCGGCTTGCCGAACGTCTTGCGCTCCTGGCTGTAGCGCAGGCCGAGCTCGAGCGCGCGCTGGGCGATGCCGACGCCGCGGGCGGCGACGTTGACCCGGCCCACCTCGAGCGCGTCCATCATCTGGATGAAGCCCTCGCCGACGCCGGCCACGTCGCCGCCGAGGATGTTCTCGGCCGGGACGCGGTACCCGTCGAAGACGAGCTCGGTCGACTCGACGCCCTTGTAGCCCATCTTCTTGATCTTGGGCGGGACGTCCAAGCCCTTGTGCGCGCCGGTGTTCTCGCTGACCCCCGGCTCCTTCTCGCAGATCAAGCACGTCATGCCCTTGTAGGGCGGCTCGGCCTTGGGGTCGGTCTTGACCAGCGTGAAGACGATCCCCGCCATCAGGCCGTTGGTGACCCACATCTTGGTGCCGTTGACCTCGTAATCGCCGTCGGCGGTCTTGTCGGCGCGGGTCTTGATCGCCTGGACGTCGGAGCCGAGCTCGGGCTCGGAGAGGCTGAACGCCGCGCGGACCTCGCCGGTGGCCATCTTCGGCAGCCAGCGCTCCTTCTGCTCGGCCGTGCCGAACTTCATCAGCAGGTAGGAGCCGATGAAGTGCGTGTTGACGATGCCCGAGATCGAGATCCAGCCGCGCGAGAGCTCCTCGACGATCATCGCATAGGTCGTGAGATCCAACTCCATCCCCCCGTACTCCTCGGGGATGGTCACGCCGAACAGCCCGAGCTCCTTCATCTGCTCGACGATCGGCTCCGGGAAGGCGTCCTCGTGGTCGTAGTGCTCGGCGTTGGGGATGATCTGCTCGTCGACGAACTGGTGGACCATCTCGGTGATGGCCTTCTGCTCATCGGTCTTCTCGAACGGCTCGGTTGCTAGCGCCATGCGCTCGAGGATATCGGCGCCTCGCCCCCCTGGCCGCCGCCTGCGCGGCGCTGTGCTGGCTGCTCGTCGCGGCGGGCTGCGGCGGGTCTCATGAGCACAAGCAGGCGCGCAAGCCGGCCCGCGTGCTCGTGGGCTTCAAGCGCTGGGCGGGCAGCGATCCCGCCGAGGACGACGTCGTGGTCCGGCACGACGGCACCGCGGAGCTGCACCTCGACCACGGCGGCGCCGGCGGGCATTTCAGCCGCGTTCGGCTGACCCGCGGCGAATGGGCCGGGCTGCGCCGGGCGCTGGCCGGCGACCCGCTGGCTCATCCGGGGTCGCCGCGTTCCGGCCCCCGCGTGAGGGGGGCGTACCGGTATGTGGTGTATGCCGGCGGGCGTGCCGTGGCCGCGGACGGCGACCGCCTGCCTCGGCGCGTGCAGCCGGTGGTCGACGCCCTCAACGGCGTCGTGGACCACCACGCAATCCCGGACCGTCACTCGTACTAGTGACCTGAGTCGTCATTTCGCGGTCACCTTCCCGGCGTCTGGGCGCGCCTGACGCCACCCGCGGGAAGACGGCCAGGGGGCGCAGGGGTGTTCGACCTTCGTCTGAATTATTCATAGGAAGGTCGAACACCCCCCGATCGCTAGCCTCCCGACGCCTTGTCGCAACCCGAGATCACGCCCGAGCTGGCCGCCAAGACCCTGCCGGGCTCGTTCCCCGGCGACCTGGGGATCGAGCTGGTCGCGATCTCCGACGGCGAGGTGCACGGGCGCCTGGCCGTCGATCGCCGTCATCTCCATCCCGGCGGCTACGTGCACGGCGGCGTTTGGGTGGCGTTCGGCGACACCGTCGCCGCCTGGGGCACCTTTCGCCATCTGCGCGACGGCCAGGACTTCACCACCGCCGAGCTCAAGGCCAACGTGTTCGCCGCGGGACGCGACGGCGACGTGCTGACCGCCCTCGGCATCCCGCTGCATGTCGGCCGTCGCACCCAGACCTGGGAGGTCAAGGTGCACAACGGCGACCGCCTGGCGGCGCTGTTCGTGTGCACGCAGATCGTGCTCGAGCACCCGCCCGTCCCGCGCGGCTGACCGGCCCGCTCGATCAGCCCGCGTGCATCCACGGCTAGCCTGCCTTGACCTTCCTCCGGCCGCCGACCGGCTCGGTGTAGGCGCCGGTTTAGACCGATCCTGCCGGCGCGTCCGCGAGCGGTGGCGGCAGGGTGAGGTCCACCTCGGACTGCTCGATCGCCCGCGAAGCTTGCGGCAACTTGGCGCATTCCCCCGCCGCTAGGGTCACCCGCCGTGAACTTCGCCCGCGACGTCGTCGACGCCGCGCCGCCCGACCGGCCGGCGCTCGTCGCCCTCGGCCGCGACGGCTCGCGCCGGGAGATCGCCTTCGGCGAGGTCGCCGACCGCAGCGCCCGGCTTGCCGGCACCCTGCAGGCGCGCGGCGTCGGCCGCGGCGACGTGGTCCTGACCCTCGTGGGCAACCGGCCCGAATGGGTCGAGGCCATGGTCGCGTGCTTCCGGATCGGCGCCGTCGCGCTGCCGTGCAACGAGCAGCTGCGCGCCGGCGACCTGGGCCAGCGCCTGGCCGTCGCCCGGCCGGCGCTGATCGTGGTCGACGAGCGCAACCTCGGCGAGCTCGAGGCGGCGTCGCCGGACTGCGGCGTCCTCGTGATCCCCGACGATCGCATCTACGACGCCGAGCCCGCGCCGGCCGCGGAGCTCGCGCCGGCGGACCCGTGCCTGATCGTCTTCACCTCGGGTACCTCCGGCGAGCCCAAGGCCGTCGTGCACGTACAGCGCTACCTGCCCGGCCAGCGGGTGCAGGCCGAGCACTGGTTCGGGCCGCGCGCCGGCGAGCTCGCCTGGTGCACGGCCGCCAGCGGCTGGTCCAAGTCGGCCCGGAACGTGTTCATCGCACCCTGGCTGTGCGGCGCGACGGCGCTACTGCACGACGGCCGCTTCGACCCGCACGAGCGGCTCGACCTGCTCCAGCGCGAGCGCGTCGCCGTGCTCTGCATGGCGCCCACCGAGTACCGCGTCATCGCCAAGCGGGCGCAGCCGCGACCGATCGAGGGTCTGCGCGCCCTCGTCGCCGCCGGCGAGGCCCTCGACCCCGAGACGCTCGGCGCCTGGCGCGAGGCCACGGGGCTGGAGATCCGCGACGGCTATGGGCAGACCGAGACCGGCCAGACGACCGGCAATCCGGTCGGGGCCCCTGCCCGACCGGGCTCGATGGGCAAGCCACTGCCGGGGATGCGCCTGTGGGTGGAGGACGGCGAGCTTGTCCTTGACCCGGCCACGGTGCCGACGTTCTTCGGCCGTTACCTCGGCGGACCGCCGCCGTCCGGCACCTGGCACACCGGCGACCGCGTCCGCCAGGACGATGACGGCTACCTGTACTTCGAGGGCCGCTCCGACGACGTGATCATCTCCGCCGGCTACCGCATCGGGCCGTTCGAGGTCGAGTCGGCGATCGTCGAGCACCCGGCCGTGGCCGAGGCGGCGGTCGTCGCCCATCCCGACGAGGAGCGGGGCAGCGTCGTGCGCGCGGTCGTCGTCCTGCGCGAGGGATACGAGCCAAGCGACGCGCTGGCGGGCGAGATCCAGGACCACGTCAAGCGCCAGACCGCCCCCTACAAGTACCCGCGCGTGGTCCACTTCGCCGACGAGCTGCCGAAGACCGCGAGCGGAAAGGTCCGCCGGGCGTCGCTGCGCGGATAGGGCCGCTGGCCGCTCAGCGCTCAGCCGCGCTGACGCGGCGGCACCATCGTCTCGGCGGGCCGCCTCCGCTGGTCCCGGTCCTGCGCCGACATGTGCGCGCTGGCCCAGCGCCAGGGCTCGCGCCACGACCGCATCGGCACATCGCCGGCATTGCGGCTGAGCGCCGAGGTCCCGAAGCAGCCTTTCCAGCACGGGGAGGTCATGGCAAAAGGCCTTCTCATTGTGCCTTTTCGGCCGGATCGATGCTCGCTTGAGCGCTGCTCACTTCGCAACGACACGCGCCTGCTCGAGCCAGCGGTTCACCTCGGGCTCGGCGGCGGCCTCCTCGAAGCGCGCGAAGTGCGTCTCCGCGTAGCCGAGGAAGTCGTAGTCGGCGGGCGAGATGGCGCTCTGCACCAGCCCCCACATGGCGTCGCGGAAGTCGGACATCAGGCGCATCAGCCGCAACGACGCAAACTGCCGGTCCGTCGGCGGCTCGTTGAAGTAGGCCGTCAGCAGCCATTCGTCGTCGCCCTCGTCGAAGACGGCGTTGGCGGAGAGGTTGCCGAGGTCGAAGAACCGGTCCCCCATCCCGGCGTACTCCCAGTCGAGGATCCGGACGTGCTCGCCGTCGTAGATGAGGTTGGGCGGCGCGAGGTCGCCGTGGCACGGCACCGGCGCGTGGTCGCGGCCCTGCATGGCGGCCTCGATCTCGCCGGCCAAGGCGTGGGCGCGGTCGTAGCGCTCGTCGGCCTGCACGCCATGGTCGGCCGCGATCTCGCGGTAGCGCTCGACGGCGCGGAAGGGCGAGAGCTTCGTCCGCAGCCGCGGGCCCTTGTGCAGCGCCCGCAGCGACTCCGCCACGTCGGCGAGCACGTCGGGCTCGGAGAGCTCGACCGTCAGCAGTGGCCGTCCCTCGACGTAGCGGGTGACCAGCACGTCGTAGTCGGGCAGGTAGGCGGCGACCTGGGGCCCCACCCCCACCCGGGCGGCCGCGCGGGTGGCGTCCTGCTCGGCTCCGCGGTCGATCCCCAGGGCGCGGTTGTCCTTGCCGGGCAGGTGCACCACGTAGTCGCCCGGACCGAGGCGGGCACGAAACACGCGTCCGGTCATCCCGCCGTCGAGCGGAACCGGCTCGCCCTGCACCGGCCCCAGTCGCGTCGCGAGCTTGCGCAGCACCGCGTCCATCGCCGGCGGGACCATGCGGGGAGTAGAGCAAGCGGGAGGGTAGGGTTGCCGTATGGAGCACAGCGTGGCGGTGGACGCCGTCTTCGAGCCGGTCGCGCGCCCTTCGATGTTCGAGGAGACGGTGGCCCGGCTGGGGACCGCGATCCGCGTGGGGCTCCTCGCCCCCGGCACCCAGCTCCCGCCCGAACGGGAGCTCGCCGAGCAGCTCGGCATCTCGCGCTCGACGCTGCGCCACGCGCTGACGACGCTGGTCCAGAGCGGGCTGCTCGCGTCGGCCCGGGGGCGCGGCGGGGGCACGTTCGTCGTTCCCCGTCCGCCGCTGGTCAGCGGCGAGGCTGTCGCGCTCGGCGAGGACGTGCGCGACGTGCTCGACCACCGGCTCGCGGTCGAGACGGGCGCCGCCGTGCTGGCGGCAGAACGGCGGACGCGCACCGACCTGGCCCACCTGCGCGACCTCGTCGAGCGCATGGCGCGCTCGGACGACTTCGAGGACTACCGCCGCGCCGACATCCGCTTCCACATCGGCCTGGCCGAGGCGTCGCGCTCGGCCCGGCTCGTGGCCTCGATGACCGAGGTCCAGGGGCAGATGAGCGAGCTGATCTCGGTCATTCCCCACCCCGACGAGGTGCTCACGCATTCCAACGCCCAGCATGGGCGCCTCGTGCGCTGCCTGGAGCGCCGCGAGGCCGGAGCGAGCGTCGAGCTGCTGCGCGAGCACCTCGCCGGCACCGAGCACATCCTCGAGGGCTTGATGCCGGGCCGCGGCGCCGCATAGGCTCGGCGAGTGAACCTTCAAGAACTCCGCGCCGGTGTCGAGAGCGGCGAGATCGACACCGTCCTGGTCGCGCTGGCCGACATGCAGGGCCGGCTCCAGGGCAAGCGCTTCACCGCTCGCCACTTCCTCGACACCGTCGTCGACGACGGCGCGGAGGCGTGCAACTACCTGCTCGCCGTAGACGTCGATATGGACACCGTTTCCGGCTACGACATGTCGTCGTGGGAGCGCGGCTACGGGGACTTCCATCTCATCCCCGACTTCGGCACCCTGCGCCGCGTCCCGTGGCAGGACGGGACGGCCATCTGCCTGGCCGACATCGACTGGGAGGAAGACCAGAGCCCGGTCGTTGCCTCGCCCCGGCAGATCCTGCGCCGCCAGCTCGACCGGCTGGCCGAGCGGGGCTGGAAGGCCTACGCGGGCACCGAGCTCGAGTTCCTGGTCTTCGACGACTCCTATGAGGACGCGTGGAAGAAGGGCTACCGCGACCTGCAGCCGAGCAACCTCTACAACGTCGACTACTCGCTGCTCGGCACCGCGCGCGTCGAGCCGCTGATCCGGCGCATCCGCAACGGCATGCTCGGCGCCGGCCTGCGGGTCGAGAACTCCAAGGGCGAGTGCAACTTCGGCCAGCACGAGATCAACTTCCTCTTCGACGAGGCGCTGGCCACCGCCGACGGCCACGTGATCTACAAGAACGGGGCCAAGGAGATCGCTGCCCAGGAGGGCATGGCGATCTCGTTCATCGCCAAGTACAACCAGGCCGAGGGCAACTCGTGCCACATCCACATCTCGCTCCGGGGCGACGACGGCACGCCCGTGTTCGCCGAGCAGCCCGAGATCTTCGACCGCTTCGTCGCCGGCCTGCTGGCGGGCATGCGCGAGCTGACCCTGTTCTACGCGCCGAACATCAACTCGTACAAGCGGTTCCAGCCGGGGTCGTTCGCGCCGACGGCGGTCGCCTGGGGCAACGACAACCGCACATGCTCGCTGCGGGTGGTCGGCCATGGGCCCGGCAAGCGGGTCGAGAACCGGATGCCCGGCGCCGACGTCAACCCGTACCTGGCGCTGTCGGCGCTGATCGCCTCGGGCCTGAACGGGATCGAGCTCGAGCTCGAGCTCGAGCCGGCCTACGAGGGCAACGCGTACGAGTCCGACAAGCCGCACGTTCCGATCACCCTGCGCGACGCGCGCGATCTGTTCGCGCAGAGCGACCTGGCCCGGCGGGCGTTCGGCGACGACGTCGTCGACCACTACCTCAACAACGCCCGCGTCGAGCTCGACGCGTTCGACGCCGCCGTGACCGACTGGGAGCTCTACCGCGGCTTCGAGCGGTTGTGACGCGGCCGGTCGTCGGCGTCACCACCTCCCTGCAGGAGATGACGTCGGACGGCTGGACCGAGCTCACCGCGGGGACGCCGGCCACATACGTCGCCGCGATCCAGCGCGCGGCCGGACGCGCGGTGCTGCTCCCGCCCGACGAGGAGACGGCCGACGCGCTCGACGGGCTCGACGCGCTCATCGTCAGCGGGGCGGCGGGCGACACCGACCCGTCCCACTACGGCGCCGAGCGGCACCCGGAGACCAACCCCGTCGATCCGTTGCGCGACCGGTTCGAGCTTGCGGTCACGCGTGCCGCCTTGGAGCGCGGCCTGCCCGTGCTCGGCGTGTGCCGCGGGATGCACGTGTTGAACGTGGCGCTCGGCGGCACGCTCGACCAGCACCTGCCCGATGTCGTCGGCCATCACGAGCATGAGGGGACGCCGGGCGTGTTCGCCGAGCACGACGTGCGGTTGGACCACGGCTCGCTGGCGGCGCGCGCCGTGGGGACCGGGAGCGCGCGGGTCAAGAGCTACCACCACCAGGGCGTCCGCGACCTCGGCGCCGGGCTGCGCGCGACCGGGTGGGCGAGCCGCGACGGCCTCGTCGAGGCGATCGAGGCCGACGACGGCTTCGTCCTGGGCGTCCTCTGGCACCCGGAGGAGGACGACGCGTCCGAGGTGATCGGCGCGCTGGTGCGCACGGCGGGCGAGCGGCGCTCGGCTGCGTAGCGCCGCGGGTGGCGTTCAGCGGCGGGCGGTGGATGCAGCACCTGCCGCGTGAACGGCAGCATCGAAAGAGGGTCGGCCCCGAGCGCGCGGCGGGGACGTGAGCCACCGGAGGTCTGACATAGCGACCTCGCGTGGTCCACGTCGCCCGTGCCGGGCGGCCCGGGCACATCCTCTTCCGTCGCCGCCGTTCTCGCGGCCCGACCGCAGCCACGGCCCGCGCTGAGCGCCTAGCCGCCCAGTCCGGTCGCCAGGTGCGCCCCGCCGTCGCAGTCGAGCACGCAGCCGGTCACGTAGTGGTTGGTGGCCAGCGCGACGATGGCCGCCGCCACATCGTCCGCCTGGCCGATTCGCCCGGCGGGCACCTTCGAGAACGCCTCGAACGTGGCGGCGCGCATCTCGTCGGGCTGGTTGTCCCACCACGGCGTGTCGATCACGCCGGGGGAGACGGCGCTGACGCGCCGCGGCGCCAGCTCAGCGGCCAGCGGCGGGACCATCGCCTCAAGCGCGCCGTTGATCGCGGCCAGGCCGGCGGTGCCGGCCAGGGCGGCGCGCGCCGAGCCCGCGGTGACCAGGACCACGGCCGCCTCGCGCGCGAGCGACGGGAGGGCCTGCTGGAGCGCGGTCGCCTGGGGCCAGAACTTGCCCTCGAAGCCGGCGCGCAGGTCGCCGAGCGCGAGGCCGGCGAACGGACCGGCGCCGCTGCCCCCGCTGGCCGCGAGGACGAGGACGTCGATCGGCGCCAGCCGCTCGGCCACCGCCCGAACGGCGTCCGCATCGGCCGCGTCGAGCGCCTCCCCGCGAACGCCGTCGCCAAGCCGGGCCAGGGCTGCCTCGAGGCGGCCGCGGTCCCGCCCAGCCACCACGACGTCGTCGCCGCGAGCGGAGAACGCCCGCGCCGCCGCCTCGCCGATGCCCGACGTGCCCCGACGATCAGAACCCTTGCCATCGTGTTCGCCTCCTCCATTTGTCGAATCGGTCTGTCTCGACAACTTTACCAAGACGATTCGTCTCGACAATGTGCGAGGATGGGGGGATGGAAACCGGACGCAAAGGGGGCCGGGCGGGCAAAGCGGCCGGGGCGGGCAGAGCGGGTGCGCCGGACGAAGCCGGCCCGGCGGACAAAGCGGGCGCGACGCGGGCGTCACCTGCTCGCCCCCACACCGGCCGACGCCGCAACGAGGCGGCGCGGCGCGCCGTCCTGCGCGCCACCGCGCAGATCCTGCGCGAGCGCGGGCCGGAGGGGCTGACGATCGACGCGATCGCGCGCGAGGCCCGGGTCGGCCGGCAGACGATCTACCGCTGGTGGCCGTCGCGTGCCGCCGTCGTGCACGAGCTCGCCAGCGAGAACGCCCGCCTGGCGGTGCCGAGCGAGCCCGACACCGGCTCGCTCGAGGGCGACGTGCGGGCGTTCCTGCGCGCCTCCTACGAGGCCGCCGCCCGACCGGACATCTCGCCCATCCTGCGCACTCTCGCCTCCGAGGCCCTGCGCGACGACGACTTCGCCGGCGCCCTGCGCGACTTCACCGCCCAGCGGCGCGCGGTCCTCCGCGCCCTGCTGCAGCGCCACGGCGTCCCACCTGTCCGGGCCGAGCTCCTGGCCGAGCTCGCGTTCGGCCTGATCTGGTACCGCACGATCACCGGCCATGCCAAGCTCGACCGGAGGACGGCGGACGCAGCGGCCGAGGTCCTGGCTACAGCGGCGTCACGTACGCGCCACTGATCCCACCGTCGACCATGAACGCCGACGCCGTCACGTAGGACGACTCGTCCGAGGCCAGGAACAGCGCTGCGTTGGCCAGCTCGACCGGCTCGGCGAACCGCCCCATCGGCACGTGGACCAGGCGGCGGGCCGCTTCGTCGGGGTCCTTGGCGTAGAGCTCGCGCAGCAGCGGCGTGTCCACGGGGCCCGGGCACAGCGCGTTGACGCGCACGCCGCGCCTGGCGAGCTCGACGCCGAGCTCGCGCGAGAGCGCCAGTACCGCGCCCTTGGACGCCGTATACGAGATCTGCGAGGTCGCGGCCCCCAGCACCGCGACGAACGAGGCGGTGTTGATGACCGATCCGCCGCCGGTCGCGAGCAGGTGGGGGATCCCGTGCTTGCAGCAGAGAAAGACGCTTGTGAGGTTCACCTCCTGCACCTGGCGCCAGACTTCGAGGTCCGTGTCGAGCGCCGACGCGTCCTCGCTGGGCGAGATCCCCGCGTTGTTGAACAGCACGTCGATGCGCCCGTGGCGCTCGCGCACCTGCGCGTAGAGGTCGCGCACCGCATCCTTGTCGGTGACGTCGACCGCGAAGTCGGCGTCGCCGGCCACGTCGACGCCCACCACCGTCGCGCCCTCGGCCGCGAACCGATCGCTCGTCACCGCGCCGATGCCGCCGGCCGAGCCCGTGATCACCGCGACCTTGCCGTCGAGCCGGCCCATTCAATCGGTCGCGTAGAAGACGTTCTTGACCTCGGTGTAGGCATCGAGCGCGTCCGGGCCGAGCTCGCGGCCGACCCCCGACTGCTTGAATCCGCCGAACGGCGTCGACACCCGCACCGACGTGTTCGAGTTGACGGAGACGACCCCGGTCTCGATCGCGCGCGCCACCCGCAGCGCCTTGGCGCCGTTGCGCGTCCACACCGATCCGGACAGGCCGTAGATCGTGTCGTTGGCGAGGCGCACCGCCTCCTCCTCGTCGCGGAACGGGATCACCGCGGCCACCGGCCCGAAGATCTCCTCGACCGCGGCGCGGTCGTCGTTGCGCACCGGGCAGAGCACGGTGGGCGGGAACCAGTAGCCCGGCCCCTCGGGCGCCGAGCCGCGAATCGCCACCGGCGCGTCGCCGTTGACGTACCCGGCCACCTGCTCGCGCTGGCCCGCGGAGATCAGCGGGCCCATCTGCGTCTCCTCGTCGAGCGGATCGCCGACCCGCAGGGCCTCCACCGCATCCTCGAGCGCCGCCATGAACGGGTCGAGTACCGAGCGCTCGACCAGGATGCGCGAGCGAGCGCAGCAGTCCTGGCCGGCATTGCCGAACACCGCCAGCGGCGCGGCAGCGGCCGCACGATCGAGATCGGCGTCGGCGAACACCACGTTGGCCGACTTACCGCCGAGCTCGAGCGTGACCCGCTTGATCGTCCCGGCGGCGCCGGCGGCGATGCCGCGCCCGACCACGGTCGAGCCGGTGAAGGCGATCTTGGCCACGTCGGGGTGCTCGACCAGGCGCTGCCCGCACACGCTGCCGGGCCCCGCGACCACGTTGAGCACCCCCTCGGGCAAGCCGGCGTCGAGCGCGGTCCGCTCGAGCTCGAGCGCGGTCAACGGGGTGAGCTCAGCGGGCTTGAGCACGACCGTGTTCGCGGCGGCCAGCGCGGGTGCGATCTTCCAGGCGGCGATCACGAGCGGGAAGTTCCAGGGCACGATCAG
>Ga0126312_10001741_pt1 | contig 14374 bp, 11 predicted proteins | sample Plot104A_FD_92537 | JGI IMG/M metagenome (GOLD analysis project Ga0126312, IMG submission 92537) | Serpentine soil microbial communities from UC McLaughlin Reserve, CA, USA - Plot104A | ecosystem: Environmental > Terrestrial > Soil > Grasslands | place: USA: UC McLaughlin Reserve, Lake County...
AGCCCGTCGGAGTGCTTCATGATGTTGGCCTTGTGAGCCGCGGTGACCTTGCCGCGGCCGTTCTCCTTCGCGTAGTCGAACGCGCTTCGCACGATCCGCTCGGAGCCGAAGACGCTGATCGGCTTGATCGAGATGCCCGAGTGCTCGCGGATGGTGGACCCGTCGAGGTCGGCGATGAAGCTGCGCAGCTTCTCGGCCTCGTCGGTGTCCCTCTCGAACTCGATCCCCGCGTAGAGGTCCTCGGTGTTCTCGCGCACGATGACGATGTCGGTCTCGGGAAAGCGAGTGCGAACGCCCTCGTAGGCCTTGCACGGGCGTATGCACGAGTAGAGGTCGAGCTCCTTGCGCAGGAGGACGTTGACGCTGCGGAAGCCGGAGCCCACGGGCGTGGTGGTCGGACCCTTGATGCCCACGCCGTTGCGCTTGATCGAATCGAGGGTGCGGTCAGGGAAGGGCGTGCCCTCCTCGGCGTAGACGTCCTCGCCGGCGGGCTGCTGGTCCCAGTCGAACTCGACGCCAGTGGCCTCGAGCACCCGGCGGGTCGCCTCGATGAGCTCGGGACCGGTCCCGTCGCCGGGGATCAGGCTGACTGCGTGGGCCATGGGGGCGGCGATGCTAGCGAGCGCGGAGAAGCGCGCGCAGTTCGCCCGCCACGCGCTCGGGCTCGCGGTGCAGGCGGCGCCAGGTGAGGCGAATCACTCGGTGGCCGGCGAGGAGAAGCGTCGCGTCCCGTCGCCGGTCGCCCTCGAACGCGGCGCGGGTCTTGCCGTGGAACTCCCAGCTGTCGAGCTCGGCCACCAGGCGCTGCTCCGACCACAGCGCGTCGACGATGAACTCGCCGAGCGCGACGTTGACCGCGGGCAAGGGGACGCCGTGGCGGCGGCAGAACGGCAGGAAGATTGCCTCGAGCGGCGACCAGGCGTCGACCAGCGACGGCCGCCGGTCCTCGAGCAGCGGCCGGAGCACCCTGAGGCCGCGCCGGCCGTGACCGCGCGCGCAGACCGCCTCGACCGCGGGCAGGTCGAGAAGCCGGAGCCGCTCGGCCTCGTCGAAGCACCGCTCGACCTCGCGCGGCCGGACGACCTCCGCCAGGTCGAACAGGGTCCTGGCGACGGTCGTTACCGGGATGCCCTCGTGGACGGTGCAGTCGTCGGGGTGCAGGGCGCGCACGCGGTGGACGTCGATGCCGGGGCGGGAGCGTGCGGCCGGGCGGGGAACGGTGACGTCCGTCCGCGTGCGCGCAGTGGGCCGCAAACCCCAGAGCGCAGCAGCGTCCCGATGGAGCACCGAACGCGGGCCGCACGCGAGCACGGCGGCCATGCGATGCCCGTTTGGCGTCAGCCGCCGGTGACCCACCGCATAGACGCCGCGGTAGATCCCATGCCACCGCCCGACGCCCGCTCGATGCTTGACGGCACCGGGAGCAAGCCCGAGGGCCACGAGCTGCCGATACGCGACGACCCCGTGCTGCCGCTCGGCAAGCTCGGCAACGGCGGCATCGAAGGAGGGCTCGAGGGGGCGTGAACCACCTTGGGTCGCCATGTCAGACCTTCGGTGGTTCACGTCCGTCATGGTGGATGGTGGGCCGGAAAAGCGCGCGTGTGGCGCTTGGGTTGTTGTGGAAGTGCGGAGCGAGTTGGTCGGGTCGCGCGGGGGGCGCCGCCCGGCCTCCTTCGGGGCCGGCGGCGTTGCGGGGGGGGCGCCGCCCGGCCTCCTGCGGGGCGGCGGCGCCCGTGAAGGTTGCGCGAAGGTCTGAACCGTGCTTCACTCTTTCGTTGCTGGCGTTCATGCCCTACCGACCCACCCCACGCACCGAGGCCAAGCGCACACGAGCGCGTGAGCGCATCGTCCGAGCCGCGCACGACCTCATCGCCACCGGCGGCTACCGGGCCGCGTCGGTCGCCGCGGTGGCCGACAGGGCCGGGGTCGCGACTGGGAGCGTCTACCGCCACTTCCCGTCGAAGGCCGACCTGTTCGCCGAGGTCTTCCGGCGCGCCTCGCAGCGCGAGGTCGACGCCATGGCCGAGGTCCACGCCGCCCCGGGCGCGGTGGCGCAGAGGCTCGCGAGCGGCGTCGAGCGCTGGGCTCGCCGCGCGCTCATGGCAAGGCGACTCGCCTGGGCCCTGCTGGCCGAGCCCGTCGACCCCACCGTGGAGGCCGAGCGCCTCCACTTCCGCCGCGCCTACCGCGACCAGATGGCCGCCCTCATCGCCGAGGGGGTCGAGCGCGGGGAGCTGCCCGAGCAGGACCCCGAGCTGACCGCCGCCGCCCTCGTCGGTGCGATCGGTGAGTCCCTGGTCGGCCCGTTGGCGGCCGCGCGGGTCGATGAGGAGAAGGTGGTTGGGGGACTGATGACGTTCTGTTTGCGATCCGTGACCGACAAGGAGCCCGCGCATGTCCGCGACCGTCTCGCCGTCTAGCGACACCACCGCAGCGCTCAACCAGCCGCCCCCGATGCCGGACCACAACGCGTTTGCGGCCCACGCCGCGCTGCGCGAGGCCGTGCACCGCGAGGGCGCCGGCTGGGCGGAGGATCGCCTGCTGGCGCTCGGCGAGCTGGCCGGCAACCGGCAGGTCCGCGACCTCGGCCGCCTCGCCAACGAGAACCCACCGATCCTGCGGACGTTCGACCGCTACGGGCACCGCATCGACGAGGTCGAGTTCCACCCCGCCTGGCACGAGCTGCTCGAGCACGCCACCGCCCACGGCCTCCACGCCCTGCCATGGGCCGAGCCGCAGGACGGCGCGCACGCCGCCCGCGCGGCGATGTTCATGACCTGGAACGTCGAGGCCGGCCACGGGTGCCCGATCTCGATGACGTACTCGGCCGTCCCCGCCTTGCGCACGGACCCCGAGCTCGCCGCGGAGTGGGAGCCCAAGATGGAGGTCTACCGGTACGACAAGCGCTTCGTCCCGGCGGCCGAGAAGGACTCGGTGCTGTTCGGGATGGCGATGACCGAGAAGCAGGGCGGCTCGGATGTCCGCGCGAACACCACGCGCGCGGCGTCCATCGGCGACGGCGAGTACGAGATCTTCGGCCACAAGTGGTTCTGCTCTGCCCCGATGTGCGACGCGTTCCTGATCCTCGCGCAGGCCGATGCCGGCCTCACGTGCTTCGTCTTGCCGCGGTGGAAGCCGGACGGCAGCCGCAACGCCTTCCGCCTCCAGCGCCTGAAGGACAAGCTCGGCGACCGCTCCAACGCCTCGTCCGAGGTCGAGTTCCAGGGCGCCTGGGCGCGCCTGGTCGGCGAGGAGGGGCGCGGCGTGCGGACGATCATCGAGATGGTCAACCACACCCGTCTGGACTGCGCCCTCGGCTCGGCCGCCGGGATGCGCCACGGCACCGCCGCGGCGATCAACCACTGCGCCCACCGCTCGGCCTTCGGAAAGACGCTGATCGAACAGCCACTGATGCAGAACGTGCTCGCCGATCTCGCCATCGAGTCCGAGGCGGCGACGATCTCGGCGCTGCGGCTGGCCCGCGCCTACGACGAGGCGATCGCCGGCGACGAGCAGGCGACGCAGCTCAAGCGCGTCGCCAACGCGGCGCTGAAGTACTGGATCTGCAAGCGCGGCCCGTCGCACGCGGTCGAGGCGCTGGAGTGCCTGGGTGGCAACGGCTACGTCGAGGAGTCCGGCATGCCGCGCCTGTACCGGGGCGCTCCGCTGGCGTCCATCTGGGAGGGCTCGGGGAACGTCCAGTGCCTCGACGTCCTGCGCGCCCTGGCGCGCACCCCTGCCGCGCTCGAGGCGTACTTCGGCGAGGTCGAGCAGGCCGCCGGCGCCGACGCGCGGCTCGACGCGTTCACCGCCGAGCTGCGCGACGAGCTGGGCGATCTCGAGGCGATCGAGTCACGCGCACGCCGCGTCGTCGAGTGGATGGCGCTCGCACTTCAGGGCTCGCTACTGGTTCGCCATGGAGATCCGGCGGTGGCCGACGCGTTCTGCGCGTCTCGCCTCGGCGGCGACGCCGGCCGGGCGTTCGGCACGCTTCCCGCCGGCGTCGACTTCCGGCGGATCGTCGACCGCCACTCGCCCACCGACGCCTAGCGGCGCCTACCAGACCCGCTTGCCCGTCGGGCCACCAGCGGCGAGCCCGAAACCTTCACCTTCCGGTCTGCCCGCGGCAGGCTGAAGCCACCCCGCTGTCGCGGCGTGCCCCGTCGCCCCTCTGTTGTGCTCGTGGTCTAAGCGATGAGCGCCGCGATCAGAACGATCGCGACGAGCCCGCCCAGCGCCAGCCCGAGAAGGTTGGCGAAGGTGACCCAGCCGTTGCCGAGACGCTTCGCCATTCCCCGATCCGGCGTGAGTATGAGCAAACGTTCATGCATTGGCGCCCGTAGTACACCGGGCCCGTCGGACCTAAACCTCAAACCGTGCGTGGCTCGTGCGTGGGCCGAGGCCCCCGCCCCCTACCATCCGGAACATGCCTGCACGTGGCGCGATCACGCTCTTTCACTTCCGGGGGATCCGGGTTGGCGTCGACTACTCCTGGTTCTTCGTCCTCTTCCTGGTGATCATCTCGCTGTCGGGCTTCTACAAGGACGTCCTCGGCGCCGATCAGGACGCGAGCGGCCCGTATGTGCTGGCGGTCGCCAGCGCGCTCGCGTTCTTCGCCTCGATCCTGCTGCACGAGCTGGGCCACGCGGTCGTCGCCCTGCGGGAGGGGATCGGCATCTCGGACATCACGCTGTGGCTGTTCGGCGGCGTCGCGCGGATGACCCGCGACACCGACTCGCCCGGAGCCGAGTTCAAGATCGCGATCGGCGGGCCCGTCGTCTCGTTCCTGATCGCTGCGGCCTGCCTCGGCGCCGGCGTGGCCGTGGGCGGCGACGGGTTCTGGGACGCGATGCGCCTCTCCGACGCCGCCGACACCTCGGGCGGGCTCGCCCTCCTCGGCTGGCTGGCGACGATCAACGTCTTCGTCCTCGCCTTCAACCTGATCCCGGCCTTCCCGCTCGACGGCGGCCGGATCGCCCGCGCGATCGCCTGGCGGGTCACGGGCGATCGTGCCCGCGCCACCCGCTTCGCCGCGACCCTCGGACAGGGCTTCTCGTACCTGTTCGTCGCCGGCGGGGTCCTGCTCGTCTTCTCGGGTGACGTGATCGGCGGCATCTGGCTGGCGCTGGTCGGGTTCATCCTCGGCTCGGCGGCCCGGGGAGCCGTGGCCCAGACCGAGCTGTCCAGCCGGATCGAGGGGATCACCGTCGCCGACGTGATGGATCGTGAGCCCGTCGCGATCCCCGAGGACACCAGCGTCGAGCAGGCGCTCGACGAGTTCTTCCTGCGCTATCGCTGGCCCTGGTTCCCCGTGGTCGACGCCGCCCATCGCTTCCTGGGGCTGCTCCAGCGCGGTGCCGCCGACGCGGTGCCCGAGGGACGCCGCGACGTCGCCCGCGTGGCCGAGTTCCTCACCGCCGACCGCGACGGCACACTGCGGGTGGGCCTCGACGCGCCGATCGAGTCGCTGCTGGGCAACGAGACGCTGCGGCGCCTGGGCGGGCTCGCCGCGGTCGACGCCGACGGCCAGCTGCGCGGCGTCATCACGGCCGAGCAGGTGGGGCGCGCCCTCCGCGACGCCCTCACGACGCCGGCCGGGGCCCCCGGTGGCCCGATCGACCCCGGCGCGCCCTAGGAGGTGGGGGCGGGCGCGGTGACGGCGGGACGACTGGGAGGCTCCGCGATCGCCGCGTTGGCCTGCCTTGCCTTCGCCGCCGGCGCTGCGGGCGCCGCCGAGCGCGCGAAGCTGCCGAAGCGGGCCGTCGAGTCCGGCTACGTCGCGGCGACCGGGGACACCATCGCGGTGCACGGCGGCGGCGACCTCCAGGCGGCCCTCGACGCGGCCGGCCCCGGCGACGAGATCGTCCTCGACGCGGGCGCGACGTTCACCGGAAACTTCACGCTGCCCGCGACAGCCGCCGGCGACCCGATCGTGGTCCGCTCCTCGGACCTGGCCGACCTCCCGCCCGAGGGCCAGCGCGTGAGCCCCGCCGATGCCGCCGACATGCCGCGCATCGAGAGCCCCGACAATCTCGGCGCGGTGACCACCGAGGCGGGGGCCTCGGAATGGAGGTTCGTGGGGATCGAGTTCGGCGTGGCCCCCGCCGTGCCCCTCAACACCGGCATCGTGCGCCTGGGCGACGGCTCGGAGACGCGCAAGGAGGACCTGCCGTCCGACATCGTCGTCGACCGCTGCTGGCTGCACGGCAACCCGACCGCCGACGCGCGCCGAGGCGTGGCGCTCAACGGCAGGCGCGAGGCGGTCGTCGACTCCTACCTGTCCGACTTCCACGAGGTCGGCGGCGACGCGCAGGCGATCGCGGGATGGGCGGGCCCGGGCCCGTTCAAGGTGGTCGGCAACCATCTCGAGGGCGCCGCCGAGAACGTCATGTTCGGGGGCGCCGACCCGCGGATCGACGGGATCGTCCCCTCCGACATCGAGTTTCGCCGCAACCACCTGGTGAAGCCGCTGAGCTGGCGCGTCGGCGACCCCTCCTACGCCGGCGTCCACTGGACCGTAAAGAACCTCTTCGAGCTCAAGAACGCCCGGCGGGTGCTCGTCGAGGGCAACCTGCTCGAGAACGTATGGGGCGACGCTCAGGCCGGGTTCGCCTTCAACCTCAAGTCGGCCAACCAGGACGGGACCGCGCCCTGGTCCGGCACGCAGGACGTGACCGTCGTGAACAACGTCGTCCGGCACGCCGCAAGCGCCGTGGGGGTCGTTGGCCGGGACCCCGGCACCCAGCGGCTGACCCGGCGGGTGACGGTCTCCAACAACCTGTTCGAGGACATCGACGGCGACGACTGGGACGGCGCGGGCACCTTCCTGCAGGTGGTCAGCTCGCCGCCCCCCGGGGACCGGACGCCGAAGGGGCCGGAGGACCTGATCGTCGAGCACAACACCGCGCTCAACGACGGCAGCACGCTGATCGCCGACGGATTCCCGGCCGAGGACTTCGTCTTCACCGCCAACATCGCCGGGCACGGGCCCTACGGGGTGAAGGGCTCGGGCGAATCAGCCGGGGAGCCGACGCTGAAGGCGTACTTCCCCGGCTACCGGTTCAGGTTCAACGCCCTCGTCGGCGGCCAGGCCTCCCTGTACCCGCCCCGCAACTTCTTCCCGGCCACCTGGGACGACGTCGGCTTCGAGGACCTCGAGGGCGGGGACTACCGGCTCGCCCCGTCCAGCCCGCTGGCGGGCCAGGCAAACGACGGAAGCGACCCGGGCGCGGACATCGACGCGATCGAGGCCGCCACGGGCTGAGAGGGCCGAGCCGCGCGAGGCGGCGCGTCACCCAAATAGAATCGCCTGCGGTGGTCCTGCCCGCGACGTCTCGCCCCGCATGAGCCAGCAGGCTCCGAGCATCGGCGGCGCGGTAGGCACCGCCGAGCAGCCCCGCCTGAGGTGGATGCGCGAGGTCTGGCGGTCGACGATCGGCAAGAAGGTGATCGTCGCGGTGACCGGGATCATCCTCGCGCTCTACGTCGTCGCGCACATGCTGGGCAATCTCAAGGCCTTCCAGGGCGACGGCCAGGGCGCGGGCGCGGCGATCGACGGCTACGCCGAGTGGCTGCGGACCGTGGGCGAGCCGGCGATCCCGCGAAACGGCGCGCTCTGGATGGTCCGCGCGATCCTGCTTGCCGCGCTCGTCCTCCACGTGAGCGCGGTCGTCCAGCTGATCCGGCGCAACCGCGACGCCCGGCCCGAGGGCCATCGCGACGTGCCGGTCCTGCGCCGCTCGCTGGCCTCGCGGACGATGACCTTCACCGGCCTGCTGATCCTCGCGTTCGTGATCTTCCACGTCCTCCAGTTCACGACGCGCACCATCCACCCCACCCCGCTCGCGGGCGGCGCCGTGTACGCGAATGTGTACGACGCCTTCCAGGAATGGTGGCTGGTCGCGATCTACGTCATCGCGGTCGGCCTGCTGGGCCTGCACCTCTGGCACGCCCTGTGGAGCGCCACGCAGACCTGGGGGGCCGACAAGCCCAACCGCAATCCCACGCTCCGGCGCGCGGCGAAGGCGATCTCGCTTGCCGTCGCGATCGGGTTCGCCGTCGTCCCGCTGGCGTTCTTCACCGGCATCCTGCCCGAGCCCGAGAGCTCCTCGCAGCTGGCGTCGACGGAGGCGGACCGCTGATGGCCATCGACCTCGACCCGCGCATCCCCGACGGCCCGATCGAGCAGCGGTGGCATCACTGGCTGGACGAGCATCGCCTCGTCGGCCCCCGCCAGCGCGCCGACCACACGATCATCGTGGTCGGCACCGGCCTGGCGGGCGCAAGCGCCGCGGCCACGCTCGCCGGCCAGGGCTACCGGGTCGAGTCCTTCTGCTTCCAGGACTCCGCCCGGCGCGCGCACTCGATCGCGGCGCAGGGCGGGATCAACGCCACCAAGGACTACGCCAACGAGGGCGACTCGGTGCGCCGCCTGTTCGTCGACACGATGAAGGGCGGCGACTTCCGCGCGCGAGAGAGCAACGTCTGGCGCCTCGCCGAGACCTCCACCAACATCATCGACCAGGCGGTGGCCCAGGGGGTGCCGTTCAACCGCGAGTACGGCGGGCTGCTGGCGACGCGCTCGTTCGGCGGCGTCCTCGTCGAGCGCACCTTCTACTGTCGCGGGCAGACGGGGCAGCAGCTGCTGCTGGGCGCGTATGCGGCCCTCCAGCAGCAGGTCGCTGAGGGAAGGGCCCACGTCCACACCCGCCACGAGCTGCTCGACGTCGTGCTCGTCGACGGCCAGGCGCGCGGGATCATCGCGCGCAATCTCGTGACGGGCGAGATCGAGCGCTACGCCGCCGACGCGGTGGTGCTCGCGACGGGCGGCTACTGCAACGTCTACTACCTCTCGACGAACGCGCTGGGGTGCAACGTCACGGCGATCTGGCGAGCCCACCGCCGCGGAGCCGCCTTCGCGAACCCCTGCTTCACGCAGATCCACCCCACCTCGATCCCGGCGAGCGGCGAGTACCAGTCGAAGCTCACGCTGATGAGCGAGTCGCTGCGCAACGACGGCCGGGTGTGGGTCCCGCGCGAGCCCGGCGACGAGCGCGTGGCGGCGGACATCCCCGAGGACGACCGCTACTACTACCTCGAGGAGCGCTACCCGCGCTTCGGCAACCTGGTGCCGCGCGACGTGGCGTCCCGCGCCGCCAAGATCGTCTGCGACGACGGGCTCGGGGTGGGCCCGAGCAGGCGCGCCGTGTACCTCGACTTCCGCGACGCGATCGGCGATCGCGGCGCCGAGATGATCGAGGACCGCTACGGCAACCTCTTCGAGATGTACGAGCGGATCACCGGGGACTCCCCCTGGGAGGTCCCGATGATGATCTACCCCGCGCCGCACTACTCGATGGGCGGGCTCTGGGTCGACTACGAGCTGCAGACGACGATCCCCGGCCTGTTCGCGATCGGCGAGGCGAACTTCTCCGACCATGGGGCAAACCGGCTGGGCGCCAGCGCAATGATGCAGTGCCTCGCCGACGGCTACTTCATCGCCCCGCACACCGTCACCAACTTCGTCAGCGGGGTCCACGAGCACGTGAGCGCCGACGAGCCCGCCTTCGAGGAGGCAGAACGCGAGGTGCGGGAGCGGATCGAGCGGCTCCTCTCCATCGGGGGCGCCACCCCGCAGACCGCGTTCCACCGCGAGCTCGGGCACGTGATGCTCGACAAGTGCGGGATCACCCGCGACGCCGACGGCCTGCGCGAGGCGTTGGGCCAGATCGCCGACATCCGCGCGGCCTTCTGGTCGGACCTGCGGATCGAGCCGGGCGAGAACGGGATCAACCAGAGCCTCGAGCATGCCGGGCGCGTCGCGGACTTCCTCGAGCTGGCCTCGCTGATGTGCCGCGACGCGCTCGAGCGCGAGGAGTCGTGCGGCTGCCACCTGCGCGAGGAGCACCAGACCGAGGACGGGGAGGCCGTCCGCGACGACGATGACTTCGCCCACGTGGCCGTGTGGGAGTGGCAGGGCGAGGACGCCGGCCACAAGCCGTACCGCGAGCCGCTGGAATTCGCGTCGGTCGCCCCCGTCACCAGGAGCTACAGGTGAAATTCACGCTGCGGATCTGGCGGCAGGCCGACGCCGAGTCGGAGGGTGCGTACGAGCGCTACGAGATGCCGGACATCGATCCGGATGCGTCGTTCCTGGAGATGCTGGACGTCCTCAACGACCAGCTCGTGAAGGACGGCGGGCGGCCCGTGGCCTTCGACTCCGACTGCCGTGAGGGCATCTGCGGGACGTGCTCGCTGGTGATCGACGGGATTGCGCACGGGCCGCGCCAGGCGACGAGCTGCCAGGTCTTCATGCGCGACTTCGCCGACGGCTCCGAGATCACCGTCGGGCCGTTCCGCAGCGCGGCGTTCCCGGTGCTGCGCGACCTGATCGTCGACCGCTCGGCGTTCGACCGCATCCAGCAGGCGGGCGGCTACATCTCGGTCAACGCCGGCCCCAAGCCCGAGCCGAACTCGATGCCGGTCCACCCCGAGACCCAGGAGGCGGCCATGGACGCGGCGATCTGCATCGGCTGCGGCGCCTGCGTCGCGGCCTGCCCCAACGGCTCGGGCATGCTGTTCACCGGCGCCAAGGTCACTCACCTCAACCTCCTCCCGCAGGGCGAGCCCGAGCAGCACCACCGCGCCCGGGCGATGGTCCGCCAGCACGACGCCGAGGGCTTTGGGGCCTGCACGAACACCGGCGAGTGCCAGGAGGTCTGTCCCCAGCACATCTCGATCAAGGTGATCGGCGAGCTCAACCGCGAGTACCGCAAGGCGATGGTCCGCAAGCTGCGGGAGCGCGGTGGCGCCATCCGCCCGCAGTAGCCGACGGCCGGGCGCCGCCGATCCATAGAATCGCGCGCCCGTGCCTCGGCATGACGTACTAGTGATCGGCGCTGGACTCGCCGGACAGCGCGCGGCGCTTGCCGCCGCCGAGACCGGCGTGTCCGTGGGCATCGTCAGCAAGGTCCACCCCGTGCGCTCGCACTCGAACGCGGCGCAGGGCGGGATCAACGCCGCGCTCGACCCCGGCGACTCGTGGGAGTCGCACGCGTTCGACACGATCAAGGGCTCTGACTACCTGGGCGACCAGGACGCCATCGAGATCATGTGCCGCGAGGCGCCCGAGGAGGTCGTCCACCTCGAGCGGCTGGGCGTCCCCTTCCACCGCAACGAGGAGGGCAAGCTGGGCACGCGCGCGTTCGGCGGCGCCTCGCAGGCGCGCACCTTCTACGTCGCCGACATCACCGGCCAGGCGATCATGCACGTCCTCTACGAGCAGCTGATGCGCTTCTCGGCCGCGGTCGACCGCTACGAGGAGTGGTTCACGACCTCGCTGGCCATCGACGGCCGGGGCGAGTGCGTGGGCGCCAGCCTGCGCAACATCCGCGACGGGTCGACCGAGCTGTTCGAGGCCAAGAGCGTGATCCTCGCGACGGGCGGCAACGGCCAGATCTGGCGGCCCACCACCAACGCCCTGATCTGCACAGGCGACGGGATCGCGATGGCCTACCGCGCCGGGGCCGAGCTGATGGACATGGAGATGGTCCAATACCACCCCACGACGCTCGCGCGCAAGGGCTTTTTGATCACCGAGGGCGCTCGCGGCGAGGGCGCGCACCTGCTGAACGCCGACGGCGAGCGCTTCATGGAGCGCTACGCGCCGAACAAGATGGAGCTCGCCTCGCGCGACGTCGTGTCGCGGGCCGAGCAGACCGAGATCAACGAGGGCCGGGGCTTCCCCGACGGCACCGTCGCCCTGGACGTCACCGTCGTGCCCCGCAAGCGCATCCACGAGGCGCTGCGTGAGATCGTCCTCGTCGGCCGCGACTTCGCGGGCGTCGACATCACCCGGGAGCCGATCCACATCAAGCCCGGCAACCACTACATGATGGGCGGCGTCCGCACCGACGTTCACGGCGCCACCACGATTCCGGGGCTCTACGCCGCGGGCGAGGTCGCCTGCGTGTCGGTCCACGGCGGAAACCGCCTGGGCGCCAACTCGCTGCTCGACACGCTGATCTTCGGCCGGCGCTCGGGCGAGCACGCGTCGGCGCGAGCGAAGCGGATCGCCGCGCCCACAGCGCCGAAGGCGCTGGTTGCCGATGCGCAGAAGCGCGTCGACGCCATCCTCTCCCGCTCGGCCGACGACGGCGGCCGCCGAGTGGCGGAGATCCGCCACGAGATGTCGGTGGAAATGGACCGCTACATGGGCGTCTTCCGCGACGGCGAGGGGATCCAGACGGGGCTCGACACGGTCAAGCGCCTGAAGGAGGACATCGCGAAGGTCTACGTCGACGACCACTCCTCGGTCTTCAACCAGGACATTCTCGCCGCGCTCGAGCTCGAGTTCATGCTCGACAACGCCGAGTGCAGCTGCATCGCCGCGCTGCACCGCACGGAGAGCCGGGGCGCGCACACCCGCACCGACTTCCCCGAGCGAAACGACGACGAGTGGCTCAAGCACGTGAACCTCACGCGCGACGGCGACGAGCCGGACATCTCCTACTCGGACGTCTCGATCACCCAGTGGCAGCCCGCGGAGAGGACCTACTGATGGCTCGCCCGCTCCGATCATTAGTGTCGACGGCAGATGGCTGAGTACACGCTGCGCGTCCGCCGCTTCCAGCCGGAGGCCCGAACCCCGGAGGGCGAGCCCGAGGGCCCCTACTGGGAGGATTTCGACGTCGAGCTCGAGGAGACTCTCTCGGTGCTCGACGGCCTGCTCCAGGCCCGCTCGGACAAGGACGGCTCGCTCGCGGTGCGCTGCTCGTGCCGCGCCGCGATCTGCGGCTCGTGCGGCGTGAAGATCAACGGGCAGTCGGCGCTCGCCTGCAAGACCCAGCTCCAGCACGCCAGCGACGAGGCCGCCCGCCGCGAAGGCGACGACCCCGTCATCGTGGTCGAGCCGATGGGCAACATGCCGGTGATCAAGGACCTCATCACGGACATGGAGTCGACGCACTGGACGAAGGTTCGCCGGGTCACGCCGTGGCTGCTGCCGGGCGGCGAGGAGCCCGAGCGCGAGAACGTCGTCCCGCCCGAGACGATGATCGACATCACCCAGACGATGGCCTGCATCCAGTGCGGTGCATGCGTGTCGGCGTGCCTGGCAATGGAGGCCGACCCGGAGTTCATCGGGCCCGCCGCCCTGGCGAAGGCCTACCGCTTCGTCGGCGACCCGCGCGACTCTCAGCGTCGTGAGCGACTGTACGACCTCGCCCAGGACCCCCACGGCATCTATGACTGCACCCACTGCTTTGCCTGCATAGACGCCTGCCCGAAGGGCGTGGCCCCGATGGACCAGATCATGCGCCTGCGCCGCGCCGCCGGCCGCGACGAGAAGATCCACGACCGCAACAACGGCCACAACCACGAGGCCGCGTTCGTGAAGATCATCGAGAAGAAGGGGACCCTGGACGAGTCGCTGCTGCTGCAGGAGTCATACGCGCCGGGTGTCAAGGGCAAGCTGATCCCGAGGATGGATGCGATCAAGGGGCTGCTCACGTCGATCCCCACGGCGGTGCGCGGCATCCGGACCGGCAAGATGCGGTCGCTCTCGAAGCTGATCCCCGGCGTCCACCCGAAGCTGCCGGGCGACGCGCAGGACCACGTGCGCCGCATCTACGCACACGCCGAGGAGCACCACGAGGAGCTCAACCTCTACGTGGCCGGCGAGGAGGGCGACGAGTCGCCCGACCTGCCCAGCTCGCCCGCCGCGGCCGCGGCGGGCTCCGGCGAGGGCACCGACGCCGCCGGCGAGGAGCCCGACACGGGCGCGGAAGAGGTCACGGGCGCCGAGGAGGAGACGTCGTGAAGCTCGCCTATTGGCCCGGTTGCGTCTCGCGCGGGTTCACGCCCGAGCTGCACGGATCAATGGCGCTCGTGGCCGAGCGGCTTGGGATCGAGCTGGTCACGCTCGACCGTGCCAACTGCTGCGGCGCCGGCGTGATCGCCGAGCACAACCAGGAGCTGGCCGACACGCTCAACGCCCGCACCTTCGCGCTGGCCCAGTCGACCGGCCTGGCGATGATGAACATCTGCTCGACGTGCCAGGGGGCGCAGTCGGAGTGCAAGCAGCGCCTGGACGCCGACTCGGCCTACCGGGCCCACATCAACGAGGCGCTCTCGGCCGAGGGGCTCGAGTACGAGAGGGACAAGGACGGCTTCACCAACAAGAACTTCCTCTGGGTGCTGGTCGAAGACATCGGCCTCGACAAGGTCCGCGAGCTGGTCAAGCGGCCGCTCACCGGCCTCAGCGTCGGCCCGTTCTACGGTTGCTACATCCTCCGCCCCAAGCACCGCCTCGGCTACGAGGAGAACCCCGACCGCGACCTCTACCTCGAGCAGGTGATCGACGCGCTCGGCGGCC
>Ga0126312_10001742_pt1 | contig 14371 bp, 13 predicted proteins | sample Plot104A_FD_92537 | JGI IMG/M metagenome (GOLD analysis project Ga0126312, IMG submission 92537) | Serpentine soil microbial communities from UC McLaughlin Reserve, CA, USA - Plot104A | ecosystem: Environmental > Terrestrial > Soil > Grasslands | place: USA: UC McLaughlin Reserve, Lake County...
CCACTCATGTGCTGCAACCGGCCCCGACCCAGCCGGGTCGGGCCACTTCCCTCATCCGGGGCATCCGTGGCCGGCCAAGGGCGGCAATCAGACGAACGAGGCTCGGCGCACCAGCGCCTTCCTCAGAGGAGGACTCAACGCCACCCCCGGAACCAGCCGGGATGCGCATGCAACCCTGGGACCTTGGCGCTGATCAAGCACCACGGTCCCTTACATAAGGACAGGAGTGTAGGTATGTGTTCTCGGACCGCTGTGCGCAGGCGACGCACGGAAGCAACCACGATCGAAGGAGGCCACCGGCGAGGTTCCCGCAGGTCAACCCCGGTGTAGTGGGCCTGGCTGGACTCGAACCTGGGACCTCATCCTTATCAGGTATCGAGGCTCAGCGCTGTGCGGACCGCCGTTTCCCCAGGTGGCTGGCGAGCGTCAGGGGCGAAGGGATGCGTTCTAACAACCTGCCTGGACCGGCGATCGACGCGTTGTCGTGGCACGCCGGCAAGATATGCCACCAACCCGTTGCCTGCGAGGTCATGGAGCTGCCGGTGGGCGCGGCAGGCCCATGGACGACGTGATCCTGGCTGTGGTTAGGCCGCCGGTCCGACCGAGCCCTGCCGCCTGCTTGCTTGGCGGCTAGCATGGCTAGCCTGCCCTAAGCGCCAGCCCAGCGGCCACCACCCAGCGAAGCGACGAGCCAGTGGGCTGCCCGTCGGTTCAGCGGTCGACTCTGGGCAGATCCGGACGTTGACCATGAAGGTGTCGAAGGCCATGCTCGGTCCTCCTCGTGGCTGGCTGAGCCAGCACCAGTCCACGATGCGGCCGCGTGGGCGAGCTGCCCTCACTCAGGAGATGATTCAGCTCCCCTGCTGCCGACCAAATCACCCGGTCGGGGTGATGCCGGCTCACCTCCGTGTCTGGACACTTACCCGCAGCCGACGGTCGGCTGCTCGTGGCGCGCGGAGGTATTGCGGTGAGCGATGGCGACAGGCCGAACATCCTGGTCATCTGGGGTGACGACATCGGCATCACCAACCTGAGCTGTTACAGCGACGGCCTGATGGGGTATCGGACGCCCAACATCGACCGGATCGCCGCCGAGGGGATGCGGTTCACCGACTCCTACGGTGAGCAGAGCTGTACCGCTGGGCGGTCGTCGTTCATCACCGGCCAGAGCGTGTTCCGCACCGGGTTGAGCAAGGTCGGGGTCCCGGGAGCCGACGTCGGGCTGCGGTTCGAGGATCCGACGATCGCTGAGCTGCTGAAGCCGCTGGGCTATGCGACCGGACAGTTCGGCAAAAACCACCTGGGCGACAAGAACGAGTTTCTCCCGACGGTGCACGGCTTTGATGAGTTCTTCGGCAACCTGTACCACCTGAATGCCGAGGAGGAGCCGGAGCTGCCGAACTGGCCGCCAGCCAGCGACTTCCCGCACTTCCGGGAGCGGTTCGGCCCGCGTGGCGTCATCCACTCGTGGGCGACCGAGGAGGACGACCCGACCGAGGAGGGGCGGTTCGGCCGCGTCGGGCGCCAGCGCATCGAGGACACCGGCCCGCTGACCAAAAAGCGGATGGAGACGATCGACGACGATACGGTCGACGCGGCCAAGGACTTCATCCGGCGCCAGCAGTCGGCCGGGACCCCGTTCTTCGTCTGGATGAACACCACCCACATGCACCTCAAGACGCATCCGAAGCCGGAGAGCGTCGGGCAGGCCGGGCGCTGGCAGTCGCCGTATCACGACACGATGATCGACCACGACAAGCACGTGGGCGAGCTGCTTGACCTGCTGGACGAGCTCGGCATCGCCGAGAACACCATCGTCATCTACTCCACCGACAACGGTCCCCACATGAACACCTGGCCGGATGCTGGAATGACCCCGTTCCGCAGCGAGAAGAACACCAACTGGGAAGGCGCCTTCCGGGTGCCGCAGATGATCCGCTGGCCAGGGAGGATCCCGGCGGGCGTGGTGTCGAATGAGATCGTTAGCCATCACGACTGGCTGCCGACCTTCCTGGCCGCCGCCGGCGACCCCGACATCGTCGAGAAGCTGAAGCAGGGCCACAGCGCCGGTGACAAGTCGTTCCGGGTGCACATCGACGGCTACAACCTGCTGCCGTATCTGACCGGGGAGGTCGACACGAGCCCGCGGCCGGGGTTCGTCTACTTCTCCGACGACGGCGACGTGCTGGCGCTGCGCTTTGACAACTGGAAGGTCGTGTTCATGGAGCAGCGGGTGCAGGGGACGCTGCGGATCTGGGCCGAACCGTTCGTGGCGCTGCGGGTGCCCAAGCTGTTCAACCTGCGGACCGACCCCTTCGAGCGCGCCGACGTCACCTCCAACTCCTACTATGACTGGTTCATCGACAACGACTACATCGCGTTGGCCGCGACCGCGCTGATGACGCAGTTCCTGGCCACCTTCCAGGAGTTCCCGCCCCGGCAGAAGGCGGCCAGCTTCACCATCGACCAGGTGGTGGCCAAGCTCGAGAACGCGCTCACCTCGGGCCGCTAGCAAGGGCAAGCTCATGGGAGCTCTGGACTCGTGGACCGACGGCGCGGCTCGGGCGGCGATCATCGAATTCGTCGAACGGGTCACCACACCCGGCGGGGACGACCACGTCCCACCGGCCGAGCGGGTGGCGGTGTTCGACAACGACGGCACCCTGTGGTGCGAGAAGCCGATGCCCATCCAGCTCGACTTCATCCTGCGCCGGCTGGCCGCCATGGCCGACCAGGATCCCGCCCTGCGCGCCCGCCAGCCCTGGCAGGCCGCCCACACCCGCGACTACGGCTGGCTGGGCCAGGTCATCACCAGCCACTACCAGGGCGACGACCGCGAGCTGCCGGTGCTGGCCGCCGGGATTCTGCAGGCGTTCGCCGGCATCACCGTGGAGGACTTCGAGGCCCAGGCCGACGCGTTCCTGCGCAGCGCCCAGCATCCCACCCTGGGCCGCGGCTACCTGGCCTGCAGCTACCGGCCGATGGTGGAGCTGCTGGGGTATCTGGAGGCGAACGGGTTCGCCAACTACATCGCCTCGGGTGGGGGGCGTGACTTCATGCGGCCGATCAGCCAGGAGATGTACGGCATCCCCCGCCAGCGGGTGATCGGCAGCAGCACCACCCTGGCCTGGGAGCCGGGTGAGGCTGGGGGCCGGATCGTCCGCAAGCCCGAGCTGGACGTCGTGGACGACGGCCTGGCCAAGCCGGTGCGGATCTGGAGTCGGGTCGGGCGGCGGCCCCTGCTGGCTGCGGGGAACTCCAACGGCGACCTCCCGATGCTGGCCTTCGCCGAACAGCCTGGCCGGCCGGGCTTGCGGCTGCTGGTGCTGCACGACGACCCCACCCGAGAGTTCGACTACACCGCCGGGGCCGAGCAGGCCCTCCAGCGGGCCCGGAACAACGGCTGGACGGTGGTCAGCATGCAACACGAATGGCGAGTCGTCTTTGCAGAGACACCGCCGTGACCAGCGGACAGACCGATCACGCGCTGCCGACGGCCGGGTCGGCCAAGGAGATGGCGTGGATCCCCGGTGGCACCTTCCTGATGGGCTCCGACGACCACTACCCGGAGGAGGCGCCGGCCCACAAGGTGACCGTGGACGGGTTCTGGATCGACCGGCACACCGTCACCAACGCCGAGTTCGCCAGGTTCGTGGCCAGGACCGGCCACGTGACCGTGGCCGAGCGGGCGCCCGACCCGGCCGACTACCCCGGGGCCAGGCCGGAGCTGCTGGTGCCCGCCTCGACCGTGTTCCGCCCCCCGCCCCACCGGGTCGACCTGGGCAACCACTACCAGTGGTGGGCCTATGTGCCGGGGGCCGACTGGCGCCACCCCCGGGGGCCGGGCAGCTCGATCAACAAGAAGCCCGACCACCCGGTGGTCCACGTCGCCTGGGCCGACGTCCAGGCGTACGCCGCCTGGGCCGGCAAGGAGCTCCCAACCGAGGCCGAGTGGGAGCTGGCCTGCCGCGGCGGGCTGGACGGGGCCACCTACGCCTGGGGCGAGGAGCTCAACCCGGACGGCCGCTGGATGGCCAACACCTGGCAGGGGGAGTTCCCCAACCAGAACCTGGAGCTGGACGGCTATGCCGGCACGGCCCCGGTGGGCCGCTACCCGCCGAACGGCTACGGCCTCCAGGACATGATCGGCAACGTCTGGGAGTGGACCAGCGACTGGTACCAGACTCACGGCGAGGCCGCCCATGCCTGCTGCATGGTGGCCAACCCTCGCGGGGGTGTGCGGCATCGAAGCGTCGACCCCAACGACCCGGTAGGGATCCCGCGCAGGGTGATGAAGGGGGGCTCGCATCTGTGCGCCCCCAACTACTGTCGCCGCTACCGCCCGGCCGCCCGCATGGCCCAGGCGGTCGACACCGGCACCTCCCACCTGGGGTTTCGCTGCATCCTCCGCACGTGATGAGCAAGCCGCGGACAGATCCCAGCGGCCCGTCCGCCCTCGAAGGAATGAGCGATTTGGAGACCCGATGAGTCTCGCGGTCGCGATCCTTATCGTGATGGCGGCGACCGGCATCGCGGTCGTGGCGATGCTCTGGGTGCGTCGTAAGGCACCCGACGGCAGCTACTTCAACGACGGCGACCGCGCCGCTGGCGTCTTCGGGGTCCTCGCCACCGGATTTGCCGTGCTGCTCGGGTTCGTGGTGTTCCTGGCGTTCTCGAGCTATGACGCGGCGAGGGCGGGTGCGGAGTCGGAGGCGCGCATCGTGGCCCAACAAGTCGAGACGGCCCAGCTGCTGCCTCCGACAGTTTCCGGAGAGTTGACCGCGGAGTTGGTCTGCTACGCCCGCTCGGTCGCCGGGGTGCAGTGGGACCGGATGGAGGCCGGGACCCTGGGCGAAGACCTCAACCCGTGGGCGACGAAGTTGTTCGACACCCTCAAGAGCGCCGATCCCAAAACCCCGACAGAGCAGGCGGCGTACAGCAAGTGGCTCGACGAGCGATCAGCCCGCGAGGAAGCGCGCAGCGACCGCATCCACGGTGCGATCGGCGTGATCCCGTCGCCGCTCTGGCTGGTGCTGTTCTTCACCTCCGGGCTGATCTTCGTCTACATGCTCTTCTTCGCCGACAGCGGCGAACGCGCCCTGGTCCAAGCGTTACTCATGGGGACCGTGGTCGCGGTGATCGCGTCGATGCTGCTGCTCTTGCAGTTCCTCGACAATCCGTTTCACGAGAGTATCGGTGGCCTTCGTCCCGACGCGATGGAGCGAACGTTGCAGGTCATCGACCAGGAGCTCAGCGCCACCCAGCGTCGAGTGCAGCTTCCGTGTGACGCCAGCGGCAACGCCTTGTAGCGGACCCGCGATGAAGCTTGCCGAACACATAACCACGGAGGTTGTCGGCGCCCTGGTCGCGGTGGCGCCTATCGGCGGGCTCGCCCGGGTGATCTCGGCCACGCCCGAGGTCGCCCTCGCGATCGGCTACGACGTCGATCAGGCCTTTGAGACCTGCAACGGGGACAAGCGTTGGTGACTCGGGTCGGCTGGCGTCGCCTACGCCGGCCTGCCCAGGCAGGCGCCTACTCGAGGGTGAGGGTGTCGCGGATGCCGGCACGCCAGGTGGCCGCGGTTCACCCCTTCGGGGTGATGCCCCTGACACCCGGACGGCCCAAAGTCGCAGCCAAGGACCTCAGACTGTCGGGCGGGTCGACGCCGTCGACAGGAGCGAGCACCTTCGCAGATGTCCCGATGGCCTGCACCAGGCACGACGGGAGGGTGAGATGGGTTGTCTGTTGGCGATCTTCGCCGGGGTCTTCCCGCGCCTGGCGGTCCTCATCGTATGGATCGCCTGGCCCGAGCGGGTCGACGCCGCCTTCACCACCTTCCTGTGGCCGCTCCTGGGCATCATCTTCCTGCCGTTTGCGACCCTGATGTACCTGCTCTTGTACACCCCCGGTCGGGGGGTGAGCGGCTGGGACTGGTTCTGGGTCGTGCTCGCCGCGCTGCTGGACATCGGACACTGGGGGGCCAGCGCCACCCAGCGCAACCAGATCCCCGGCAGGCGCCCCTCACAAGCGTGAGGTCCGATGTGGGCATCGTGCTGGCAGCCCAGAGCAGCCCATTGACCACCTCGTTGGCCGCTCATCTGACGAGCATGGAGCGTGTCGATGCCTGAGGGACTGTCCCCGATCGAGGCCGGCAAGAAGGTGCACGAGCACACCAACCAGCCGCACCAGCCCGGCACCACCCGGCATTCGCGCACCGTCCAGATCGGCGAGGCGCTGCTGCTGTCGCTGGTCACGATCGCGGCCGCCTGGTCCGGGTATGCCGCGGCCAAATGGGGCACCGAGTCACGCTTCGAGCTCGCCCAGGCCGCCACCCTGCGCAACCTGGCCACCCGGGCCGACCTGGCCGCACTGTCGACCCGCAACTTCGACTCCTCAACCTTCACCGCCTGGTTCACCGCCTTCACCCTGGACGACCCGCAAAAGCAGGCCATCGCCGCCCGGCGCTTCCGCCCCGAGTTCAAGGTCGCCTTCGACGCCTGGATGGCCACCGACCCCTTCCGCAACCCACGGGCCCCACCCGGGCCCACCTACATGCCCCAGTACCGGCTCGCCGACCAGGCCAAGGCCGAGGCCCTGGACCGCGAGGCCGTGGCCGCCTCGGCGGCCGGCCACCATGCGGGGGTGGTGGGTGACGACTACATCCGGATCACCGTGTTTCTGGCCGCGGTGCTGTTCCTGGTCGGGATCGGCAGCACCTTCAAGCTGCATACCATCCGCTACGCCCTCATCGGCGTCGGCTCCCTGCTGCTCATCCTCGCCACCGTGTTGATCCTGCAACAACCCGGCCTCCCGGGCTGAGCGGCACCTCACGCCGCCGGCTGGTGGGCCGACCTGGTTGCTGCTCTCCGGCGTCTGACGCCCGTAACCTGGTGTTCTGGGGCCAACCGACCGACAAGGTGGTCGCCGTGCTGACCGGGCCGCTGCTGGTCGCCCGGATCGGGGTGGGGCCGCCCTAGTGGGTGCGGTACGACTATCGACGAACAGCCCCGCGGCTGGCGTGAGCTAGGGCCTGGCGGCATGTCAGCTACCCGTTGTGGCTCTGCCGGCTGGCAGATGTCTGCGGACTCAGCGGCCAAGATCGGTAATGGCGGCGCGTCGTCGTTCCCCGACCCTTCGACGCTCACGACATGCCGCTCGATGCTTCGCGCTGCGAGACCTGTGCGACCCGAGAGCGACATCACCCGGTACGGGTGATGGCCGCGACCCGGTCCGGTGGAAGGATTCTGTGGATGTTTCATCTCGGTCTGCCGACGCGGGCGGCCCAGGGAGACCGACGGGCGCCCGCCCGACCCGGCAGCAGCCGGGTTACCGGCAGACACAAGGCTGATCCGTGACCACCAGGTGAGAGGGGCGATGCGTACAGGCCGATCCCGTTGCTGCCGTCGGAGGGATCGGCGGAAGCCCACACGGCGACAGTGTGGGGGGTGTTGGGCCCGATCGGCCCCCAGGGCCACCTCTGGCCTGGCCTGTTGACCGGGTTCGCCAGTTCGGCGACCGAAAGCAAAGGCACGCCCATGCCAATCCACTCGGCCATGCTGGCCCAAAGGATCGCCACGCTGACCAGCGTGGATCCCGAGCGGGACCTCGCCAGCTCCCTCCACCAGGCGGTGGTCGGGGCCAAGCAGCTGCTTGCGGTTGACGCCGCCGGGCTCATGCTGGCCGACCACGACGGCAACCTGCGCAGGGCCAGCGCCTCCGACCCGCGCGCCCAGACCCTGGAGGACAACCAGGAAGACTTCGCCGCCGGCCCCTGCCTGCAGGCATTTGTGACCGGCCAGCCAACGGTCATGCACGACGCCACCCTGGAGCCGCGCTGGGGGGAGATCACGTCGGCGTTTGTGGTGTTGCAGATCCGGTCTGGGCTAAGCGTCCCGCTGCAGCTCGGCGGGGGCCCGATCGGCACCTTGGATGTGTACGCGGCCGCTCCTGGCGGGTGGGATGCGACTGAGGTCCACGCGCTGCAGACCTATGCCGGGCTGGTCGCGACCCTGCTGGGGACGGCCGCCAAAGCTGAGGCAAGCGGTCGGCTGGCCGAGCAGCTCCAGACCGCCCTGGACTCCCGGGGCCTGATCAAGCCGGCCAAGGGCGAGCTGATGGAACGCGATCCGCTGGATGACCGACAGGCCTTCATCGACCTGCGGCGGGCAGCCCGGTCCTTCAGTGGCGAGCTTCCCGAGGCGGACCGCGAAAGCTCTGTCGGCCTACCCCTGCCGCATGGCTGGCCCGTGCCGGCCGGGGCGGCGGACGGCCGGAGGCGGCAGTTGGACATAGGCGCCTTGGACAGCCAGGTGGCCGCCTTCCTGCAACAGACGCCGGCGGCTGATGGCGGGACCGGGCAGAAGTTGAGCCTGCTGCTGCTCGGGTTCTTGGCCACCGAGGTCTTGCCGCTGGCCAACCGGCTCGCCGAGCTGCGCATCGACCCGACACCGTTGTTCACGGCCGTGAGCGGCATCTTGCGGCTGCACGCCGACACCCTGGAGCGTCCCACCATGGCCGGTGACGGTCCAGGCCGGGCTAGGCGCTGAGACCGGTCTGCTGCAGGCGCTGGATCGCCTGGCCGCGGGAGGAGACCCCGAGCTTTCGATAGATCGCGGTCGCGTGGGACTTGACCGTGTGGGGCGAGAGGTACAGCCGCTCGGCGATCTCAGCGTAGGTGAGGTGGGTGGGCAGCAGCGGCAGCAGGCGCAGCTCGGCGGCGGTCAGCGACGAGACCCCCACGGTCGCCCCATGGACCGCAGCCACCTTGGACCGCAACTCCTGGGCCTGCTCGGAGAGGATGCCGAGGTCGGGCCGCTGCCGAAGGATGTCGCGGGCCTGCCGCAACACCGCCCTGGCACCGGCGACATCACCCAGGGTCAGGTAGGCGCGGCCCAGTTCCAGCAGGGTCTGGACGGCGAAGTACGGCAGGGCGTAGGTGAGCAGGGGCCGCAGCCGCGCCGCCCGCCCGAGCCGCTTCTGGGCTCGGGGCACATCGCCCCGCTGGAGATCTGCCCGGGCCGCGACCGCATGAACCAGGGCGCTGGCGACATAGCCGTCCAACTCCCCGACCCGAACCACATCCTCGGCCTGCTCGGCCAGGGTAGCGGCCTGCCTCCAGTCCTCATGCTGGATGGCCACCAGGGAGCGCTCGGCCAGAGCGATCGCGGCCGCGGGCAACGCACCGGCGGCGGTGGCGACCTCCACCGCCCGGGCCAGGATCACATCGGCTCGGTCGGCCTCACCGACCAGCAGGTCGCCGATCCCCTCCAGCAGCTGGGCCGTGGGCCGCCACTGGCTGCCCGAGCCAAGCTCATCCAGGGCGGCCCGGATGTCGGCCCGCATCCGGTCCAGACCGTGGCGGCACAACAGCGCCCGCAGCAGCGCCCGATAGCTCTGGGCGGTGCTGCCGTCGGGCAGCGTCCCCGCGACCGGCGCCTGTTCGGCGACGTCGGCCCAGCGCTCGGCGGCTGCCGGCTGCCCGACCAGGGCCTGCAGCCAGGCGCCGAGCACGGCCACCTCAGGGAAGCGTCCGAGCAGGCCCTGGTCTTCGAACCACCCGAACCAGCGGCGGGTGGTGTCGACCTGTCCGGCACCGTAGGCGGGCATCGCCATGCTCCAGACCAGCCGCGCGACCCGGTCGCTGTCCCCGGCGGCTTGGGCGTGGTCGATCGCGGTTTCCGGTAGCCCGTTGGCCTCACACCAGGAAGCCGCCCGGGCGTGCAACTCCGGGACCAGGTCGGGCTCACGTCGGTCCAGCTCGGCGCGGAGCAGCTCCTGGAACAGGTGGTGGTAGCGGTACCACCAGCGCTGGCGATCAAGCGGGACCAACAGCAGGTTGGACGCCTCCAGCGAGGCGAGGACACTGGTGGATCCCGTCGTCTCCAAGACGGCGTCGCACAGCGACCCGGACAGGCGCTCCAGCACCGCGGTGCGGGTCAGGAACGCCACCTGCTCGGGGGGAAGCTGGCCCAGCAGCTCCGACCACAGGTAGTCGGCCACGAACCGGTCATTCCCCGTGAACCCCGGCCCAGCGGTCGTCGGCGGCGCTCCTGCCCGCAGAGCCAGCGCAGCCAGGTACAGCCCCACCGGCCAGCCCTCAGTGCGTTTGATGAGGTCGTTGATCTCGGTATCGTCGATCTGGACTCCGGCCCCCTCCAGCAGGGCGGCCGCCTCCTGACGGTCCATGGCCAGCTCCTCGACCCCGAGCTCCACCACCCGACCCTGGGCGCGCAGCAACGCCACCGGCAACGGCGGCCTGGCCCGGGAGGCCACCAGCAGCTGCGCCCCTCGAGGCAGCTGCGCCGCCAGCTCGGCCACCGCATCCAGGCACTGTTGGTTGGCGAGCAGCTCCACATGATCAAGGACCAGGGCCACCGGTTGGGTCATGGCCGCCATCGCCGCCGCCAGCCGCGACACCGCCCCCACGATCGAGGCGCCCGGTGCGGCGAGCCTACGCATGACCCTGGGGTCGATCGGCTCGACCCGATCCAGGGCGACGGCCAGGTAGCTCAACAGCACCGCGGGGTCGTTATCGTGCTGGTCCACCGACACCCACCCCACCCGGTGGGCCGTGCGCTGGGCCCACTGGGCCAGCAGGGTTGTCTTGCCGTAGCCGGCCGGCCCTACCACACAAACCAATGGCACGGCAGACGAGGCCAGCAGCCGATCCACCAGCCCGGTCCGGGGCACGATCCCCGGGCGGGCCGGGGGTGGGTGCAGCTTGGACTCCACCAGCTCCAAGGACGACCTCAACCGCGACTGAGGGTCGCCCTCCGAACTCGGCGCAATAGGCCCCACCCTGCTCTGCTTCACCCAATGAGGCTAATCGCTAGTATGTCTTCCTTCAACGCAGGGGAGCCTATGCGGGGTGTAGGGCCGTGCCCGGCTGTGTCGAGCCAGGGTCCTGCGCAGACATGGCCGGGAGACCCTGGACAGCTGGAAGATCTGGGCGGCCGGGTGGTGTATCTGCACCTGGGCGCCCGCTGAGACGACCCACCGCGTGGCGAAGCGGCCGTGAGGTAGGCGTCAGGCCCGATCGGTGGCCAGCAGCACGTCGGTGGACTTGATGACCACGGTCACCGCCGAACCCTCGCGCAGCCCAAGCCGCTCGGCGGAACCTCGGGTGACCGCCGAGACGATCTCCTGGCCATTGACGTCGACCACGACTTCGGCCATGACGGTGCCGAGCGTCACCGACTTGACCGTGCCTTGCAGCTGGTTGCGGGCGCTCAGCTCCATCTCTTCCTCCGGGATCACGACAGGGGCCGCTAGCGCACCGAGCCCGACCTGGCCCGAGCAGGCTGATGAGAGCAACCCATCCACGCCACCAGGTAGCCGAACGCCGTACAACCGCCAGGTCCCGCGGCACCGTCGGTGCAGCAGTCATGCGCCCAGTTGCATCGGCCTGCTCTTGTCACCGCCTCCCATGCCAGGTCAGGAAGATCATGGTGTCGTCTGCCCGTCCACCGCGGTGCCTGCGGAGTCCTTCTCAAGACCCCTCACGGCCTCGCGGACCGTATCGAACACCCGGATGGGTCCGAGGGCGTCGATGGCGCCGGCCCCGGTCCACAGCTCCAGGATCGCCGGCTGGATGCGGGCGAGCGCCAGGGTGATGCCCTGTGTGCGTAGTTCCCGGCGAGCAGCGCGATGATGTCGGCACCGTCGGTGTCGGTCTGGGAGATCGCGTCGGCGTCGACCACCACCGCGGTGACCGGCCCGTCGACGCCGCCGATCAGCACCTGGACGTAGGTGCCGTCGACCTTGGACACCCCCAGGGGCTTGTGCGACTGGTCGATGATGATGCCGATGGTAAAGCCGAGGATGAAGCCGCCCAGCACGGGCCTTGGATAGGAAGTTGGAGACCCAGCCCATTCGCAGCAGCCCGAGCATGACCTAGATCGCTCCTGCGGCCAGCGCCAGCGCCGCCGCGAACGGGCCGGGCTTTGCTGGTGCAAGCGCTGTGGCGCCGACCGGCGGGGTGATCATCGCCGCCGTCACCGCGGACACGGTGGCGCTGGGTCCCTGGATCATCTGCCGCGAGGTGCCGAAGACCGCGTAGGCAACCGGCCCCGCACAGGCGGTGTAGAGCCCGTACGGACCGGCACCTCGGCCACCGTCGCATACGCCAGCCCTTGCGGGACCAGCAGCGCCCCCCACACCGACAGCGCGGCCGCGACGTCGGCCGCCAACCAACTGGGCTGGCAGTGCGGCAGCTACCCCAGGATGGGCAGGTATCGCTGCAGTGAGCCGGTCCGACCTGGCGGGCGACCGCCGCCGGCGCACTCACCGTGTCTGGTCGCTCATGATGGGCATCGCTCATTTGTGCACCCCTCCTGGCTGTCCCGTGCCCGTCAACCCGAGACGACGACCAGGCCCCAGATGCCGAGGATATAGATGAGCAGCGCGACCCAGGAGTCCAGGCCGAGGCCGAGGTGGCGCCGCTGGGGCCGCAGCACGATGCCGCTCACGAACACGGTCGTCATCAGCAGCCCGACGCAGCCGATCCAGGCGTTGGCCTTGCCTTCGGCGGGGAGCACCGGTTGGCCGGCGATCAGGTCAGCGACCAAGAACAGGGTGAGCTGGAAGGCGTTGCCGCCGAACATGTCCCCGAACACCAGGGTGTAGCGGGCCAGGCGGACCCCGGTGATGCCGGTGCTGATCTCGGGCAGGGCGGTGGCCGCGGCCAGGAAGGTGGCCCCGAACAGGACCCCGTTCATGCCCCAGTTGTTAGCCAGCTGGTTGCCGGTGCGTTCCAGCACCACCCCGGCCCCCAGGGTCACGATCGACGCCACCGCGAACAGCAGGATCGGTCGGCCGCCGCCACCACCCGAGCCCCCGGAGGTGCCGGCGGCGGGTGGACCCTCGCCAACGGTGACGGCCGGTGGCGGACCACCCCCGCCCGCTGCGACCAGCGCGAGATCGGCGCGGTCCCGGGTCCGGTTCAAGGTCACGATCCCGATGACCCAGATGACCACGATCGCAATCGCGCCCACCCCGAGGGGGCCGATGCTGGCGCTGGAGGGCAGCACGGCGCTCATCACCGTCACGCACACCACGGCGATGACCAGGAGCCCCTCCAGCGCGGGGATCAGGGACGCGGCCGCCGTCGTGAGCGGCCGGTCCCCGCGGATGAAGCGATCGGCGATCACCAGCACCAGGGTCTGCATGGCGACGCCGCCGATCAGGTTCCCAGCCGCCATGCCCAGGTTTCCCGCGACCGCCGCGGAGACGGTGATGGCCAGCTCGGGCAGGCTGCCGGCGACCGAGAGGAGGATCATCCCGCCGAGTGCCTCGCCCAAGCCGTAGCGGTCGTCGAGCAGGTCGGTCGCCTTGGCTAGGTTCACGCCCGCGACCCAGGTCGCCAGGGCCGCGCCCGCGAAGATGGCCAGCAGCGCCGGGGTCCCGAGATCACTCATCTGTGCTCAACCTCACCCCGGCTCCAAATGAGCCGGCACGCATCCGGGTCCGGGATATGTCCGAGGCCGTTCGCCTCGGGATGCGACCTGACATGGCCATCCCCGGCGTTGGGTCATGACCCACACGGTTAGCAGCGCTTCCATCCGACTTCAATCGCCCGCCAACCGCATCACCCCAACCGGGTGAAAGAGCATCCCAGCCGAGACTTATCCCGCGAGCAGGCCGATCTCCTACAGCCGCTGGATCGCCTGGCCGCGGGAGGAGACGCCGAGCTTGCGGTAGATCGACAGGGCCTGAGTCAGCATCGTGTGCTGGGAGAGTGCAGGCGCTGGCCGATCTACCGGAACGAGTGATAGGTGGCCAGCAGCGGGAGCAAGCGCAACTCGGCGGTGGTGAGCGACACGCTTTGCCTCACGCTGAACCGGAACCTCATTGCGATTCAGGTTCCACGCGGTCCATCACTGGAATCAAGCTGCTGCCCTGAAGTCAACATCCGCCTTCCTGGCTGCCAACTCACATCCAAGCTGTCCCAACAACCTCTCAGCAGCGCGTATCTGCACGCGCCATAACACTTGACCGTGAGCCGCTCGCTCTACGCTCGACCCGAAATCGTCCGAGGACAGCAGTGCGCCGGGGTGCTGCTTGGCCGGCGGAGCGGCCGAGGAGCCGGCTGGTAGTGGGAGAGCGCAAACACGGTTGGGCGTCTCAGCGTGCGGTCGCTCGGCGTGGCGGCCAAGGAGGTCCGGACGCCGGCTGTGCTGTCGTCACCGTGTCCGCTTTCGTGTCCGGTGTCCGGTGTCCGGTGTTCGGTGTCCCGCGGGGCCTGTCCAGGTGACCGGTGTCCGGTGCGGGCGTCCGGAGCGTCCAGGTGTCCAGTGTCCGGCCTCCGGCGTCCGTTGTGTCCGACGGGAATGAGGTCGTAGGGCGTGGCGGTGGGGCCAGCAGCCCGCACGG
>Ga0126312_10001744_pt1 | contig 14366 bp, 12 predicted proteins | sample Plot104A_FD_92537 | JGI IMG/M metagenome (GOLD analysis project Ga0126312, IMG submission 92537) | Serpentine soil microbial communities from UC McLaughlin Reserve, CA, USA - Plot104A | ecosystem: Environmental > Terrestrial > Soil > Grasslands | place: USA: UC McLaughlin Reserve, Lake County...
ACCGCCGCTCCGCCCAGCCCGATGTTGTGCTGGAGGGCGATCTTGGCGCCGTCCACCTGGCGCTCGTTGGCGTCGCCGCGCAGTTGCCAGGTGAGCTCCGAGCACTGCGCGAGGCCCGTGGCGCCCAGCGGGTGCCCCTTGGAGATCAGCCCGCCGGAGGGGTTGACGACCGGGCCATCGCCGCCGTAGGTCGTCGCCTCGGCCTCGACCAGCTTGTGGCCCTCGCCCTCCGCCGCGAGCCCGAGCGCCTCGTAGGTGATCAGCTCGTTCGCCGAGAAGCAGTCGTGCAGCTCGACGACATCGACGTCGTCGGCGCCGACGCCCGCCTCCTCGTAGGCACGGTTCGCCGCCTCCTTCGACATGTCGTAGCCGACGATCGTCATGCAGTCGGCGTTCTCGTCGAAGCTGGACGTCATGTCCGTCACCATCGCCTGGCCGGCGATCTCGATCGCGCGATCTGAGAGCCCACGCTCGTCGACGAACCGCTCGGACGCGACGATCGCGCAGGCGGAGCCGTCGGAGGTGGGCGAGCACTGGAGCTTCGTCAGCGGGTCATGGATCATCTTCGCCGCCTTGATGTCGTCCAGGCTGTGCTCGTCCTGGAACTGCGCGTATGGGTTGTTGACCGAGTGCTTGTGGTTCTTCCACCCGATCCACGCGTAGTGGTCGGGCTCCGAGCCGTACTTCTGCATGTGGTCGCGCCCGGCGTTGCCGAACATCTGCGGCGCGAAGGGCGACTCCTCCGGATCGCGCACCTCGAACATGCGGGTCATGTGCTTGTCCATGGGGTTCGTGCGGTCGGTGTATTTGACGCCCAGCGACCCCATCTCCATCTTCTCGAAGCCCAGGGCGAGCGCGCACTCGGCGAGCCCGCCGCGAACCGCCTGGCGCGCCATGTGCAGGGCCGTCGAGCCAGTGGAGCAGTTGTTGTTCACGTTCACGACCGGGATGCCGGTGAGGCCCAGGCCGTAGACGGCGCGCTGGCCCGAGGTTGACTCGCCGTAGCAGTAGCCGACGTAGGCCTGCTCGATGTCGTCGTAGCCGATACCGGCGTCCTCGAGCGCCTTCGTGCCCGCTTCCTTCGCCCAGTCGGGATAGTCGCCGTCCTTGGTGCCGGGCTTGTCGAACTTGGTCATCCCGACCCCGATCACGAAGGTGCGGTTGCTCATCTGCGAGTTCTCCTTTGGTTGCGTGGCTCTGAGAAACATACCGAGCGCTTGTTCTGTTTGCTAGGTTGAACCGGTGGAAGCCACAGCGGCCGGCCCGCGCGATTCGATGCCAAGCTACGGATCGCCCGGCGACGCGCGCCCCGGGCCCGTCACCCACAACCCGTTCGTCCGCATCGCCTCCGACTGGCGCGACGAATGGAAGGCTCGGGGGCACTACCCTCCCGGGCCGACGGGATTCAGCGCCAAGCGGACGTACGGCATCGTCCACGACCCCCTGCCGATCCTACTCGGCTGCTACGAGCGCTACGGCCCCGTCTTCACCACCCGCCTCTTCCACGGCAAGCAGGTGTGGATGCTCGGCCCCGAGGCAAACCAGTACGTGCTCGTCACGCACCCGGAGAACTTCCACTGGCGGGAGAGCAACTTCGGGGATCTGATCCCGTTGCTCGGCGACGGACTCCTGACCATCGACGGCGGCTACCACGACCGCGCGCGGCGGATCATGATGCCGGCCTTCCACCGCGAGCAGATCGAGGCCGCGACAGAGGCGATGATCGCCGAGGCCACCGCGGCGACCGCCTCGTGGGCCGATGGGGACGTGGTCGACGTCTACGCGTGGATGCGGAACCTCGCGATGCGAATCGCCATGCGCGCGCTGCTGGGCCTCGATCCCGACGACGCAGGTCACGGCGCCGCCGCCGCCCACCACTTCGAGCGCGCCCTCGCCTACTACGGCACGGACGCGCCATCCCGCGTACTGCGCGGCCCCGGCACGGCCTGGCGGCGGATGATCCGCTCGCGCGAGGTGCTCGACGAGATCGTCTACGGCGAGATCACCCGTCGCCGTGCTGAGCCGGACCCCGAGCGCCGCGACGTTCTCAGCCTGCTGATCTCCGCGCGCGACGAGGATGGTTCGGGGCTCAAGGACAAGGAGATCCGCGACCAGACCATGACGCTGATGTTCGCGGGCCACGACACCTCGACCTCGACGCTCTCCTTCCTGACCTACGAGCTGGCGCGAAATCCTCAGTCCCGCGAGCGCCTCCAGGAAGAGCTCGACGACGTGCTCGGCGGTGAGCCGCCTGCGGCCGAAGTCCTCCACCGCGACCTCCCGTACCTCGAGATGGTCACGGACGAGGCGCTCCGCCTCTATCCCCCAGCCTGGATCGGCCCCCGCCGGGCCGTGCGCTCCTTCGAGTTCGCGGGCCGAGAGGTGCCCAGGGGCGCGTATGTGAACTACTGCTCGTGGGCGAGCCATCGCCTCCCCCACGTGTTCGGAGAGCCCGACTCGTTCGTCCCCGAGCGCTTCGAGCGCGAGCGAAAGACGCAGCTGCCGCGCGGCGCCTACGTGCCCTTCGGCGGCGGCACCCGGATCTGTATCGGCAAACGCTTCGGCCAGACGGAGGTGAAGCTCGTCGCGGCGATGCTCAACCAGCGATTCCGCCTCGAGCTCCTGCCGGACTACGAGATGACCGTTCGCCAGATGCCGACCCTCGGGCCAAAGGGAGGGCTGCCGATGCGGGTGTGGGCGCGGAGATAGTCTCCGGCGGCGCATCCGCGAACAAGGAGGTTGGAGATGGCGACGGTCCTGTGTGTTCTGTACGACGACCCGGTTGACGGCTACCCGCCGGAGTACTCGCGCGACGAGGTCCCAAAGATCGAGAGCTATCCCGGCGGCCAGACGACGCCCACGCCCGAGGCGATCGACTTCACCCCCGGCGAGTTGCTCGGATGCGTCTCGGGGGCCCTCGGGCTGCGCAGCTTCCTCGAGTCGGCGGGCCACACCCTGATCGTCACCTCCGACAAGGACGGGCCCGACTCGGAGCTGGAGCGCAATCTGCCCGAGGCCGAGGTCGTGATCTCACAGCCGTTCTGGCCCGCCTACATGACCGCCGAACGCATCGCCAAGGCGCCGAACCTCAAGCTGATCATCACCGCCGGGATCGGCTCCGACCACACGGATCTCCAGGCCGCGATGGAGGCCGGCGTCACGGTCGCCGAGGTCACGTACTCGAACTCGATCTCGGTCTCAGAGCACGTCGTGATGATGATCCTGTCGCTGGTGCGCAACTACCTTCCGATGAACCGGATCGTCCTCGACGGGGGGTGGAACATCGCCGACGCGGTCTCGCGCTCATACGACCTCGAGGGCATGCAGGCCGGGACCGTGGCGGCGGGCCGGATTGGCTCCGCCGTGCTGCGGCGCCTGAAGCCCTTCGACGTCGGCCTCCACTACACCGACCGCCATCGCCTGCCGCCGGAGGTTGAGCAGGAGCTCGGCGTCACCTTCCACGAGAGCGCGGCTGACATGGTCCCCCACTGCGACGTGGTGACGATCAACGCCCCGCTTCACCCCGAGACCGAGCACCTCTTCGACGACGAGATGCTGGCGCGCATGAAGCGCGGCTCCTACATCGTCAATACGGCCCGCGGGAAGATCTGCGATCGCGACGCGATCGCCCGGGCGCTCGAATCCGGCCAGCTCGCGGGCTACGCGGGCGACGTCTGGTTCCCGCAGCCGGCCGCGAAGGACCATCCGTGGCGGACGATGCCCCACCACGGCATGACCCCGCACACATCGGGCACGAGCCTCTCCGCCCAAGCCCGCTACGCGGCAGGCACGCGCGAGATCCTCGAGTGCCATTTCGAGGGCAAGCCGATCCGCGACGAGTACCTCATCGTCCAAGGCGGCGGGCTGGCCGGCGCCGGCGCCCACTCCTACAGCGAGGGCGACGCGACCGGAGGCTCCGACGAGGCAGCCCGCTTCGGGGCGCGCTAGGCGGTTGGCGTCGCACGAGACAGTCCGTCGCTGGCGGAAAACCTCGACATGTCTGTAATAACCCGCCAGAGGAAATGAGCAGCAGCAACGGTGATCGGCGACCGCTTTCGGTTGGCATCGTCGGCGGCGGGTTCGGCGGCGTGGGCATGGGCATCCGTCTTGCGCAGGAGGGATACGAGGACTTCACGATCTTCGAGCGCGGGAACACCGTCGGAGGCGTGTGGCGGGCGAACACCTATCCCGGCGCCGCGTGCGACGTGCCGTCCCACCTCTACTCGTTCTCGTTCGCGCCCGGGCACGATTGGTCTCGCCGCTACGCGCCCCAGCGCGAGATCCTCGCCTACCTGGAGGGCTGCGCCGAGCGCTTCGGCCTCTCGCCGCACCTTCGGTTCGGCACTGAGGCGACGCAGGCCGTGTTCGACCCGGGCGAGGGCCGGTGGACGCTCGAGACCGATGACGGAGAAACGCACTCGTTCGACATCCTCGTGACCGCCTGCGGCCAGCTCGCCAGGCCCGACGTGCCGCGGATCGAGGGAGTCGGCGACTTCAGGGGGCCGGTGTTCCACTCCGCCGAGTGGGATCACGAGGCAGAGCTCGAGGGCAAGCGAGTCGCGGTCGTGGGCACCGGGGCGAGCGCGATCCAGTTCGTTCCCGAGATCGCGCCGATCGTGGACTCGCTCACCATCTACCAGCGCTCGGCTCCGTGGATCCTGCCCAAGTCCGATCGCCCCTACCCGGAGTGGGAGCGACGCCTCTTCCGCCGCTTCCCGGCGCGCACGGCCGCCAGCGGCCTGGGAATCTTCATGCTCTTCGAGGGCGGCACGCATGGCTTCACGGGCAAGCGCTGGGTGATGCGCCCGCTTCAGGCCGTCGCCGATCGCTACCGGCGCGACGAACTGACCGACCCGGAGCTGCGCGCCAGGGCGACGCCGGACTACGAGATGGGCTGCAAGCGAGTCCTGATCTCCAACGACTGGTACGCGACCCTGGCCCGCCCCGACGTCGAGCTGGTGAGCGGCGGCGCCGAGCGCGTCACCGCACGTGGCGTGATCGGCCCCGACGGGGTCGAGCGCGAGGCCGACGCGATCATCTACGGCACCGGGTTTCAGAGCCACGGCTTCGTCGCGCCCATGGAGGTGCGAGGTCTCGAGGGGCGTGACCTGAACCAGGTCTGGGCCGGCAGGCCCGAGGCGTATCTGGGCACGACGGTGTCGGGCTTCCCGAACATGTTCGTCCTCTACGGCCCGAACACCAACCACGGCGCCGGCTCGGTGCCCTACACGCTCGAGTGCCAGTTCCGATACGTGATCGACGCGATCCGCCGGCTTCGCGAGGGGGGATTTCGCTACATCGAGCTGCGCCCGGAGACGCAGGCGCGCTGGCGGGCGGAGATTGCGGAGCGCTCTAAGGAGACAATCTGGATGTCGGGCGGGTGCTCGAACTGGTACGTCACGGAGGACGGGGTGAACACGAACAATTGGCCCGGTGCCTGGCTTGAGTTCCGGCGGCGCACGCACCGCATCAACCCGGGCGACTACCGGGTCGCCGTCTAGACCTCCGGCGCCAGCACTCCCTCGATCTCGTCCACGGCCTCGCCCATGTAGACGGCGAGGCGCTGGGTGTGCGGGAGGCTGTCGCGGGCACCGGTGAAGCCGAAGTTGAGAGTGCCCGCATAGCTCACGCAGGTGATGTTCAGGGCGTTCCCGTGAAGAAGCAGCGAGAGCGGGAATAGCGCGTCGAGCCGAGCGCCGTTGAAGTACAACGAGTCTGTAGGCCCGGGCACGTTGGAGATCCCGACGTTGAACGGAACGGGCGTCCGCCCGCCGAGCCCGGCCAGGACCGCGGCGATCCAGGGGCCGTTGATGAGCAGCGTGTAGGAGGTGCGCGCCTCCGGCGGCAGGTCGGCGAGGTGGCGCTTCGCCTCTCGGGTCGAGCGCTTGATCGCCTCCAGGCGCTCCACCGGCTCGGGCACGTTCGTGCCCAGCTCGGCGACCATGATCCCGATCGCGGTCCCGGTGCTCTCGTCGTCGGGGTCGCGGAGGTTGACCGGGATGCCCGCGGTCAGCGGGCGGTCGGGGAGGCGCCCGTGTTCGGTGAGGTAGCGTCGCAGCGCCGTGCCGCTCAGATACAGCACGACGTCGTTGAGCGTGCAGTCGGCCTCCCTGGCCAGAGCCTTGACCCGGTCGAGCTCGTACTGCTGGGTGGCGAAGCGCCGCTGGCCGGCGAGCTTCCCGCCGAGGGCTGAGCCGGGCGCGCGATACGGCGCCTGAAGGGCGCCACCGTCGATCGCCGCTCGGCCGAGGTCGAGCGCAGCACGGCCGAGGCCGGCCGCCATCCGGGCCCCGCCGCGCGCCGCGCCGACGGCGCGGCCCACCGGGCCCGAGCGCCCCTCCCCGTTGCCTCGCGGACGAGATCCGGCTCCGACGGTCCAAAACGCGGGCGTCTCCTGATCGGGGTCGGCCGCGAGGGCGCGAAGCAGGAGCCGCATCCCGCTGACCCCGTCGATCAGCGAGTGATGCATCTTCGTGTAGAGCGCGAAGCGGTTTCCCTCCAGTCCCTCGATCAGGTGGACCTCCCAGAGCGGCCGGTGGAGATCAAGCTGATGGCTATGCAGGCGCGAGACGAGAATCCCCAGCTCGCGCTGGCCGCCGGGATGGGGCAGGGCCGAGTGGCGAACGTGGTACTCGAGGTCCACATCGCGGTCTTCGCGCATGAGCGGCAGCCGCGGCCCGATCAGCGGCCCCTCGACGAGCTTCAGGTTCCACGGGGACGGGATCCTCTGCGGCTCGCGCATGCGCTCGAGCTGCTCCTTGAGGTACTCGGGCGGGGCGTCCGCCGGAGGGGTGAACTCGAACAGGCCGCCGACATGCATCGGCGTGTCGCGCGACTCGAGCGCGAGCCACGCCGCGTCCAATGGGGGAACCTGCTTGATCGCCACCCTCGCGCACCTCCCGGTAGGCAGGGGAGCAGGCTAACCGCTCGCGGGCACCTCCGACGCCACCGGGGCCACGGCGTGAAAGCCGCCATCCGCGTGGAGGATCTCGCCGCTGATCGCCCGCGAGAGATCCGACAGCAGGAAGAGGGCAGCGTCGGCAACCGGTGCCGCGTCCGAGCTCTCCCACCCGAGCGGCGCGCCGCCCGTCCACGAAGAGGCCAGCTCGCCGAAGCCCGGGATACCGGACGCTGCGGGCGTGGAGATCGGGCCGGCCGAGACCAGGTTCACCCGGATCCCGCTCGGCCCCAGGTCGCGGGCGAGGTACCGAGCGACCGACTCCAGGGCCGCCTTGGCGACGCCCATCCAGTCATAGGCCGGCCAGGCGACGGAGGCGTCGAAGTCGAGGGCGACGATGCTTCCGCGGCGAGGGGCATCGCCGTTCGACCCGGCCATCAGCGGCGCAAGGGCCCGCGCCAGGGCGCCGAGTGAGTAGGCGCTCGTCTCAAAGGCCGTGAGGGCGCTCGCGCGCGGCGCTTCGACGAAGTTGCCGCCCAGCGCGTCGGCCGGAGCGTGGGCGATGGCGTGGACGACGCCGTCGACCGAGTCCCACCGCTCGCCGAGCTCACCCGCCACGGCGGCCAGATCCTCGTCCGAGTTCACGTCGAGCTCAAGGACGTCTGCCGCCTCGGGAAGTCCTCGGGCGGCGCGCTCGGTCATCCGGCGCACCCTCCCGAAGCTCGTGAGCACGATCTCCGCACCCTGCTGCTGGGCGCGCTCGGCGATCGCGTAGGCGATGGAGTGGCGATTAACCACTCCGGTTACGACAAGCCTCTTTCCCTCGAGGATCACAGGAGCACCAGGTTCGCCTCGGATTCGGCCCGCTCCGATTCGCTCCCGTTCGCATCGGCAGCCGCGCCGTTCGCGTCGCTCGGAGCTTCCGCGCGCCACAGCGCATCGACGCGGGCCCGGGCGACGATCTCGTCGCGCTGGTTGACGACCCGCCAGGCAAGCGAGACCAGCTCGTGCTGATCGTCGAGCCGCCGTGCGGATTCGACCCGCGAGCGAACGCGGATCGTGTCGCCGATGCGCACCGGCCGCTTGAAGGTCACAGCGTCCAGTCCGCGCAGCGCGACGACGCGGTCGGGGTCGAATGGCATCAGGCCCACCGCGTAGGACATCACGAGCATCCCATGCGCCACCCGCTCGCCGAAGCGTGAGCTCGCGGCCCACTGGGCGTCGCCATGCTGAGGATGCCAATCGCCGGTCAGGGACGAGAAGGACACCACGTCGGACTCCGTGATCGTCCGCCCCCGGGTGGTGAGCTCTGCGCCGGGTTCAGGCACGGTCGTCATCTGTTCCTCCTTGGAGTAGGTCTGCGAACGCCTCGGCGGCTCGGCGGTGGCCGAGCGGCGAGGGGTGAAGGCCATCGGAAGAGAAGTTGCGTTGGTCGGAGAGCCCGGGGTCGCGGGAGACCTCGAGGCACGGGACCTCCAGGACGGCAGCGATCTCGCGCGTAGCGCGGTTGACCTCGCGGATCCCTCGCTCCACCCGCCGCCGCGTACGTGGCCCCATGTCCATGAAGTCCCACCGCTCCGGCGAGGTGGCGGTCACCACGCGGACCCCGGGGAGCGCCTCCTGGAGCCGCCGGATGATCATCGCCAGGTTCGCGCCATACTTCCGGGTGTCGGGCCGGACCGAGCGCAGGACGTCGTTGGCGCCGCATACGATCGTGACCAGGTCCGGCTCGAGCTCCAAGGCGGATGGCAGCTGCTCCATGACCTCGGAGCTCGTCGCCCCCTCCTTGGCCAGGTTTCGAAGCTCGAGCGACGGGCTGCTCTCGCGCAGCGCCGCCGTAAGGCGCTCGGGCCACGCCTCGCCGGGCGCGCATCCCGTTCCCGCGGTGAACGAGTCGCCGAGCGCGACGTACAGCGAGAGGCGCCGCTCGTAGATCACGGGCGAGAGTTCCTCGGCGATCCTCGCGACGGGGTCGCGGTTCATCTCTCCAGCACTCCCAGCGCCCATGCCAGCCGAGCGCGCGTCTCAACCGGCTCGATCACCTCGTCGACGAAGCCAGACGCAGCCGCAGTCGAAGCACCGAGGTGCTCCTCGGCGTAGGAGTCCGCGAACTCGGCCCGCGCCATGTCCGGGTCGGGCGCATCCTCCAGCGCGCGGCGGTGGACGATCCCGACAGCCTGGCGGGCGGCCATGATTCCCAGCTCGGCCTGCGGCCACGCGAACACGAGGTCCGCGCCGAGGTCCCGGGAGTTCATCGTGATCACGGCCCCGCCGTAGGCCTTGCGCAGGACGACGGTCAGCTTGGGCACGGTGGCCCCGGCGAAGGCGCGCAGGAGTGAAGCGCCGTGCCGGATCACCCCGGCGTGCTCCTGGCGAGTACCGGGCATGAAGCCGGGGGTATCGACCAGGACGACCAGCGGCATGCCGAACCGGTCGCAGGCATTCACGAACAGCGACGCCTTCTCCGCCGCCGCCGAGTCGATCACGCCGCCGAGGTAGCGAGGCTGGTTCGCGATGACCCCGACGGGCCTGCCGTCGAGCCGCCCCAGCCCGGTCACCATGTTGCGCGCCCAGCTCGATGAGAGCTCCAGCATCCGGCCATCGAGGATCGTCTCGGCCACCTCGCGCACGTCGTAGACGCGGCGCGGGTCATCGGGAACCGAGACCGCCGGGTCCTCGACCCCGCGCGACGCCAGCTGCCCCTGCTCGCCGGCCCGGGGCGGGGCCGCGTCGAGGCGGTGGGGCAGAAGCCCGAGCAGCTCTCGGGCGAGGCCGGCCGCCTCGTGATCCGAGGACGCCACGAGCTGGCAGACCCCGTTTCGCGAGTGAACCGCGGGGCCGCCGAGGTCCTCCATCGTGACCTCCTCGCCGAGCGCCGCCTGCACGACCCGTGGGCCGGTCAGGAACATCCGCGCGCCCTCGGTCATGACCACGAAGTCCGTGAGGGCCGGCGAGTACGCGCCACCGCCCGCCGAGACGCCGGTGACGATCGAGATCTGCGGCACCACGCGCGACAGCTCGACGCTCGCGCGGAAGATTCGCCCGTAGCCGGCCAGCGCGCCATGGCCCTCCTGAAGACGTGCGCCCCCGGACTCGACGAAGCCCACGACGGGAGCGCCCGCCTCCCCGGCGAGCCGCATCACCCCGACGATCGAGTCGGCGTGCGCCGCGCCGAGGGACCCGCCCATGAATCTCGGGTCCTGCGCATAGCAGAAGACCGGACGGCCGCCCACGGTTCCCGCGCCCGCCACGACGCCGTCGCCCGCCGAGGCGCGCTCCCCGAGCGCGGGCGAGCTGACGCCGCTTCGGAGCGGCGCGAAGCTGCCCGGATCGCACAGGAGCTCCAGGCGCTCGAGCGGCAGCTCAGCCGGCTCAGGGACCGCCTCAACGGTCCGAGGTCTTGTGGCGACGACGTTCATACGGAAAGGCAGAGCACCGCGTTGTGTCCGCCGAACCCGAACGAGTTCGAGATCGCGACCAGGGGCTCGGAGCCTCCACCGTTGGAGCGCCGCTCGAGCGGAGCCGCCTCATCGGGCACGTAGTCGAGGTCCAGGTCGGGATCGCGCTCAGCCCATCCGACCGTCGGCGGGGCGACCTCGCGGCGCAGGGCGCCGATCGTCGCGATTGCCTCGACCGCTCCCGCCGCGCCGAGGAGGTGGCCGATCGACGACTTGGTGGACGAAACCGGGACGCGGTGCGCGTGATCGCCAAGCGCCAGCTTCAGGGCATCGGTCTCGGAGCGATCGTTGAGCGGGGTCGAGGTGCCGTGCGCATTCACGTAGTCGATTCGCTCCGGCGCCACGTCCGCGTCCTCGAGCGCGAGCTCGATCGCCCGCGCGGCGTCGCGGCCCGAGGGCTCCGGCGCCGTGAGGTGGAACGCGTCCGAGCTCGCGGCGTAGCCCAGAACCTCGCCGAGGATCTCGGCGCCGCGCTCCTCGGCGGCGTCGGCGTCCTCCAGGACGAGCGCCCCGGCGCCCTCGCCCATCACGAACCCGTCGCGACGGGCGTCGAACGGGCGGGAGATGCCGGTCTCCGAGGTCGCCCCCATCGCCGCGAACGCGGCGGAGGCGATCGGCGTGAGCGCCGCCTCGGAGCCGCCGGTGACGACCGCGTCGGCCTCACCGGCTTGGATCATCCGCATGGCCTGGCCAATCGCGTGCGCCCCTGCGGCGCAGGCCGACATGACGCCGAAGGAACCTCCACGGAGGCCCCGGCGCATCGCAACCGCGGCGGCGGCTGCGTTGCCCATGAGCAGCGGCACCGACAGCGGAGAAACGGCCTTCGGTCCGCGCTCGATCAGCACGCGCTCCTGCTCCTCGAGCGAGCCGAGGCCGCCGATGCCGGTCCCGATTACGCAACCGACGCGCTCGGGCTCGTACGGCGGATCGGAGTCCCAGCCCGCGTCGTCGATGGCCTCGTCGGCCGCGGTCACCGCGAGCTGGGTGAACCGGTCCTGGCGGCGAACCTCCTTGCGGCTGAGATGCTCCGTGGGCTCGAAATCGGAGCAGCGTCCGGCGCCGTCGGCGATCCCGCACTCGCCCGCCGCCCAGCGGTTGACCAACTCGGGCGCGCCGACGCCGAGCGGCGTGACCGCCCCAACGCCGGTGATCACGACCCGGCGGCCGTTTCTGTCGGCGCCGGCGGTCACAGGCATGGATCGCGCTTCGCCCTCGAAGCACGTCTCCTTATCGCTGGCTCCGCGCTCATGGCGCTCGGCTCACCACCAGGTCGATCACGTCGCCGACGGTCTTCACGTCCTTGACCGAGTCGCCGTCCAGCTCGACTCCGAACTCCTCCTCGACGATCTGGGCAAGCTCGACGAGATCGAGCGAGTCGACGTCCAGGTCCTCGAAGGTCGCGCTGCGGCTGATCTCTCCATCGGTCCCGATCTCGTTGAGACCGTCGAAGATCACCTTCTCGACAGCTTCATCACTCACTTGGGTTGGCATTTGTTTCTCCTTTCGTTGTTACGCGCTGAGGCCGCCATCGACGGTCAGCACCGATCCGGTCACATAGGCCGCCTCGTCCGAGACGAGGAACCGCACGCAGGCGGCGACCTCCTCCGGGGTGCCGGGGCGGCGGGCGGGAATCGAGTCGGCGAGGCCGTTGCCAATGCCCTCCGTGAGGCGCGTCTCGACGAGCCCGGGCGCGACGGCGTTGACTGTGATCCCACGGCGGGCGACCTCGACGGCGACGGTCTTCGTCATCCCGATCAGCCCCGCCTTCGAGGCTGCGTAGTTCGCCTGACCGGCGTTGGCTCGGGTGCCCACCACCGAGGCAACGTTCACGATTCGCCCGAACCGCGCCCGGAGCATCGGCCGCAGCGCTCGCCGGGTCGTGTGAAACGCGGCGGAGAGGTTCGTCTCGATCACGGGCTGCCATTCGGAGCGCCCGAGCTGCGGCGTGAGCCCGTCGGCGCGCATGCCGGCGTTGTTTACGAGCACGAGCACGCGGCCGAACTCGGCCTCCGCGCCGTCGAAGAGCTGCTCAAGCTGCGCCGGATCCGTCAGGTCGGCCTGGGCGGCCGTCGCCCGGCCGCCCTCGCGCTGGATGCGCTCGACCACCTCGGCGGCACCGTCCCCGTCGCTGCGGTAATTGACGACTACCGGCCAGCCCTCGCCCGCCAGGGCAAGCGCGCTCGCGGCTCCAATGCCGCGCGACGCGCCGGTGACGACGGCGCAGCCCTTGACGTCCTGCTGCGTGTCAGCCGTCATCGCGTGCTCCCTCCCACTCGACCACGGTCGCGGCCCAGGTGAGGCCTCCGCCGAAGGCGGCGAGCAGAACGGCGTCGCCGGACTGCAGGCGGCCGGTCTCCTCGGCCGCCCCGAGGGCGAGCGGGATCGTCGCCGCGGAGGTGTTGCCGTAGCGGTCGATGCAGTCGATGACGCGGTCGGCGTCCAGCCCGAGTTGCTCTCCCACCGCCGTGAGAATGCGTGTGTTCGCTTGGTGGAACGCGAACAGGTCGATGTCGGCGAGCGATCTGCCGGCGGCATCCGCAGCGGCGAGCGCGGCCTCCGAGAGCCGCTCGACTGCTTGGCGAAAGGTGTCGTGGCCCTTCATTCGCAGCACGCCTTCCTCGCGCCCGGCGGTGACGAGGTCGGCGCGAGCTCCGTCGGCACCGAGGATGGCGGGGCCCACGCCGCCCGGCCCCGTGGTTGAGCTCACCAAGACGGCGCCCGCCCCGTCGCCGAAGAGGGCGGCGGTCGAGCGGTCGTCGGGGTCGGTGAGCTTGCTCAGCAGATCGGCCCCCACCACCAGGACGTTGCGAGCCCTTCCCGATTCGGCCATGCCGACAGCGAGCGCCAGCGCCGAGACGAAGCCCGAGCACGCGGCGGCGACATCCATCGCCCCGGCGCCCGTCGCGCCGATTCGCGAGGCAACCATGGGGGCGGCGGCCGGGCTGAGCTCGTCGTGGCTCATCGTCGCCACCAGCACGAGATCGATCTCCGATGCGTTGAGGCCGGCCGACTCCAGGCACCGCTCGGCGGCGGCGGCCGCGTAGTCGACGATCGTCTCGCCCTCGGCTGCGACCCGCCGCTCTCGGACACCGGTGCGGGCGACGATCCAGCGCTCCTCTACGCCAAGGCGCGCCGCGATGGGCGCGTTCGGAACGACGGTCGCCGGCACCGCGACGCCGATCGCACCTACCCGGGCGCCGCGCAGGCGTTGAGCGCCCTCGGTCCTGGTGTCCGCGGCTGGAGCGGTGAGCTCAGGCACTGACGGCCTCCTGCGCCTTGAGGGTGGTCGCCTCGACGTCGTCGAACGCGCGGCGCACCATGCCGGTGAGCGCCTTGCCGGGGCCGGCCTCGACGAAGCGCCTGACTCCCATGCCGTGCAGGCTCTCCAGGGTTTCGCGCCACCGAACCGGCCGCACCAGGGCCAGCGCGAGGCGGTCGCGGATGTCATCCGGATCGCTGGGAAACGGCGTCGCCGTGGAGCTCGAGAACACGGGGGCCTGCGGTGAGCGGACCTCGGTTTCCTCGAGGGCGACGCGGAAGGGGTCAACGGCGGAGGCGATCGCCGGGGAGTGGAATGCGCCTCGCACGGCCAGGCGCATCGCTCGGACACCTCGCGCCTTCGCGTCCTGCGCCACCTGCTCAAGGGCGGCGTCGGGCCCGGCGACGACGAGCTGGGTCGGGCCGTTGTCGTTGGCGACGAGGACGCCGCCGCGGTCCGCCGCAGCGCGCGCCTCGGCGGCGTCGCCGAGCAGGGCCATCATGCCGCCGGGGGCGTCGCCGGCCGCGGCTGCCATGAGCCGTCCGCGCTCCGCGGCCAGGCGAACCGCCCCGTCCGGCGGGATCGAGCCGGCCGCGACGAGGGCGCTCAGCTCCCCGAGGGAGTGACCGGCAAAGTAGTCGGCGCTCGGGCGCCCGGCCCCCACCCAGGAGGCGATGCTCGCGCAGAGGATCGACGGCTGCGCGTACTCGGTGCCCTCGCCGGAGCGCTCGAAGACGTCGTCGCCGGCCTC
>Ga0126312_10001746_pt1 | contig 14359 bp, 12 predicted proteins | sample Plot104A_FD_92537 | JGI IMG/M metagenome (GOLD analysis project Ga0126312, IMG submission 92537) | Serpentine soil microbial communities from UC McLaughlin Reserve, CA, USA - Plot104A | ecosystem: Environmental > Terrestrial > Soil > Grasslands | place: USA: UC McLaughlin Reserve, Lake County...
GACTTGCCGCCAAGCCGGTGATCGACATCCAGATCTCCGTCGCATCGTTCGAGCCGCTCGACTCGTACCGACGACCGCTAGAGCGGCTCGACTACGTCCTCCGCGCCGACAACACCGAGCGGACGAAGCGCTACTTCCGGGAGCCGCCCGGCGAGCGGCGGACCCACATCCACGTCCGGATCGCCGGGAGCTTCTCGGAGCAGTTCGCGTTGCTGTTTCGCGACTACCTGCGCGCCCGTCCCGCCGCCGCGGCCGAATACGCGGCCTTGAAGCGCCAACTGGCCGCAACGCACCGGGACGACCGGCACGCGTACACCGAGGCCAAGGTGCCGTACTTCTGGGAGACGATCCGTAAGGCCGATGAGTGGGCTCAGGCGAACGGGTGGACCGCCGGACCGGGCGACGGCTGACGCCCAGGTGGAACCGGGGGCACTGCTCGCTTCGTGGAAGGTGGCTGCGCGGGCGCCGCCGGCCGAGTGCGGCCAGTCGGCAGGTGCGGGCGCCCCCTTAGCATCCTTCTCGTGGTCACGCGGACGACCGGGACGAGGAGGCGAGGATGAGGGTTGGTGTGCTTGGCAGCGGTCAGGTCGGGCAGGCGCTCGGACGTGGGTTCGCGTCCCGCAAGCACGAGGTGATGCTGGGAACGCGGAGCCCCGAGTCCGAGAAGGCCCGGGTCTGGGTCGCCGAGGGGGAGGCCCGCTCGGCTGGGACCTTCGCTGACGCGGCGGCCTTTGGGGAGGTGATCGTGCTCGCGACGCCCGGCCTGGCGGCGGAGGAAGCGCTCGAGCTGGCCGGCCCCGACCGGCTCGTCGGCAAGCTCGTGATCGACGCCACCAACCCGCTCGAGTACCCGGGCGACGGGTCGGTCCAGCTCGGCTTCGGCTTCGACGACTCGCTCGGCGAGAGGGTTCAGCGACAGCTTCCCGAGTCGAAGGTGGTGAAGGCCTTCAACACGGTCGGTAACCCGTACATGGTCGATCCCGACCTACCCAGCGGCCCGCCGACGATGCTGCTCTGCGGCAACGACGCCGAGGCCAAGGCGACCGTATCGGAGATCTGCGAGGCCTTCGGCTGGGAGGCGGCGGACCTGGGGCCGATCGAGCGCTCCTGTGCCCTCGAGGAGATGGCGATGGCCTGGGTCTACTACGGCCAGACCCGGGGCACCTGGGACCATGCCTTCAAGATCCTTCACAAGTGAGCGGCGCCCTGGCCGGCACTGTCGACGGCGGGCAGATCAGTTGACTAGAGATAGGAGGTGACGGATTCGTGGCTTGTGAGCCGCTGTCCTACTCAGGCGTTGACGCCTCGAAGTGGCCGAGCGTACAGGACGCCGTAAGCCGTGAGTACGGGATTCTCATCGCGTCAGACCGCGGAGAGGCATCTAAGCGAGGCTTCAAGCTGAAGTGGACGTACGAGCCCAGCGCGCAGACTCTGCGCATTCAGTGTTTGAGTAAGCCGTTCTTCGTCCCCTGCGAAACCGTCAACAATCGAATTAAGCGCACGGCTGAGGAATTGGGACTCACCTCTGTCTGAGCAAGCCGAACGAGATGCGCTCCTACCTGGGGTAGGCGGCGGAAACACCCCCGTCCACGTTCAGGATGTTCCCGGTGCTCTTGCCGGAGCGGACATCCGAGCAGAAGTGGAGCACGGCCTGGGCGACATCCTCGGGGAGCACGTTGACACCCAGCGTGGTCCGCCGACGGTAGTAGTCCTCGAGTTCGCCGGGCTCGACTCCGTAGGCGGCAGCGCGCTCCTCGCGCCAGGCGGAATCCCAGATGCGCGATCCCTGCATGACCGCGTCCGGGTTGACTGTATTCACCCTGATCCCGTCCGGACCGCCCTCCTCGGCGAGGCAGCGTGCCAGGTGCAGCTCGGCGGCCTTTGCGGACGAGTAGGCGGCGGCGTTCTTACCGCCTACGAGCGCGTTTTTAGACGCCACCACCACGATCGAGCCGCCGCGCCCCTGGGCGCGCATCACCCGGAACGCCTCCCGCGCCACGAGGAAGTAGCCGGTGCCGAGGATCGAGTGGTTGCGCTCCCACTCCGCCAGCGTAGTCGCCTCGATAGGCGCGCTGGACGCCACTCCCGCATTCGAGACCACCAGGTCCACGCCTCCGAAGGCGTCGATCGCACGCCCGAAGGCTTCGACGACCGCGTCCTCGTCCGTCACGTCGGCGGCGACGGCCATTCCGCCCGCCCCGAGGGGCTCCACGGCATCGCGGGCGCCGTCGCCGTCGATGTCGAAGGCCACCACGCAGGCCCCTGCGCCCGCGAGCTCGTCTCCCACGGCGTGCCCGATCCCACCGGCCGCGCCTGTCACGAGCGCGACCTTCCCCTGCAGCTCGCCTGGAGACGGCTTTAGCGACAGCTTGTACAGCTCGAGCGGCCAGTACTCGACCGCGAAGCTCTCCTGCTCGGTCAGCGACGTGAAGCCGCCCAGCGCGTGCGCGCCGGCCATCACCTCGATTGCGCGGTGGTAGAGGTCGCGCGACAGGCGCGCCTCCGCGGGAGAGCGGCCCACCCCGACGAGCCCCACGTGCTGGATCAGCACCACGCGCGCGTCCGGGTCCGCCGGCTCGGTGTGGTCGTTGCGATTGCGCTCGACGTAGCTCGCGTAGTCGCGGCGAAAGGCGGCCGCGAGCTCGCGGATCCGGTCCGACAGCGTGCCGGCGCCCTCGCTCCGCGGATCGAACGGCACCCACAGCGGCACGCGCTTCGTGTGGACGAGGTGGTCGGGGCACGCTGCCCCCACGGTCACGAGCGCGGCCGCCTCGCGCGAGCCGACGAACTCGGCGACGCGCGGCGAGCTGTCGACAACCAGCACCTTCGACCCCTCGCTCGAGACCGCTCCGCGCACCACGGGCAAGACGGCGCGCAGCAGCTCGTGGCGCTCGGCGTCCCCGAGGCTGGCGCCCGCCGTGGGCCCGCCGAAGCGCGGCCGGTCGCTGGCACGCCGGTTAACGAACTCGGCCGCGCGGTTGATCGCCTCGATCGTGCGCGTGTACGCCTCTTCCGCGCTGTCACCCCACACGACGAGGCCGTGCTTCGCGAGCACCACGAGCCGTAGCGCGCCGTTCTGCCGCACGGCCGCGCCGACCTGCTTCGCGAGTGTGAAGCCGGGCCGTATGTACGGAACCCACGCCGCCTCGTCGCCGAAGCACTCGGCTACCAGCCGCTCCCCGTCGTGCGTGCCCGCGAGCACGTTGATCGCGTCGGGATGCGTGTGGTGGACGTGGGCCGGCGGCACGAAGGCGTGTAGGAGGGTCTCGATCGATGAGCGCGGGGCGGCCGGTTCGGTCTGGCAGCGCGCCAAGTGAGCGACCATGTCCTCGTCGCTCATCTCGTCGCGTTCGAAGAGCGGCAGCACCTCCGCGAGGCGCAGCGGCGTGAAGTCGTCGCGGCCGATCGTCGCAAGATCGCTGCCCGAGCCCTTGACCCAGATCACGTCCTGCTCGCGGCCGGTGTGGTCGGCGGCCCGCCCCTTGGCCGACGTGTTGCCGCCCCCGTAGTTCGCCACGGCACGGTCGGCGCCGAGCAGGTGCGATGCGAGCAGCACCTGGCCGAACGCGTCGTCGGGTACCTGGTTCGCGGCGGGCCAGCGGTCCTCAACCGGCTCGATCATGCGGGCCAGCGTGCTCACCGGCCCGACCCGCCTGCCACCTTCTGGTCGCCGCCGCGCTCGGCGGCCCGCCGCTCGACGTAGCCGGAGGCGCGCAGCACGGCGACCGGGTCGTCGGCCGCGCCGAGCTCGGCGCGCACCTTGGCGCACAGCGGCCGGACGTCCGTGCGGTAGGCGTCGAGCAGGGCCTCGTGGCCCCCCAGCACATCGCGCTCCTGCTGCGCGTCGGCGAGCACTGTCCGGTCGACCAGCAGCGCCTTCGCGTAGGCCTCCTGGAGGTTCACGACGCTCACCACCATCGCCTCGACCTTCGGCTCGACGTTGTGCGCCTGGTCGATTGTCAGCCGCGGCAACCGCCCCTCCGCGGCGGCGAGCTCGCAGAAGATGAGGAACAGCTCGAACGGGTTGACCGAGCCCACGACCAGGTCGTCGTCGGCGTACTTGCGGTTGTTGAAGTGGAAGCCTCCGAGCCGGCCCTCGCCGGCGAGGATGGCGACGATTTGCTCGACGTTCGTGCCCGGCGCGTGGTGGCCGAGGTCGACGAGCACGCGCGCCCGTTCGCCCAGCTGTTCGCACACGAGCAAAGCGGAGCCCCAGTCGGCAAGGTCCGTCGCGTAGAACGCCGGCTCGAAGAGCTTGTACTCGACCAGCAGCTCCTGGCGCGCGGGAAGTGCCGCGTAGACCTGTGCGAGCGACTCGAGCAGCCGCCGCCGCCGCGCTCTGAGGTCGTCCTGCCCGGGATAGTTCGTCCCGTCCGCGACCCACAGCGACTGCGCCGTCGACCCCAGCCGTTCGCCGATCTCCGCGCAGTCGAGGAGGTGCTCGACGGCCTTGGCGCGCACGCGCTCGTCGGGATGCGCGACGGAGCCGAGCTTGTACTCAGGGTCCTGGAACAGGTTCGGGTTGACGGCCCCGACGCCGAGCCCCGACTGCCGGATGTAGTCGCGGAGCTCGCCAAGATCCTCGACCGCGTCCCACGGAAAGTGGAGCGCCACCGCCGGGGCGGTCCCGGTGAGCCGATGGACTTCCGCGGCATCGTCCACGCGTTCGTACACGTCACGCGGCCGGCCGGGCTGGCGGAAAGTGGCGAAGCGGGTGCCCGAGTCCCCGTAGCCCCATGAGGGGGTCTCGATGCGCAGACTCGCGAGCCCGCGCTCCACAGCCTCCAGGTCGTGGCCAGCGTCGCGCAGGCGCTCCGCGAGCCGGTCGTAGTCGCGGGTGTCGGCCGGATCAGGCAATGGCTGGCTCCGGTTCGTCGACTGCGAGGCCGGTGACGTCCAGGAAGCGCTGATAGGTGGCCTCGGCGCGGTCGCGCCGATCCGAGGGCTCAAAGACATCGGGATCGACCGACGCCGCGGCCAGCTCGCGCAGTTCGGCCAGCGAGCCGAGCTCGCCCACGGCGCGCGCCTGCACGAGCACGTTGCCCAGCGCGGTCGCCTCCACCGGTCCGGCGAGCACCGGGCGTCCGAGCAGGTCGGCGGTGAGCTCGCAGAGGACGTGGTTGCGGGCGCCGCCGCCGATCACGTGGACCACGTCGACCTGGCGGCCGGTCACCCGCACCAAGCGCTCCAAGACCAGCCGGTACTTGCACGCCAGCGATACGAGGATCGACCGGACGAGCTCTCCGCGGCTCGCCGGCGCAGCCTGGCCGCTCGCCTCGCACGCGGCCGCGATCCGGGCCGGCATGTCCTCGGGTGCCAGGAACTCGTCATCGTCCGGGTCGAACAGCGGGACCTCCGCGTCAACAGCCGCCGCCGCCCGGTGGAGCTCGTCGTAGTCGGCTCCCCAGCGACGGCGGCACTCCTGGACAAGCCACAGGCCCATCACGTTCCGCAGTAGGCGGATCGTTCCGTCCACCCCGCGCTCGTTGGTGAGGTTGAACGCTGCGGCCTCGGGCGTGAGAACCGGCTGGTCGAGCTCCACTCCGAGCAGCGACCAGGTGCCCGATGAGAGGATTGCCGCGCCGGCGCCCCGAAGCGGCGCGGCGGCGAACGCGGACGCCGTGTCGTGCGCGGCGACGGCGTGAACGGGCGTGCCCGCCGCCGGGTGGTGTGCCACCACCGGCCCGAGCGTGGTGCCGGGCTCGACGGGGTCGCCGGCGAACGGCGCGGCGGGGAGTCCAAGGCGCTCGATCAACGGGCGCGCCCAGGTGCCGGCGCGCGCGTCGAGTAGCCCAGTCGTGGACGCCGCGGTGGCCTCGTTCGCGTGCCCGCCGCACAGCCACAGCGAGAGGAGATCCGGCACGAGCGCGATGCGCCGCGCCGCCGCCAGCGCCGGCGACCCCGCGTCGGCCGCGAGCTGGAAGATCGTGTTGATCGGCATCGTCTGGATACCCGTGATCGCGTACTGCTCTTCGCGCGGAACGCGGGCGTGCACGCGGCCGACCATCCCGTCGGTGCGTCCGTCGCGGTAGTGAAAAGGCAGCCCCAGCATGCGCCCCTCGCCATCGAGCAGCGCGTAGTCCACGCCCCAGGCGTCCACGCCCACGCCGCGCAGCGCGGCCCGCTCGCGGGCGCGGGCGAGCCCGTCCAGCGCCTCGGCGAACAGCGCCAGTAGGTTCCAGTGCAATCCGTCCGGCAGGCGCACCGGCCGATTCGCAAAGCGGTGCACGACCTCCAGCGAGGCGCGACCGCCGGTCAGGCGGCTCAGCACTACGCGGCCACTCTCGGCGCCGAGGTCGATCGCCGCAAAGCTGGGTTCAGCCAAGGTGGAACACCTCCTCGAGGCGCAAGAGCCCCGTGTCGGGGCGCTCTCCCGCCGACAGCTCGAAGAACGGTGCCATCTCCGCCTGCCAGCGGGCGTTCACCTCACGCGCCGCCATGCCCGCCCGTGCCGTCTCGAAGTCGTCGCACTCCAGGTATCCGACCAGCAGGCCATCCTCGCCGAGGAATAACGAGTAGTTATGCCAGCCCGTCTCGCGCAGCGCCTCGAGCATCTCGGGCCAGACCTCGCGGTGCCGGGCGCGATACTCGTCGAGCCGGTCGGCTCGGACGTGGATGAGGAAGCAGACACGCTCCACGGTCAGCGCCCCGGCCGACCCCGCCGGCCCCCGCCAAAGGCGCGGGCCGGCTCCCTGAGGAGGGATCTCTTCGCGGCGTGCAGGTCAGTTGACAACTCAGAAGTTGAAGTCGTCGATGTTGTCCTTGTTGAATCGAGTCGGTGGCCCGAGCACGACAACGCCGTCCTCCTCGACGGTCTTCTTGCCCAGCTTGCCGGCATCGAAGCTCTCCCCCGGCTTGCCGCTGATCTGGTCGTTGGCGACCGCTGCGGCCGCGTAGTACGCGAGGTAGCCCAACTTCTCCGGATCCCAGAGAGCGAACTCCTCGACGGTGCCGTTCTTGACGAACTTGCGCATCTGGTTCGGCGTGCCGAGCCCGGTCAGCTTGACCTTGCCGCTCATGCCCTCCGAGTCGAGAGCGCGGGCGGCGGCCGCGATGCCCACGGTCGTCGGCGAGATGATGCCCTTGAGGTTCGGATAGGCCTGGAGCAGGCCGAGCGTCTCCTGGAAGGACTTCTGGTCGTCGTCGTTGCCATAGGCGACCTTCACGAGCTTCATGTCCTTGTACTCGGGCTTACCCAGCTCGTCCTTCATGAACTTGATCCAGGCGTTCTGGTTGGTCGCCGTGGAGGCGGCCGACAGGATCGCGATCTCGCCCTTCTTGTCGATCTGCTCGCCCAGGATCTGGACCTCGATTCGGCCGATCTGCTCGCTGTCCGCCTGGTTGACGAAGACCGTGCGCGCCTCAGGGGCGACGTCCGAGTCGTACGTGACGATCTTGACGCCGGACTTGCTGGCCCGGTCGAGCGCGGGGACCAGTGCGTTGGGGTCATTCGCCGAAACGGCTATCGCGTCCACGCGTTGCTGGGTGAGGGTGTTGATGAACGGCACTTGCGCCGGCGCGCTGGCCTCCGACGGACCGACCTGCTTGAACTCGCCGCCCAGCTGGTTTGCGGCCGCCTCGCCGCCCTTGGCGGCGACGTCGAAATAGGGGTTGTTGATCGCCTTGGGCAGGAAGGCGACGTTTGCGCCTTGAGCCTTCTCGCCGCCTCCGCCCCCGCCGCCGCTGCTGGCGGAGTCGTCGTCTCCGCCGCAGGCTGCCACACCGAGAGCCAGCGCCAGAATCAACCCGACGACGGTCCCCATCCTCCTGCTCAGCATCGTTCTCCTCCTCACGTTGGTTGGTCTGCCGGCGACGGCGCCGATCGTCGGCGTGCCGCCCGTTCCTGGACGCCCCGCAGGGCGTTGGTGGCGATCACCGAGACGATCAAGAGCGTCCCGATCGCGATCGACTGCTTCTCGGCGGCTACGTCCTCCAGGGCCAGCACGTTGCGCAGGGCGCCGATCAGGAACAGCGCCAGCACCACGCCTACGAGGGTCCCGCGACCGCCGAAGATGCTCACTCCGCCCAGCAGCACGGCGGAGATGACGTCGAGCTCGAAGCCGAGCCCGTTGTCGGGCCGGGCGCTGGCGAAGCGGGCCGTGAAGACGACGCCCGCCACCGCGGCCAGCGTTCCGGACGCGACGAACAGCCCGACCTTGACCCGGTCGACGTCGATGCCGGAGAAGCGAGCGGCCTCCTCGTTGTTGCCAATCGCGTAGACCTCGCGCCCGATCCAAGAGCGGTGCAGCACGAGGAACGTCGCGAGCGCCAGGATCGCGAACAGGATCGCGGGCCATGGGATCAGCGTCCCCGGCACGTTGTTGAAGCCGAAGTCGGTGAACCCTTGCGGGAACTCGCTCACCGCCCGGTCGCCGAGCACGACGAAGGCGAGCCCGCGGTACAGCGCGAGTGTGCCGAGCGTCACCACCAGCGATGGAAGACCGAGCTTCGCGACCAGCAGTCCGTTGAAGAGCCCGGCGAGAGCGCCCGCCAGCAGCGCTATGCCGATCGCGAGCGAGAGCGGGACGCCGGCGTCGACGGTGGCGCCGACGATGGCGCTCGAGAGCCCGAGCACCGAGGCGACGGACAGGTCGATCTCGCCGGCGAGGATCACGAGCGTCAGGCCGAGCGCCATGATCGCCTTCTCCATCAGGTCGGCGCTCGCCAGGGACAGGTTCTCGCCCGTCAGGAAGGCCTCGGCCACCGACGAGCCGATGACGAACGTCGCGACCAGCAGGGCGACCAGCAGCGCCTCCCACTGAAGGAGCACGGACCACCGCAGCTTCATGTCCTCCTCCTCCGCGCCCTGCGCAGCGCGCGCTGCAGCCGCCTGGTGATCAGCGCGTCGAGCGTGACCGCCGCGATGATCACAGCGCCCTGGATCGCCTGCAGCCAGAACGGATTGAGCTTCAGGATGCTCAGGGCGTTCTCGATCGTCCCGAGCAGGATGGCGCCAAGCGTGGCGCCGATCGCGGTGCCGGAGCCGCCGAAGATGTTCACGCCGCCGACGACCACGGCGGCGACCACGGCGAGCTCGAACCCGGTCGCGGCGCGCGCGTCGACCGTGGCGAAGCGCGCGCCCCACAGAACTCCCGCCAGCCCGCACAGCGCCCCGCACAGCACGAAGGCGGCGAACACGAGCCGCCCCGAGGGCACGCCCACCAGGCGCGCCGCCTCCGGATTGGAGCCAATCGCGTACAGCTCGCGACCCGAGCGCAGCCGCCGCAGGGCGAAGCTCGCGACCACGACCACGGCGGCGGCGAAGAGGATCAGCGTGGGGATGCCGAGCACGTGACCGGTGGCGAGGCTCAAGTACGCGTCGGGGACGTCGGCGGCGTTGACCTGCTGGCCCTCGGCGATCGTGAAGTCGAGCCCCCGAAAGATGTAGAGCGTGCCCAGCGTCGCGACGATCGCCGGCACGCGACCGACGGTCACGAGCAGTCCGTTCACCACGCCGAGGCCGGCGCCGATCAGCACTCCCATCAGGACGATGAGCGCGACGCTGGTTCCCGGCGAGCCTTTGAGCGTGTCGGCGCAGACGAAGGCGACCAGACCGACGTTCGAGCCGACGGAGAGGTCGACGTTGCGGGTGAGCACCACGAGCGTCTGGCCGACGGCGACGATCGCGAGGATCGAGACCGAGAGCAGGATCTCCTCGAGGTTGTCCGGCTCGACGAAGCGGGGCTCCTGAACCGCGACGACGAGCACGAGCAGGGCGAGCGCCAGCGCGATGCCCGCCTCGCGGACCCGTCCGACCAGGTCGAGCAGCGCGCCGGCGCGTAGCCTGCGGCGGCCGAGGCGTACCTCCTCGACAGGCTCCGCCGCTGGAGCGACCTCAGGGCGCGCCAACATGCGCTCCCTCCTGTCCCGTCGCGGCAAGCATGATCTTCTCCTGGTCGGCCTCGTCACGGGCGAACTCGCCGGTGACGCGGCCCTCGTGCATGACGAGCACGCGGTCGGCCATGGCGAGGACCTCCGGCAGCTCGCTCGAGATGAGCAGGATCGCCAGCCCGCGCGCGGCGAGGCCGGAGATGATTCGGTGCACCTCGGCCTTGGTGCCGATGTCGATTCCGCGCGTCGGCTCGTCGAGGATCAGCACGGCTGGGTCGGTGGCCAGCCACTTGGCGAGCACGACCTTCTGCTGGTTGCCGCCAGACAGGGACCTGGCGGGCAGGTCGAGGCCGGCCGTCCTTACCTGAAGGCGCTCGGTGTAGTCCCGTGCGACCGCGCGCTCGCGCCGGCGCTGGAGCAGCCCGAAGCGGGTGAGCCGGCGCAGGAACGGAAGCGTCGTGTTCTGCTCGATCGCCATCTCGAGCACCAGCCCCTGGTGCTGGCGATCCTCGGGCACGAAGGCCATGCCGGCGCGGACGGCATTCGAGGGAGAGCCGACCGAGACGGGCTCGCCGTTCAGCAGGATCTCGCCCGCATCGAGCCGGTCGATCCCGAAAAGCGCCCGCGCGACCTCCGTGCGCCCGGCCCCGACGAGACCCGCGAGTCCCAGGATCTCGCCGCGGCGAAGCGCGAACGAGACGTCCCAGAACACGCCCTCGCGGGTGAGGCCCCGGACCTCCAGCAACGGGTCCCCGATCTCCGCGGACTCCTTCGGGAAAAGGTCGCCGAGCTCCCGTCCAACCATGTGGCGGATGAGCGCGGTCGTGTCCAGCTCGCTCGCCGGGGCGGTGATGACGTGCTCACCGTCGCGTAGGACCGTGACCTCGTCCGCCAGGGCGAACACCTCCTCGAGGCGGTGGGAGACGAACAGCACGGCCACCTGGCGCCGGCGGAGGTCCTTGACGATCCGGAACAGCTGCTCGACCTCGCGCGATGACAGCGCGGCCGTCGGCTCGTCCATCACTACGACGCGGGCGTCCAGTGACAGGGCCTTGGCGATCTCGACGAGCTGCTGGTCGGCGACCGACAGGCCCTGGACCGGGGCACGAGCGTCCAGGGCGACGCCGAGCGAGCCCAGAAGCGTGCCGACTTCGCGGTACATGGCGCGCCAGTCGATGCGCCCGAAGCGGTCGCGCGGCTGCCTGCCCATGAACACGTTCTCCGCTACATCGAGGTCGGGGAAGAGGGCGGGCTCCTGGTAGATCACGGCCACGCCGCGGTTGCGTGCGTCGCCTGGGCCGTGGAGGTGGACCTCCTCGCCCCCCACCAGCACCACGCCGCGGTCCGGCTGGTGCACGCCGCCGAGGATGCGAACGAGCGTGCTCTTGCCCGCGCCGTTCTCGCCGACGAGTGCATGGATCTCGCCCGGCGCGAGCGCGAGGTCGACTCCGCGCACCGCGCGCACGCCGCCAAAGGACTTGCGCACGCCCTGGAGCTCGGCCGCCGCGCCGCCGAACGGCCCTTCACCGGCTTGTGTCTCTACCGCGGGTTGTCCACCCACGGCGCGCTCCGAACCGCTCATCCCTCCTCGGTCATCGACCATAAAGCACCATAATCACCCGGTCAAGCGCACATAAACGCAAATCCCTCTCGCAACGTCGACGGTGGAGCTGTGGCCGCGCCACTGGCGATCAGCTCACGCCTGTCGTTCGGCATGCGCACTGGGCCCTGCATAGCACGAGGACCGCGTACGGATGCAATGGAGGGCGGACGCAATCCCCCGGACGAGCGATTGCGGGGAGAATCGTGAGCGGGTAGGCGCCGTCGGCGCGAGCGTGCTGTGGGGCCCCTTCGGGGCGGCTGGGCAGATCCGCTACACGCGGCGAACGTCGATGCCGGCACGCACGAGCGGCTTGAGCGACGCCTCGTCGACGTCGGCGGCGACGATCACCCCGACCGTGTCGACATGAGCGATCTGGGTGAGCGCAGGACGATCGAACTTGGATCCATCAACCAGCAGGACCGCCTGGCGAACGCGCTCGATCATCGCGCGCTTGACCTCCGACTCAAGCGGGTCCGGGTCGGTGAGATAGCCGTCGGCGGTCAGACCGCGCACCGAGAAGAGAACCAGATCCGCGAAGTGCGCCTCGATCCCTCGCACCGCCTGCGGCCCCACGAACGAGCGCGTGAGCTTGCGCAGCGTACCGCCCGTTCCAACTATCTCGACCTGCGGAGCGTCCAGTTCGCACACCAGCTGCATGATCGGCACCGCGTTTGTCAGGAGCGTGCACTGCAGGTTCTCGCGGATGATCCGACGAGCGGCGATGTAGCCCGTCGTCGAGCTGTCCACGAACACGGCCTCCCCCGGCTCGATCAGTCGCAGCGCCTCCTCCGCCAGACGCTCCTTCGCCTCCACCGCCACCTCCAGCCGCTGCAGGAAGGAGTCCTCGTGGCTGGAGAGGCCGGGCAGCACGGCCCCGCCATGCGTCCGTCGCGCAACCCCGCGTCGCTCGAGCTCATCGAGATCCCGTCGCGCCGTCATCGGCGATATCCGGAACTCCGTCTCCAAGCTGGACACCGAGACACTGCCGTGCTGGCGCAACCGCTCCGCGATCAACCGCCGCCGCTCATCCGGCAAGATGCTGTCCCTGGTCCTGCTCATGTGCGAACAGGGTGGTTCGGAGTGCACATGCGACTGGTCTATCACATGGACGCCAGGCCCGACGACCGCTCTCAGCCGCGATGCCAGACCGTCTCAGCCCTGCACCCGAGAACGCGACGACCTCCGTTTTGGGCCCCGACCGCGCTGCCCAGTCCCCCGCGATGAATCGCTCGACGCGCTCATGCGTCGGGGGCTTAGGGCTTATTGGGACTGCTTCACGCGTTGCCTGAGGCTCGCCGCTCGTGGGAGCGGCAAGCCAGGTCGTCGTCAACGACCCGCCGCCGACCCGCTGGCGCTCGACCAGCTCGACGGCGTGCCCAGCCCGCGTCGGCGTGACGGAAGCACGTTATGGTGGATTGACGGTTGCTTACGTGCGACTTGTCGCGCACCGGGCTCGACGTCGCTCGCATCATCCCATAATCTCACCGGCTCGTTTAGGTGAGACGAGCGGCTGGCGGGTCACGGAGGGTGGAGCCGGGGCGCCGGCCAGGAGGGGAGATAATGGCCTTTGGGGGAGTCAGCCTTGCGGGTCCTGAGGGCGAAGCGGTCGCGAAGGAAGCAGCCCGTGTCGATCGGCTTCCGCCAATTCGTCGCGCAGCGCGGGCGGCCTGGCTCGCGGCCGGACTGGCGACGCTGGTAGCAGTGCCGGCCTCGGCACAGGGTCCGATCCAGTTGTCGAGCACCCCGATCGCCGAGAACCCGGCGTGGGAGAGCTACGTGCTCGGCGACGGGGCGCTCGACGCGACCCCCGTTCGTGTCTCGTCGACGTCCGGGGCGGTCAGCAACGCGCAGGGCCTCGTCGATCCCTCGAAGGGACCGGCCACCCTCACCTACTCGGGAAGCGGCCCGGCGCCCACGATCGTGCTCGACTACGGTCGCGAGGTCGGCGGCCTGCCGTACTTCAACGTCGGCGCGGTCACGCCCGGCGGTGGGGCGACGTCAGTGTCGCTGCGATCGGCCTACAGCGAGGCGCGTGAGTTTCTGTGGTCATACGGCAACACCACTTTGTCGGTCCCCGCGGCGACTGGTGACACGAACATCAAGGTCGGCAGCGTGGCGAACTTCGTCGTCGGCGGCACGCTCAGAGTCGACCAGGAGCCGGGCACGATCGCCGCGATCGGCACCCAGTCGCGTAACACAACGCTGTTCTCACCGGCGTCCGCGGGCGACACGAACGTGAAGGTGGCGTCGACCACGGGCATCGCCGTCGGCGACATCACGCGGATCGACACCGGCGGAACCACCGAGTCCGTGACCGTGACGAGCGTCGGCACGCAGGGTCGCAACACGACGCTTGCCGCCGCCGCGCCCGCCGGCGCGACGAACATCAAGCTGGCAAGCGTCACCGGCATGTCGGCCGGGGACACGATCCACATCGACACCGGGCCGGCGGAGGAAACGCGTACGATCGCCAGCGTCGGGACGTCCGGGGCAGACGGCACGGGCGTAACCCTCACGAGTGCTCTGGACGCGGCGCACGCCGGCGGCGTTGCTGTGCAGGACCCTGGGACCGGCATTTCGTTCACGCCGGCGCTCACGTCCGGCCACGACGCGGGAGCAGCCGTGCTCGCCCTTGGTTCAGGCATCACGCTCGCCGCGCCGCTCGCCGAGCCGCACGCGGCAGGCGCCCCCGTGCGGGGGATCACCGGGGCGCTGACGGGTGACCGCAACGGTTTCAACGGCGTTGGCGTCGCCCCGAGCCGCGCCGACACCTTCACGCTATCCGGTCCGGGCACGGTCGGGAACGCGGCCAACGAGATCCAAGGCGGCGAGCGCTTCGAGGCGATCACGCTCACCACGCCGGGCACGGTGGAGCTGACGTCGGTCGGCATCCATTTCCGCCATCCCAACTCCTCTAGCGCCGAC
>Ga0126312_10001747_pt1 | contig 14356 bp, 12 predicted proteins | sample Plot104A_FD_92537 | JGI IMG/M metagenome (GOLD analysis project Ga0126312, IMG submission 92537) | Serpentine soil microbial communities from UC McLaughlin Reserve, CA, USA - Plot104A | ecosystem: Environmental > Terrestrial > Soil > Grasslands | place: USA: UC McLaughlin Reserve, Lake County...
CGCTTGCCGGGGCCTTGCTGGGCGCCTTCGGCGGCGAGCCGGCGGCGCGGCTGCGCGAGCGGCTCATTCGCCGCGCCCTGCGGCGCCAACTGCGCGCCGGACCGGCCGGTTAGGCCGGCCGGGCGAGCAACGTCGTGTAGTGCTCGATCGTCCGCGCGAGGCCGTCGCGGATATCGACCTCGGGCTCCCAGCCCAGCAGGTCCCGCGCGCGCGTGATGTCGGGCTGGCGCACCTGCGGGTCGTCGACGGGCAGCGCCTCGAACACGATCTCCGAGCGGGACGCCGCGAGCTCGACCACGAGCTGGGCCATCTCGAGCAGCGCCATCTCCCCCGGGTTGCCGAGGTTCACCGGCTCGTGCACCCCGGATTCGGCCAGCAGGTTGAGCCCCTGGATCAGGTCGTCGACGTAACAGAAGGAGCGGGTCTGGGAGCCGTCACCGAACACGGTGACCGGCTTGTCGGTGAGCGCCTGGCCCATGAAGGCGGGAATTGCGCGGCCGTCGTTGACCCGCATGCGAGGGCCGAAGGTATTGAAGATCCGCGCGATGCACGTGTCGACGCCCTGCTGACGGAGGTAGGCCATCGTCAGCGCCTCGGCGTAGCGCTTGGCCTCGTCGTACACCCCGCGCGGCCCGATCGGGTTGACGTTTCCCCAGTAGCTCTCGGGCTGGGGGTGCACGAGCGGGTCGCCGTAGACCTCGGAGGTCGAGGCGATCAGGAAGCGCGCGCGGTGGCGCTTGGCGAGCCCGAGCGTGTTGTGGGTGCCGTAGGCGCCGACCTTCAGCGTGTGCAGGGGCAGGCGCGCGTAGTCGATCGGTGAGGCGGGCGAGGCCATGTGGTAGACGAAGTCGACCGGCTCGTCGATCTCGTAGTGGCTCGTGATGTCGAGCATCTCGAAGCGGAACTCCGGCATGCGGACGTGGCGGACGTTCTCGAGCGAGCCCGTCTCGAGGTTGTCCACGCAGATCACGCGGTGGCCACGTTCGAGCAGGAAGTCGCAGAGGTGCGAGCCGAGGAAGCCGGCGCCGCCGGTCACGAGGGAGGTCGGCATCGTTGGGGAGAGAGTACATCCCTAGGCTGCGCGAAATGTGGCCAAGGAGCGTTCGCCTGGCCCTGGCGGCGCTGCTGACGGCCGCCCTGGTCGCCGTGCTCGTGCTCACGGCCGGCAGCGGCGAGGAGGGACGCCCACGCGCCAAGCCGCGCATTGCGCTGCCGAGCGCGGCCTCCCTGGCTCGGGCCGTCACGGCGGGCGGGATCGAGCGGCACATGGCCGCGCTCGAACGCATCGCCGCTCGCAACCACGGCAACCGGGCCGCCGGGCGGCGCGGCTATCGCGAGTCGGCTCGCTACGTCCAGGCGCGACTGCGCGCGGCCGGCTGGCGGGTGAGCGAGCAGCCGGCCAGGTTCCCCTACTTCGAGGAGCGCTCGCCGGCGCGCGTGTCGGCGGGTGGCCGCAGCGTGCGCGCCGCCGCGCTCCGCTTTTCGGGCTCCGGCGCGGCCCGGGCACGCGCCACGCCGGTGGGACGCGGCTGCCGGGCGGCCGACTACAGCCGGCTGGCGAAGGCCGCCATCGCGGTTGCGGCCCGCGGCGGCTGCCTGCTGCGCGCGATGGCGTTGGCCGCCCAGCGCGCGGGTGCGTCGGCGCTGCTGGTCTACGACCCTGCCCGTGACGGGCCGCCGCTCGCGGGCACGTTGATCGGCCCCGCGGCGCGCATCCCGGTGGTCGCGGTGCACCGGCGTACGGGGCTGGCGCTCGGGCGCGCCCAACCGCGGGTGAGGGTGAGGGTGGATGCCTTCTCGGGCAGGCGCCGCGACGTGAACGTGCTGGCCGAGCTCGGGCGCGGGCGGAGGACGATCATGGCCGGCGCCCACCTCGACTCGGTTCCGGAGGGCCCCGGGGTGAACGACGACGGCAGCGGCATCGGGACCCTGCTCGAGCTTGCGGAGCGGATGGGCCGCGGGCGCGAGCGCCCCAGGCGACGCGTTCGTCTGGGCTTCTGGGCCTCGGAGGAGCTCGGGCTGTACGGGTCGCGGCGCTACGTGCGCGGGCTCTCGCGCCCGGAGCGGCGCGCGCTCGCGGCCTACCTCAACCTCGACATGGTGGGATCGGCGAACGGCGGCCGCTTCCTCTACGGCGGCCGCGCGGGGGCGGCGGCCACGGGCGCCCGCGCCGTGCGCCGGCTGTTTCGGCGGCGCGGCGTCGCGCTGGCCCGGATCGCGGTCGGCGGCAGCTCGGACCACGCGCCCTTCGCCCGGGCCGGCGTGCCGGTGCTCGGCCTGTTCTCGGGCGCCGACGAGGTGAAGACACGGGCCCAGCAGCGCCGCTGGGGAGGGCGTGCCGGGCGCCCGTTCGACGCCTGCTACCACCTGAGCTGCGACGGGTTCCGGCGCGTGGACAGGCGCACCCTGTCGGAGCTCTCCGACGGGGTCGCCGTGGCGCTCTACGCGATGGCCTACCGCTAGCGGGTTGTGAGGTCCTGGCGGCTTGCGCGTATGGCCTGCCGCATCACGTCGCGAGCCGCGGGGTCGCCCTTCATGAACGCGCGCGCCATGTTGCGCACGGTCTCCATGCGCAGCTGCGGCGGCATCGGCGGCGTGTTCGGGTCGGTGACGGCCTCGAGCAGCACCGGTCCGGGATGGCCGAGCGCCTCTTCCCAGGCCGGGCGCACGTGCTCGGGCGAGTCCACGCGGATGCCCTTGATGCCGAGCAGCTCGGCGTAGCCCGCGTAGGGGAACGCCGGCAGCGTCTGCGAGGTCTCGAAGCGGGGGTCGCCGGCCATCGCCCGCTGTTCCCAGGTGACCTCGTTCAGGTCGCCGTTGTTCAGCACGAGCACCACGAGCTGTTCGTTCTCCCAGCGATCCGCGTAGTGGGCGACGTCGATGAGCGCGTTGTTGCCGATCATCTGCATGGCGCCGTCCCCGACGGCGGCGATCACCGGCCGGTCGGGATGGGCGAACTTGGCCCCCAGCGCGTAGGGGACCGCGCAGCCCATCGTCGCCAGGGTGCCCGAGATGCCCGCCAGCATGCTTTCGCGGAGCTTCAGGTGGCGCGCCCACCAGTTGGCGGCGGTGCCGGAGTCGGCGGTGAGGATGCAGCCGTCGGGCAGCAGCGGGCTGAGCTCGGCGAAGACCTGCATCGGGTTGAGCGGATCGGCCGGACTCGAGGCGCGCTCGTCGAGCAGCCGCCACCAGCGCTCGACCTCCTTCTCGATCCTCTCGCGCCACGAGCGGTCCTGCTTGCGCTCTAGCAGCGGGAGCAGCGCGCGCAGGGTGTGGCGGCTGTCGCCCACCAGCGGCACCTCCATCGGGTAGCGCATGCCGATCAGCCGGCCGTCGATGTCGATCTGCACGCCGCGCGCCTCGCCCGGCTCCGGCAGCCAGTCGGCGTAGGGGAAGTTCGATCCCACCATCAGCAGCGTGTCGCAGCTGCCCATCATGTCGCTGGTCGGCTTGGTGCCGAGCAGGCCGATCGAGCCGGTCACGAACGGCAGATCGTCCGGCAGCGCCGCGCGCCCGTTCAGCGCCTTCGCCACCCCGGCCCCGAGGACCTCGGCCACCTCGGTGAGCTCCGTCGCCGCGCCCGCGGCGCCCTGGCCGACCAGCATGGCCACGCGCCTGCCGGCGTTCAGCACGTCGGCGGCGCGGCGCAGCTCCTCGTCCTCGGGCACTACCTTCGCGCGGCTCAGGCCCGGGCCCGAGAAGACCGACCCGTGTGCGCGCCGTGGCGCCTCGGCCTTCGCGTGCTGTACGTCGACCGGCACGATCACGCAGGCCACGGTGCGCGAGCTGATCGCCACCCGCATCGCGCGGTCGATCAGCTGCGGCGCCTGCTCGGGCGCCATGCACGTCTGGGTGAACTCCGGCGCCACGGCTCCCATCAGCGCCTCGAGGTCGACCTCCTGCAGCCAGTCCGAGCCCAGCGAGACGCGCTTCTGCTGGCCGACGATCGCGACCACCGGCTGGTGGTCGAGCTTTGCGTCGTAGAGGCCGTTGAGCAGCTGGATCGCGCCCGGCCCCGAGGTGGCGACGCATACGCCGACCTCGCCGGTGAACTTGGCGTGCGCGCAGGCCGCGAGCGAGGCGATCACCTCGTGGCGCACCTGCACGAACTCCGGCTTCCCGTCCAGCTCCTGGAAGGCGCCCATCAGCCCGCTGATGCCGTCGCCGGGATAGCCGAAGATGCGGCGCACGCCCCACTCGGCGTGCAGCCGCTCGAGCATGAGTTCAGCGACCGTCTGCGACATTCAACGCCTCCTCCTGCCGCCGAGCCGGGTCGGCGCCGGCGGCGATCGTCTGGGCGGCCACCCGCCCGGTGAGCACGCAGGCGCCGAGGAAGGTGCCCTCGAGCGAGCGCTTGCCGTGCAGGCCCCCGCCGCCGAAGCCGGCCGCCTCGCCTGCGGCGTAGAGGCCGGGGATGGCCTCCCCCTCGCCCGGCTCCGCCGGGCTCGCACCGCTCGCGGCGCTCGCTCGCCGCAGCACGCGGCAGCCCAGATCGGTCTGGATGCCGCCCAGGCTCTTGCGCGCCATCGGCTGCAGCCTGATCGCCATCAGGGGGCCTGCCTTCGGCTCGGTGATCCTCGTGAAGCGAGCGGTGCGCAGGCGGTCGCCGCGCCAGGCGCGCAGCTGCACCAGCCGGCGCAGCTGGTCGTCGTTCCAGAGCGCCTTGCCGCGGTCGATCGTGTCGTCGTAGCGGCGCACCGCCGCCTCCATCTCGTCGGGCTCGAGCGCACCGTCGCCGCTGACTTCCTCCATCTTGCGCGCCAGCTCCGGCAGCGAGTCCGCCGTGACGAAGTCGGGGCAGTTCTCGGCGAAGTGGGCGACCAGGCGCGGCTTGCCCAGCAGCACGCTGGCGACGAAGCGCCCGGGCCGCTTCTGGCGCAGCTGTGGGTTGTGCTCGGAGCCCGACACGTCGAGCTCTCGCCGCGCGATCTTCCAGTTGCAGATCAGCCACGAGTACCAGCGCCGGTCCTCGGACATGCGCTCGAGCGCATGGCGGGCGTCGAAGGTCGGCATCACGGGCGTGGGCCCGTAGCGGCGCCCGGTGGGGTCGAGCAGCAGGCCGGAGCGGGGCGGGATCAGCTTCACGCCGTGCAGCGGCCGGCGCGGCTTGGGGTGGCGCACGGCGTCGGCGTAGTTCCACATTCGCGAGATGTGGGTCACGTTGCCGCCCAGGCGCTTGACCTCCTCGTGCATGGCAGCGTCGGCGTAGAGGTGGGAGCCCATCAGCAGCCGCTCCGGCGGCGTGCCAAGGTCGGCCGGCCACTCGCGGCGGACCAGCTCCAGGTTGCCGCCCACGCCACCCGCCGCCACCACGACCGCCTCCGCCCGAAGCTGCGACTCCTCGCCGCCGTCCTCGGGCGCGAAGCGGCAGCCGGCCACCCGGCCGTCCTCTTCGATCAGCTCGGTCACACGGGTCCGAAACCGCACCTCGACGCGCTCGCCATGACCCTGGACCGAGCCCCAGACCGCGTCCACCAGGCCCTGGCCGCAGCCCCAGGTGAGGTGGAAGCGCGGTACCGAGTTGCCGTCGCCGTTCACGCCGCGCTCGGCCCAGTTGACCACTGGAAAGAAGCGCACGCCATGCCGGCGCAGCCAGCCGCCGACGTCGTCGCGCGCGCGCGAGACGTAGCGCTCGGCCCAGCGGCGCGGCCAGACGTCGGCGTCGTCGAACTCGGCGATGCGCAGCCAGTCCTCGAGCGCCAGCGGCACGCTGTCGGGAATGCGCGAGAAGCGCTGCTCGGGTGTGTCGACCATGAACATGCCGCCGAAGGCCTCCCGCGCCAGCCCGCCCACCTCGCCGGGATGGCAGCGGTCGAGCAGCACCACACGCCGGCCTCGCTCAAGGAGCTCCAGCGTAGCCACAAGGCCCGCGATTCCCGCGCCGACGACCACCACGTCCGCGCGGGCGCCGGTCACCTGACGCGGAAGCGGCGGTCCACCCGGCGCGAGCGGTTCCCCGCGACGTCGCGCGCCCTCAGCTTGAGCCTGTAGCGGCCGTGGCGCAGCTTGCGCACGCGCCCGCGCAGCCTCACCCGTGACAGCGACTTCGAGTGCCGGCCGGCCTTGAGGCGCCTGGTGGTGAAGCTCCCCACGTGCGACCAGCCCTTGCCCGCGCGCCGTTCGACGCGGCCGGTGACCCGTGCGCGCTCGCTCAGCCGGAAGCGAACGCGGACGCGCGCCACCGAAACCCGTGACAGGCTCGGCTTCGTGCGATCGAGGCCGTACACGAACTCCTCCAGCCCGGGCTCGCGCGTCTCCACGTCGAGGATCGCCTGGTTGTCGCGGTTGCCGCCGAAGCTCTGGTTGGCCACGATCAGGCGCGTGCCCGCGAACCTCACGCTCGAGGGGGTGTCGAACGGCACGCCCGAGCCGTTGTCGCCGGCCTGGGGCGCGGCCGGGAAGCGCTCGAGCTCGCGCCCGTCGGCCGCAACCACCCCCAGTTGGTTCGACGCTGCCAGCGGCACGTAGAAGTTGCCGGAGCGGGCGATGGCGAAGCCGTCGGGCAGGTCGGCCGGCGCGCTCTCCCACAGCTGGCGCAGCTGGCCGGGGCCCCCGCCGGGCTGGATCTCCACCAGGTAGAGCTTGCCGGTGGTCGGGTTGACGCCGCCGACGCTCGGCCCCCCGGAGCTGCCCTGCGCGATCACGAGCGTGCGCCGGTCGGCCGCCAACGCGATCCCGGTGGTGCCGAACTGTCCCCCGTCCAGGCGCTCGTCGGCCAGCCAGACCTGCGCCGTCCCTCCGCCGCGCGGCACGCGCCAGATCACGGCCTGCTGGAAGTCGGTCACGTAGAGGCTGCCGTCGGTGCCCCAGGCGGCGTAGTTGGGCACCGGTGGGAGGTCCTGCTTGGAAGGCGAGCAGTCGGGGCCGCTCGTGAGCGGCGCGCAGTTGGGCAGGTCGGCGAAGCCGGCGTAGTGGGCGAACGCGCCGGTGGACCGGTTGAGCTTCAGCGCGCGGGCCGGGTTGCGGTCGAGCAGCAGCAGGCGGCCGCGGGAGTCGCTGGTGGCCACCTGCACGCCGTGCTCGCGCGAGAGGTCCTGCCCGCGCACGACGAACGAGCGCAGCAGGGTGTTGCCGTCGTACTCGAACACACGGGAGCGGCGGGTGTCGCCCTGCGGGTTCACGTAGCTGCCCACGTAGACGCGCGTGTTGGGGTGCACGTAGGCGAGCGCCGGGAAGCCCGGTGGAGGCACCTTGGCCACCAACTGCGTGTTGAAGCGCGCGCGGCCCTGGGCGCCCGCCGCCGGGGCCAACGCGAGGAGCGCGCAGGCAAGCGCCGCCGTGATCGCCGGGACGCGCCTCATCCGAGCCGGTCGATCGCCTCGACCGCGGCGCGCCGGCCCGAGCTGACCGCGCCGTCCATGTAGCCGTTCCAGTAGCTGGCGGTCTCGGTACCGGCCCAGTGCACGCGGCCGAATGGGCGCCGCAGCGCCTCGCCGTACCTCGTTAGCGTGCCCGGCGGCGCGATACCCACGGGCCCGCCACGCGAATAGCGGGCCGCGGGCCAGTTGGTCTCGAAGAAGCTGCGCGGGCTCAGCGCCTCCCGGCCGAAGTAGTCGGCGAAGTTCTTCAGCACGGCTGCCCGGCGGTCGCGCCTCCCGGCGCGCGCGTAGGCGCGTGCCTCGTTGCCCCCGATGAAGGCGAACAGCACGCCCGGCGAGCCGTCCGGCGGCGAGTCGTCGAAGGTCACGTTGGCCGGGCCGTTCAGCGACACCGCCTGCCCGGTCAGCCCCCTGTCGCGCCAGAACGGCCGGTCGTACACAGCGGCGACCTTCCACAGCCTGCCCTGCGGCAGGTGGCGCCCCAGCAGCAGCCGCTGCGCGGGCAGGTTCGGGCTGAAGTCGATGCGGTTGGCCAGCGCCGGCGGCAGCGCGACGATGGCGAGCTTGGCGTGGACCGTCTTGCGCTTCGACTCCACGCGCACTCCGCGGCGTCCCTGCACGATCCGCGAGACAGGGCTGTCGAGCACGACGCGGTTGCCGAGCCGCTTCTCGAGCTTCTCGCAGAGGACCTGCGAGCCGCCCACGAAGCGGAACATCTGTGCCCCGTCGCGGGTGTTGAAGTTGCGCTCGAAGGTGCCGGGGTTGCGCTCGTCGCCCGAGGAGGCGATGTAGAAGAGGGAGAACAGCAGCGAGATCTCGCTCGCCTCGGCACCGAAGATCGGGCGGGTGGCCACGTCGACCAGGCGGCGGAAGCGCGGGCTCAGCGAGTTCGAGTCCGCGAACTGCCTGAGCGTCTGGGCATCCCAATCGGCGGCGCTGGCAGCCTCCCAGGGCGCGTCCACGGGCACGTCGCGCGACATCTGGTCGAGCCGGGTCACGAGCTGTGCGAGGTCCGGGATCACCTGGGGGTCCGGTGGAGCGGTGCCCGTCGCGCTCTGGTCGCTGTAGGTGCTGCGCTCGCCGTCGGCGTAGTAGACGTTCTCCCCGCTGTCGTAGGTTGGGAAGGTGTCCACTCCGAGCGTCTTCGCCAGATGCAGGATGTGGTTCTGCGTCGGCCCCGCGAATGTGCCGCCCCGCTCGGACTCCTCGCCGCCGCCCAGGGACTTGTTCAGCACCCGGCCGCCGACCCGGTTTCGCGCCTCGAGCAGCGTCACGGAGAAGCCGGCCCGCACGAGTTCCCGCGCTGCGGTCAGGCCGGCGAAGCCCGCGCCCACCACCGCCACGTCCATGGTGCGGGTGCGGCGGCGCCCCCTGGCGGCGCCGGCCTCGGAGGCAGTCCCGAGCATCGCCCCCGCGCCCGCGGCGGCGCCGGACCCCAGCAGACGGCGGCGGCTGATGGCGTGCTCCGGCACTGGGCGGGGAAGCTACCATCGCCCGGCCCATGCTTGAGCCATTGCGCGAGCAGGTTGCCAGGGCCAGCCGGCGCCTGGCCGCGGAGGGCCTCGTGCTGGGGACCGCCGGCAACCTCAGCGCCCGCGACGGCGAGCGGGTGGCCATCACCCCGACGGGCGCCCAGCTGGCCGAGCTCGCCGCCGAGCAGGTGAGCGTCGTGGACCTGGACGGCCGACTGCTCGAGGGCGGCTACGAGCCCACCTCGGAACGCGACCTGCACCTGGGCGTGTACCGGCGCTATGACGCCGGCGCGGTGGTTCACACCCACTCGCCGATGGCCACGGCGCTGGCCTGCGTGCTCGATGAGCTGCCCTGCGTGCACTACCAGATGCTGATGCTCGGCGGCAGCGTGCGCGTGGCCCGCTACGAGACCTTCGGGACGCCCGCGCTGGCGGAGTCGGTGCTCGACGCGCTCGAGGACCGCAGCGCCGCCCTGATGGCCAACCACGGCGCGCTCGCGCACGGCGCCGATCTGGCCGGGGCGGTCGAGGCCACGCTGCTGCTCGAGTGGGCCTGCACGGTCTACTGGCGGGCGGCCGCGCTGGGCAGCCCGCGTTCGCTCGACGACGAGCAGCGCGCCGACGTGGTCCGGGCGGCCGGCCGGCGCCGCTACGGGAGCATGCGGGCCACATGACCGTGATCGCGATGGGCGTGCACGTGCTCGACGTCCTGGTGCGCCCTGTGGAGCAGATTCCGGAGGGCCAGGGCGGCCAGCTCGTCGAGCAGATCAAGGTCACGCCGGCGGGCTCGGCCGGAGGTGCGGCGGTTGTGCTGGCAAAGCTCGGCGCCGCGGTACGAAGCGCGGGTGCCGTCGGCAGCGACGCAGCCGGGGACATGCTGCTGGCGCTGCTCGAGCGCGACGGGGTCGACACGTCGTTGCTGGTTCGCCGCGACGACGTCCAGACATCGGCCAGCGTGCTGCCGATCCGCCCGAACGGCGACCGGCCCGCCTTCCACGTGGTGGGCGCGAACGGCAGCTATGGCCCCGACGACGCCCCGTGGGAGGCGATCGCCGAGGCGGACCAGCTGCACCTCGGCGGCCCCGAGTTCATGGGCGGTGAGGCCGCGGCGCGCATACTCACCGCCGCGCGCGAGGGCGGGGCCCTGACTTCGGCCGACGTGCTGGCGCCAGGCGACCCCGGGCTGCTCGACTGGATCGGGGCGGCGCTACCCCGGCTCGACTACCTGCTTCCGAATGAGGAGCAGGTGCTCGGCTTCACCGGCGAGGACGACCTGGCCGCCGGCTGCCGTGCGCTCGTCCAGCGCGGCGTCGGCTGCGTGGCGGCCACGCGCGGCGCCGAGGGCGTCCTGATCGTGGACGCGGACTCGGTGGAGGCGGTGCCTGCCTTCGAGGTCGAAGTCGTGGACACCACGGGCTGCGGCGACGCCTTCTCCGCGGGCTTCCTGCGCGGGCTGGAGCTAGGCCGCGAGCGGCGGGAGGCGGCGCTGCTGGGCTGCGCCGCGGCCGCGCTGGTAGCGCAGGGGCTCGGCAGCGACCACGGCGACTTCGACCTCAGGGCCGCCGACTCCCTGGCCGCAGCTACACGCTGACGGCGTGGCGGTAGCGGCGTACGGCGAGTGGTGCGAACACCGCTATCAGCCCGATCGTCCAGGCGAGCGCACCCCAGACGCTGTTCTCCGCCTCCGCGTCCACGAACAGCGCGCGCATCGCATCGACGGTCACCGTGAACGGGTTGATCTCGGCGAACGCCTGCAGCCAGCTCGGCATGGAGTCCACGGGCACGAAAGCAGACGAGGCAAACGTGAGCGGGAAGATCGCAATGAAGCCGAGCGACTGGGCGGCCTCGGGTGAGGAGGCCGTGAGTCCCATCAACGCAAAGATCCAGGAGAAGGCGTAGCCGAAGAGCAGCATCAGCAGGATGCCGGCGGCCACCTCGTGGGGCGGCGAGGAGAAGTTGAATCCGGCCAGCAGGCCGACGCTGATCAGGACGGCCAGCGAGAGGCAGTTCAGGGCCACGTCGGCAAGGGTGCGTCCGGCCAGCACCGCCGAGCGCGCCATGGGCAGCGAACGGAAGCGGTCGATCAGCCCGCGTTTTAGATCCTCCGCCAGCCCCAGGGCGGTCACGAAGCCGCCGAAGGAGATGGTCTGCACCACGATCCCGGGGATCAGGAAGTCCACGTAGTCGTAACCCGGCGTCTTGATGGCGCCGCCGAACACGTAGACGAACAGCAGCGTGAACATGATCGGTTGCACCGTGAAGGCCAGCAGCAGGTCCGGAGCGCGCGGGATCCGCAGGAGGCTGCGCCGGGCGAGCACGAGTGTGTCGGAGAGCGCGTCCCTCACGCCGCCGCCTGCTCTTCATCGCCCGCCAGGGGCTCCTCGGCGGCGTGGCCGGTGAGCGCCAGGAAGACGTCGTCGAGCGTCGGCCGCCGGATCGCTATGTCGTCGATCCAGACCCCGGCGTCATCCAGCCGCCTGACCGCCTCGGCGATCGTGCCTGCGGACTTCTGGATCGGGGCCCGCACGGTGAGCTGTTCGACCGAGGGGGCATCCGAGGCGATCGGCGAGAGCGCGGACAGGGCGTCCTGGACGCTGCAGTCGTGACCGATGCGCACCTCGAGGCGCTCGCCCCCGACCCGGTCCTTGAGCTCGTCGGACGTGCCCTCCGCTATCACCCTGCCGTCGTCGATCACCGCGATGCGGTCGGCCAGCCTGTCGGCCTCGTCGAGGTATTGCGTGGTCAGCAGCACGGTGGTCCCGGCCGCCACGCGCGCCTCGATCGTCTCCCACAGGCCGATGCGGCTGCGCGGGTCGAGCCCCGTCGTGGGCTCGTCGAGGAACAGCACCGGCGGCCGCGCCACCAGCGCCGCGGCCAGGTCGAGCCGGCGGCGCATGCCGCCGGAGTAGGTGCGCACGAGACGCTTCGACGCGTCGGTGAGCTCGAAGCGCTCGAGCAGCTCGTCGGCACGCCCCCTCGAGGTGGCGCGGCCCAGGTGGTAGAGGCGCCCGACCATCTCGAGGTTCTCGTGGCCGGTCAGGTTCTCGTCCACGGCCGCGTACTGCCCGGCCAGCCCGATCCGCGAGCGCAGCTCCGCGGCGTCTGCCACCACGTCGAGCCCGGCCACCCGCGCGGTGCCGGCGTCCGGCGGCAGGAGCGTGGTGAGGATGCGCACGGCGGTGGTCTTGCCGGCACCGTTCGGGCCGAGCAGCCCGAGCACGCTGCCGGCCGAGGCATGCAGATCGATCCCGCGCAGCGCGGCCACGTCGCCGTAGGACTTTTGAAGCTCCAGTGCCTCTATGGCGGTCTCCGAGGCCATGGTCGAGCAACCTAGCGAGTCCCGCCAGCTGAGCTTCTCCGCGGTGATCGCCCCGGGCCGCGGTGATCGCCCCGGCGAGCGGATCGTCGCGGCGTAGCTCGAGGCCGCCTACTCCGACCTGTTCTGACCCGGAAAGCGGCGCGCCATGCGGCCCAGGGGGCCGACCGACTCCTGAAGCGAGTCGACGCTTCCCGACAGCTCACCCATCGAGTCGAGCAGCCGCTCCATGAGGGCGGAGAGGCGGTCGATGCGCTGCTCGAGGCGCTCGAGCGTCTCCGGCACGCGCGACAGGTGCTGCTGCACCTCCACCAGCACGGGCATGGCGTCCTCGATCTTCGCCATGCGGCCATCCATGGGCTCGAGCACCGAGGTGGCCTCGGCGACCAGGGCCATGTTCTCGCGCAGAGCCGGTAGGGCCTCGGTGTCCTTGGCCACGGCCCGCATGCCGTGGGCGATCGCGTCGAGGTTGGCGGTGTGACCCGACATCCGCTCGGTGTGCTCGGCGATGCGGGCCAGGCCCAACAACCGGTCGATCGGGATGTTCACGCGCGGAGCCAGGGGCGCGGGATCATGACAGCCGCTGCACCAGCTCGTGCGCGAGCACCGACCGCTCGAAGCGCCCGCGCCTGGCCTCCCGGCGCAGCACCGCCAGGATCAGCCGGTCCATCACACGCCGCGGAACGCCGCGCAGCAGGAGGTACTGGACGCCGCCGCGGCGGGTGGTGGCGAGGTCCCGGACGGGCCTGCCGAGGGCGGCGCGCGCCATCGTCCGCGCCACGGCGGCGAGCTCCTCCTCGGGCACGATGCCCTCGAGCGCGAAGCCGTCCTGCTCGGAGGCGGCGTGGATCGGGGTGCGGATGTAGCCGGGATAGACCGTGGTCACCGTGACGGCGTCGCCGTGCTCGAGCCTCAGCGCGTCGGAGTAGGCGGTGAGGCCGCGCTTGCTCATGCAGTACGCGGTGACGAGCGGGATCGACATGTGCGCCAGCCCCGATGCCACGTTCAGCACGCGGCCGCGCGCCTCGCGCAGGGCCGGCAGCGCCGCCGCCGTCACGCGCCACGGACCCATGAGGTTGATGTCGATGATCGCTTGTGCGTCCTCGCCCGGCCTGACCCCGGCGCTCTGCCCGGAGCCGACTCCGGCATTGTTGATGAGGACGTCGAGCCCGCCCAGGCGCGCGATGGCATCGGCGACGGCGCGGTCGACCGCACCCTGGTCTCGCACGTCGCAGGCGATCAGCTCGCGGTCGTCGCCCGCGTTCAGGTCCAGGCCCACGACGCGGGCGCCGCGCGAGCGCAGCTCCTGCGCCGTGGCGGCGCCGATGCCGCCGGCCGCACCGGTGATCAGCACGCGCTTGCTCACGCCGGCGTCGCGGCCGGCTTGCGCGCGCCCGCGCTCAGCCGGTAGGCCGCGGGGTCGAAGCGCCCGGCGCGCCGGCGAAAGCGCCAGGTCCAGTCGGGCCAGAGCGTGGAGTTGCGGCCCGTGTCGTCGAGGTACCAGCTGGCGCAGCCGGTGTTCCAGACGGTCCCGTCGAGCTGGCGCTCGATGCCCTCGTTGAAGGCGTCGGCCGCCTCCTCGCTCACCTCGACGGTGTCGGCGCCCTCCCGGTCCATCGCCCGCAGCGCTTCCATCAGGTGAGCCACCTGCGATTCGATCATGTAGACCATCGAGCTGTGCCCGAGGCCGGTGTTCGGGCCGAGCAGCATGAAGAAGTTCGGATAACCGGCGATCGCCGTACCGAGGTGGGCGCGCGGGCTGCCCTGCCAGAGCTCGTCGAGGGTGCGCCCGTCGCGGCCGCGCACCTGCTTGGCCACCGGCATGTCGGTCACCTGGAAGCCGGTGCCGAAGATGATCGCGTCGACCTCCCGAGCCACCCCGTCCTCATCGACGATCGAGTTCCGGCGCACCTCCTTGACCCCGGAGGTGACGAGCTCGACGTTCGGCTCGCCGAGCGCCGGATACCACTTGTTCGAGGGCAGGATGCGCTTGCAGCCGATCGTGTAGTCGGGCGTGACCTTCTCGAGCAGCTCCGGATCCGATATCTGGCTCTGCATGTGGCGCTTGGCCAGCCGCTCGGCGATCCCCATCAGCTTCGGGTTCTTCACGAAGCCGAGCACGGCCACCTCACGGCCGGCGTAGATCCCGCCGCGCATCAGTCGCTGGGCTACCTTCGAGCGACCGTAGAGCCGGCGCTCCCACCGCCGGATGGGCCGGTTGTTGTGCGGGAAGATCCACGGCGGCGTGC
>Ga0126312_10001748_pt1 | contig 14354 bp, 14 predicted proteins | sample Plot104A_FD_92537 | JGI IMG/M metagenome (GOLD analysis project Ga0126312, IMG submission 92537) | Serpentine soil microbial communities from UC McLaughlin Reserve, CA, USA - Plot104A | ecosystem: Environmental > Terrestrial > Soil > Grasslands | place: USA: UC McLaughlin Reserve, Lake County...
CGGCGAGATGCAGGACCATCTCGCGGCTGGGCTTCGCGCGCCCGGTCTCCACGAAGCTCACGTGCCGGGCCGAGACGCCGGCGTCGAGCGCGAGGTCGAGCTGGCTGCGCCGGCGGCGCTGGCGCCAGTCGCGCAGGAGCACGCCGACGCCGGCGGGCGGAGGATGGAGGGCCACGTCGGTCATGGCCGCGAACGTAGCGGTTGAACCGCCGCGCCGCGATTACCTCGGAGGTAACGCTCAGGCGGCGGCCGCCAGCCGCGCCCGCGCGTGCGCTCGGCGCACGGCGGTGGTGAGCGTCTCCACGTCGTACGCGCCCTGGTGGCGGCGGCCGTTGATGAAGAACGTCGGCGTGCCCGAGACCCCGCTCTCGTCGGCGCTGCGCACGTCCTCTGCCACGCGCGGCGCGTGCTCGCGCGTGCGCACCTCGTCCCAGAGGCGCTCGACGTCGAGCCCGATGTCCTGCGCGTAGCGGCGCAGCGCCGCCGGCGTGAGCGCGTCCTGATGGTCGAACAGCGCGTCGTGCATCTCCCAGAAGCGGCCCTGGGCAGCGGCGGCCTCGCTCGCCTCGGCCGCCATCTGGGCGTTGGGATGCACGTCGGCCAGCGGCAGGTGGCGGAAGACGTAGCGCAGGTCGGCCCCGAACGACTGCAGCAGCTCGCGCACGGCCGCCTCGGCCTGCCCGCAGTACGGGCACTCGAAGTCGCCGTACTCGAGCAGCGTGACCGGCGCCTCGTCGGGCCCGCGGATGTGATCGCGGGCCGGATCGACCTCGTCGGAGAGGTCGAGCAGCTCGGCCCGCGTCCCCGCGATCTGGCGAGCGCGGAAGGCCTCGGGCAGGCGCCGGTACACGCGCGTCACGGCGAAGCAGGCGAGGCTCGCGAGCACGGCGGCCGCGAGCACGCCGACCTTCGCCTCCTCGAGGTCACGGCCGGTGAATGCGCGCGAGGCCACGAGCACCGACACCGTAAAGCCGACGCCGGCCACCGTCGCGCCGGCGCTGAGGGCCGGCCAGCTGAGGGTCAGCCGCAGCCCGCCCAGCCCCGGGCGCGTCGCCACCCAGGACGCGACGAGGATGCCGAGCGGCTTGCCGATCACGTACCCGGCGACGATCCCCAAGGCGATGGGCGACGAGAGCGCGTCGGAGAGCAGGCCCGAGCGGAACTCCACGCCGGCATTCGCGAGCGCGAACAGGGGCACGATGACGTAGCTGGTCCACGGGTGCAGCCGGTACTGGATGCGCTCGTTTGGCGAGATCGCCGAGGCGACGCCGCGCTGCGCCTCGCGCGCGAGCTCGGGCGTCGGCTGCTCGCGGAAGGAGCGCGTCAGCGCCGTCACGCGCTCGAGGTCGGCTCGGGCCGGCGGGTAGGCGCTGGTGACGAGACCGACGGCGAGCCCGGCCACCACCGGGTCGATGCCCGAGCGAAACAGGGCGATCCACAGCGCGACGCCGACGACCGCCGCCGCCTCGCGGCGCCAGCGCGCCGGCGCGAACCGCAGGCCCACGAGGACGGCGAACAGGGCCAGCGCGATCGCCAGCGCGACGACCGAGACGTCCTTCGTGTAGACGGTGGCGATCACGAGCAGGGCGATGAGGTCGTCCACCACCGCGAGCGAGAGCAGCCACACCCGCAGGCGCGTGCCCTGCGGCGCGATCAGCGCCAGCACGCCCAGCGCGAACGCCGTGTCGGTCGACATCGCCGCGCCCCACCCGTGCGCAGCGCCGTCGGCGCCGGCGTTGATCAGGAGGTAGATCGCGACCGCGCCGACGACGCCGCCGACCGCCCCGATCACCGGCGACGCAAGCCGCCGGCGCTCGCGCAGCTCGCCGAGGTCGAGCTCGCGCTTGGCCTCGAGCCCGACGACGAGGAAGAAGAAGGTCATCAGTCCCTCGTTGATCCAGTCGCGCAGGTCGGCGTCCAACGACCAGTCGCCCACGCGCAGCGACAGCTCGGTGTGCCAGACCGAGTCGTAGGAGTCGGAGAACGTGTTGGCCCATGCCAGCGCGACGACGATCGCGCCCAGCAGCGCCACCGCGCCGCCGGTCTCAGTGCTCAGGAAGTCGCGGACGGGGGCGGCAAGGTTGCGCGCCCACGCCGTCCGGCGGGCTGCAGCGACCGTCACGCACGCATTATGTGGCGGCGGCGGGCTGCAGCGGCGGCGTGGGGGCGCCGTCGCGGCGGTGGATGCCGTCGATCAGCTCGAGCAGCGCATCCGCGGAGCTGTGCCGCGGGGCCCACCCGAGCTCGCTGCGCGCCCGCTCGGTCGCCATGATCGGCACCGCGAGCGCCATGTCGACCCACCCCGGGGAGGTTGGCTGCAGCCGCAGCTTCCATGTCGCCAGCGCGAGCAGCCGCAGCGCCGCGGGCGGGACCGGCACCGGGCGTGCGTCGAGGATGCGCCCGAGCTCGTCGGGGTCGAGGACGGGCTCGGCGGCGATGTTGAACGCGCCGCGCACGTCGCGCACGGTCGCCAGCCGGTAGGCCTCGCCGACGTCGTCGGCATGCACGGCCTGGAAGCGCAGCCGGTCCATCGCGGGAACGATCGGCACGAGCTCGGGGCGGACCAGCGTCGGGGGCAGCAGGCGGCCGGCGAAGTAGCGGCGGATCTCCGACGCGGCCTCGCGCTTGAAGATCAGCGCCGGGCGCAGCCGCACCACGCGGGTGGCGGGGTGATCGCGCTCGAAGACGTCGAGCTCGCGCTCGACCTCGGCCTTGTGGCGGGCATAGAACGACGACGCGATGCCTTCGGTGGGCCAGTCCTCGCCCACCGCGCGGTCCTTGGGGCCCGGGGAATAGGCGCCGACCGACGACGCGTAGACCAGCGCCGGCACGCGCGCACGGCCGGCGGCGGCGAACACGCGCCGGCTTCCCTCGACGTTGACGGCGTGCAGGAGCGCCTGGTCGCGCGAGGGTTGGATCAGCCACGCCAGATGGATGACGGCATCGGCGCCGTCGAAGAGGTCGTCGAGTGGGTCCACGCGGATGTCGGCAACCCGGTATTCCGTCTTTCCTTGCCCGGCCTCGCCGGGCGCGCGGCGGGCAACCCCGACGATCGAGTCGACGGCCGGATCGGCGTCGAGCGCGCGTAAGACGCTCGTCCCGACGTTGCCCGTTGCGCCCAGGACGACGACTCGCATACGCGGCCGCTACCCGGGTAGCCCGACCGCCATGCCCCCGAGGACGAACGGCGACCGGCCGGTCACGCGCGTGACCCTGCGCCCGCTCGGCTCCACGCTACCGCTCGGGGCGCTGGCGCTGGTGCCGGCGGGAACACTGCTGGCCGGACTCCAGCTCGGGTGGTTCCCCGCGAGCGAGGCGCCGATCGTCGCCTACGTCCTGCTCGGCTTCGCGGTGCCGCTGCAGCTCGTCGCCAGCGTCCTGGCCTTCCTTGCCCGCGACTCGCTCGTCGGCACCGGCTTTGCCGTGTTCACCGGCATCTGGCTCGCGTTCGGGCTCACGACGGTGAGCGGCTCCGTGGGGGAGACGAGCCGCGTGCTCGGCGTGTTCTTCCTGTGCTGCGCAGCCGTGTTCCTGATCCTCGTCGGAGGCGGTATCGCGGGCGGCAAGGCAGCGGCCGGCGCGGTGATCCTGTTCGGCGCGGCGCGCTTCGTGCTCTCCGGGCTGTACGAGCTGACGGGCAGCGCCGGGGTCGAGCATGCCGCCGGCATCGTCGGGCTCGTGTTCGTCGCCGTCGCCGGCTACGTCGGCCTCGCCACCCTGCTCGAGGACAACGCGCACCGCTCGATCCTCCCGATCGGGCGTCGCGGTGCGGCGCGCGCGGCGATCGACGAGGGGTACCGGGCGCAGCTCGGTCACGCGCTCGAACGCGAGGCGGGCGTGCGCGAGCAGCTCTAGCTCTGGCCCGCCTGCAGCTCGTACAGGCGCACGCGGTCGCTGATGCCGGCGAGCGCGCGGCGCCGCCGGCGCTTCCACTCGAAGCCGTCGGAGCGATCGACGACGCCGTCGGTCGCCAGGATCCGGCCGGGTTTGGCCGCCGCCGTGACGCGGCTGGCGATGTTGACCGGCGGGCCGAACCAGTCGCCCGCCTGGTTGGTAGCCGCGCCGAAGGCCACGCCGACGCGCACCTGCGGGAAGCGCTCGCCTTTCTTCTCCACGCACGAGGCGAGGTCCACCACCGTGCCGAGCAGCGGGTCGACATCGGGGGAGACGAACATGGCCGCATCGCCGACCGTTTTGACCATCTTGGCCGGGCGCTTGACGCAGGCGATCGAGAGCTCCGCCAGCTGCATCGCGATGTCGCCAAGGGCAGAGGGCGGGAGCTGCTCGCCCAGGCGCGTGTAGTCGACGAGGTCCGCGAACGCGACCGCGACGTCGTCGGTGTCGGCCAGCTCGCCCGACTCGCGCTCGGCCTCGGTGACGAACGCGCCGCGCATGCGGTCGCGCAGGTGGGCGCGCAGCTCGAACGCCAGCAGCTTCTCCATCGCCGGCCCGAACCGGTCCACCGCCTCGACGTAGCGGTTGCCCAGCCCGGCGCTCGTCACGCCCGGCTCGAGCAGCGCGTTGCCGACGACCTGGCGCAGCGCGTCCGCGGTCTGGGCCATCCCCTGGCTGAGGATGCGCGCCGCGGCGAGCATCTCGTCGCGTGGGAGGCCGGCGTCCACGAACTCCTTGTGCGCGCGCACGAGCTCGACGTCCTCGTCGGTGAACAGGCGCTCTCCGCGGCTGGGGCTGGGGCGCCCGAGCGCCTGCATGACGCTGCGCGCGATGCCGGTGTTCACGCCGGACTTGCGCGCCAGCCCGCTCAGCGTGTGCTTCCCCGGACCGCCGAGCGCGACCTCGACGCTGGCGGCAGCCAGCCCTTCGTCGTCCCACTCGGGGGTGCTGCCGTCGATGCCCGCCTTGCGGAGGCGGCGGATGAGCTCGGAGCGCTCGTCCATCGGTCCAGCAAAAGGTATGAGGAGAGGGCGAGATTGTCCGTCAGGGGTCTGACCGATCCCGTAGAGTCGCTCGATGCGCTCCCCTCGCCGCTGGTCGGTCGCCGCACTTGTCGTGCTTGCGACCGTTCTGGCATTCGTGTCGGTGCTGTCGGTGTGGGCCAACCGCCAGTTCCTGAACACCGACAACTGGGTCAAGACCTCCAGCCAGCTGTTGCAGCGCGAGGCGGTGCGCGAGCAGGTCTCGGGCTTCCTCGTCGACCAGCTCTACGCGAACGTCGACGTCAAGGCTCAGCTCGAGCAGGCCCTGCCCCCGCAGGCAAGGCCGCTGGCGGGCCCGGCCGCAGGCGGGCTGCGCAACCTGGCCGATCAGGGCATCGACGAGCTCCTGCAGCGCCCGAGGGTCCAACAGCTGTGGCAGACCGCGAACCGCGTCGCCCACCAGAAGCTTCTGACCACCATCGAGGGCGGCAACGACCGCGTCTCGACGCAGGGCGGCACGGTGACGCTCAACCTCGGGCAGACGGTTGGCGACGTCGCAAGGACGCTCGGGCTCGGCAACCTCGCCGCCCAGATCCCTCCCGTCGCCGCACAGATCACCGTGCTGCACAGCGATCAGCTCGATGCGGTGCAGAGCGGCCTGAAGGCGCTACGCGGCATCACTCTCCTCGTGCTGATCCTCACCCTCGTGCTCTTCGTCGCCGCGGTGTTCGTGGCCGACCGCAAGCGCCAGGCCCTGCGCATGGTGGGCTTCGGCCTCGTCGCCGCCGGCGCGGCGGCGTTGCTGACGCGCTACCTCGTCGGCCAGGAGGTGGTCAACTCGCTCTCGTCGACCGCGTCCGTGCGTCCAGCGGTCTCCGACGTCTGGGACGTCAGCAGCTCGCTCCTGACCCAGGCGGCGCAGTCGACGATCGCCTACGGCGTCGTGATCGTGCTGGCCGCCTGGCTCGCCGGCTCGACGCGCATCGCGGTGGCGGCCCGACGGGGGATGGCCCCCATCCTGGCCGACCCGCGCTTGGCGTTCGGTGGGACGGCCTTGATCGTGCTGCTGATCATCGCGTGGGGCCCCACGCCGGCCACGCGCAAGTCGCTGGGGATGCTGCTGTTCGCGATCCTGCTGTTCGCCGGCGTCGAGGTGCTGCGGCGCCAGGTCCGTCGCGAGCACCCCGAGGCGTCGTTCGGCGACCTCGGGCACGCTATGTCAGACCGCTTCGCCGCCTTGCGCGGGCGCGCCTCGGCCGGTGGGCGCGCGGTCACGTCCCGGGTTGCCGGGCGGCACGGCGAACCCGCCCCGCCCGTTGCCCCGCCGAACGGCTCGCGCCTCGAGCAGCTCGAGCGCCTCGGCCGGCTGCACGAGAGCGGGGTGCTGGACGACGCCGAGTTCGAGCGGGAGAAGGCGGCCCTCCTGGGCGAGTCAGTGGCCTGACGTTTGCAGCTCGTCGTCCTCGCGCTCGACGCAGCGCTCTATCCGACGCTGCTCGCCGCGGTGGTCATCCTGCTCGCACAGGAGCATCCGCGGCGGCTGCTCGGCGCCTATCTGGCTGGCGGGCTGACGATCAGCATCGGGCTCGGGCTGGCGATCGTGTTCGCGCTGTCGGATTCGAGCGCGCTGAAGCACGGCCAGAGCTCCGGCGTGAGCTGGCAGCTCGACCTCGCGATCGGGGGCCTGGCCGTCCTCGGCGCTGTCACGCTCGCCCTGCGCGGGGACCAGCGGCTGCGCGAGCGGCGGCGCCGCCGGAAGGAGGCGAAGGCGAAACCGGCGGAAGAGCAGAAGGAGCCCTGGTCGCATCGCCTCCTGTCGGGCGGGTCGGCGCCGCTCGTCTTCGCCGCTGCGCTCGCGATCAACCTCCCCGGGGCGGCCTACCTCGTCGCCCTCAAGGACATCGCGGCAGGCCACCACAGCACGGTGACCGACGTGCTCCTCGTCGTCGGGTTCAACCTCGTCATGTTCGCGCTCGCCGAGATCCCGCTGCTCGGCCTGCTGCTCGCGCCCGAGCGCACCGACGCGCTGGTCAAGCGGATGAACGACTGGATCTCGCGCAACGGCCGGACGATCGCGATCGTGTTGTGCGTCGTCCTCGGCGTGTACCTGATCGTGCGCGGGATCGTGAACTCCTGACGCTCATTCGACGGGCAGCAGCACCACGAAGACCACCCCGCCGAGCCACATCGCCCCCCCGAATATGAGCACGGCGATCCGCAGCGGGCGCCAGTCGAGCCGGAGGGAGATGCCCGAGAAGAACAGCACTGCCGCGAAGAACACGGTCGAGAGGATGTACTTGTCGTCGTTCTCCTTGGCGGCCGTGCCCTCCTCGTAGTGACGGTCGGCCGCGGCATCGAGCGCCCGGGCGCGCTGTTCCTCGACCAGCCTGTATTGCGGCATGAACAGCGGGCTCGGGCGGGCCCGGGGGTTCGTGAAGGGCCGCTCGGCGATCCAGGCGCGGAAGGCGGGCACGAACCGCGGACGGAAGCGCTTGCGGTAGACGACGTCCAAGCCGTGATTGCTTGCGTCGTGCGCCTCGAGCCACCCATTGAAGATCAGCAGGTCGTCGATGCGCAGCTGACCCGCGCGCGTGTTCTGCTGCTGGGCGTGGATGCGCAGCGTCGAGGCCTGGGAGTAGCGCTGGGACTGCTTGCCGGCCCAGATCGCGGCCTGGTAGCCGCTCCAGGCGGTCGCGAGCGTGGCGAGCGACAGCAGGAGCACGGCGCAGAACTCGAGGAGGCGCTCGCGCCGCGACGGCCGCCCCTGTTCGGGCTCCGGCGGCTCGGTCAGCTCGTGCGGGGCGTGGGCATGGACGTGTGGCACTAGCTCAGCGCGGCACGCAGCGCCGACGGCGTCGTTCCCAGCTCCGCTCGGATCACGCGGCAGCAGTGAGCCTGGTCGGCGAAGCCGGCCTCGGCGGCCACGCGGGCGAGGTCGCGCTCGCCACCGGCGAGGCGCTCGAGGGCGACGCGCACGCGCAGGCGCAGCCGGTGGCGGGAGATCGTGCTCCCGGTCAGGGCGTGGAAGAGGCGGCTGAGATGGTGGGGCGACACCGCCAGCCGGCGCGCGAGCTCGGGAAGCGACTGGTCGGGCTCGGCGAGCAGCCGCTCGCGCGCCCCGTCGACGAGGGCGCGGCGGACACGCGCCGTCGCCGGGCGCCCCGACGCGACGCGGTCGGCGTCGTGGCGCTCGAGCGCCGCTGCCGCCAGCGCAAGCGCACGTTCGGTCACCTCGTGGCGGTCGTCGCCGCGGCGCGCCGCGGCCAGCAACAGCCGGTGCTCGAAGTCGACCGCCGGCGACGTGGGGAGGGGACGAGTCGGAAGCGCGGGGTCGCCGCCCCAGATTCCCGCGACGAGCCCGGGGGCCAGGGCGAGGTAGGTGCAGTCGTCGCCGCCCTGCAGCGGGTGGTCGATCCGCTCCTCCTGACCGCGAGTCGTCGCGTAGGCGACGGTCGGGTCGAGCAGCCGCTCGTCGCCGTCGACGGCGCGGACGAAGCACCCGCGGCGGACGAAGACGAGGGCGTGGGTGGTGCGGTGTTCGATCGCGTCCCTGCGCCCCGGCTGATGGCGGCACGTCACGTCGGCGAGGGTGACGCCCTCGTCGTCGAGGAGGGTGCTCCTTTTGAGCATGATCGTTCAAGATTACGGTGGCCGCCGGAGGGAGGCTGGTGCCCATGCGGGTGCTCGTCGTCCTCCTCGCCGGCCAAGCGATGGCCACGATGGACCAGTCGATCCTGGCCGTGGCCGCGCCCAGCCTGCGCGTGGATCTGGACGCCAGCGACGCGCAGTTGCAGCTGGTGGTCGCCATTTACACGCTGGCGTTCGCGGCGCTCGTGGTCGTCGGCGCCCGGCTCGGCGACGTGGTCGGGCGCCGGCGCGCGTTCCTGACCGGGCTCGTGGCCTTCACGGTCGCCTCCCTGGCGGGCGGCCTGGCACCAAGCCCCGCCTTCCTCATCGTCGCGCGGGCGGCGCAGGGCGCCGCGGCCGCGCTCATGACGCCGCAGGTCCTGTCGATCATCCAGCTGCAGTTCGCGGGCGAGCGGCGCGCGCGGGCAATCGGGGCGTACTCGCTCATCCTCGCGGTCGGGGTGGCGGCCGGGCAGGTAATCGGTGGCCTGCTCGTCGGCGCCGAGCTGCTCGCCGACGCCTGGCGCCCCGCCCTGCTGCTCAACGCGCCGCTCGGCGTGGCCGTGCTGCCCGCGGCGCGGCGCGGCCTGCCGGCAGTGCAGGGTGGGCCCGACCGGCGGCTCGACTTCACCGGCTCGGCGGTGCTGGCGCTCGCCCTGCTGGCCCTCGTCCTCCCGCTCACCTTCGGCCGGCACGCAGGGTGGCCGCCGTGGGTGTGGCCGTCGCTGGCCGCTTGCGCCCTGGCGCTGTGGGCTTTCGTGAGGCTCGAGCGCCGCGTACGGGCGAGCGGACGCGACCCGCTCTTCGACCTCGACGTCCTGCGGATTCGCGGGGTCGCCGCCGGCGTCGGGGCCGTGTTGCTGGTGATGGCCTGCTACGCCGGCTTCCTGCTCGCGCTCACCCTGCACCTGCAGGAGTTCCTGCACTTCACGCCTTTGCGCGCCGGGCTGACCTTTGCCGCCTACGCGGGCGGCTTCGCGGTGGCGAGCCTGACGTGGACGCGCGCCGGCACGGCCGCGCGCACGCGCCTGCCGATCGCCGGGCCGCTGCTGATGGGCGCGGCCCTCCTCGGCGTGGGGGTCGTGGCCGCCGGGGGAGGCTGGCCGGTCGCGCTGACGACGCCGCTCCTGTTTGTCGGCGGCGTCGGCCACGCCTGCGCCTACAGCCCCATGGCCAGCCGGCTGACCACGCTGGTGCGCGCCGATCAGGCCGCCGACCTCAGCGGCCTGATCCTCACCGCGACGCTGGTCGGCACCACCAGCGGCGCCGCCGCCTTCCTCGGCGTGTATCTGAGCCTTGCCGCCCAAGGCTCGGCCCACGCCCTGCTCGTAACCACCGCCGTGCTTGCGGCGGCACTCGTGATCACCGCGACCTGCGCCGTGTGCGCACTGGAGGAACACCCATGGCGTCCATTCGCAAGGAGACGCTCGTCGACGCGCGCCCCGAGGAGGTATGGGACGCTCTCCGCGACTGGGGCGCCCTGCACGAGCGACTCGTGCGGGGATTCGCGGTCGACTGCCGCCTCGACGGCGCCGACCGGATCGTGACCTTCTTGAACGGCGCGATCGTGCGCGAGCGGCTTGTCGACTGCGATGACGACGAGCGACGCCTGGCGTGGTCGATCGTCGACGGGCCCTACGCCCACCACAACGGGTCGGGGCAGGTATTCGACGTAGGCGACGGCCGCAGCCGCTTCGTCTGGATCACCGACCTGCTGCCCGACGACCTGCGCGCGGGCACAGAGGAGCTGATGGAACGCGGGATTCGTGCCGCCAGGGAGACGCTCGAGGCGGCGCCCCGAGCTGCCTGATTCCGGTTCGACGCACCGGGGAACCACGTTCCCCATGGTCGGGGCGAACATCGTCGAGTCCTATCTGCGCATGCTCGCCGCCGCCGCGGAGGATGTCGCGGCGGCGGTCCGGCGTGTCGAGCGCGGCGACCCGTTCCATCGCCGCGATCCGCGTTACATCGACCGCACGCTGCCGGCGCTGCGGGCCACTTCGCGGCTGTATTTCCGCGCCGACGTCAGCGGCCTCGAGCACATCCCCGAGGAGGGGCCGGCGCTGCTCGTCGGCAATCACTCGGGCGGCACGCTGATCGCCGACACGTTCGTGTTCGCGCAGGAGTTCTACGACCGGTTCGGCAGCGGTCGCCGCTTCCACCAGCTCGCGCACGACCTCGTCTTCAAGACTCCGGGGATCCGCGCGCTCGTCGAGCGCTACGGCACCGTTCCCGCCAGCCCGCAGAACATGGAGCGGGCGCTGAACCGCCGGGCGGCGCTGCTCGTCTAGGGCGGCGATCACGAGACCTACCGGCCCACGTGGGAATCGGATCGGATCGCCTTCGCCGGGCGGGCGGGCTTCGTGCGCCTGGCGGCCGAGCACGACGTGCCGATCGTGCCGGTGGTGGCGATCGGCGGCCAGGAGACCGGGCTGTTCCTCGGACAGGGCCGACGGCTGGCCAGTGCGCTGCAGCTCGACCGGCTGCTGCGGTTGAAGGTGCTTCCCGCCGTGCTCGGGCCGCCCTTCGGCGCGACGATCCTCGACCTGCCGGCGCGGATTCCGCTGCCATCCAAGATCACGATCCGGGTGCTCAAGCCGGTCGACCTGCACGAGCGGCTCGGCCGGAACCTCGATCCCGACGAGGGCTACAAGCTCGTCACCGGCACGATGCAGCGGTCGCTCAGCCAGCTGGGGTCGAACCGGAAGGTGCCCGTGCTGGGCTGAGCCACTGGGCCTCGGCGAACGGCGGCGATTAGGGAGGGTCGGGGGCCAGCCGGGCGGTGTCTCTCGGGGGTGTTCGCACTTGACAGCGATATGCGCGGTCTACTGCGAACACCCCCGCGGGGGACCCGCGCGCTTGGCGCGTGGGGCGTCTAGTCTGCAGGGGCGTGACCACCTCACCGACCCACGAACGCGACCTGCTCGACGCCGCGCGCGGGGGGGACGAAACCGCCTACCAGCGCCTGGTCGAGCCCTACCGCGGCGAGCTCCATGCCCACTGCTACCGGATGCTCGGCTCCGTCCACGACGCCGAGGACGCGATGCAGGAGACGCTGCTGCGCGCATGGCGCGGCCTGAAGCGCTTCGAGGGGCGCAGCTCGCTGCGCTCGTGGCTGTACCGCATCGCTACCAACACGTCGCTGAACGCGATCGAGAAGCGCCCCAAGCGAGTGCTGCCGGTCGACTACGGTCCGCCGACCGATCCGCACAACGGCCCCGGGGAGCCGATCGTCGAGTCCGTGTGGATCGAGCCCTATCCCGACGAGGAGCTCGGGCTGCCGGACGCGAAGGCCGGGCCTGAGGCGCGCTACGAGCAGCGCGAGTCGATCGAGCTCGCGTTCATCGCCGCGCTGCAGCACCTGCCGCCCAACCAGCGCGCGGTGCTGATCCTGCGCGAGGTCCTGGGCCTCTCGGCCGCCGAGACGGCGGAGACGCTCGAGACGTCGACCGCCTCGGTCAACAGCGCACTTCAGCGCGCGCGGGACTCCGTCGACAAGCGGCTGCCCGACCAGAGCCAGCAGGAGACGCTGCGGTCGCTCGGCGACGACCGCACGCGCGAGCTGGTCGACACGTACGTCGACGCGTGGCTGCGCGACGACGTCGACAAGGTGATCGACATGCTCACCGAGGACGTGTCCTTCGCGATGCCGCCGCTCGCGACCTGGTTCAACGGAGCCGAGGTCGCGACCTTCCTGCGCGAGTTCCCGATGTCGGGCGAGTGGAAGTGGAACGCGGTGGTCTCGCACGCCAACGGCCAGCCGGCGATCGGCTTCTACACGTGGGACGAGGACGAGGGCGCGTACCTGCCGTTCGCGCTGAACGTGCTGACCCTGCGCGGCGACAAGATCAGCGACGTCTGCGCGTTCATCATCCGCTCGACCGAGGACCCGGAGGCCGACTACGTGCGCTTCCCCGACCAGCCGGCCGACGAGCACCGGCTCGAGGTGGCGTTCAGGCGCTTCGGCCTGCCCGACCGGCTGGACTGAGTGGCCGGCCGCAGGCTCGCCGACTGGAGCCTGCTGGCAGCGGCGACCGTGGGCGGCGGCCTCGTCGCCGACCGTGTCGGGGTGCCCTCGGGGTATCTGTTCGTCGCGCTGCTCGTCGGCCTGATCTGCGCGATCCGCTGGCCGGGCCGGCTCAAGCTGCCGCGCGGCGCGTTCCGGGTCGGCCAGGCGGTCACGGGGGTTGCGCTCGGGACGTTCCTCCAGTCCTCGACCCTGTCCGCTGTCGGAAAGCACTGGCTGCCCGTGCTCGCGGTGAGCGCGGCGACGCTGGCGGTGACGATTGCGGCCGGGCTCGTGCTGGCCCGCGTGGCGCGGCTGGACCGGCCGACGGCGTCGCTGGGCATGGTCGCAGGGGGCGCGTCGGGAATCGTCGCGATGGCCGACGAGCTCGGGGGAGACGACCGCCTCGTCGCGTTCATGCAGTACCTGCGCGTCCTGGTGATCACGCTGCTGACACCATTGATCGTGCCGCTCGCCTTCGCCGTGCACTCGGGGGCCGGGGGCGGGGAGGGCGGCCCGCTGCTCGGCACCGCGGCGGGCTGGGCGCTGACCGTCGGCGTGGCGACGGTGGGGGCACTCGTCGGCCCGCTGCTGCGGCTGCCCGCGCCATCGCTGCTGGGCCCGCTGATCATCACCGCCGTGCTCACGCTGACCGGCGTGACGAGCGGGGTGGAGGTGCCACCGCTGGCCCGCGAGGTCGCGTTCGGGCTCATCGGCCTGCAGATCGGGCTCGGGTTCGAGCGGGGCACGCTGCGCGAGATCAGGCGCATCGCCTGGCCGGTCGCGCTCTCGATCGCCGGGCTGATCGTGATGAGCCTCGGGCTCGGATGGGTGCTGTCGGTCACCGCCGACGAGTCGCTGCTGACCGGCTACCTGGCGACGACCCCCGGCGGCCTGTACGCCGTGCTGCCGATCGCGTTCGGCAGCGGCGCCGACACCGGCTTCGTGCTGGCGGTCCAGGGGCTGCGGCTGTTCGCGATGGTGCTCGCCGCCCCGGCAGTCGTGCGCTGGCTCATCCGGCGCCAGGGCACCGATGAGTCGCGCGGCCGCGCCCGGTCCTATCGGGAAACGGAAGAGTCGGAGGTGCTACGTGCTGCTCGAGAACAAGAACGCGGTGGTCTACGGCGGGGCCGGGGCGATCGGAAGCGCGGTGGCGCGCGCGTTCGGACGTGAGGGCGCCCGGGTCTTCCTCGCCGGCCGCACGCCCGACCCGCTCGACCGCGTCGCCGCGGACATCCGCGGCGCGGGCGGAGCGGCCGAGACGGCGGTGGTCGACGCGCTCGATGCCGCCCAGGTCGACGCGCACGCCGACGAGGTCGTGTCGGCGGCCGGCAGCCTCGACGTGTCGTTCAACCTCGTCGGGCACCCGTACAAGCACGGGACGCCCCTGGTCGACATGGACTACGACGACGTCGTCGCGCCGTTGATGGTCGCGGTGCGCACGACCTGGCTGACCGCGCGGGCCGCCGCGCGGCACATGGCCAGGCAGGGCACCGGAGCGATCCTCGCGTTCGGCGGCCACGGCGATCCGCCGCGCGACTACTACATCGGAGGCACCCAGCTCGCATTCCAGGCGATCGAGTCGCTGCGCCGCCAGCTGTCCGCCGAGCTCGGGCGCGACGGCGTGCGCTTCGTGACGCTGCAGACATCGGGGATCCCGGAGAGCGTCGACGACGCGGCGACGCGGGAGGCCATCTCGAAGGGCATCGAGGAAGCGACCCTGCTGGGCCGCGCCGCGACCCTGGAGGACGTCGGCAACGCGGCGGCGTTCGCGGCGTCGGACTGGGCGCGGACGATGACCGGCGCGGCGCTGAACATCTCCTGCGGCGCGTTCGTGGATTGAC
>Ga0126312_10001749_pt1 | contig 14353 bp, 12 predicted proteins | sample Plot104A_FD_92537 | JGI IMG/M metagenome (GOLD analysis project Ga0126312, IMG submission 92537) | Serpentine soil microbial communities from UC McLaughlin Reserve, CA, USA - Plot104A | ecosystem: Environmental > Terrestrial > Soil > Grasslands | place: USA: UC McLaughlin Reserve, Lake County...
CTCGGCCCTGTAGACCACCCCCATCCCCCCGCGGCCGATGCCGGCCTCGATCCGGTAGCCACCGATGACGGTCCCGATGCGAGGGTCGTGCTGCAAGTCCAGGGAGAACCTACAGCCTGTCGCGATGGATCCTTCGGGCCTGGCCCCGGTCTGTCGCTGCGATGGGGCGCGGCGGCGAGGTCCTCGACGCGTTCGTCCCTCGCCAGCAAGGGGCGGCCGCTCTCGTCGAGGAGATCGATCAGATCGAATCCTCGCGGATCAACCTGCGGCAAATCAGGGAGAAGCTACAGGCGGTCGCGCTGGACCTTCCCCGCTGCGTTGCGCGGGATCTCGGGCACGGTCTCGAACGCCTTCGGGACCTTGTAAGGGGCCAGGCGGCCGCGACACCAGTCGGCCAGCTCGCGGGGGCTCGCCTCGCCTGAGGCGACCACGAACGCGGTCACCGCCTCGCCCCACTCGGGATCCGGAACGCCCGCCACTGCCACGTCTGCCACTGCCCGGTGCGCCAGCAGCACCTGCTCCACCTCCGCCGGGGCGACGTTCTCGCCTCCGGTCACGATCAGCTCCTTGAGCCGACCGTGGACGTGGAGCAGGCCCTCCTCGTCGAGGCGGCCGGCGTCCCCCGTGTGGAGCCAGCCGTCCTCGGCGAGCGCGCCGGGTGCGACCATCGGCCCTCGTACCAGGATCTCCTCGTCGTCTCCGATCCGCAGCTCCACACCCGGAAGAGGCCGGCCCGCGCCCCCGGGGGCGTCTGCCGTCGCGATCTGGGATGCCGTTTGGGTCATGCCGTAGGTCGGCATCACCGGCAGCCCGGCGGCGACCGCCCAGTCGACCAGCTCCGCCGGGGCCGGCCCGCCGCCGAGCAGGATCGCGCGCAAGGAAGGAGCGCCCACCAGTCCGGCATCGCGCAGGCGCGCCAGCATCGTCGGTACCAGGGAGACCAGGGTCGCGCCCCCCGACTCCAGGAGGTCGCGCACGCGATCGGCGTCGAAGCCGTCGTGCACGACGGCGGCCGTGCCGTAGATGGCGGAGCGCAGCAGGATCGCGAGCCCTCCCACGTGGAACAGCGGCAGCGGGCAGAGCCAGCGATCGGCCGCCTCGACGCCCAGGCGCTCGGCGGACGCGAGGGCACTTGCGTGATGGCTGCGGTACGTGAGCTCGACGGGCCTCGGCTCGCCGGTCGTGCCGGAGGTGAAGATCACGCTGTGGACGGCGCCGGGGTCGATCTCGCTCCGCAGCGTCACGTCCGCTTCGTCGCCGGCGACGGGCTCGTCCACGACGAGCCGGGGGCAAACGACCTCGAGCTGCCGCCCGCGCTCCGCCGGGTTCAGGGGCGCCAGCACGGCAGCGAGGCGCGGCAGCGCATGAAGGAGCGCGGCGAACTCGAGCCCCGACGCCAGGCTCGTCGCGACGCGGTCGCCCGCCCGCACGCCTGCGGCCGCCAAGCGTCGCGCCGTCGCGGAAGCCTCGGCATCGAGCTCCGCATAGGTGAACTCGCGGTCTCCGGCGCCGACCGCGGTCCGCCCCGGGTTCAGCCGAGCCTGCTGCGAGACCCAGTCCTCCAGAGCGCCTGATGGTAGGTGGGCTATTCGTTGAGAAAGCGTCGGCTCCTCTTGACGCGGCGGTACCGATCGGGGATGGTCGCCTCAGTGGTAGGGGGGACTCGCCTTGGCCGCTGGGCCCTGTCGGCGTTGATCGCCGTCGTCGGCATGCTCGCGCTCGCACCCTCGGCGATGGCCGGGCGGCTGCTCGAGACCGGTCACGACATCGACTTCCACTGCGCGGCCAGCACTCAGCAGTGCAACTTCGTCAAGAGGGCCGTCATCTGGGCCCGCAGCGGCGCGCCCAACCCTTCCAAGCCGGTTCTCGTATTCGACAAGGGCGCGACTCCGGATGTCCCTGCCGCGATCAACAAGGCGTTCGGAACCGGCGTGGTTCCGATGCAGGTCGTCGACCCCGGCTCCATCACGTCGAGCTTTCCGAACATCAACACCCTGAACTACAGCGCCATTTTCGTTGCGTCGGACACAACCTGTTTCGGCTGCGACCTCAACAACTTCCCCTCCAGCGGGGCTGCTTCGACACCGGACTCGACGAAGATCTACAGCCGTGTTAAGGACATCGCGGCGTTCTTCGACGCCGGCGGCGGCATTGTCGCCGGATCGGGGGCAGACAACTCCGGCAATATTCCCGGTGGGCCTTCCTTCGACTCCAACAACGTGCCCTACTACGCGTTCGTCGCCACGGCGGGAGGAGACGTCGCCAGCGGGCCGTTCGCTGTCACGCCGATAGGCGCGGGGCTCGGCCTCACCAACAATGACCTCCTGAACTCCTGCCCGGACGGGTGCACGCACAATTCGTTCGGGTTCCCGCCCGCGGGTAGCCGGCTGAAACCCGCCGAAGTCGGCTCAGGCCGATACATCACACTCGTGCAGGACACCGATGCGCCCACCGCCTCGATCACGTCGGGGCCCACGGCCACCGGGCGCAGTAGCAGGAGGTTCACGTTCTCCTCGAACGAGAGGGAACGGCCGACCTTCCAGTGCCGGGTCGACAACGCAGCTTTCGGTGCCTGCTCCTCGCCGTGGACGGCGACCGGGCTTTCCGACGGCCGCCACACCGTGAACGTCCGAGCCATCGACCTGGTCGGGAACGTCCAGCCGACGCCGACCTCCCGCTCGTTCTGCGTGCCGGGCACCGCTGAGGTCGCCGGCAACAAGGTTGACGAGGACTGCAACGGGTTCTCCGCCCCGTTCGACCCGGTCGAGGCAACTATCCGCTTCGCGTTCCGGTTCACGCGCGCGTCGACTCAGGTGACCACGCTCAACCTCGCGAAGGTCACGAGGGGCGCCAGCCTCAGGGTGACCTGCAGGGGGAAGGGCTGCCCGTTCAAGTCGAAGAGGGTGAAGCTCCGCAAGGGCAAGGCGAAGCTCTCCCGCATCTTCAAGAAGAGGGGCAAGCGAGCGAAGCTGCGCCGGCGCGCCAGGATCAGGATCTCCCTCACGAAGCCCGGCCTGATCTCGAAGGTCTACAACTTCAAGATCCGCCGCGGCGCCCTGCCTAGTTTCGCCACCCGCTGCCAGCTCCCGGGCAGCAAGCGGCTCCGCAGCAGCTGTCCGTCGTTCCAGTAGCCGCGCTCCTAGCCTCGAGCCAGGAGAGCGCGGCTAGCTCAGTCGCCAGACGGTGTTGCCGAAGCGGACGCGGTCGCCGTCGGACACCGGGGCAATACCGGTGATCTTCTCGTCGTTGACGTACGTGCCGTTGCGGGACCCGAGGTCCTCGATGCCGATGCCCGCGTCGACCTGATGAAACGCGGCATGGCGGCGCGACACGTCGGGGTCGACCAGTTCAACATCGGCTCCGGCGCGCCCGACGGTGGTGCCGGGCCCGACCCGTCGCTCGGCGCCCTCGATCGGGCGCTCCTCGACGAACACGACCTCCATCAGCCGCCTTCCCCGGGGCTCAGCGGCGGGACGCCGGCCGCGACCTGGACCATTCGCGCGTAGGCGGTCGGGCTCGGCGGTCGCCGCTCCGGGTCCTTCTCGAGCGCGCGCATGACCGCCCAACTCATGTCCTGCGAGAGGTCCGTACGCTTGGCGCCCGGCTCCTTGGGCTCGTCCCGGAGATGCGCCCAGAGGACCTGCATCCCCTCCTTTTCGGCAAAGGGCGGGTCGCCGACGAGGGCCTCGTAGATCACGCAGCCGAGGGCGTAGACGTCGGTGGAGCCGCTCACCTCCTCGCCGCGGATCTGCTCGGGTGCCATGTAATCCATCGAGCCCACCGCCTGGCCCGGCTCGGTGAGGGCGCTCGCGTCGCGGTCCTTGGCGAGCCCGAAGTCCGTGATGTAGGCACGGCCCTGCTCGTCGAGGAGGATGTTGGCGGGCTTGAGGTCTCGGTGGACGAGCCCCTCGGCATGGAGCGCGCTAAGTCCCTTGGCCACCTCGAGGCAGAGGGTGACCGCGCTCTCGAGGTCGAGCTGGCCGTCACGCTCGATCTTGTCCTGGAGCGTCCCGCCGCCGATGAACTGCTGCGCCATGTAGGGGATGCCCTCGTGCTCGCCGGTGTCGAGCACCGGCACCACATGGCGGTGGCTCACGCGGCGGGCGGCGCCGGCCTCGCGGTCGAAGCGCTTGCGGAAGACCCGGTCGGCCGCCAGCTTGCCGCGCACGAGCTTGAGGGCCACGTGCACACCGCCCGGGCCGACCGCCTTGTAGACCAGCCCCATCCCGCCCTCGCCGAGGCGGGAATCGATCCGGTAGGGGCCGACGGTGTCGCCGGACTGCAGGTTTGCGGCCTGGTCGTAGTTCTCGCGGCTGGCCACTCCGCGCCTAGCTTAGACCCCCCGGGAAGCGTTCTCAGCGATCACCTTGGGGCCTCTCGCAGGCGCGCCTAATCGGCTTCTTGCAGTTTTCAAAGAGACGTGCTCAACTAGCAGCAACCCAGGTGCGTGCCCCTAGACGCATCTGGGTGAACGCAACTTGACGGACTCGCGTCCCACCGACTCGTCTGAAAGGAGCACGCCTGTGCGCCTACGTATCGGACTCGTAGCTGCTATCGCGGCTCTGGTCATCTTTCCTGCCGGCGCCCAAGCGGCTCGAGGGCAGGCAAGCACCGGCAAGAACGGGGCCGATGCAAAGCGCGTCGCCCCGAGCCATGCGGCGCCAATCCGTGTCCAGACGAGGTCGCACACGCGCGACGCCGGCGACCCCGAGGACGACTTCCTGACCCCCTTCTTCATCAACGACCAGGGCACCGCGCTCCCGAAGAGCGGGCATGACGAGTTCAACAATGTCGCGGCCACCGTCCAGAACACGACGGTCGACCCCGGCCAGACCAACGACATCTGGCAGCCCGTGGACAGCGGTAGCGGGATCACCGAGGCCGCCTTCTGCAATGCAAGCGGGTCCGTGGCCTTTGGTTCCACCGTCTGGTACATCTTCTTCCCGCACAGGAACGGCCAGTTCCGGGTGGTCGTGCAGTCCCTGACGAGCGGCTTCCGGCCCACCGTCAACGTGTTCTCGGTGAACGTCAATACCGGGATCCCCACCGGTGGCAACAGCTACTCCGACTCGGCCTGCGATACGTCGGACAACCTCTTCTTCCGTGCGGACCTGACGTACTTCGACTCGCTCAACAACAGGGCCTACCTCACCGGTGGCAAGGCCTACATGATCCAGGTCGGCGGCGAGACGACCGCAGGCGTCCCGACGGGGACCGAGGGCGACTACACCCTCGACTACATCTACGACCCCGACACCGACCGCGACGGGTTGTTCGACAGCCGGGACGCCTGCGACAACGTCCCGGGCGGTCCCAACGGAATCAACGGCTGCCCCGACAGGGACAACGACAACATCATCGACCTGAGGGACGACTGCGACGCAAGGGTCGGGCCGGCCAGGGCTGCCGGCTTCAACGGCTGCCCAGATAGCGACGCCGATGGAAAGCCAGACCACAACGACCGCGGCGCCATCGCCGATCGTTGCGAGCGAGAGAGCATCGTCGGCAGGATCGACCGGAACAACAACGGCTGCCCGGACTGGAGCTCCCTGCCGGACCTCAAGGTCAGCGTCGCGGGGAAGATTAAGGGCAACAAGGTCATTGGCGCCGTCTTCAAGGCGCTCAGGTTCAGGACCAAGGCGCCCAAGGGCACCAAGATCTCGATCAAGTGCAGGCCGCGCAAGACCTGCAAGTTGCGGAAGAGGGGCTCGCTCAAGAAGCGGCTCCGCTTCGTCAGCTTCAAGCGGAAGAAGACCAAGATCACGATCAAGGCGAAGAAGCCGGGCTTCGTGGGCAAGGTCTTCACCATGGTGGTCACGTACAAGACCGTCAGCGGTGGCGGGCGCAACGTGATCCTGAGGGGACCGAAGAAGCGGTGCATCCCGGTCGGCGCGAGCACGACGACGAAGTGCACCGCGAAACTGCTCGAGCGGTGAGCGGACTCAAACCGCAGCATCTCGCGATCGGGGCGGTAGCCCTGATCGCGGCCTTCGGGCTGGCCTTTGGCGTGGGCAAGGCGACGGGCGGAAGCGACAGCTCGTCGTCCAGCTCGACGGCGGGCAAGGCCGAGAAGGTCGACGTCTCGAAGGGCGGGCTCGACGTCGCCAGCCTCGACACGGGCGGCGTGCCGGCGATGAAGAAAAAGAAGAAGTCGTCGAGCAGCAGCGGCAGCAGCACGTCGGGCGGCTCCAGTGGCACGAGTTCGACGAGCTCCACGGGCGGGTCCTCCACGAGCGGCAGCTCGACCAGCGGCGGCTCCTCCACGAGCGGCAGCTCGACCAGTGGCGGGTCGTCGACGAGCGGCAGCTCGACCAGCGGCGGCTCCTCCACGAGCGGCGGGTCGAGCGGCGGCAGCAGTGCGGCGGCCACCACTGGCGGCGGTGGCGGCGACTGAGCCGTGCGGTATACAACGACCTTCTTCCCACCCCTCGACAGCTCAGATCCCGCAAGCAGGAGTGTGACTCTTGGCAGGTGAATCACTGCGCGTAGTCGCAGGCAACGCGGCTGGTAAGGAGATCCAGCTCGACCGCGAGTTTCTGATCGGCCGAGGCGCCGACAACGACGACGGCAAGCTCGGTGACGACCCTGAGATCTCCCGTAACCACGCGAGGCTGAGCCGACGCGCCGGCGACCAGCTTGCAATCGAGGATCTCGGCTCCACCAACGGCACGTTCGTCAACGGCAAGCGCGTCGAGGGCGCTCAGGTCCTGCAGCCGGGCGACACGATCAAGGTCGGGACCACCACGCTCCAGGTCCAGGGCGCCGGCGGCGCCGCGCCGCAGGCCACTGCCTTCGCGGCTCAGCCCGAGCCGGGGCAGGCGACCAGGGCCACGCCCACGCCTCCGCCCCCGCGGGCGGCGGCCCCGCCCCCACCTTCGGCTCCCCCGCCTTCGGCGCCCCCACCTTCGGCTCCGCCGCCCGCTCCTCCGGGTGCCCCCGGGGCCCCGCCCCCGGCACCTCCGGGCGCTCCTGCGGCTCAGCGCGGCCGCGGAGGCGGCGGGTTCCCTGTCATCCCCGTGATCATCGGGGCGGTGGTGCTCATCGCGATCATAGTGGTCGCGGTCGTGGTGCTCGCCGGCGGCGGAGGCGACGAGAAGCTCTCCACGAAGGAGATCATCAACCAGAACAAGCGCACGGTCGCGCGGGTCGACACCAAGTCGCCCGGCTTCGAGAACGGAAAGAAGGTCACGCAGGCCGGCGGCGGAACCGGGATCGTCGTGGACGCCTCGAAAGGCTACGTCCTCACGAACGCCCACGTGATCGCGGGCGCGACCTCTATCAAGGCGACGGTGGGGAGCACCGAGTCGAACGCGCGGGTGCTGGGACAGGCCCCGTGTGAAGACCTCGCCGTGCTCCAGCTGACCCCCAAGCCCGGCGGGCTCGAGAACGCCAAGCTGGGCAAGGGCTCATCCGTCACGAGCGGCGACAAGGTCGTTGCCATGGGCTACCCGGGCTCGTTCGAGTCCTCGGCGAGCGAGCGTCGGCTCCAGGGCACCGACGGCTCGGTGTCGTCGGGCGCCGCCCCCGGGACCATCGGCGACGACCTGCCGAAGTACCCGTCGCTGATCCAGCACGCCGCGCCGATCAGCCCCGGCAACTCCGGCGGCCCGCTGTTCAACGAGAAGGGCGAGGTAGTGGGCGTCAACACGATCGGGTCGACCGGCTCGAGCCAGAACCAGAACGGCGCGATCAACATGACCCGGGCCCGGTCGCTCCTGCGCGACCTCGAGGCCGGCCGCGACCAGGCGTATCTCGGCTGGAACCTGACGGTCCTGGACGCGAGCCAGATTGCGAGCGCGGTCGGAGCCCGCCCGGACCATTCCGGCAAGCAGCCGGTTGTGGTCTCGACCGACTCCGACTCGCCGGCCGAGAAGGCCAAGCTGGTGACCGCGGACACGATCGCCGAGGTCGACGGACAGCCGGTGGCAACGGTCGCCGACACGTGCGACATTCTCAGCTCGCATTCGTCGGGTGATCGCCTCACAATCAAGGGTGAGACGGCGAACGTAGGTGGAATCTTCCTGAGCACCTACTTCGACTACACCGTCCACGCCCGGCTCAAGTAGGAAAGGAGGGCACGGGTGGCCCCAGGGGGCTCGCCAACGGGGATACTGGAGAAGGGCACGACCCTTGCCGGTTACCGCATCGACGGCATCCTCGGCCAGGGCGGGATGGGCGCCGTTTACGAGGCCACCCAGCTGTCCCTCGACAGGGTCGTCGCGCTCAAGGTGCTCGCGCAGCACCTGAGCGACGATCCTTCGTTCATCACCCGCTTCCAGCGGGAGGGAAGGATCCAGGCGGGCATCGACCACCCGCACATCGTCACGGTCTTCGACTCGGGTAAGACCGAGCGCGGCTTCTTCATCGCGATGAGGCTCGTGCGCGGCCCCAACCTCAAGGACCTGATCGTCGCGCGCGAGCTAGATGCCGGCCGGGCTCTGCGGATCCTGACGCCGGTGGCCGATGCCCTGGACGCGGCGCACACGGCGGGGTTGATCCACCGCGACATCAAGCCGCAGAACATTCTGGTCGGTGGCCGTGACCAGGCCTACCTGGCCGACTTCGGCCTGACCAAGGCCTCGGGCGACAGTGGCTTGACCAAGACCGGCCAGTTCGTGGGCACGCTCGACTACATCTCGCCGGAGCAGATCCGTGGGGAGCCGGCCGGCAAGGAGAGCGACGTCTATGCGCTGGCGGGCGTGCTCTACGAATGTCTCAGCGGCGTCGTTCCCTACCCGAAGGACTCGGAGGCGGCCGTCCTGTACGCGCACATGGCCGACCCGCCGCCGCGGCTCAGCGAGCACCGGCCGGACATGCCGGCTTCGATCGAGCAGGTCCTGGTCAGGGCGATGGCCAAGGACTCCGCCGAGCGCTACCACAGCGCGGGCGAGCTGATGCACGAAGCCAACCGGGCGTTCAGCCGCCGCACCCGGGCCGCGTTCACCCCGCCGGGACCGATCGAGGCGCCACAGGAGACCGGCATCCGGCCCGCCGAGGGAGACGTCGCGACGCGCGAGGGCGAGTCGCCCGACGTGACGAGGGTCGGGCCCGAGCAGGCTCCCGAGACCGCGCCCGCCGCCGAGGCGGAGCCGGACGTCCCCCGCGCCGGCGCGCCGCCCCCGCCCGAGACGGTTGCGCAGCCGCCGGAGACCATGGCGCCGCCGCCCGAGACCGTGGCGCCGCCCCCGGAGACCGTGGCGCCGCCCCCGGAGACCGTGGCGCCGCCGCCCGAGACGGTCGCTCCGCCGCCCGAGACAGTCGCTCCGCCGCCCGAGACCGTGGCCCCGTCGCCCAGCGAGACGCAGGCCGCCCCGGGCGAGACGCAGGCTGCGCCGGCCGAGGCGCAGGCCGCGCCGAGCGAAACGCGCACGGCCCCGGCCGAGACGCAGTTGGGCGCGCCCTCCGCGCAGCCCACGGCTCCCGGCCCGCCCGCCGCACCTCCCCCGGAGTCGACCCCGGGCGCACCTACCGCACCCCTACCCCCACCCCGCGCCCGGCGCGAGGAGCGCCGAAGCCCCGCGCCGGTCTTCGCCGGCCTTGGCATCGCCGCGCTCGTCGCGATCATCCTCGGCTTCCTCCTCGGCCATTCCGGCGGCGACTCCGAGCCCGCCGGCGCCAAGACCGTCACGGCCGGGGCGGTCGACCTGGGAGCCCCGAGCGACTGGACGAAGTCGGCCGGCCCCGCCCGGATCCCGGGGCTTGACATGGGCCCCGACGCGGTCACGGTGACGCCCGAGGGCGGCGCGGAGGCCGGCACGCTGACCGTGGGTGTCACCGACGCCAAGACGTCGACCCTGCTTCCCTCGTCGTTCGTCAAGCAGCTCAGCAGCGCCCCGAAGCCCACCGGCGGGGTACGGCTGGGCGACCTCGAGGCATTCCGCTACAAGGGCCTGAAGCCCAAGGGCTTCTCTCAGAGCCTGACGGTCTACGCCTCGCCCACCACGGAGGGGATCGCCACGATCGCCTGCGCCGCGCCCGCCGCGAAGGCCGGGGCCTTCTTGCCCGACTGCGAGAGCGTGGCCGCCACGACCAAGCTCAAGACGGGCAAGCCCTACCAGCTCGGCACCGACGACGACTACTCGGGCGACCTCAACGACACGATCAACAGCCTGAACTCCGCCCGCAGCGCCGGCGTCTCGAAGATGAAGAAGGCCAGGAGCGGCAAGTCGCAGTCCAATGCCGCCAAGTCGATAGCGAGCGCGTACGCGACCGCGGCGGGCAGCCTCAAGGACGCCGACGTGAGTCCGGAGTTCGGCGATGAGAACAGCAGCCTCGTCGGGAATCTGTCCAGGGCCGAGTCCGCCTGGACCAAGCTCGCGTCGGCGGCAAGGAAGGGCAGCTCGTCGAGCTACAAGAAGGCGAGCAAGCAGGTCAGCAAGGCCGAGGCGGCAGTCTCGAAGTCGCTCAACTCGCTCAAGCGGGGTTAGTCGGGACCCGACTCCAGGTCGCTGAGCGCCTCCTCGGCGTCCCGGTACGCACGCGTGAAGACGACCCGGCCGTCGCGCACGGCGAAGATCCAGGCCGCGGGCGCTTCCACCTCCGCCCCGCTCTCCTTGCCGCGGGAGCTCCAGCGGCCGACCACGAGGATGCGACCGCCGAGATCGCGGATCTCCTCAGGGTCCAGCCTCAGCTCGTCCCAGACGTCGGTGAAGCTCGAGAAGTAGTCGCGGATCCCGCTGTGTCCACGATAGGCATTGCCCTGCACCAGCTGGGAAGTGAGCGTCGACAGATCGGCGTCGGGGTGGTAGGCGGCGAGCATGGCGTCGACGTCCCGCTCGTTGATGGCGTCGAACACCCGCCGTACCAGCTGAACGTCCTGTTCGCTCACGGGCCCAGCCTATCGGGGCGACTATCCTGCCTTTCGCCCATGGAGACGGCAGAGCGCGCGATTCGCCCCGCGGCCGACTGGCAGCCCGCCGGGGACTACGAGGACATCCGCTACGAGGCGGCGGAGGGCATCGCCAAGCTCACCATCGACCGGCCCGAGGTGCACAACGCCTTCCGGCCGGAGACGCTGATCGAGCTCTCTGACGCGTTCGAGCGCGCGCGCGAGGACACCGAGGTCGGTGTCGTCGTCCTCGCGGGCGAGGGGCCGCTCGCATTCTGTTCCGGCGGGGACCAGCGCGTCCGCGGCGACACCGGCTACGTGCCGAGCGGAGCCAAGGTCGGCCGCTTCCACGTGACCGACCTGCACGTGCAGATGCGACGGCTGCCCAAGCCGATCGTCGCGATGGTCGCCGGCTACGCGATCGGGGGCGGCCACGTCCTCCACGTGGTCTGCGACCTGACGATCGCCGGCGACAACGCCCGCTTCGGCCAGACGGGGCCCCGCGTCGGCAGCTTCGACGGCGGCTTCGGCGCGGCGCTGCTCGCGGAGCAGGTCGGGCAGAAGAAGGCCAAGGAGATCTGGTTCCTCTGCCGCCAGTACGGCGCCGACGAGGCTCTGCAGATGGGGCTCGTGAATACGGTCGTGCCGCTGGAGGAGCTCGAGGAGGAGACGGTCCGCTGGTGCCGCGAGATGCTCGAGCTCTCGCCGTTCGCGCTGCGTCTGCTCAAAGCGAGCTTCAACGCCGCCGAGGACGGCTTCGCCGGGCTCCAGCAGCTGGCCCACGACGCCAACCTCCTCTTCTACGCGTCGGAGGAGGCTCAGGAGGGCCGGGAGGCGTACAAGGAGCGGCGCAAGCCGGACTTCGGGAAGTTCCCCAGGCGGCCTTGAGCACGTTGCGGCTGTGGGTAGTGGCCGCGCGGCCGCGCACGCTGCCGGCGGCCGTGGCGCCGGTGCTAGTCGGCACGGCGCTGGCGGGCACGGAGGATGTGTTCCACCCGCTGCGCTTCGTCGCCGCGCTCGTGGGAAGCATCTTCATCCAGATCGGCACGAACCTCTCCAACGACTACTCGGACGCCCGCCGCGGCGCCGACACCGAGGAGCGCCTCGGGCCTGTGCGCGTGACCGCCGGCGGCCTGATGCCGCCGCGGACGGTGCTGGTGGGCACCTATGTCGCGTTCGGGGTCGCCGTGGCCGCGGGCGCGTACCTCACCGCGGTGGCCGGCTGGCAGCTGCTCGTGGTCGGCATCGCGTCGATCCTCGCCGGCGTTCTCTACACGGGTGGGCCCCGGCCCTACGGCTACGAGGGGCTCGGCGAGGTCTTCGTCTTCCTCTTCTTTGGCATCGTGGCGGTGGTCGGCTCCTATTACGTGCAGACCGAGGACCTCCGCTGGGAGGCGTTCGCGCTCTCGGTGCCGGTGGGCCTCCTGGCCTCGGCCATCCTCGTGGTGAACAACGTGCGCGACATCGAGACCGACCGCCGGGCGGGCAAGCGGACGCTCGCCGTCAAGCTCGGCCGCGACACGGCCAGGCGCCTCTACGCAGCGATGCTGGCGCTGTCGTTCGTGGCGCCGGTCGTCGTCTGGATCGCGGGCGGCCTGTCCGCGTGGCTGCTTCTGTCGCTCGCCTCCGTCCCGCTCGCGGTCCCACTCAGTCGCACGGTAGCCACGCGGACAGACGGGCCGTCGCTCAACGGCGCGCTCGCCGGCACGGGCAGGCTGCTGGCTGTCTTCTCGCTACTGCTGGCCGCCGGCGTGCTGTTGTCGTGAGGCGGTCCCTCCTACGCCTGTCCATCCCGCTGCGCCAGCCGTTCGTCACGGCCGGCGGGGTGGTGCAGTCGCGCGAGCTCGTCGTAATCCGGCTCGAGGACGACGACGGCACCCTCGGCTTCGGCGAGGCGGCGCCGCTCGAGCCCTACGACGGGATCAGCGTCGACGACGTGTGGGAGGCCCTGCGCGAGGGACCGCCGGCGCGCGACGCCCCTCCGCAGGCCCGGGCGGCCTGGGAGATGGCCGAGCTGGACCTGCAGTACCGGCGCCGCGGCACGCCTCTGGGCGAGCTCGGCCCCGACGCCATCCCGGTGAACAAGACGCTCGCCGCCGGACCGCCTGACGAGACCGCAGCGGCGGCCCGGGAGGGCGTGCGGGCGGGCTACTCGTGCTTCAAGGTCAAGGTGGGGCTGCCGGACGACCGTGACCGCGTTGCCGCGGTTCGCGAGGAGGTCGGGTCGTGGCCGGCGCTGCGGCTCGACGCGAACGGGGCCTGGACCCCCGAAGAGGCCGTCGCGCGCATCGAGGAGCTCTCGCCGTACGACCTCCAGCTCGTCGAGCAGCCCTGCGTCGGCCTGGACGAGCTGGCCCAGGTGCGGCCGCGCGTGGAGGTCCCGGTCGCGGCCGACGAGCCCATCGCCGGCGTCGACGACGTCCGCCGGGCGGCCCAGGCCGGCGCGTGCGACGTGATCAACGTCAAGCTCGCCGGCAGCGGCGGCTACCTCCCGGCGCGGGAAACCGTCCGCGAGGCGGAGCGACAGGGCCTCCGCGCCTACCTGTCGAGCACCCTCGACGGTCCCTGGGGGATCGCCGCGGCCCTCCAGCTCGCCGCCGCCGAGGGGATCTCGCTGGCCTGCGGCCTGGGGACGCTGGAGCTGTTCGATGCCCGGATCGCCCGCGCGCTGGGCCCGCCCCGCCACGGACTGCTGACGGTGCCGCAGGGCCCGGGCCTGGGCGTGGAAGTGGATCCCGCCGACCTCGATGCGGTCACGATTGACCGCGTCGATTAGTCGCTAGTCGCTAGGACGCGGATATCAGCGGCGCGACCGCCTCGGCCATCCGGCGGGTCGCACCCCGCAGCTGATCCATATGACCGCGCTGCTGGCGCAGGAGGATGGATCAGCGGCCGAGAAACTCCGTGATCAGACCCGCCACCACCTCGGGGCGCTGCAGCTGCGGGGCGTGGCCGGCGTCCTCGACGAGCTCGAAGCGGCCGCGCGGAACCGCCGCGGCCAGCCGGCGCGCCGCGTCGGCGTAGCGCTCGTCGTGGTCGCCGGCCATCGCCAGCAGGGGTATGTCGAGGCCGGCCAGGTCGTCCCAGACCGGCTCCAGAGCGCCTTGCCCAGCCGTGCGGACCAGCGAGGCCAGGTCCGACGGCGAGTGCGACAGGCGGCCGGCCCGCTGCGCCTCGATCAGCGGCTCCGACTGGTCGGCGAAGAGCGGCTGGCGCTCCCAGACGGCCACGATGTCCTCGATGCTCGCGCCTTCCATCCAGGTGGCGAGCTTCGCGTCGGCCTCGGCCCGGGCAGCGCGCTCAGACCGATCCTCGATGCCCGCCGTGGCCCCGACGGTGACGACGCCCGAATAGCGAGCCGGAGACCGGAGCGCGGCGCGGAGGACCAGCCGGCCGCCAAGCGAGTAGCCGACCAGCACGGAGGCGTCGCGTGCGGCGATCTCGGCCAGGCGCCCCTCGAGCTCGTGCTCGCGATGGTCCAGAAGCGTGCTCGGATAGCGTTCCGGTAGCAGCTCGGCCACCGCA
>Ga0126312_10001750_pt1 | contig 14352 bp, 13 predicted proteins | sample Plot104A_FD_92537 | JGI IMG/M metagenome (GOLD analysis project Ga0126312, IMG submission 92537) | Serpentine soil microbial communities from UC McLaughlin Reserve, CA, USA - Plot104A | ecosystem: Environmental > Terrestrial > Soil > Grasslands | place: USA: UC McLaughlin Reserve, Lake County...
CTCCGTGCTCTCGTGGAGACCGCGCGCGAGGAGTCGGCGCCGAGCTGGTCGCCCGACGGCCGGTCGATCGTTTTCAGCAGGGACAGCACCGGCACCGGCCACTACGACTTGTATGTCGTCGACGTCGGTTCGGGCAAGGTGCGAAGGCTGACCGCATCGAAGGCGATCGAGGGCGTGCCGGCGTGGTCGCCGAACGGACGGTGGATCGCCTACTCCCGCAACGGCGAGATCTGGTTGATCCGCCCGGATGGCACGCGCGCACACGGCCTTGGAAAGGTCGGCGCCGGGGTCGACTGGGCGCCCGACTGGGCACCGGACTCGAGCCGAATCGCTTTCGAGAGCTCGAGTCGCACGAGCTCCAGTAGGCCCGTCGCGCAGATTTGGGTCATGCGCTCCGACGGCAGCCGCAAGCAGCGCCTGACGCCCTACGTTCGGCGGCACCCAATCGAATCCGTCGGTGCGAGCTGGTCGCCGACCGGTCGCCAGATCGTGTTCACCCGTGGCGGCCAGCTCTGGACAATGCGAGCGGATGGAAGCCGGGTCCGACAGCTGACCAGACAGCCTGGCTCCGCCTGGGGCGGCGACTGGTGACCCTGTGACCTTCGTCTGGTTCGTCATCTGGCTGATCTGGAACACCGTCGGCGACAACGAGCCGCTCACCTTCGATCCGGTGAACTTCTGGGCGGGAACACTGATCCTCGCGGTCGCGATCGACCTCGCTTCGCGGCACGCCGACTGGGCCCGGCGCTAGCGACCGAGCCGCCGACGGCCGCCCTCGCCGCGTGCGCGGGCGAGCGCGTCGTACAGTCGGTCGTGGACGGCGAGCTCCTCTTCGACTGGGCCGATCACGAGGTCGGCGCCGACGGCGTCGACGCGAGCGCGTAGCGACCGTTCAGCCTTTCGGGCCCGCCGCCGAGCGCCCGCGCCGTTGACCAGGCGCGCCAGCAGCGCCAGGAGCATGCCCGCGAGCGCGCCGCCGAGGAATAGAGCAGTCGGGATCGGAATCCCGCCGACATCGGGCAAGGGCACGACGTCCTCGATTCGAAGGAAGCCCAGAAGGACGAGCGCGAGCAGCCAGAGCGCGCCGGCGGCAGTAACCAGCGCCAAGACCGACTGGAGAAAGCTCAGCCCACGCCACCAGCGCGGGCGCGTCATGTGCAGGTCGGCGCCCGCGACGGCACGGTCGAGCCGTTCGGCAAGCTCATCCTCGCGGGCCGTCGCAGCGCTGCGCACGTGCGCCGGCCAGGGCGGCGGAAGCCCGTCGGCGGCACCGGCGGCCAGCAAGCGGGTCGCAGCTGTCACCTGCTCGCGCTGCACCGGCGTGGCCGACGGGACGGACGTGTGCCGCTCCTCTCCCGGCCTGTCGGACAGGCGCAGGCGCCGCAGCGGGTCGGGCCTCAGCCGGCGAACCCAGCGCGCGAACGGCCAACCGCACGCGAGAATCCCCCTCCGGCGGTGTGCCCTCCGGACCGCATCCACCACCGTCGGCACTCCGGCCGCGCCTGAAAGCGCCGTCACGAGGTGCTCGCGGTTGCGGTCGTGGATGCCGGCGGCGGTCCCGCTGCCCTCGGCGGCGAGGGCGGTGGAGACAGTGACGACGTCTGCCGAGAGCCGCGCCGCCGCGGCCGTACGGAGCTTCACCCGCTTCGCAAGCTCTTCCCTCAGCTCCGGGAGGCCCTCACCCGTCAAGGCCGAGGCTGCGAGCACAGGCACCCCGTCCAGGCCGTCCTCACTGAGCAGACGGCGGAGGTCGTCGCGACATGCCTCGACGGCGCTCCGGGGCAGCACGTCGGACTGGTTGAGGACGAAGAACATCGACTCCTCGTATTCGGCGAGCCCTCGCAGGTAGCGGTCGTGCAGCGCCGAGTCGGCGTACTTCTGCGGATCGACGATCCAGACGAGCAGGTCGACGAGCCCGATCAGCCTCTCGACCTCGAGACGGTGGTCGATCTCGACCGAGTCGTAATCGGGCAGGTCGAGCAGGACGAGACCGGACAGGTCGCCGTTGGACGCGGTGTGCCGTCGGGGCACCTCGAGCCAGTCGAGCAGCTCGCGCCCCGCATCACCCCAGACGGCGGCGGTGGCCACGCTCGTGGTCGGCCGGCGCCGGCTGACGGCCACCAGGCCTTCGCCGGCCAGGGAGTTGAAGACGGTCGACTTGCCCGCCCCGGTCGGGCCCGCCAGAGCGATCACGGTGTCGTCGACGCCGAGACCAAGCCGCTGGCCCGCACGCTCGACGACGGCCCTCGCCGCCTGGACGCGCGCGCCGTCCAGCCGCCCGTCCGCGAGGTCGACAGCCTCGGCGAGCGCTTCCAACCGGCGGTCGAGGTCCGCGGTCACCGGGCCGCTTCGACCGCCCGCAGCGCCTCGGGTAGTTGTCCCAGGTCGTCGGCGGACGGCGCTGCGGCCTCCAGCGGTTCAAGGAAGCGGGCCGCCTCCGCGTCGAGCAGCCGGTCGACGCGCTCCAGTAGGTCGGTCCGGGCGCGCGCAGCGAGGGCGCGCACGGCCTGGTCGCCGAAGATCGCCTCCAGCACCTTCTGGCTGAGAGCCGACGTGCCGCCGGCAATGACCACTTCGGTGCCGGTAAGTCCACCCGTGCTGAGGAACACGGCGAGCATCACGGTCAGACCTGCCCAGTTGACGCCGAGCGACGCCAGCCGGGCCGTCGTGCGCTTGGACTCGCCCTCCCTGCGAACGAGCTCGAAGACGTAACCCTGCCACGACCGCACCTCGGCCTTCGTCCGCTCCAGCAGCTCCGGCGAGACGGCGTCGAGCCGGGGTGCAGCTTCCAGAAGGGCGCGGCCCGCGGCCAGCTGCCGCCATTCGGAAGCGGCGCGCTCCGCTGCGCGATCGGCTGCCGCGAGCACGACGGCGTCGACGCTCGTCTCGACGGCCGCCTTCAGTTCCGCGTCCGCAGCCGGCTTACCGGTCGCGAATGCGCGGAGGCGGTCTCGCAGCCAGCTGACACGCGTCTCCAGCGCGCGCATGAGCTCTCCCGTTCCGACCACGTCGTGCCAACGGGCCAGTACCTCGCCGCGGAGTAGCGACCCGCTCCGCACAGCCTCGTCGACCTCGGCGATCGCGCGCTCGTAGGCGCCCTCGACTCCGGCCCGCAGGTCGGCGGCCGCCGCCCGCTGGTCGGCCGCGGCCGCTTCGACGATCGCAACTCGGCTCGGGAGGCTGTCGAGGGCGCCGCTGAGCGTGCGCCGGACGAGCTCGGACCGCTCGGCCGCGTCGGCCGAGAGCGAGTCCAGGCGTTGCCGCACCGGGGTGAGCTCCGCCGCCGGGATCAAGCCGTCCTCCAGCACGGTTTCCCGGATAACGAGCAGCTCGGCGTCGCCGAGGCTCCGCTCCCGGAGCATCTGGCGAAGGTGGCCGCTCACCTCCTCCACTGCGTCCGGCGGCACGCGGTTCAGCACGACGCTGAGAGCGGTTCCGCGCTCGCGCGCCGCCGTCAGCAGGTCCCAGGGAACCGCGTCCGCGTAGCGCGCGGCGGTCGTGACGAAGAGCCACGCGTCCGCGGCCGCGAGCAGCTGCGTCGCGAGCGCTCGATTCTCCGTCACGACCGAGTCGATGTCGGGCGCGTCGAGCAGCGCGAGCCCCGGAGCCATCCGCTCGGTCGGAACGAGCTGAAGCTCTCCGGCCGACGCGGCTTCTCCTGTTGCCCGACGGAGGCCGGGGAGGATCCGGTCGTCCTCGAACCAACGGAAGTCGACCGGGTTGCAGACGAGCACGGGCGCACGCGTTGTCGGGCGGAGAACCCCTGCGCGGCTGACTGTCTCGCGCACGAGGCTGTTGACGAGGGTCGACTTTCCCGCCCCGGTGGAGCCGCCGACCACCATCAACAGAGGCGCGTCCATCTGTCGGAGCCGGGGTAGCAGGTAGTCGTCGATCTGCGCCGCCAGCTCGGTGCGCACGCTCCGAGCGCGGCCGCTGCCGGGTAGCTCCAGCCCGAGCGTGAGCGAGGTCAGCGAACCACGGAGGCGGACGAGCGCGTCGAGCAGAGCTCCGTTGTCGCGGTCGGTCGCCACGCAGATTAGTTTCCCCGTGGTGGCGAACGCATGCCTCGGCCGCCGCGCGGTTCGGCGGCCGGGCGGCCCCCGAGGAGCCGGTCCCAGCCCCGCTGGATGGTCCGGATGAGCACCACGGCGAGCGTTCCGGCCGCGACCAGCAGCGCCCCGGCGATCGCCACTGCCACCCACGGGTGGTCGATCGCGAGCAGCAACACGCCGACAACGGCTGCGTTCTCGGAAAGGCTCAGGACGATGTTGGACACGGGCTCCGGCGACGCGTTGACGGCCAGCCGAAGGCTTGCCTTGGCGGCATGGCTGGCGAGCGCGGTCGTTCCTCCCAGCACGGCGCCGGCCGCCTCGCCGAGGTCGTCGGCCTCGCCGGCGAGGAGTGCTCCCAGGATCGCCCCGACGGCCGGCCGGATCACGGTGTGCACGGCGTCCCAGGCGCTGTCGACGTAAGGGATCTTGTCGGCGACGAACTCGAGCGCCGACAACACCGCCGTGAGGAGCAGGACGTCGGTTCGCTCGAGCACGTCCGGAACCCGCTCGACGTCTCCGAAGCGGCCGATGAGCCCCGTCACGAGCAGGGTCGCGTAGACGTTGACGCCGCTCGCCCACCCCGAGGTGAGGACGTAGGCCAGAGATTCCAACTAGACCCGAAGCCTCACCGGGTGGACTCAGACCGTTCAGGCCGTCTGGAGCGCCGCCTTGATCTTCTCGAGCGCGTCGGTCTCGGTCGCCCCGATCTCGTCCGCGGCCTTGGCGACGGACTCGGCGACCTCGACCACGAAATCGCGGTATTCCTGCACGTCGTCGGGCGCCTTCGTCTGCAGCGTGCTGAGCCCAGACTTCAACGCTTCCATCGTCCCTTTCTCGACCTCGTCCGGAGACGCCGTGAGCCCAAAGCCGGTGCCACGCACGTCGGCGAGCTCTTTGATCAGCGGGGTGTCGTGGTTCTTCCTCGCCTCCGAGAGGTGCTTGGTCAGAGCACCGACCTCCTTGAACGTGTCGAAGAAGCCCCTGTCGGCGACCGAGACGAGCATCGCCGATCCTGTCACCCCCTTCTGCAGGGTCTCCCATTCCTGTTCCGTGAAATCAGCCTTGCCTGCCATCTGGCCTGTCCTCCCTGGTCGGATCTTTTGCTCCGGGAGCGTAAGCGAGATGCGAACGGCGAGTGGTTTCGGTGGGGGGGGCTACACTCAGTCGCGGCTCTAGCGGGAAGCTCATGGAGCCGCGGAAACGGCTACTCAGCTAAACGCGCCCCCGTAGCTCAGTGGATAGAGCAGCGGTTTCCTAAACCGCGTGCGCAAGTTCGATTCTTGCCGGGGGCACCTCGAATCGCACCCTCGATCCCCCGACGACAAAGCCTCGGCGGGTACTAGCAGAGACATGGAGGCTGCGCCGCTCGCTTCCGAGCCGCGCAGCGATGGCGGTTATCCGGTAAACGGCGGCCGTGCTCGTGGACGCTGAGCCGGCACGCGCTTGACGATCTTCACGACGGCCCTGGCTCTCGCGATGGGTTTGGGCGTCGCGATGACCGCGGGCGGCCCCCCCGGGCTGGCCGGCGCCCCCGCCGGTATCGCCGGTATCTGCGGCGCCGCGGGCGGCGTTACCGGAGGCGGCGTGACCTCGCCGGTGTTCGTCACCCTGCCCTGCGGCGCGTCGGCATCGACCTGGAGCACGAGGTGGAAGCTCACCCGTTGGCCGGGCCGCAAGCGCGGGACCGTGAGGCAGCGCTGGCGGCCGATGCGACGCAACCTACGGTCGGCACTCACGAAGGTCATCTGACGCGGGATGCGATCGCAGGCCCGGAGGTTGCGGGCGGCGAGACGGCCGCGGTTGCGAACCGTAATCTTGTAGCCCGCGCGGCCACCGGCGGTCACCGTCGGACTGTCAGCCGTCTTCTCGATCGGCACGTCGCACCCTGGCGGACCAGGGCCGTTACTCGGAGTGATACTCACGTTGTCGAACAGGTAGCCATTTCCGGCGAGGGCAGGGGGCCCCGGCACGCTGGAGCGGAACTGCAGGCTGTTGATGGTCGCGGGCGTATTGCGGTTCGGCGGCGGGTTCTGCTCCGGAGCGGTGCGGTAGTAGTTCTCCCACGTCGTGAAGCACTGACCAAGGTCCACACCGTCGACAGAGATTCGCACCAGGTCGTTGTCAATACCCTGGTTGACCTTGATCCAGAACCTGATCTCGTGCGGACTGGTGCGGTCAAGCAGCGGGCCAGGGTGCGCGACGAACTCGCCATCGACGTCGGGGGTGTCGTTGACGCTGACCCGAATACCTTCCTCGGTGTCCTCCAGGCCCACCCAGGACATGCGCGAGCCCTCGCCGGAGTCCGGGCTGACGCTCAAGAACAGTCCGGGCTGGTGGGCGGGCGTCTTGGACATAACCGAGAACTCGGCGAGGAACACCTTGTTGGGCCGCGCCTCGCCGACCGCTTGTAGCTCCTGTGGGGAATACGTCTGGTAGGAGAACTCACCAGACGCACATGCGTTCGACATACGCAACGATTGACTGCCGAACCCAGGAGGCTCGCCAGGAGGAGCGACAGTGTTGGCAACGACCTCCTGGTCGTACTGTCCTGTGTGAGTTGTTGGGGGGGGTTGCGACCGGCCAATCGACACAGTTAATCGTCCCAGTGGGAGAGCTCTTCCAGGGGCCGGGGGCGTTGCCCATCTGTCCGTTGACGGAACCAAGGTCGAAGAGGAACGGCTCAAAGAGCGTGATGGAGGCCGCTGCCACTCCGGATACGAGCAGAACCATGCTGACCGCCGCTGCCAGCGCTATGAGCTTTCGGTACATGCTTCCTCCTTGTGATCTGCCCGCCATCAGGTCGATCAGGTCAGCGTCTCGCCAGCCGGGCAGCTGCGAACGCACGATCGGGATGAGACGACGCCGGCCGCACCCCATGAGAAAAGCGGCACCGAGGACCGAGGCAAAACACTTCGACTCAGCCGCAGCAGCTGACGGTGCTTCACGGGCCCCCCTCGGTTGGCGGCTACTCCAGCGTGAAGGACACGCGCCGCGGAGTCAAGCCTTGCCTAGGCGGCGAACAACCCGCTGACGTAAGGCGGCAGACGCGCGTCTTTACGGTTCTCTGCCCTCAGTCGTCCTAGCAGACTGTGCGATACGGCCGATCTGGCAGCGCGTCCTTCCATTCGCGCGCGTCAGCCGCCGGCCAGAGACCAGACAGGCGTGGCGCTTCCAGGCCTCCGGATCCGTCTCCAGCCGGATGCCCGACCGCGTGGAGACGGCGTAGAGACGGGCGCCGTCCGGGCTGAACGCGGCCGACGCGAACGTGTCGGGCTCAACGGCCAGCGGCGAGCCGACGGGCTCCTGGGTCTCCACGTCCCAGAGGAGCACCGTCCCGTCGGCGCTCGACGTCCCAAGCGAGCGGCCGTCGGGGGAGAACCCGATGGTGGTGATCCGCTGAGCGTGTCCGACGAGCCGCCGGCCCAGCGGCGTCCAGCTCTCGGTGGAATACAGCTGGCCGTCACCGTCGAACTGGCCCACCGCGAGCAGGTTCCCGTCCGGAGAGAACGTAACCGAGCGCGTGAGCACCTGACGGGGATTCCGCAGGAAGAGCTCCAGCAGGTTGAACTCCGTCCGGCTCGATCGTCTCGCCGCCTCGACTGACTTCGCGCGTGTTCGGGTTCAGCTCGAGGTCGGCGAAGCGCAGGACCTCCTCCGCGCCCGACGTGACCCGGCGTAGTAGCGCCCGTAGTCTGGCGAGCAACTCCTCGAGGGCGTACGGCTTCGCCAGGTAGTCGTCCGCGCCGGCGTCGAGGCCGGCCACTCGGCTCTCCACCGCGGTGCGGTCAGCATCAGCACGGGCAGGCCATTTCCCTTTCCGCGAATCCGGCGGCAGACCTCCAGGCCGTCGACGCCCGGGCGCCGCGACTCTGTGGTCGTCACGCAGATTCGCGCCGACGATCCCGCGCGGAGTTACCTCGAAGAGGCAGGGACGACCCCACCAGGATTCGCCGATCTGCGATCTGGGATGGCGGGCAGCGGCCAGAATCACGTCCGCAGCTGGACGGCATCGCTGAGGCACGACGGCTTCCTCGTCCAGATCGAGGGCGCCGACCGCGAGCTGGTGCTGCGGGCCGCGCGGAGGCTGCGGCCGATTCCGGCGGGCGCGCGTTAGCGCTGCCGCCGCGGATCACCTTGAACCGGCCCGCACAAGTTCTTGGCTGTGCGACTGGCGCATTGACTGGCGCGCATCGAGTGCTGGAGCGCCAAAGTCCTTCGTTTTGCAGCACGTTTCCGAGTCAGACGCGTAGCTTCCTAAACCGCGTGCGCAAGTTCGATTCTTGCCGGGGGCACTCTCGCTAGCGGAGCCGATTTCGGCGGAAAGGCCCGCAAGTCGGGCGTTTCTCGGAAACTTCGGTAACGAACCGATTCGTACCGTTCGCGACCAAGTAGGCCCATTTTGCGACCCTGGAACCAAGGTCCCGGCGAGGTCTCCGGGGTCTGTAGAGGGTCTCAAAAAAGGTCGCAAAACGTAGGCCAGCCGGTGGTCAGGCAGATCTTCGATCGTGCGGAGCTTTGTCGGGACTCAGGAGGTCGAGGAGCTCCCCGATCTCGTGGTCGTACTGAGCGGGATGACGCATCGCGGCTGATCTGTTGACCAAGTAGCGGTTTCGGCGACCGACCCGTTGCCGTTCGACGAAGCCGGCTTCGATGAGGTCGGACACGATCCGCTGCGCTGCGCGCTCCGTGATGCCCACCATCAGGGCGATGTCTCGAAGGCGGGCGTCGGCGTCACGCGCAATGCAGAGCAGGACCTGGGTGTGGTTCGTGACGAAGCGCCACGGCTTCCCGTTTTTGGCCCTTGACTTAGACGACATCTTTTGCGTATATTCTTTTTCGTTCAATAAATTTCGTCTCTAAAGAGACGTGTATGAGCCTACCAGACCGAAAGTCCTCTCAACCCAACGGGAGGTGAGATGCCGCTTTACGAAGTGATGCTCTTCGTCGACGGAGCGCCGGAGGTGAGGCTGACCGACCGCGCCCTCGCTGTCGGCGATCAGGTGGAGATCGCACAAAGACTCTGGCGAGTGGAGCGCTCGACGGCGGCGAGCCGCGAAGATGCCGAGCGTCGCTTCCTCCTCGTCCTCGAAGAGGCCGACGCACTTCTTGCCTAGGTCCGCCCTCGCGATTGGTGAAACCGCGCTTTCGTAGAGCAACGGCCGTTTAGTACGGTTAGCCGCCGGAGAAGGGCGGAGGCACGCTTGACCCTCCCCCGGCGGCTGAGTGCTCCCTATTGGCCGGTAGGCCCATCCGCGCTCGGCGCGCCCGAGACAGGCTGGAATGCGGGCAGAAAGGAGGGAAGGCATGGGCCAAGACCTCGCCAGCTCATTTCTCGGGGAGTAGCGGGCCGCAGGGTCCCGGCGGGGTCTCTGCGCTACATCGCGCTGGTGCGAAAACCGCTCAACCGAGCAGGTTCGCGCCCTCGGCAAGCGGTTTCCTAAACCGCGCGCGCAAGTTCGATTATTGCCGGGGGCACTCCGCTCTAGCACCTGGATTGCGCGTAGTGATGCAGGTTTGCGGGCGGTTTCGCGTTTCCTCGCTCATAACCTGAAACGCCCCGAAATGTCCTCCCGCGTCCCACGCCCTGGCACGCAACTGGCACGCAGTGATCGACGCTTCGAGACGACGACGCGGACCAAGCCCCAGTGCTCGTGGCTTAACCCCCCAGACGAATCGGCGGAATCTCGCCGCTCAACCGTCGTCGCCCTCGAACTCCCGCTTGGCACAGTCGGGGCAGTAGACGACGACCTCTTCGGCTTCCCCCTCTTCGACGACGGCCAGGATTGCGCGCCAACGACGCGCCTCCTCCTCCGTCCTAGCCTCCTCGCCACACTCCTCGCACCGCAGCATCGCCCCACCCCACTACGCAACCACCCCTGACCGTTTCCGGATGTTCGACACGAGGGAGCCTAGAACGCGAGCTGGCGCAACTCCCGCTCCGTGAGCAAACCCAGACGGAAAGAACACGCGCCCCGGATGGAGGAGTCGAAACCGCTTCGGCAGGCGGCTCGTATGTCGAGTACGCCCCTATGCAACGAGGATGGGGACGGGCGGTTCGGAGGCTCGTCCCCTGCGGCTCCCCTGTTGCTGCTCGCGCCGAGCCAGGAATCGTCGCGCGTGACGCAGCCTCTCCGGCGGGGGAGCAGTTGAGGGGAGCGCCCAGAAATCCCTGGGCGCTCCTCCTCTAGTTCAGGCTAGGCCTTCAAGCCAAGCTCTACTGCACGGTGACTTGCCCATTGATCAGATCGTTCAGGGGCAGGTCAGGCTGGTCAGTGCAGGTAGCGGCGATACCAATGAAGGTAAAGCTCACCTGATCCGCAGGGTCGGTTGCTGAGGTCCCGTTATCGCGAACTCGCGTGATTGCCGGCAACCCGGCCAAAGAAGCTGGCCGCGTGATCACCCCCGACACCCAGGCCTCGTTCCCAACAACGACGAGACAATCGACCTCGACGTGCAGGCCGACCGCGGCCGTCCCCCGCCCGAAGACCGAATCTTGCCACTGGCCTGTGACCGTGCCGTCGTCAAGCTCGATCGCGGACAGCGAGAAATTCGCATCGCTTCCCGGTGGTGGGAGAACGTCTCCGCTGCCAACGCTTACCTTGTGAATAACGCTATCGGCGGACGCGGCTGGACTCAAAGCAAGAACTAGTCCAGCGACGAGCGCAACAACTCCGAAAAGGACGGAGCGTTTCATGATTGCCTCCTCTCAAGGCAAACCTGGCCCCCACAAACCCCTTTTCGTCCAAGCGGCAGCGGGTGGCCTTAAGTCTTCACATTTCCGTCGCCGAAACACATCGACCAGAGCGATGCCTATTCAGCGACCGCAGCCCCCTCAGGAGCGGCCGAACCGAGCTAGCCCCATACGCCTCCTCCCTCGTCGTTTCCGACATCGCGGAGGCGGAGCTCGTCAGCGGGTCAGGTCGTCCAGGTCCCTGGCCTCAGCCCACAGTCAAACTCGTCGGCGGGGCGGCAACCGCTCAGACCCAAGGGTACGTCCGTCATGATGAAAGTCAAATCGACGCCGGCTGCGCGTGGTGAGAGCCCATGGTTGACACAAATCAAGGCGGATTCGTAAACCGCGTGCGCAAGTTCGATTCTTGCCGGCGGCACTGCTCGAGCGGGCGTCTCGAGGGCTAACTCGCAAGACCCAGGGCGACAACCGCCGCGGCATCGGCCATCTGGCCGAGGACGCGGACGTTGACGTTCGACACCGTGTCGCAGGCCTTGTGGTAGCACGGGTCGAAAGGCCGGCCGGCAGCGCCGCCGAAGCGGCGCACCAGGCCTGGCGCCTTGCGCTCGTCCGCGCCCGTGAAGAGCCCGCCGACCGGGAGGCCGGCCCGTGCAAACGGCGCGTGGTCGGAACCGCCCCCCAGTGCTAGTTCTTCCACGGGTTGCCGGCGCGCCGCGAAGTAGGCGCGGAACGCGTCCTCGATGCGCGCCGACCCGGGCGGTGCCGTGCCTCCGTCGTACACGAAGCGGCCGAAGTTCCGCGAGCCGACCATGTCGAAGTTGAGCACGGCGAGGATCTGCCGGCGCTCGCGCGCGCCCAGGCTGCGCACGTAGGCCGTGGAGCCCACCAGCCCGAGCTCCTCGGCGCCCCAGAACGCGAAGCGGAGCCCGTGCGCCGGCCGAACGCCGAGGCGGCGGGCCTGCCGCGCGACCTCCAGCACCAGTGCCGACCCGGATCCGTTGTCGTTGATGCCGGGCCCGTTCGCGACCGAGTCGAGATGCGCGCCAAGCAGCACGGTGCCGCCCCTCCGCCCGGGCAGGTCGGCGATCACGTTCGCCGCCCGCGCCGACCGGCTCACGGCAGAGACGGTGATCCGCACACGGACCGTGCCCGCCTGCGCGGACCGTGCGAGCTCCGAGCCGAGCGCGGACGAGATCATGAGTACCGGGATGCCGATGCCGGGCCGTACAAGGGTCGCGGCGATCGGTGCGGTGCGGCCGGGGACGCCTTCGTTGGCGATGAGGACTGCGCTCGCGCCGGCCGACTTGGCATTTTGAGCCTTCTGAGAAAAGAAGCAGGTGCCGCGCCGCAGGAGGGCGACGCCGCCTTGCGAGAAGCCCGCGAAGTCCGAGGGCTCGCAGCCACTCGAGGCAGACGCGGGCTCGACGGGCACAACCTGGCCGCTGACCGTTCCGCCGCCCGAATAGCGCAAGGTGAGGAAGTCGCGTCCCGCCCTGAACTGCTTCGGCTCAGGGGCGAGGCGCTCGAAGCGAGGAGGCCGAGTTTCCCGAAACAGATCGAAGGGGAAGGACTGGAGCCGAGGTCGGTACCCGGCCGCGCGGAGCTGTCCGGCGACGTAGGCCACGGACTGCTGGTACCCAGACCCGCCGGCCTCGCGCGAGCCGCCGTTTCGCCGGGCTATTCCCGCGAGCGCGACGAGGTGAGCCCTCAGGCTCCGTGGTGTGATCGCGCGCGCGAAGGCGTCGGGGCCGGCTGCCACGGGACGGGCATGTGCCTCTGACTCGCCCTCACCAACCATGCACCCGGCTTCCGCGACGAGCACAGCACAGAGCCCGATCGTGAGAGCGAGGTTGCGCACCGTGTCACTTCGTTGGACGCCGCGGGCAGCCCGAAGTTATGCGGCGACAGGCCCTACTCAGGTTCGTTGCGATGGAGGGCGAGAAGCAGCTTCTGGTCATCCTCGATCTTCGGGCGCTTCGTCGGCCGAAGGCCCGTCGGCATGGCGCCGTTCGGATCATGTGATGCCCGGGGGGCGCACTTAGTCTTCCCCGGGAGTGACTCCGGCCGCGCTCTCCGCGACCTTTCTCGCCGGCATCGTGTTCGTCGCGAGCTGCGGCGGTGACGACGACGACACCGAGGCACCGGCGTCCTTGGACGGATCCTCGTGGACGCTCGTCGAGGGAATGGACATCACGATTCCCGACGACGTCGCGATGACGATCGCGTTCGAGGCCGGAAGGGCGTCCGGCTCTGGCGGCTGCAACCGGTTCACGGGCTCTTACGAGCAGGACGGCGAGTCGATCTTCTTGGGCAGGGTCGCGTCGACCCGGATGGCGTGTGACGAGGAGGTCATGAGCGCCGAACGGGCGTACTTGTCGGCCCTCGCGTCGGTGTCGTCATGGTCTGCGACCGGGGGCGTGCTCGTGCTCTCTGACAGCTCAGATCAGGCGTTGCTTCGCTACGAGGCGTCGGAGTGACGAGGGCCCCTACGGGTACGGGGGCTCGCAGGCGTCCTGCGCAAGGACGAGGGCTACGGCGTCGTGCTCCAGAAAGGGTTGCCGTTGACGGCCGCGTAAATTCAGCGCCGCTGGCTCCTGACCGACCTTGGGCGCCTGGGCGTGCTCGGCTGAATCGCTGTCACGCTGCCTCCTCTATGGAAGCGGTCGCTTCATCGCGCGCGGCCGCGGCCTCCCCCGAGCGTGGCTGCGGCCGGATCTGGGTGGCGGCGATCAGCGCGCCGATGACCGCAAGCGTGGCGAGCACGTAGAACGAGCTTTCGAAGCCGTGCGTGAGCGCAGCGGCGCTCGACTCCGTGCTGCCCGCATGGCCGTCGACGTAGTTGTCGGTGAAGGTGGTTGCGATCGTGCTGACTGCGGCCAGCCCGACCGCGCCGCCGATCTGTCGGCTGGTATTGACTAGGCCCGAGGCGACTCCTGCGTCGCCTGGTCCCACCCCGCTCAGCCCCGCGATCGTCATCGGCACGAAGCAGAGGGAGAGGCCGACGCCGCCGAGCAGGAACGCCGGGAAGAGATCCCAGAAGTAGTGCCCTTCGACGGGTGATCGCGTCAGTAGCGCGAGCGACACGGAGGTCAGGAGCAGTCCGGTCGTCAGAACCAACCGGACGCCGAGACGGGTCACGAGCGTCTGTGCGACGTTCGAGAATACGGCGATCGTCAACGCGATCGGAACGAACGCGACGCCCGCCTGGATCGCCGAGTAGCCGAGAACCCGCTGGAGGTAGAGCGTCTGGAGGAAGAACCACGAGAACGCGATCGACGCGACGACGACGGTGATGACGTTCGCTGCCGTAAGGGTGCGAAGACGGAAGATCCGAAGCGGGAGAAGCGGAGCCCTCGAGCGCAGCTCGATGACCACGAAGCCGGCGATCAATGCTGCGGTAGCGGAGAGGAGCCCGATCGTCGTGCCGCTCGTCCACCCGCTCTCAGTCGCTCGGGTCAGCGTGTAGACCAGCAGCATGATCCCCGACGTCACCGAAGCAGCGCCGACGAAGTCGAAGTGGCGCCTGCCGAGGGCTTTGCCACGGCTCTCGAGAAGCACCCACGGCGCCAGTGCAATGACGGCCGCGCCGACAGGGACGTTGATGAAGAA
>Ga0126312_10001751_pt1 | contig 14346 bp, 14 predicted proteins | sample Plot104A_FD_92537 | JGI IMG/M metagenome (GOLD analysis project Ga0126312, IMG submission 92537) | Serpentine soil microbial communities from UC McLaughlin Reserve, CA, USA - Plot104A | ecosystem: Environmental > Terrestrial > Soil > Grasslands | place: USA: UC McLaughlin Reserve, Lake County...
CTCATGGCTATCCTGAGGCGGCCTCGTTGCGGGGTCGGATAACGGCAATCCGCTCGGCTCTGGACCGAGAAATCGGGGTTCGAATCCCTGCCCCGCAGTTCGAATCGCTGCCCCCAAGGCCTGGGGGCACGGGGCTACCCAATAGCCCCTAAGTCGCTGTCCGCGTCGGCCAGCGCGTTGCGCTGGCCCGAGACGTCCGCCCCCGACTCCAGCAGCCGGCGGGCGTGCATCAGGTCCTCCGAGCGGCCCACCGAGAGGGCTGCGACCACTCGGCCGCCGTCCAGGTACCACGCGGAGAACTCGCCCGCGTCGCTGTCGCCGCGCCACACGACCTCGTCCCACCTCTCGGCCGGCCCCACGTACTCGAGGCTCGCCCAGTCGGCGAGGTCGCTGAAGAAGTACGGCACCTCGCGGTACGGCTCCGTCCCCCCCATCATCCCGCGCGCCGCGTGATGTCCCTGCTGCAGCGCCACATCCCAGTGCTCCACCCGCAGCCGCCGGCCATGGATCACGCTCTGCCACGAGCAGACGTCGCCGGCCGCGAAGATCCCGGGCACAGAGGTCTCCAGCTTCTCATCGCAGACGATCCCGTCATCGACCTCGATCCCGGCGCGCTCCGCCAGCATCAAATCCGGCCGCACCCCCGCGCCGACCACCACCACGTCGCCCTCGACGGTGGTCCCGTCCTTCGTCACCACCGCCCGCACGCGCCCGTCCCCCTCGAACACCTCGACCTCGGAGCCCCCGTGGATCTCGACGCCGTGCGAGGTGAGCACATCGTGGAACCACTGCCCCACCTCCTCGCCGAAGCCGGTGGACATCGCGACATCCTCCATCATCACCATCGCGCAGTCCGTCCCCCTCGACTTCAGCGACGCCGCCACCTCGCAGCCGATGTAGCTGCCGCCCACGAGCACTACGCGGTCCGCCTCCTCCGCCTCGGCGCCGATCGCGTCCGAGTTGCCGAACGCCCGCATGTAGTGGATCCCCTCGAGCTCCGCTCCCTCCACCCGCAGGATGTTCACGTTCGCCCCGGTGGCGATCAGCGCCCGCTCGAAGCGGACCTCCTCCTTCGTCTGCAGCTTCGCCGTCCGCCCCTCGACGTCGAGCCCCATGACGTTCGTCCCGGAGAGCAGCTCGACCCCGTTGTCTGAGTACCAGGCGGCCTCGTGGACATGCGCGTCCGAACGCTCCGCCTCCCCGCGGAGGTACTCCTTCGTAAGCGGCGGCCGCTCATACGGCGGCTCGGGCTCGCGCCCCACGAGGAGGATCGACCCCTCCGCCCCGCGCTTGCGCAGCTCGGCCGCGCAATACGCCGCGGCGAACCCCCCGATCAGCAGGAAGTCAACCTCGCGATCGGCCACGCTATCGGTCGAAGGTCACGCCGCGGCGGCCGTGCCGTCGGGGCCAAAGTAGGTGGTCAGATCCTCCTCGACCGTCGGGTCAAGCACCGCGAGGATCTCGTCTCCCGGCTCGAGCACCGTCTCGGGGCCGGGCACGAAGCCCTTCCCCTCGCGCAGCACCGAGATCAGCAGGCTCCCGTCGGGCATCTCGAGATCTCCCACCCGGGCCCCGGCGGCGCGGGAGTCCTCGGGCAGCAGCATCTCGATGATCTCCAGCCGCTGCTCGGGCAGATCCAGCAGATGCACAAGCCCATACTCCGGCACCTCGTGCTCGATCAGCCGCAGGATCAGATCGGTCGCCGACACCACGGGCTTCACGCCCAGCAGCTCGAACCACTGCTTGTTGCGAGGGTTGTTCACGCGCGCGATGGTGCGCTCGCACAGGTACTTCTCCTTCGCCACCTGGCAGATCAGGACGTTGTCCTCGTCGTCTCCGGTGACCGCGATCACCATGTCCGCCCTCGAGATCCCGGCCCGCTCGAGGACCCACAGCTCGGTCGCGTCCCCGTACTGCACGTTGTGCTCCAGCTCCTGCTCGACCGTCGTGTACCGCGCGCGGTCGTTGTCGAGCAGCGTCACCTCGTGCCCCTTGTCCAAAAGCTCACGCGACAGGTTCCAGCCGACCTTGCCGGCCCCGACGACGATCACGTACATCCGCTCGGCCACTCCCTAAGCCTCCGTCGTCTCCTCGGCGGCGGGGGTCGCGGCACCGCCACCGTCACCGGCCTTCGCCGCCGCCTGCCGGACCTCGTCGCTGAGCATGTCGATCGCCGTTCGGGTCGGGCAGATCGTGTGCACGCCCTGCGACTCATACCACTCAGCGCGATACGGATCGAGGATTCGCGCGATCACCACCGGGACCTCGAACCGCCGCTTGGCGATCTGCGCCACGACGAGATTCGTGTTGTCCCCATCCGTTGAGGCGACGAATGCGTCCGCCTGCTCAATCCCGGCCTCCTCGAGCGCCTCGATCTCCAGCGCGGTCCCGACCGTGTAGCGGCCGCCCAGGTCCTCCCAGGACTTGTCGAGCCCGATCTCGAGCCGGGCGTGCGACTCCGGATCCTCATCGAGGCACGAGACCGTGTGCCCCTCCTGGAGCATGGTCCTCGCCACAGACGAGCCGACCCGCCCGATCCCCACGATTAGGACGAACATCGGGGCCGATTCTAGACCTGCAGCCGTCGACGACCGAACGCGGTCACCGCTGCCTGACGGCCGGCCGCCGCCGCGGGTCGAAAACCTCCCGCTCGCCCGAGCCGGCCGCGGGCGCGGTGAGCAGCACCCGGCACGGCGCCTTCCGCAGCACGTACTCCGTCACCGGCCCGATCTCAGCCGGGCGCGAGCCCCCGACGCCCCCGAGAACCGCGCCGCCCCGAATCGTCGTGGGCGGCTCGGCCCCCATCACGATCAGGTCGACATCCCGCTCGCGCGCCGCGGCCACGATTCCCGCACCACCCTCGCGCGCCCGCACCATCGAGGTCGCAACCTCGACCGTCTCGTACTCCTCGCCCACCTCCTGCGCGCGCTCGAGCGCCCGGTTGGCCACCTCCATCCGCTCCGCCGGGGGCGGCGCGTCGAGCGGAACCGTAAGCGGCAGATCGAGGACGTAGATCACCTCAAGCCGCGGCGGCGTCTTTCCCGGCGAGTCCGCGGCGTCGGCGAGCCTGCCGGCGGTGCTGACGATGTCGTCGTCGAGGGGCGTCCCGAACACCGGCACGAGGATATCCCCGTATTCGGCCTCCCGCATATCCTTGACGAGCGCCTCCTCCGGGACGCTCACCCGCTCGGTCAGGGAAGTCTGCTCGACACCCAACCGGTAGACCACGTAGGCCACGAGGCCGAAGGCCATCCACGCCCCGCCGATGTAGCGCGCCTCGTCGTGGTAGAGGACGATGCTCACCCAGGCCGCCGCCGTCAGCACAGCCGCAGCCACAGCCGGTAGCGGCACCTCCGCCCCCCGCACCTGCACATTAAGCGGGACGCGGAACGGCCGCGGCCGATCGGGGTTCGTGCGCCGCAGCCTGACGATCGAGAGGTGGGCGATCGTGAATGCGATCGTCGCGCCGAACGCGTAAAGGCCCCCGAGGAAGATCACGTCGGCGGGGGCCGCGAGCCCGAAAGCGATCACCGAGGCACAGAGGATCGCCACGTGAGGCGTCCGCCACCGCCTGCCGAGCTTGCCCAGCCAGCTCGGTATCTGCCGGTTGGTCGCGAGCGCGTACGTGTGCCGCGAGAGCCCCAGCATCGAGATGCTCGCCGCCCACACCAGCACCGCCGGCGCGACGATCACGACGGCGACCTCCATCACGTCGCCAACCCACGTAGGCTCGAAGCTCTCCACGACGCCGAGCACCGGCTCCTCGAGGAACGCTCCGGAGAGCGCGGTCTGCGGCCCATCCGGGGTCGCGACCACCGGTACGGCCATCAGCGCGATCAGCGCAACGCCCGTGTAGATCAACGGCACGACGGCCGCGCCCGCGGCGACCAGCCGCCGCAGATCCCGCGCCTCGAAGTCCAGATCCGGCGTGATGTCGGATGACGCCTCGATGCCGGCGTAGGCGACCGTCGCGATCACCCCCGCATAGATCGCGTCGGACAGGCTCGGCGACGTCCAGAGGTCGAGCTCGTCAGTGACGGCCGAAAGGTCGAACGACGTGATCGCGCCCACCACGATCACCAGCAGCAGAAGCAGCAGGCCCACGACCGCGATGGCCGTCAGCAACAGCTGCCGCCGCAGGCCCACCAGCCCGCGGATATTGAGAGCCGCGACGGCGACGATCACCACACCCGCGGCGGCGACCTCCGCCGCCCCGGTCCCGAACTCCGACCAGATCGGCGTCAGGTAGTGCGGCACCGAGATCGCCGCGAGCGCGATGACGATCAGATAATCAATCAGGATCGCCCAGCCCGCGATGAAGCTCACGAACTCGTTGAAGGCGTGCCGCCCGAGGGTCGATGAGCCTCCGCGCTCGCGGAACATCGAGGCCCCCTCGACGTAGCTCATCGCGTTCAACATGAACACCGCGCCGACCCCCAGGAACAGAAGCGGCGTGAGCCCCAGTCCCTTATCGGCGACAAGCCCGAGCGAGAAGTAGATGGAGAAGCCGACCGCGGAGTAGCTCACGGCGAAGAGCCACGGCACCCCGAGCCACTTCCGCGACAGGAAGCGCGCCCGATCCTCGGCGTCCGCGCCGAATCCCCTGGGCCTGCTCAACGACCGCCCCGCAGCGCGAGATACAGCCGGCCGCCCCCCAGCGCGCAGAACACCACGCCCAGCAGAACCCCGGTGGAGAACGGCCCGCCGCCGTTCACGATCGTCACCACGAGAATGGCGAGGCCGAAGCCGAGGATGACGACGGCGAACAGGCGCGTGACCGCGCGATAGACCTCGTCCGGAGCGGCCATCGGCGGGATCTTAGGCGCGGGATCAGGCGGTAGCGCCCTCCGCGGGCATCCGGGCTGCCACCGGCGAGCGTCCGCGCGCCTCCTCCGGCCGCGCCGAGACGATCACGCGCGTGGGCCGCTGTGCCAGCACGGTCTGGAGCGTCCGCCCGTAGAGCGGCTTCCCATCGCGATAACGCAGCTGCATGACGATCGCCGCCGCCTTGATCTCCTTCGCCCGCTCGATGATCGCCGTCGCGCCCTGGCCGGGGCGAATCCGCTCGACCTGACCGCTCACGCGCAGCCCGCAGATCAGCTTCGCCTGCTCGATCCGGCTCCTCGCCCGCGCCTCCTCCCCCGGCATCGGGGCGTCGAGCGGAAGGTTGGTCGGGACCTCGATCAGCGACAAGACGTGGATCGCGCGCCGCCGCTTTGCCGCAAGCGTCAGCGCCGTCCCCACGGTCTCCTCCGAGAACGGCTCGTCCTCGAAGGCGAGCAGCACGCTTCGGTACTCAACCTCCTCCACGCCCAGTGGTGCCAGGTGATGCAGCTTCACCGTCTCCTTCAGCGGGAGGCCCTGGTTGCGGCGGTACAGGAGGTAGACGCCCAGCCCCATCACCATCCACGCCATTCCCGCGATCAAGGTCGAGAAGTTCAGGGCCATGACGACGATCCAGGCGCCAAATGTGCCAAGCCCACCGAGCACCGCCGTGAGCGGCAGCTCGACCCCACGGAAGCGAACGTTGGCGGGAGGCTTCCACGGCCGCTCGCGCCCCGCCTGTCGGCGGCGCAATCGCAGCACCGAGATGTGAGCGACGGTGAACGAGAGCATCGCCCCGAACGAGTACATCGTCGCGAGGAAGTCGAGCTCTCCCGGAAGGATCGTGAGCACCGCGACCCCTGAGAACACGAGGATCGCGATGTAGGGCGTCTTGAACCTGGGATGGATCTGCCGCAGACGCTCGGGGAGCTGGCGGTACTGGCCCATGGAGAACGTGAGGCGCGACAGCCCGATCAAGGCCGCGTTCGTCGCGATGAGGAGGATCACCGCCGCGAGAATCCCGACGTATACCCGGAGCGCGTCGGTGAGCCCCGCCGACAGCCCCAGGTTCTCGACGATCCCGAGCACCGGGTCGGAGGCGTACGTCGTGCCCAGCTGCGTCGTGAAGTCGCCGGCGGCGTCCTGCGTCACCGGCATCGCCGACAGCGCGACGATCGGCAGCAGCGCGTACAGCCCCAGCACCGCCAGCACGGTGAGGCCCGTCCCGCGCGGCACCGTGCGCGAGGCATCCTTGGCCTCCTCGGACATGTTCGAGATCGTCTCGATCCCCGTGTAGGCGATCATCCCGACGGCGATCCCCAGCGCGGCATCGCCCCACGTCGGCGCTGTGCCGAGATCGATGTTGTCGATCAGGATCTGCGGATCGAGGACGAGTGCGAGACCGATCCCGACGAGGACAGTCTGGGTGAGCAGGTCGGCCACGGCCAGGACGAGGTTGAACCGAGCGGACTCCTTCGTCCCCTTCACGTTGAGGGCGGCGAGGAACGCGATCACGACGATGCCCCCGATGATGTCCCCCGGCGCCTCGCCGAGTGGCTCCCAAAACACGGCCAGGTAGTGCGGCACGAAGTAGGCCGAGATGGCGACCGTGATGATGTAGTTGAGCATCTGGCCCCAGCCGGCGACGAAGCTCACGAGCTCGTTGAAGGCATGCCGAGCGAAGCTGGCCGATCCGCCCGCCTCCGGGTACATCACGGTGGCCTCGACATACGTCGCCGCCGTGCACATGAAGATGAGCCCGGCGATCATGAACGTGATCGGCGTCAGCCCGAGGGCGAACGCCGCCACCACGCCGAGCGCGTAGTAGATCGACGACCCGACGTTCCCGTACGCGGCAGAGAACAGCGCGCCCGTCCCGTGGACGCGCTTCAGCGCCTCCTCGCGTGGATGCCGCTCAGCCATTAATCCGAATATACGGCGCGCGTCGGGGGTACTCTCGGGCTCACGTGAGCGAGCTGATCCACACCTGCTACCGCATCACGGACATCGACCGCTCGGTCGACTTCTACGAGAAGCTCGGCTTCGAGGAGATGCGGCGAATGGGCCTTCCCGATGGAGCCACGAACGTCTTCATGGGCCTGCCCGGCGACGGCGCCCGGCTGGAGCTCACCTACAACCCAGGTGTTGAGTCCTATGACATCGGCACCGGCTACGGCCACATCGCGATCACGGCGGATGATCTCGACGCGACGCTCGAGCGCTTGGCCGGGATCGGCATCGAGCCCGAGAAGCCGCCCTACACCGTCCGCGAGGGCGGCTCGCGCATCTGCTTCGTGCGCGACCCCGACGACTACAGAATCGAATTGATCGAGGGTTGACCCGGGGCCCGTCCAGCGGGTAGGGTCGGCGGGATGTTCGCGCTAGGCGTGGGTGAGGGTGACGTGCTTGCCCTCGACGTCCGCCGGCGTCGGGCACCCGCATAGGGCCAGGGCCAGCGCCGTCTCCGTCCGCAGGATCTCCAGCACGTGGCGAGCGCCCTCCTCCCCCCTCGCGGCGAGCCCCCACAGCGCCGGGCGCCCCACGAGAACCGCTCGGGCGCCGCGCGCGAGCGCCGTCACGACATCCGTCCCCCGCCGAACGCCGCCGTCGAGGAAGACTTCGACGCGATCGCCGGCCGCGTCCGCGACGTCGCCGACGGCGTCGATCGTCGCGATCGCGTTGTCGAGCTGGCGCCCGCCGTGGTTGGAGACGATGATCCCGGCGACCCCGCACTCGGCGGCTCGCTCAGCGTCGTCTCCCGCGACGACCCCCTTGAGGATGATCGGCACGTCGTAGCTCTCGACCAGCCGCGCCAGGTCGTCCCAGTCGAGGCTGGGATCGATGAGCCCGAAGACGTCCGTCACGCTCACCGGGCCCTCTGCGCCGGTCGCCGCCGCCACGGCCGGAACCCCGACCTCGGTCGGGATCTGGAACCCACTCCGGAGGTCCCGCTCCCGGGGTCCGATCCAGGGCGCATCCACGGTGAGGGCGATCGCCTCGAATCCCGACTCCACCGCCTCGGAGACGATCGCGTCGGTCACGCCGCGGTCCTTGAAGCAGTAGAGCTGCATCCACCGATGGCCCTCGGGCGCCGCCACGGCCACCTCGCTCGGGCGCGAGGTCGCGAGCGTCGAGAGGCACATCACGGTCCCCGCGGCCGCCGCGGCCTTCGCCATCGCTGCCTCGCCGCCCTCGTGGGCCATCCGCTGGAACGCAACCGGCGCCACGACCACGGGTAGCGCCACCTCGGTGCCCAGGACGGTCGTGGCCGTGCTCACGTCCGAGACGTCGACGAGCACCCGGGGCACCAGCCGCCAGCGGCGAAACGCCTCGACGTTGTCGCGCAGCGTCCGCTCATCCCCCGCCCCACCGGCGAAGTACCCGTGCGCCCCCGGCTCGAGCAGCTCCTCGGCGGCCCGCTCGTAATCGGAGACATTGATCCGAAAAACTCCCACCGCCTCCTCCGCTCCCGCCTCGAACGCCTGGCCCGCGGCTACGCCGCGGGCATTTGATGCTGCTCCCGCGTCCGGGGGCGGCGGGGTTTGATGAGGGTCGGGCGTCGCTTACCCCGGGAAGTGGACGATCGGGATGATCAGCAGGGCCACGATGTTCGCCACCTTGATCATCGGGTTGATCGCCGGGCCGGCCGTATCCTTGTAGGGATCGCCGACGGTGTCGCCGGTGACCGACGCGGCGTGGGCCTCCGAGCCCTTGCCGCCGAACGCGCCGTCCTCGATCAGCTTCTTGGCGTTGTCCCAGGCGCCGCCGCCCGCGGTCATCGACAGGGCCATGAACAGCCCCACGACGATGACGCCGATCAGCAACCCACCGAGCGCCTTGACGCTGATGATGCCGACGATCAGGGGGATCGCGATCGGGATGAGGGACGGCAGGATCATCTCCCGCTGCGCCGCCGCGGTCACGATGCCGACGGTCTTTCCGTACTCGGGCCTCGACGTTCCGGCCATGATCCCGGGGTCGTTCTGGAACTGGCTCCGGACCTCCTCGACGACCTGGCCCCCGGCGCGGCCCACCGCCTCGATCGCGAACGCCGCGAACAGGTAGACCATCAACCCCCCGATCAGAAGCCCGATGAGCACGGCCGGATCGGAGATCGAGAAGATCAGGCCCTCCCCTCCGGGCTCGTCCGCGAGCTCGATCTCGAAGGCGTTGAACAGCACCAATGCGGCGAGCGCCGCGGAGCCGATCGCGTACCCCTTGGTGACCGCCTTCGTCGTGTTGCCCACCGCGTCGAGCGGGTCGGTGACGTTGCGGACCTCCTCGGGCAGGTCAGCCATCTCGGCGATTCCGCCGGCGTTGTCGGTGATCGGCCCGAACGCGTCCAGGGCGACGATCAGCCCGGTGAGCGAGAGCTGCGACATCACGGCGACGCCGATCCCGTAAATGCCGGCGAGCTCGTTCGCCCCCAGGATGGCGAGTGCGAGCAGCAGGGCTGGGGCCACGGCCGATTGGAAGCCCTGCGCGAGCCCCTGGATGATGTTCGTCGCGTGGCCGGTGACGGAGGCCTGGCTGATGGTGCGAACCGGGCGGAAGCGGGTCGAGGTGTAGAAGTCGGTGATCACGAAGAGCCCAGCCGTTACGGCAACGCCGATCAGACCGCAGAGCCACAGGTCGGTCACGCTCACGCCGCCCGCCGCGACGTCGGCGAAGCCGAACTGCAGCGGGTCCTCCATCAGCCACTTGGTGACCGGATAGAACGCCGCCGCCGAGATCAGGCCGGAGACGATCAGGCCGCGATAGAGCGCGCCCTCAACCTTGTCAGTGCGGGTCCGAACCGCGAGCGCGCCGATGATGGAGGCGATGATCGCCACACCACCGAGCACGAGCGGGTAAAGCGCCACCTCGCGGGAGAACTCGGGGAACGTGAGGACGCCGAGCAGCATGACCGCGACCGCCGTCACCGCGTAGGTCTCGAAGAGGTCGGCCGCCATGCCGGCGCAGTCGCCGACGTTGTCGCCGACGTTGTCGGCGATCACGGCGGGGTTGCGCGGGTCGTCCTCGGGAATCCCCGCCTCGACCTTCCCGACCAGATCGGCACCGACGTCGGCCGCCTTCGTAAAGATGCCGCCGCCGAGACGAGCGAAGACCGAGATCAGCGAGCCTCCGAACCCGAGGCCGATCAGCGCGTCGACGGCCTCCTTGTCGGTCTGGTCGGCGAGGACCAGGATGCCGAAGTAGCCGGCGACGCCCAGCAGGGCCAGCCCCACGACGAGCAGCCCGGTCACGGAGCCTCCCTTGAAGGCGACATCGAGCGCGGGCGGCACCCCGCCGCGGGCGGCCTCGGCCACCCGGGCGTTGGCGCGCACCGAGAGGTTCATCCCGATGAACCCGGCCGCGCCCGAGAGCGTCCCGCCGATCACGAAGCCAATTGCCGGCAGGACGTCACCCTGGACGATCCAAAGCAGGATCGCGAGCGGCACCGCGACGGCCGCGATGATCGTGTACTGGCGCCGCAGGTACGCCTGCGCCCCCTCCTGCACGGCCCCGGAGATCTCGCGCATACGCTCGTTGCCGGCGGAGCGGCCCAGCAGGCGCCGCGTGACCAGCGCGCCGTAGATCACCGCCGCCACCGCGCACACAAGCGCGATCACGACGCCGTAGTCGGTCAGGAAATCGGTCAAGTCTTCAGTCCTCCAGGGTCAGTCTCACGCGGCCGCCTTGGGCCGCTTACATGCGAGCGGCCGGACCCCGCCGGCCGCTGGAAAAGCGCGGGGAGTGTATCTATCGAGTGACTATTCCGACCCCGGAGGCACCCATAGCCCGGGGGGACGCTCGCCGCGCGGGCGCTCAGGTCCTGGCCCGGTTGGACCCTCCGAGGCCGGCTCCCCGCCTTCCTCGGGCGCGGATGTGCCCTCTCCCCCGCCGGCCTCGCGCGCGTAGAGCATCTGGAGCTCCGACAGCGCGTTCTTCACCTGAGCCTGCGGCTCCGGCTCAAGCAGCTCGACCAGCGAGCGCACCGCATCGATGCCGACCTTCGCCTGCGCGAGGTCGCGTTCGTCCTCCTTGCCGATCCTGCGGGCCGTGAGGTTGATGATCGTGACCACGCTCTCCAGCAGCACGTCCTGCACCCGCACCTTGCGCAGACCCTCCTCGATGCGGGCGCGAAGCTCCTCCTCGCTCGGCGCGTCGGCACCCGGCGTGCCAGGTCCAGGGCCCGGCTCCGGTGGCATGGATGACTCCATCAGGGGAGTTCTACCCACTTGAAGGCGGCGCCACGCTCTCGGCCCTCGCGGGCGCGTACGTCGCGTGGGTCTCGGCGACCACCTGCCGGTAGATGTCGCGGATCGGCATGCCGTCGGCGTGTGACGCAATCGCCCGCTGGGCACCGTTTCGATCCGGCGGGCGCAGGTCGATGCCCATCACCCTCGCGGCCGATGTCGCCCACGCGATGAGCGACTCGACGGCCGCGCGCGTCGCGACCTCCTCACCGCGATCGAAGTCGATCATCTTGCCGTCCAGCCCGTGGCGGATCGCCCGCCACAGATTCTCCTCGACCTCGCGCTGGCGCATGGGGTCCGGCAGCGTGCCCTCGGAGTGGTCGATCGCGCTCTGCCCTATGCAAGCCGCGATGAGCCCCGCGAGCCGAAGCGACTCCTCGCCGCGCGTCTGCGCGTCGCAGATCCGCAGTTCGACCGTGCCGAACCGATGGTGCGGGCGCACGCTCCACCAGAGCTGAGTGGACTCGGCGATCGAGTCCGTGCGCTCGAGGAGGTCGACGAAGTCCGCGTATGTCGCGTAGTCGCCGAACGGCTCATGGACGCCACAGCGCGGGAAGGTGCGGGTGAAGATCTCGGTGCGGACGGAGTGCAGGCCGGTATCGCGCTCGTCGAGGAACGGGGAGTTGGCCGAGACCGCAAGGAGGGTCGGCAGCAGGCCGCGAAGGTGGTCGCACACGGCGACCGCGCGGTCCGCCCCTTGCACCCCCACGTGTACGTGGAGGCTCCACGTGTTGTTGCGCTGCGCCACCCACCGCAGCTCGCCGCGCAGGCGGTTGTAATGCTCGGTGTCGATGATCCGCTGGTCGAGGTAGTTCGCCCAGGGGTGGGTTCCCATCGCGACGAGCGCGAGTCCCATCTCGTCGGCCAGCGCGAAGAGCCGCCGCCTCCGCTCGAGCTGGAGCTCGACCGCATCGCCGAAGGTCTCGCCGCGGCCCGAGCGGATCTCGATCTCGGTGTCGATCAGCTCACCGGCGGCGGACTCGGCAAGCAGCTCGTCGTCCTGGCAGGCCGCGTAAAGGTCCTCGAAGCGGTGAACGAGCTCGAGCGACTCGGGGTCGACGATCGCGAACTCCTCCTCAAGGCCGACCGTGAAGTCGGTCGAGGACTCGAAGACCTCGCGCGTTACCTCCCGATCGAGGCTCAACGACGGAGCGTCCATGCCGATTTGATCTCCTGCTAGTTACGTGAGGTAGAAGTAGAGCGCGTAGAGCAGGTCGACGGCGGGGCTCGACGTGTGAACGGTCACCTCAGGCGGGACGTCCAGCAGCTGCTCGGAGTAGTTGAAGATGATCTTCACTCCGGCGGCCACCAGCCTGTCGGCAACCTCCTGGGCGGCCGCCGAAGGGACGGCCAGGACGCCAACCACCACCTCCTCGTCATCGACCACCTGCTCCAGGTCGTCGAAGTCCCGCACGGGAATGCCCGCCAGGTCCTTGCCGACCTGCTTGGGATCCACGTCGAAGATCGCGACGATCTGGAACCCGTGGTCGCCGAAGATGTCCGAGGAGGCGATCGCCTGGCCGAGGTGCCCGGCCCCGAACAGCGCGATGTTGTGCTGCCCCGAAGTCCGCAGGATCTTGCGGATCTCCTTCACCAGCGAGTCGACCGTGTAGCCGACGCCGCGCTTGCCGAATTTGCCGAAGCCCGAGAGGTCGCGCCTGATCTGAGTGGAGTTGATGTGCGTGTAGTCGGCGAGCTCCTGCGAGGAGATCGTCTCCTTGCCCATCTTCCGTGCCTGAATCAGCACCTGGAGATAGCGCGAGAGACGGGCGGCGACGCCCAGGGATAGACGCTCCCCGTCCGCCGGGATCACGCCATCCTGAGCCTCGTCGGCCCCGGACGGAGCTCGGGTCGCCCCTTCAACGCTCATTGGCGCAGAGTACCGGCAGCGACAAGCGCGAGCCGCAGACCCTCCTCATCCAGCATGAGCTCGCTGACGACCCGCCCGTCCACCTCGACCACCGGAATCCGCTCCAGGAAGGCGGCGTGGAGCCGATCGTCGGCGTCGATGTCGACCTCGCTCAGCTCGAACGGCCCAAGCTCATCTCTGAGCTCGAGGATTCGCGACCGCGCCTCATCGCACAGGTGACACCCCTCCCGCGTGTAGAGCGTGACGACCACTACACCTCCCTCCTCGAACGTCCCTGGACGGACGCTATAGCGGCCATGGTGGGACGTTCGGCGGTCACGAGGTGGCGTCCCAGGCGAGGTACTCCGGGTATGGCGCCGGCTCGACGAAGCGGGCCGCCGAGGCGATCATCGCCGCGTTGTCCGTACACAGCTCGGCGGGCACGAGCTTCAGCCGCGATCCGCGTTCGCGACAGATCTCGCCGGCGCGCGCCCGAAGCAGGCCGTTGGCCGCGACCCCCCCGCCGAGGGCGACGGCCTCCCACTCGCCCTCGGCAAGTGCCCGCTCGAGCCGGTCGGTCAGCTGGCCGACCACCGCCGCCTGGTAGCTGGCGGCCAGGTCGGCCCGGCGCCGCTCTGACTCGGCCTCGCCAAGCTCGCGCGTCGTGTAGAGCAGGGCGGTCTTCACTCCGCTGAAGCTGAAGTCGAGCCCGCCCGCTCTATCCATCCCTTTGGGGAGATCGAAGGCTTCGGGGTCGCCGTCCTGGGCGAGCTGCTCGATCGCAGGGCCGCCCGGAAAACCGAGGCCCAGGAGGCGGGCGCCCTTGTCCAGTGCCTCACCGGCCGCGTCGTCGCGCGTCTGGCCGAGGACGTCGAAACGGTCGCGCTCGCGAACCCCAGCCAGGAGAGTGTGCCCTCCGCTCGCGATCAGGCACAGGAATGGCGGGTCGAGGGGGTCGGGCTCGAGGAAGTTCGCGGCCACGTGGCCATGCAGGTGGTCGACTGCACAAAGTGGCTTTCGCGTGGCCGCGGCCAGCGCCTTCGCGGTGCTGACCCCGACGAGCAGGGCGCCGATCAGGCCCGGCCGGCGGGTGACGGCCAGCGCATCGACGTCGCCGAGGTCGACCCCGGCACCTTCCAGGGCCGCGTCGACCACCGAATTCACCAGCTCCAAGTGATGGCGGGAGGCGACCTCGGGGACGATGCCTCCGAAGCGCTCGTGGGCCTCGGGCTGCGAGGAGATCACGTTCGAGCGAATCTCGCCGGCCTCGACGACGGCCGCGCAGGTGTCGTCGCAGGACGTCTCTAGGGCGAGGATGCGCACCGCGGGTACCTGTTACGCCGAGACCGGGGCCCGCTCCAGCCACATGATGAGCGCGTCCTCGCCGTTGTCGTGGTAATAGCGGCGACGGTGGCCGGCGGCGCGGAAGCCGAA
>Ga0126312_10001753_pt1 | contig 14337 bp, 9 predicted proteins | sample Plot104A_FD_92537 | JGI IMG/M metagenome (GOLD analysis project Ga0126312, IMG submission 92537) | Serpentine soil microbial communities from UC McLaughlin Reserve, CA, USA - Plot104A | ecosystem: Environmental > Terrestrial > Soil > Grasslands | place: USA: UC McLaughlin Reserve, Lake County...
CGAGGTCTTGCCCTTGCCATGCGCCCGCCGCCGAGCCTCCCACGCGTCGTACGCCGGCGTGCCGGGTGCCGGGTTGCGCCGGATTACATAGAACTGCTGGCCCATAGTCCACAGGTTGGAGGTGAACCAATAGATCAGCACTCCAACCGGGAAGTTGATGCCGCCGATAGCGAAGATCAGGGGGAACAGGTACAGCATGATTTTCTGCTGCTGAGCGAATGGTCCGGTCAGCGCCTCCGGCGGCATGTTCTTGCGCATCAACTGGAGCTGGGTGATGAACAGCGTCGCCGTCATAGCGAGGATCAAGACGAGCGTGACGATGTGCACACTGGTGATGCCGTTTTCGAATCCGACCTTCAGGAAGGTATCGGAGAGGCGGGCGCCGAAGATCGTCGCCTCGTTCAGTGAAGTGAGCAGCTCTGGGTTGACCTCGAGCCAGTGGCCGCGCGGAATATTACGGGCGGCCCCATCCAGGACCCGGAACAGCGCGAAGAAGATCGGTGCCTGGAGCAGCAGCGGCATGCAGGAAGCCAGTGGGTTGGCGTTGTTCTCCCGATACAGCTTCATCGTCTCCTGACCGAGCTTCTCCCGGTCATGGCCGTATTTCTTCTGCAGCTCACGAACCTTGGGCTGCAGTAGCTGCATCTGCCGTGACGACTTGATCTGTTTGACGAACAGCGGGATCAACGCGATCCGGATGACCACGGTCAGCATGACGATCGACAGTGCCCAGTTCCAGCCAGAGTCGGGGCCGAACAGCGGGCTGAAGACCGAGTGGAAGAGAACCAGAATTCCCGAGACCACCCAATAGAGCGGCTGCATGATGGCGCTCCCGATGGACTTCAGGGCGTCCCAGAGCCCCATCAGCACCAGCATCGGAAATTGGGCGAAGATCACGCAGCACCTCGGGACAGCGACGATTCTTCAAGTGTGGCCGGCTGCCGCAGCGCCTGCTCCCGCTGCTCCTCCTCGAACTCAGGAGTCCCCGGCACCGGGTCGTAGCCACCGGGTGCCCACGGATGGCAGCGCAACAACCGGCGGACAGCCAGCCAACTGCCCTTGGCGGCGCCGTGCACAGACACTGCTCGCAGCGCGTACGCCGAACAGCTGGGGTAGTAGCGGCAGACGTTGCCGTACAGCGGACTGATCAGCAGCCGGTAAACCCTCAACAGGCCAATCAGCACCCACTTCATGACATGCTCCGCTCCGCCAGGCGACCGACCACACTCGACCAGGCCGACGGCAGATCGGCATCCAGCTCGGCCGGTGCGGTCGCCGAGCGGGGCAGTGCGCGTACCACGAGATCAGTGCCTGTCGGCGTTGTCGGGATGCGCTTCGCCGCGAGGTGCCGCAGCCGCCGCTTGACCCGATTGCGAGTGACGGCGTTGCCTACTGCCCTGGATACCACAAAACCGACCAGCACTCCTTCGTGGCCAGACCTGCCGGCATGTAGGACCAGCGTGGGCCTCCAGACTCGGACACCTGATCGGATAATTCGCGTGAAGTCCGCGGAGCGAGTCATCCTTGCGGTCTTGGGCAGCACTGGCTTCCGTGAGCAGGGTTAGGCGGAGAGCTTCTCGCGGCCCTTGCGCCGGCGAGCGGCCACGATGGCGCGGCCCGCTCGAGTCCGCATCCGATGGCGAAAACCATGGGTGCGGCTGCGGCGCCGGTTGCTCGGCTGGAACGTGCGCTTGCTCACGGGAAGGCTCCACAAATCGGACGAGACGGGCTCGCTGCGGCTCAGACAGCGACCTTCTAACGGTACGGGGCCGCGCCAAACGGGTCAAACCGACAGAAGCCCCGACAGCTTAGAGTCGTTACCCTTGTTGTCCAGTGGACACGCCGCAGGATGATCACGAAAGTGCAGAATCCCTTGCACAGTAGCAAAGAGATTGCTAGCGTCACGGCTCGCCGACAACTGCTTCACAGGTAGATTCCGAGCCGAAATGGTGCTTGCCCCAGCCCCGTACGCCTTGGAACCGGGGGGTTTCACGATATTTACACACATTGTGGACAACTGTGTGGGTAGTCGGTGAAGAAGCAACGGCCGCCCTGCAGCGCTGCCGAGATCAACACGTGATCTCGGCCAGCGTTTCTCTCCGGTCGGCAACCAAGGAAGTTACCGAACCGTGATAGAGCCCTCGCCGAGTGATTCCGATGCGATTCTTATGGCCTGGGAGCAGGTTAACCACGCCGCCTCGTCGGAGCTACGAGCCTGGCTGGCGATGACGAAGCCGCTCAGTCTCGATCGGGATTCGCTGCTGGTCGCGGCGGCCAACACTTTTACTCGCGCCCAGCTGGAGGGCAGGTTCCGGGAGCCTGTAGAGGCTCAACTGAGTGAGTTCTTCAACCGCCCCGTCCAGCTGCTCGTCAAGGTGGACGAGACTTTGCCGACTGCTGAAGAGCATGCAGACCCACAGGCCGACGATTCCTTGAAGCCCGAATCGCCGTCGTCGCGTCTGGGATCGGAGGTCAACAGCCACGGCTGGCCCGCTGCGGAGATTCCGCAGGAGTTCGGCAGGCCGCCCGTCGAGTCGGCAGAACGTCAGCCGTTGCGCCGAGAACCCGACACCAGGCTTAATCCGAAGTACACCTTTGAGACGTTCGTCATCGGTGCTTCGAACCGGTTCGCCCACGCCGCTGCCATAGCCGTCGCTGAGAACCCGGGCAAGTCCTACAACCCGCTGACCATCTACGGCGACTCGGGTCTGGGCAAGACCCACCTGCTGCATGCGCTCGGGCACTACGTACGGAACTACTTCGACCGGGTTCGGATTCGGTACGTCTCCACCGAAGAGCTGACCAACGACTTCATCAACGCGATCAGCCAGAACAGGGGAGCCGAATTCCGGCGCCGTTACCGTGAGGTGGATGTCCTGCTGATCGACGACATCCAGTTCCTGGAGGGCAAGGAGCAGACGCAGGAGGAGTTCTTCCACACCTTCAACACGCTGCATAACGCCCAGAAGCAGATCGTCATGACGTCCGATCGGCCACCCAAGCTGCTAGAGAACCTGGAGCCGCGGCTCCGGAGCCGGTTCGGGTGGGGTCTTATCACCGATGTTCAGCCGCCGGACCTGGAGACCCGAATCGCCATTCTGCGCAAGAAGGTGATCCAAGAACGGCTGGTTGCCGGAGACGACGTGCTGGAGTTCATTGCCAGCCGGATCCAGACCAACATCCGGGAGCTGGAAGGCGCCCTGATCCGGGTCACAGCCTTCGCCAGTCTCAATCGGCAGCAGGTCGACCTCTCGCTAGCTGAAATCGTGCTGCGGGACCTCATCCCGGAAGGATCCGAAGTCCCGATCACGATCGGCTCGATCATGGCCCAAACCGCGGATTACTTCTCCCTGACAATCGACGACCTCTGTGGCCAGAGCAGGACGCACGAGCTGGTGACCGCCCGCCAGATCGCGATGTACCTCTGTCGGGAGTTGACCGATCTTTCGCTGCCCAAGATCGGTCAGCAGTTCGGCGGCCGGGACCACACAACGGTGATGCACGCGGATCGCAAGGTCCGTACCTTGATGGCGGAACGCCGCAGCGTCTACAACCAGGTAACCGAGCTGACCAACCGTATTCGTCAGCAGGCATCTCAGCGCTAGCTTCGGCGCCAATGCGTTCCCGTCACCCAATCTCACACAACATGGGGACAAACCTGTGCATAACGGTGGACGGTGTGTGGCGGCCTGGGGATGGTCCTTGGACAAGCCGGACATTGGACAGAATTAGTCCGCAGATCCTACCCGTGTAATTCTTGGTGTCCCCAACTTCCCGTGACAACGGATCGTGCGCTGACCTGGTCGAACGACTGACGTCCACAGCTTCCACAGCAGCTACGACTACGGCGAGAAGATCTATCTAAGAAGAAGGGTCTAAGTCTGACCAAACAACTCCTGTGTATCGGACTGGCGGAACCGGCGATAATGCCATTGTGAGCTTCCTGCGGAAACTGTTCGGCCGGGAAGAAGAGCCAGAAGAAGTGCCCATCACGCTCGACCTGGACAAGCGACGGGCACAGCTGCACCGGCTTGAACGAGCGCTCGATGCACTGGCCAATGAGATGCGGCGAGACCACACAACCAGCGATCCGGCCTGGCGGAACCGGGTGAACGAGTACAGTCAGCTTGCCGCCGAAGCAATGTCGCTGCGTCGCGGCACGCCGACCCGAGAGAATGTCCTCGACCTGGTTTTCGCGGTGAGGCCATGCTTCTCTGGTCCCATTCCTGAGGGCATGGAGGCACTCGGCCCGCTCCAGGATGAGGTCATGGCGGCAGCCAACGATCTGCGCGAGTTGCTGCCCGGCGAGCGTCAATAAACCAACGGCCTCAGAAGCAGCAGTGCAGCCTCCACTGGTCGATGTGCTCGATATGATCGTCGCGCGCCGGCCGATGGCAAACCGAAACATCGCGCCGAAGCATCGAAGGAGGCAGTGTGAAGATCCGGCTCGAGCGCGATGTGCTGGCCGAGGCAGTGCAGTGGGCCGCTCGGAGCCTGCCCGTCCGGCCAAGCGTGCCCATCCTTGCCGGCCTGATGCTCCGGGCCGAGGCCGACGGCGTCAACTTTTCCAGCTTCGATTACGAGACGTCGGCGCGGATCTCGGTCGGCGCCAACGTTGCTGACGAGGGTGAGGCCCTGGTGTCCGGCCGCCTGCTGGCCGACATTTCCCGCAGCCTGCCAGCCAAGCCGGTGGACATCAGCGCCGACGACACTCGGATGGAGCTGACCTGTGGCAGCGCTCGGTTCATCCTGCAAACATTGCCGGTCGGCGACTATCCCAACCTGCCGGCCATGCCGGAGGCGACCGGGACCGTACGAAGCGAGGATTTCGCCCATGCCGTCTCACAGGTTGTGGTGGCGGCCGGTCGCGACGAACTGCTGCCGGTGTTCACCGGGGTCCGGATGGAAATCGAAGGTGACCTGATCTCCCTGCTGGCGACCGACCGCTACCGGATGGCGCTCAAGGAGCTCTCCTGGAACCCGAGCTCGACGCAAATCTCGGCCACGGCATTGGTGCCGGCTCGGGTGCTGTCGGAGACCTCAAAGTCGATGGGTGCCGGGGAGGAGATCACCCTGAGCCTTGGCAGTGGTGGTGTGGGCGAAGGGATCATCGGCTTCGCCGGACACGGCGCGGCAGGGGAGCGGGAGACGACGACCCGGCTGCTTGACGGCGAATTCCCCAAGGTCCGGCACATCATGAACGCGACCGCGATGATGAACGTCAGGGTCAACACCGCCGAAGCGATCGCCGCCGCCAAGCGCGTCGCACTGGTCGCCGAGCGAAACACCTCACTGCGGATGCTGGTCGGTGACGGCCTGATCACCTTGGAGGCGGCGACCGGGGACCAGGCGCAGGCTTCGGAGGCCATCGAGGCAACCGTCGACCAGGCGTCCGCCGGTGACCCGCCGGTGACCGCAGCCGGCTTCAATCCGACGTACCTATTGGACGCACTGAGCGCGTTCGATGCCCCGTACGTCAACTTCGCTTTCACCGCACCGAGCAAGCCGTGCCAGCTGACCGGGCTGGCCGAACTGGATGGCGAAGCGCAGACGGACTATCGCCACGTGATCATGCTTATGCGACTGCCCTCCTAGTTACCTGTCGCTCGCACCGGTCCGCCGGCTGACCCTATCGGGCGTGCATCGCGCTCTGTTATGTTTTTGACGCTCTCTCACCGACGAAGGGGTGTGGCATGCAGCTGGGAATGGTGGGTCTGGGCCGGATGGGCGCGAACATCGTTCGCCGCCTGATGCGCGGTGGGCATGAGTGTGTGGTCTTCGATGTGAACCGAGATTTTGTCACCGCGCTCGAGAGCGATGGCGCGACCGGGTCGATCACCATGGAGGAATTCGTCGACAAGCTCACCAAGCCCCGCGTCGCTTGGGTGATGATCCCAGCTGGCATCACCGGCAAGATCGTCGAGCAGCTCGGGGAGCTCATGGAAGAGGGCGACATCATCATCGATGGCGGCAACTCCAACTATCGCGACGACGTTCGGCGGGCGGCCAAGCTACGGGAACAGGGCGTTCACTACGTCGATGTAGGGACCAGCGGCGGCGTCTTCGGGCTGGAGCGCGGTTACTGCCTGATGGTTGGTGGCGATGACGTCGCGTTCCAGACAATCGAGCCACTTCTTAAGACCATCGCTCCCGGCGCGGGCGAGATAGCCCGGACCCCCGGTCGCGACGGTGACCTGTCACCTGAGGAGCAGGGCTACCTGCACTGTGGATCGTCTGGATCCGGCCACTTCGTGAAGATGGTGCACAACGGCATCGAGTACGGCATTATGGCGGCCTTTGCCGAGGGTCTCAACATCCTGGAGAACGCCGACGCGGGCTTAAGGGCCAGCGAGCACTCTGCCGAAGTAGCACCGCTGGAAGAGCCGCAGTATTACCAGTTCGACATCGATCCGGGCAAAGTCGCGGAACTGTGGCGCCGAGGCTCGGTCATCTCGTCCTGGCTGCTTGACCTGACCGCAGCGGCCCTGCGCAGCAACCCCACCCTCGAGGGCCTCGCCGGCCGGGTCTCGGACTCCGGCGAAGGTCGCTGGACGGTCAAGGCGGCCGTAGATATCGGCGTGCCCGCACCTGTTCTGGCGGCGTCGCTGTTCGAGCGGTTCGCCTCTCGCGGCGAAGATCATTTCGCCAACCAGGTGCTGTCTGCGATGCGGCAGCAGTTCGGTGGTCATGCTGAGCTCCCGGCGGGTCAAGAACTGGAGGCTGGGGGCGAGAAGGCCGACAGGGTCAAGGCGAGCAACGTCGAGCGCTGACGCTTTCTTGCCCAGTGCTCGGCGGTGCGCTTTGTCGCGCGATTCGCGACGCTCATAGAGCGTTTCTGGCAGCCCGCTAAATTAGTCTCATCTTGTGTTCGTTGACCACCTGCAGCTGGTCGACTTCCGGTCATACGAGTCAGTCGACGTTGCGCTGGGCGCAGGGGTGGAGATCTTCGTCGGCGCCAACGGACAGGGCAAGACGAACCTCGTCGAGGCGATCGAGTACCTGTCGACATTAAGTTCCCATCGCGTCTCCTCAGATCAGCCGCTGATCCGGCTGGGAGCCGAACGAGCAGTCATCCGCGCACGGGTTCAGGCAGGTCTGGACGACCCACGGCAGCTGCAACTTGAAGTCGAGATCACGCTCGGCAAAGCCAACCGGGCGCGGCTCAACCGGTCACCGCTGCGCCGCGCCCGAGAGCTCGTCGGCGTGCTTCGAACCGTCGTCTTTGCGCCCGATGACTTGGCCATCGTCAAGGGGGACCCGAGCGAGCGCCGCCGCTTCCTCGATGACCTGGTGGTCAGCCGCTGGCCGCGGCTCTCCGGCGTTCGAGCCGACTACGAGCGCGCCCTGCGGCAGCGCAACACCTTGCTCAAGTCACTCAGCGGACGCACGCGGGGTATGGCCCTGCCGAGCGACATCGACTCGACGCTGCACGTCTGGGATTCTCATCTCGCCGAGGCAGGAGGGGACCTGCTTCAGGCTCGGCTTGCCACATTGGCGGATCTGGCGCCCCATGTGCACAAGGCGTACGCGGAAATCGCGCCGACCAATAATGACGCGACTGCCGAGTACAAGGCCTCAATCGATCTTGGTGCCGGGTCGGATCGAGCGAGTCTTGCCGAGGCGATGCTGCACGCCATGGCGGACCTCCGCTCTGAAGAAATCGCGCGGGGGCTTTCCCTGGTCGGGCCCCACCGCGACGACGTCACTCTGACTCTCGGCATGCTGCCGGCTCGGGGATATGCCAGCCATGGCGAATCCTGGTCGTTGGCGCTGGCACTGAAGCTGGGTAGCTTCTCGTTGCTCCGGGCCGACGGGATCGAGCCGGTGCTGGTCTTGGACGATGTCTTCGCCGAACTGGATGTCACCCGCAGGGACCGACTCGCCACGGCCGTCAGCGGCGCGGAGCAGCTGCTGGTCACGGCGGCGGTAGATGCGGATGTCCCGCAGCTGTTGCGCGGGCGGCGTTATTTGGTGTCAGCTGGCTCGGTGAGTCTCGATGACTGAATCACAGCAACCCCAGGAGCACGATGCGTCGGGCCTCGACCTGGCGAGTACGGTTGCAAAGTCCATCGCTGAGCAATCACGACGGCGGCGCCTGCGCAACAAAATGCGGCAGCCGGCCGAGCCGCAGGCTTCGGGAGCCCGTCCCGACGATCGCGATCCGAAGCTGTTGTCTGAGGCGATGGACCGGCTGGTGGAGAGCCAGGGCTGGGCAACCGAGGTCAATGTCCATGCGATGCTGGCCCGGTGGGGACAGCTGGTTGGCAGCGTCAACGCGGCCCATTCCCAGCCTGAGTCCTATGCAGACTCGGTACTGACCGTGCGAGCCGAGTCGACGGTCTGGGCAGCTTCACTGCGCTCCATAGCCCCGCAACTGGTCGCACGATTGAACGAGGAGCTCGGCCAAGGCACCGTGACCCAGGTTCGGGTGCTCGGTCCGGCCGGACCATCGTGGAAGAAGGGCCGGCGCTCCGTCCGCGACGGCCGGGGACCGCGGGATACCTACGGCTGATTGCCCTGAAGTCTGACTGTCAGTTGCCCTCGAGAGCGTGTATTAACGGTGTGTCAGACCGACTGGCAATCACTTTCCAGGGTGCCCACCTCACCGAGCAACGCGTCCGTGGGCCAGGTTCTGGATAAGCATTGACCGTGGCGATCGTTCGCTCGAATGGCCGGCGTTGATCCTGCTAGGCATTGCTTCGCCGGTTTGGTGGGCCGAAACGGTGCCGGTCCGTACGGGGATTCCCACGGCCGCCCCAAGCGCGCACAGGTGCCCAGTGCGTGTCACTGGGACGCAAAGTTCTGGCCTTCGACCAGCGGCTCAAGGCCGGTTCGAGGCCCTCGTCGCGCTAGGATATACGTGTTCTGAGCAGGCTGCAGTTGGGCTTTCTGTCCAGCTGCCAGCCGGTGCGAAATCCGCGCGCCGCCTGCCTTGCTTTCGATGCGCTGGATCGTTCGCATCGACGACGAGGTTTGGGCGGCGCACCTGTGACAGGAGCCCGAGCCGGTGACGGATGAAACCCCCGATCAGTCCGCCAGCCCCCACGTCGAGCTTGCTGAAGACCAACACTTAAAGCAGATTGACGGTGCTGTCGGCCGCAGCACCTACGACTCGGAATCCATCACCGTTCTCGAGGGCCTGGAAGCCGTACGCAAGCGCCCGGGTATGTACGTCGGGTCGACCGGGGAACGGGGTCTGCACCACCTCGTCTACGAGGTCGTCGACAACGCCGTGGATGAGGCGTTGGCCGGATATTGCGACACGATCCTGATTCGGATCCTACCTGAGGGCGGGATCCAGGTGCGGGACAACGGCCGAGGGATACCGGTCCGTGAGCATCCGACGGAGAAGATGTCGGCGCTGACCGTTGCGCTGACCATGCTGCATGCCGGCGGCAAGTTCGGCGCCGGCGGCTACAAGGTGTCCGGCGGCTTGCACGGGGTGGGCGTCTCAGTGGTGAATGCGCTGTCCAGCCGGCTCAGCGTCGAAGTCAAGCGTGACGGCTACCGATGGGCCCAGGACTTCACCCTTGGCGAGCCGAACGGACCGCTGGAGCGGCACGAGGAAACCGACGAGACCGGAACCACCGTAACCTTTTACGCCAGCCCGGACATCTTCGAGACCACCGCCTACTCGTACGAGAAGCTGGCCACCCGCTTCCGGGAAATGGCGTTTCTCAACAAGGGCCTGACTCTGACCATCACCGATGAGCGGCCCGACCGGCTGACGGACGACGGGGGAATGTTTCGCGACACGTTCTGCTATCAGGACGGCCTGATCGACTATGTCAAGTACCTGACCGGATCCAAGGAGCCGGTCCACCCTTCGGTGATCGCGGTCGAAGCGGAGCGGCCGTCCGGGGGCATAAGCGTCGAGGTCGCGATGCAGTGGAACAACTCCTACACAGAGTCGGTGCACACCTTCGCCAATACCATCAACACCCACGAGGGCGGAACCCACGAAGAGGGATTCCGGGCTGCCCTGACCAACACGGCCAACAAGTGGGGCGAGAACTGGGGCATGATCAAGAAGCCCGAGGATCGGTTGTCCGGTGACGACATTCGGGAGGGGCTAACCGCCATCGTCTCGGTCAAGCTGGCCGAGCCCCAGTTCGAAGGGCAGACCAAGACCAAGCTTGGCAACACTGGGGCCCGATCCTTCGTCCAGCACGTCGTCAACTCGAAGCTAGGCGAGTGGTTCGAGAAGAACCCGACCGAGGGTCGGGCGATCATCCGCAAGGGCCAGGCGGCCGCCATCGCGCGACTCGCCGCGCGCAAGGCCCGCGATGCGGCGCGTGACCGCAAGGGCCTGCTGGGTCGCAGCGGGCTGCCGGGCAAGCTCGCCGACTGCCAGTCGACTGACCCCGAAGAGTGTGAGGTATTCGTCGTCGAGGGTGACTCGGCCGGCGGCTCGGCGAAGGGCGGCCGCAATCCGCGGATCCAGGCGATCCTGCCGATTCGCGGGAAGATTTTGAACGTTGAGAAGGCGCGAATCGATCGGATCCTGCAGAACCAGGAGGTTCAGGCGATCATCTCAGCGCTGGGCACCGGTGTGCACGACGACTTCGACATCGCGAAGCTTCGGTACCACAAAATCATCATGATGGCCGACGCCGACGTCGACGGTGCCCACATCCGGACCTTGCTGTTGACTCTGATGTTCCGGTTCATGCGCCCGCTGATCGAAGCCGGGCATGTGTTCCTCGCCCAGCCGCCGTTGTACAAGATCAACTGGGTTAGTGCGCAGCCAGAGCTGGCCTACACCGACGCCGAGCGGGATGCGCTGCTGCGGGTCGGCGCCGAGGAGGGCAAGCGACTGCCTAAGGAGAACGCGATTCAGCGCTACAAGGGCCTCGGCGAGATGAACCCTGATCAGCTCTGGGAGACCACGATGGATCCCGACAACCGGATCCTGTTGCAGGTCACCCTCGATGACGCCGCCCAGGCGGACGAGATGTTCTCGATCCTGATGGGGGAGGACGTCGAGCAGCGTCGCGTCTTCATCCAGCGCAACGCGAAGGACGTGCGCTTCCTTGACATCTGACACGCCGGACGAAATGACGATCGACCGTCTGGAGCCGGTCGATCTGCAGGACGAGATCCAAAAGTCCTACCTCGACTACGCGATGAGCGTGATCGTTGGCCGGGCGCTGCCCGACGTACGAGACGGGCTGAAGCCGGTGCATCGGCGGATCCTCTACGGCATGTACGACGGCGGCTATCGGCCGGACCGCGGGTGGAACAAGTGCGCCCGGGTCGTCGGGGAGGTGATGGGCCAATATCACCCGCACGGTGACGCTGCGATCTACGACACCCTTGTCCGGCTGGCACAGCCCTGGGTGATGCGCTACCCGCTGGTCGCGGGACAGGGCAACTTCGGCTCGCCGGGCAACGACAAGGCCGCGGCCATGCGCTATACCGAGTGCCGGATGGCGCCGCTGGCCATGGAGATGGTCCGGGATATCACCGAGAACACTGTCGATTTCAAACCCAACTACGACGGCAAGGAGTCCGAACCTGTCGTCCTGCCCAGCCGGTTTCCCAATCTGCTGGTCAACGGGTCCACCGGCATCGCGGTTGGCATGGCTACCAACGTCCCAGCGCACAACCTGCGCGAGGTGGCCGCTGCAGTCCAGTGGTCGCTGGAACATCCCGAGGCAACCGCCGAGGAGCTCCTCGAGGCAGCCATCGAGCGGATCAAAGGCCCCGATTTCCCCAACGGCGCGCTCATTATCGGCCGCCGCGGGATCGAGGACGCCTACCGGACGGGCCGCGGCTCGGTGATCATGAGAGCGGTCATCGACATCGAGGAGGACCGCTCTGGCCGGACTTCATTGGTGGTTACCCAGCTGCCACACCTGGTCAACCCCGACAACCTGGCACTCAAGATCGCCGAGCTGGTCACCGCCGGCAAGCTCAACGGGATTTCCGACATTCGCGACGACACCTCGGCGCGTACGGGTCAGCGACTCGTCATCGTGCTCAAGCGCGACGCGCAGCCGAAGGTCGTGCTGAACAACCTCTACAAGCACACCCAGCTACAGGACACCTTCGGTTGCAACATGCTGGCCCTGGTCGACGACGTGCCCCGTACGCTGCGGCTGGACCAGTTCATCTCGTACTGGATCTCCCACCAGATCGAGGTCATCCAGCGCCGGACCCAGCACCGACTGGACGATGCACAGTCCCGGGCGCATATCTACCGCGGCTTGGTCAAAGCCCTCGATCGGCTCGATGAGGTGATCGCGCTAATCCGGCGCAGCCCGAACACCGACGACGCCCGCGAGGGTCTCAAGGCCCTGCTGGAGATCGACGATCTGCAAGCCAACGCGATCTTGGACATGCAGCTCCGGCGTCTGGCGGCCCTGGAGCGGCAACGGATCATCGACCAGCTCGCCGAGTACGAGCGGTTGGTCGCCGACCTGCAGGACATTCTGAACAGACCAGAGCGGCAGCGGCAGATCGTCAGCAGTGAGCTTGCCGACATCGTGGCGAAGTACGGCAACGACCGGCGGACCGAGATCATCGCTGCCGACGGCGACATGGTGGCCGAGGATCTGATCGCGGACGCCGATGTGGTGGTGACCATTACCCGTGGCGGCTACGCCAAGCGAACCAACACCGATCAATATCGCGTGCAGCGGCGCGGCGGGCGCGGTGTTAGGGGAGCGACGCTTCGGACTGACGACGTGGTGGAGCACCTGTTCGCCACCACGAACCACCAGTGGATCTTGTTCTTCACGAACAAGGGGAGGGTCTATCGGGCAAAGGCGTGGCAGTTGCCGGAGGCCGGTCGAGATGCGCGGGGCAGTCACGTGGCCGGACTGCTGTCCTTTCTGCCGGATGAGGAGATCGCTCAGGTGCTGGCCGTCCGCGATTACCAAGCACATCCGTACCTGCTGCTCGCCACCAAGCGGGGACTGGTGAAGAAGACCATGCTTTCGCTGTACGACTCGCCCCGGCAGACCGGGATCATCGCCGTCAACTTCCGCGATGACGACGACGAGCTGATCGGTGCCGAACTGTCTGACCCGGGAGACGAGGTGCTGTTGATATCCCGCAAGGGCCAGGCGATCCGCTTCCCGGCTGACGATGAGGAGTTGCGGCCCATGGGGCGGGCGACTTCCGGGGTGACCGGCATGAAGTTCCGTCCAGGGGATGAGCTGTTGTCCCTGTCAGTCATCAAGCCCAGCGACAATGCCAACGGTCGCTATGTCTTCACGGTGACCGACGGCGGCTTCGCTAAGCGCACCGAGGTGGCGGACTACCGGCAGCAGGGTCGCGGCGGACTGGGCATCAAGGCGATGAAACTCCACGAAGAGCGCGGCTCGTTAGTCGGAGGGCTGGTTGTGACCGACAATGACGAGGTCATTGCCATCAAGGCAAGCGGTCAGGTCACTCGTAGTGCCGTCGCCGAGGTTCCGGTCAAGGGACGTGACACGATGGGAGTGCGGTTTGTGGGGGTAGGGGTGAGCGACTCAGTGGTCGCCATCGCCTTGAACCCAGAGGCCACTGCAGACGTAGCTCAATTTGACCAAGGCGGGCGGGTCGGCGAGGACGCGGCGTCACTTGACGAGCATGATGAAGAGCAGGCGCAACCGGCAGCCGGCTACCCGCCAAGCGGCGTAGTCGAGGAGGATCATCGTGAGTGAAGGCACCCCGACCGGACAGCCGCCGCGGAATGGCGGGTCCTACGGCCGCGAGGAGCAGTTGGCGACCGTACGCACCGGGGCGGCTACCCGGCCAGATACCTTCCCGCCCCGGATAGCCCCCAGTGGACCCCCGCTACAGCCGCGGGTGTCGCCGAATCAGACCCCTCCGAGCAGGCCGCAGCCGCTGGCCGAGCAGCCAGATGGTTTAAGTGCGGTTCCAGTACAGCCCGACGGTGGTTCCTCGGTCGAGGCGATGCCTCCACCACCTGAGACGCGTTATCCGCCGGACCAGCGCCTGCGGCCCGCGAAGTCAAGCCGTCCGCCGGCCGTACCGGTCTGGGATCCGCCGGCCCCACCGCGCCCGAAACGCTCGATCCGAGAGTGGCTTGGCTTCGGTCATAAGCCGGAGCCTCACCACGCCGTCCAGGCGACGAAGACGTCGGCTGCGGTGTCCGCTCGCAATCCGGTCGATGCGCCAGCCGTTCCCAGGCCGACGGTCGCTGCTCCTGACGCGACGACTGTCGATCCGCCTGTTGCTCGTACCGAGGTGCCCGGGCAGCGTGACGACGGGGCAAAGCAGGCCGAACCTGCCGTCCGGCGCGAACCGGCGGAGAGAACTGACCCCAGGATTGAACCGGCGGAGAGAACTGACCCCAGGATTGAACCGGCGGAGAGAACTGACCCC
>Ga0126312_10001754_pt1 | contig 14333 bp, 13 predicted proteins | sample Plot104A_FD_92537 | JGI IMG/M metagenome (GOLD analysis project Ga0126312, IMG submission 92537) | Serpentine soil microbial communities from UC McLaughlin Reserve, CA, USA - Plot104A | ecosystem: Environmental > Terrestrial > Soil > Grasslands | place: USA: UC McLaughlin Reserve, Lake County...
CAAGGTATCGATTACGAAGTCGGGCGTTGCAATTTTGGAACAATACCTCGTGGTTTTATCTCGGGAGACTCGGATGGTATCCTGAAGCTGGTATTCCGTCGTCACGACCGCCACCTACTCGGCGTACATATCCTTGGTGACATTGCGTCAGAACTCATCGCCCTTGGACAGGCCACGATTCACAATTCAGGTACAATTGACGTGTTTAATAGCCTCACATTTGCGACGCCGACCTATACTATGGCCTACAAATATGCTGCATTTGACGGCTTCAAACATTTGGCCACCTCCGGCCGTATCCAGACCTCGATCTGAACAGAAAGGAGATCTTGTGGAATCTCTTCAAACTTAAGAGACCAACTTTAGTACAAATTATAAAAAAACCTTCATTTCATCTGGATAAACCTGACCATTTGCAATTGATAGAAGAGCTTGTTTACATGCCAGTATTGTAATATCTCCATGTAGTAGAGTAACTAAATCTCTATCGTTCTGTGTTAAGAGAATTGACAATAAATAACTATAGTTGCCAGCACTAGCTCTCAATAATAACCTTATCAAACATTAAGTAAAATTTGAATAATAAATTTGATTCTTAAATCTTAGTATTTCGACAGGTTCATATCTGCTTCGTCCCATTGATGAAATGGGTTCAATAATAACAAAATATTATTAATTAATAACAATTTGTTACTTGATATTATGTCAGTTAAAGAGAGAAAAGATGTTACTGATGAGGAAATATTATATGCATTATACTCCTTATATTCTCTTAAGTATCTTATTGATATGCTAAGTCAACTAAAAATCAGTTTTCAACAAATTTTGCCAAAAACCGATCCATTTTATGAAAAAAAGTACTTATTTTTAGATTTGAAATTATTGCCAGATACTGTCAATTAGCTGAAAGTTTAGAAGGTTTAATATTAGGTTATAAAAAACTCAATCTCACTTCTAATAAGCAATTAAATAATAATCATATACAACAAGTTTTAAAATATCTTTCTGATTACACTATAAAAGATATAAATACATTTTATGAAAATATTGAAAATAATACACTTGCATATGATGTTATATTTGGATATGATTTATTAGATACAAAACATAAAGATGAAATATCAATATCAAAAGATAATATTAAAAATAATTTAAAAGAAATAGCTGGTTGTTATTTATTCTTTAAAGATTCATACAATGCTTATAAACATGGATACAGATTATGGGTAGGAAAAGATCAATCCAATTATATAGAATCTGCTATATTTCGTAATAGAAAAGGACTTGAGGATCACATTCCATTAGATGATCAATCTCTTAATCTGGTAATCAAATCTGGAACATATTGTTTGAATTTATTTTGATATTCTCAAGTCAAATCATAAATCTTTATTTTATTATCTAATAAATAGCGATAATAAAATACTAACAATAAAGGTTCTTACTGATTTGTAAACAATAACAGAAAAAATGTGCAGTATTAATTAATATATTTTAAAAGACCAATGTTTATCTTTTAGAAAATGGATTACCTAGCTGAGAGAGTTTAGAAGAAAATTTCAAATATGGATCTTTTTCCATCATCTCAATTTCTTCTATTTCTGAAATATTCTTTTTTACATCTTTAAACGACGCTACACCATTTATTAATATTTCTAATCTTTTGGTATATGATTGGTTTAACAAAGATAAAGCGTTTGTTTTGTCTTTTGCTGATGATGTATCATCTTGTACAACTTCCCACAATTTCTTTGATATCTCATTATTTCCTACAATGTATCGCAAATATTCAAATAGAATATCTTCATTGAGATATTTCCAAATACTAGTTTTTGCTAGTTGTTTAAGATATTGTAAATCTCTACTAATGGTTGATTGATTTACTTGCGTCTTTTCAGCAATTTCTAATTGTGTTAGTCCTTTACTATATAAAGTGATTATTTGTGATAGACGATTTTCTCTTGCAAGATCTAATTGTGGCTGCTGTTGTGGATACTCATGATTATTTATTGAGGTAATATCTGATGAAGTATTCAACCTATTATTACTGTTAGTTTTTATTTTAGATGTATTTGAATTTGATTTATTGTTATTGTTGTTATCTTCTACTTTTGTATCTTTATTTGACTCTATTTTTTTATCATCTTTATGCATGAGTGTGCTCATATTATGCAATTAAATATTATAGGTCATGGAAATATTTAATTGCTTTGTTTCTAGTAGATTAGATTAATAATATCTAGTAACTGCTTTTTTTATAATTGATATTAAGAAAAATATTGCCAATCTATAACTGACGTGATAAATTTAAAGTGTTGTTGTTTCAATTTAAGATTACTTTTAGAATTTATGTTAAAAGCTAAACGTCTTACAATATTTCCAGTTGGTCTAATATTATACTTTTTTATTAATTCTTTTAAATAATTATAGTATTCTTCTAATGCTTTAAAGTAATTCTTGAAATCTTTAGCTATATCTTTTATTTGTTTATCATCTTTTGTAATAGGAAACTTTAGTTAACATATTTTCAAATAGTAATAACAATATTCTTACATATATAACTAAATAAATGTTAATTAGAAAGTTGAATTCTTAAATTTTTAATTTCTATTAAAACTGCTAAAGTAGATTTTGTATAGACATCTAACTTCATAACGTTAAAAATTCAATATTTGTATAGGTTTTCGATGGTTTCAGATTTAATTATATAAATCAATGTTATATTCATGAATTGAGATTTACAATGGGGTCCAAAATTTGTGTCAAATTTGTTTCACATCCCACTGGCCCCATATAGTATAAGTGGTCAGTTGAATTATTAACTTTTTATTACAGTAGACAGAATTGGTATTTGATAAAAATATTATGTATCATTATGTGGCCTTAATAATACACCTGAATCCGATATGGGTCATCCCTGTATCAATCATCTGTGGTTGTCGAGCCGCAGGCCGGTATCGTAAACAATAATTCGGAGCGCAGATATGCGAACCGCCTTTCACTACTTTTCTTGGGATCTTAAACTGTGGTTGTCTTGGATCATAACTGTATTCTGGTGAAGTTACTCGTGGATTGACAGAAGTTGTGCAGCAAGTTTTGACCTTATTAGCAGATTCATCTAAATGTGGAACATACCAGTCCGATGTCCATTCCCAAACATTACCTGCCATATCAAACAAGCCGTAACCGTTTGGATCAAATGAACCAACAGGAGAAGTGCCTTCATATTTATCTATTAATAAATTCTGGTAAGGGAATTCTCCCTGCCAGGTATTGGCCATTGGTTTGGTAAGCTGTGTATCTTCGTTTCCCCAGGTAAAATCCATTCCATCTAATCCACCTCTTGCTGCAAACTCCCATTCTGCTTCCGTGGGCAATTCTTTTCCTGCCCACTTTGCATAGGCTTCTGCATCTTCATAAGCAATATGAACTACAGGATGATCGTTCAATCCAACAATGGTGCTTCTAGGTCCCTGTGGGTGCTTCCAGCTGGCGCCCTTCATCCATTGCCACCAGTTTTCATAGTTTTTCAGATCGACGGATTCATTACTTTTTTTAAAAACCATGGAACCTGGAACAAGATTTTCTTCGGGGACAGCAGGAAAATCAGCCGGATTCAATCGTCTTTCTGCAATTGTTATATAATTAGTTGCTGTAACAAAGTCACTAAATGTGTTATTAGTCACCGGCCATTTATCCATCCAGAAACTGCCCACTGTAACTTTATGCACTGATTTTTCTTCAGAGTAAAATTTATTGGAACCCATCATAAAACTTCCACCAGTTATAAACACCATATTTTCCTGGTGAAGCATTTTTCTTTCTTTATTGATTTCTTCTGTTGTGTCTAACATGTTCAATAGGCTTTGTTGTTATTATTGACTCGCCGTAGCCTCGGACATTCTCGTCATTGCATCATCTATCGTGAATGTGTTTGGCTTCTGGATGGCTGGGAACTCCTTAAAGGTTTCTGCAAACTTCCCTGCTGCATACTGGGCTAGATATATGAAATAAGCATTGTGAATCATCCATTCCCAGTACGAATTTGAAGTAGTATCTGCGAATTCGTAAGGATCGGTGCGAAGGTTGAAAATCTTTGGGATACGAAGACGGGTAAAAGGCTCAGCCCATACTTGGAGAGTTCCTTTGCAACGCTGTTCCATGAATACGAACTTCCAATTATCGAAGCGTAGGCCAAGCACATCACCATCGTCACTGAAATAGAAATAGAAATTTCGTGGACTTTGTGTTACTTCACCCGTCAGGTAGGGCAGCAGGTTAAAACCATCGATATGATTCTTATAGGTTCGTCCGATGACATTGTATCCCTTCTTCAGTTTCTCCATTACTTCTATATCGCCTGCCATGGCGAGGAAAGTTGGCAGCCAGTCGTGGTGCTGAACGATGCCATTGGAAATTGAACCGGCCTTGATCTTTCCAGGCCATCGCACCAGCAACGGAACACGGAATGCCCCTTCCCAATTGGTGTTCTTTTCACTACGGAATGGGGTCGTAGCTCCATCAGGCCAGGTATTGCTGTGCGGTCCGTTATCAGTGGAATACAGAACAAAGGTATCTTGGTCAATTCCAAGCTCGTCAAGCAGATCAAGCATTTGTCCAACATTTTTATCATGGTCGATCATCGTGTCATGATATGTAGACTGCCAGCGACCTGCCTGCCCTTTGCTTGAAGTTTTGGGATGTGTAATAAAGTGCATATGGGTTGTATTTAGCCATACAAAAAATGGTTTTCCATCTTTATGCTGTCGTTGAATAAAATCTTTAGCTGCAGAAACAAATTCATCATCGCAGGATTCCATCCGTTTTGTGGTCAGAGGTCCTGTATCCTCAATTTTTTGCTTGCCAACTTTACCCCATCGCGGCATTTCTGTGGGATCATCCGTGTGTGTGGCCCAGGAATGGATCACACCACGCGGACCAAATGTTTCAAAGAATTGTGGAAATTCTTTTTTTGAAGGATAATCATCCATTTCAGGCTCTTCCTCTGCGTTGAGATGATAAAGATTGCCAAAGAACTCGTCAAATCCATGATTGGTGGGCAACATATGGTTAAGATCACCCAAATGGTTCTTTCCGAATTGTCCTGTAGCATAACCTTCTTCCTTTAACAATGCAGCGATAGTCACTATCTTTTCACTCATCCCTACTGGTGCACCAGGTATGCCTACTTTGGACAATCCAGTGCGGTAAACGCTTTGCCCTGTAATGAAGGACGAGCGACCAGCTGTACAGGACTGTTCTCCATAGGCGTCTGTAAACATCATACCTTCTTTCGCAATACGGTCAATGTTGGGTGTTTGGTAACCCATCAATCCGTGCGAATAACAACTGAGATTGGTGATTCCAATGTCATCACCCCAAATAACAAGAATATTAGGTTGTTTTTGTTGTGATTTTTCCAATTTCCTTTACCTTTTACCTTTACCAATTATATTACTTAAGATTACCTAATTGGTAATTGCCTACAGGTATAGCAAGTTTGGAAGCTCATCTACTTTAGGAGTTTTAATAGTTATCAGTTTTTTTGTTTTTCTATAATAAAATTCGAAAATATAAAAGCACAAACAACTACTAGTTCAAGTGATCAAGATACTTTTTAAAGAATTCAAAACAGATTCTCCTTATATTTAGATACGATAAATACTATTATTTATTTATATTATAAAAAATATAATTAATTTAAATTAACTAAATCTTTGGATCAATATAAGCGTCTATATGTCATTAGATTATTGTAAAATAATAACAATATATCATACTAAACCGAAGAAAACATAATGTACTATTTCTTTTGATAGTACATTGAGCAAGTTACTGTCCACAATAACGGCTAAATTGGCATTAAAAAAATCTGGAATAAAAACATCAAAGGTGGGATGGTTTTGGCTATTTCAAATAATTTTGACAATAATAGCGACAAGATTTATTGATAAATGTATTGGATTCCTGATTGATGTAGCTAATAATCGTTGGGAACCAGGAACATATTTGGAAGGAGTTACTGGCCTTTTGGCTATAATTGGAGCAACTATATTTGGCATAATACTTATTCTCATGCATACAGGTAAGATAAATGATGGCCAACCAAAAGATAAAGAAAAAATAGATGATAATATTATAGAAGTAATTAAGGAAAAAATCGATATTGATTCAAAAATAGGACTAGCAAAAGAAGAATTAGATATTGTATTAGACTCTAATAAATATTTCAAACATGGGAGTGACATATTAAAAAGATGTATAAATATTGATACAATAAGTAAAATTCGAATATTAATAGGCTCGTCTATAGAATACAATGGAACCAGAACAAACCAACAACAAACTTCAAATATAGATATTAATGAGAATTCACTATTTCAATCATTATTACAGATAATAAAAGACTTAAAAAAAGAAAAAAATATAACAATTGATATAAGGATGCTAAATTTCCCTTTGTTTCAATCCTTGATAATTATAGATCCATTTTCAATAGAACACGGACAGATATACTTTGAGCATATATTTTTCCTAACAAAGGAAAAAGAATACAGAAGCATTTTAAAAATCTTAAAAAGGTCAAAAAATACTGATAAAGAAAATATCTTTGATAGTATATATGACATCTTTCTAAATCAATGGAATAAAGGAATTCTGATCCAATAAGACAAGAATTTAATTATAACTGTAAGTTACCATCTTTATGAATTTTAACCAGCATTTGTTTTATATTGTATTATTTAGTATAATGACTTTATTCTTATCATCATCAATAAATAACTTTGCCAATGTTAAAGCAGAAGATCAAAATGAACCTCTTCCTTCATGGAAAGAAGGTATCATAAAACAAAAAATAATTGTTTTTGTACAAAATGTAACAAATCCTGAAAATACTGATTATTATATTCCTCCTGAAGATAGAATTGCAGTTTTTGATAATGATGGAACATTATGGTCAGAAAAACCAATACCATTTCAAGGTTATTTTTCTATTGATAGAATTCCTACAGTAGTTGCTAAAAATCCAGAACTAAAGGATAAATCACCTTTCAAAGAAATTCTGGCGAAGAACTTTACTGTATTAAAAGATATGACAGAAAAAGAGGCAATGGATCTGATTGTTACAACTCATTCAAATATATCAGTAATTGAGTTTGATAATCTTGTTAAGAAATGGGCTCAAAATGCCACTCATCCAGAAACAAAAAGACTCTTTGTGGATATGGTATATCAACCAATGCTGGAACTTCTGCATTTTCTAAATACAAAACAATTTAAAGAATTTATTGTTTCTGGTGGAGGAGTAGACTTTATGCGAGAAGCGCTTTCCTCAGTATATGAAATTCCCAAAGATCAAATAATAGGAAGCAGTCTGAAATATACATTTATTGATGAAATCAACAATACAAATAACGATATTAACAACAACAAATCATTTATTTTCAGAGAACCTCTTCTTGACTCCTTTGATAACACATATGAAAAACCAGCCAACATTGCACTGCATATAGGCAAAGTACCTGTAATAGTAGCAGGAAATTCTGATGGAGACCTGCAGATGCTCGAATATGCTGATGACAATAATCCCACAGGAAAATCTTTGAAATTATTGATTCACCACAATGATCCTATACGAGAGTTCTCGTATGATAAAGGTGCAGAAAAAGTATTGGAAGAAGCTAAGAAACGCAACTGGAATGTAGCAAGTATGAAAGATGATTTTGGAACTATATTTTCTCCACTTGGAAATAAAACCTCTGAGGTAAGTAAATAAAAACAAAATGCATTCTCAAATATTTTATTACATATCAAAACTCCCAATTCTATTCTTAAAATATTGGTTGACTATTTCTTTTCATCAAATTTTTTCTCAATTGGTAATGTAAATAGTGTTTCAATCTAACTACAATACATGCTTCATCATAAGGAGTAACACCATCAATGTAAACTATATATCTTCTATATTTTTCAACTTATGATTTAGTGAAATTCTTGTTACAAACATATTTCTTAGATATAGTACCAAGCTCAGATTTAGGAATAGGTTTAATACAAAACTATAGCGAAAAGTGTTTTAATTTTTAATATGAATAATTGTTTCGTCTGTGATGAATGCTGATATTCCTTTACTTTTAATAAGTCCCTAAATAATAGAAGTATAAATAATTTTAAACTATAACTCCTTACTACATATATATGATTTATTGTATTGAGCTTAAAAACCATAATTATATACAAATATAACATTCAATCTATAGAAAGATTTGGGTCTAAAAAATAGGTCAAATTTGTTTCACATCCCACGGGTCCCATTCTATAAATGGGTTCATATACTTTGAAGTTAATATCATATTTTGTAAAGAATGAAAGAAGAATAATTGTTCACATTTAGGAAGGATAATTGAAAATCATTGTTGAACCAATTTAGTTAATGGGACTAAGCAGATATGACTCAGTCCGATTTCTAAAATTTATAGTTTTAACCTAACCAACATACAGGAATAAACAAATAATATAAGATTTTCGTATCGTCAACATCCGTATTGTAGTTTGAAAATAATATAATATTGTAAAAAAAGGAGATAGAGTATTAATTCCATATGTTATTAACTTATTTTCCATCTCATAACTAATGCTCCCAGAATAAATCCAGATACAATATGTCTGAGGAGTGTAACAATTGGAACTTCAGGAGCAACTCCAATACCTGCAACTCCAGCTCCAAATAACGGAAGCATTATAAACCAAACTGCTACGATTGCTTCAAATATTGCAAATAATATTCCATATAATACCATAGGAAGTTTAACTATTTTTTTAGATATTGGCAATACTACAAAGCCAAAGAACAATGATAATCCTATTCCGTTGCCAATATGAATTAAGTGTCCTACAGGTTCAGAATATTTATCTTCTCCTAGAACCAATTCTCCAAGTGTTTTTGGAATATCAAGAGGAAGTCCAGTAATAGCTATGTCTGTATACATAACCAAATCAAAAGCAGTCGTGGCAATTAATCAAATCAAAATCAATTTTTCAATTTTATCCTTCCAGATATTGGCGGAAGGGATATTCTTCCCTTTGAAATCAAATTCCTTTCTACGCTGCAATGCCCTTCACTCCTACTTGTATTTCTGGTCTTGAAGAAATAAATTTATTAATCTTTTCAGCAATTACATCACAATCTTCTTCTAGAGCAAAGTGACCAGTATCAAGAATATATGTTTCAACATCTTTTAGATCTCTTTTATATTGATGTGCACCAACTTCAGGAAAAATATAATCATTCTTCCCCCATATAATTAAGGTAGGTGGTTGATATCTTCTAAAATTCTCTTGCCATTGTGAGTATAATGGTGGATTTGTTTTGTAATCATAAAGCATTGCTAATTGAATTGCAACATTTCCAGGACGATCCAATCTAGCCTGGTCTACTATCCAATTGTCAGGACTGATTAACTGAGAATTCCTAGTTCCATTAATATATTGCCACTTTGTAGTCTCTAACGTAACCAAGTAATGAAGTTTCTTTTCATTTTCCAACGTTTTATTGTTCCACCAATCTTTGATTAGATTCCAAAAATCTTCTAGACCCTCATCATATGCATTTCCATTCTGTATAATAAATGCCTGTATCTTCTCTGGATGCATTGAAAATAATCTAAATCCAATAGGTGCACCATAATCCATCATATAAAGACTGTAATTCTCTAAACCTATAGTTTCGATAAACCTATCAATACTATTAGCCACGTTCTCAAATGTATACTCAAACTCATCTATTGATGGCATAGAGCTATTTCCATACCCAGGATAGTCAGACGCGATAAGATGAAATCTATCAGATAGTCTTTGTATTAGGTTACGAAACATGTGGGATGACGTTGGAAATCCATGCAACAACAAAATGGTCGGTGCGTTAGTTGGACCTGCTTCCCTATAAAAAATCTCTAGGTCATCTATTTTGACAGTTTTATACTTTGTCGAGTATTTGTTTTGATTTTCTAATTTATGCATAATTATATTATGTAAAAAAGGAATAAATGTACAATGGAAATATTTTTTTGAAAATTTGTCCAATATGGACTTGAATTTACACTGAAATTATCAAGTTTAGATATCATTAATGTCCAATATGGAAATAGATATTATCCTATCCATATTAAATAAAGTATGCTTGATGATATAGACAAAATTATTTTGGCGCAACTAGGGAAGAATGCTCGGTTATCTTCACAACAACTACAAAAAATCCTTGAAAACACTGGGCATATGATTACAGACCGAGGAGTAAGACATAGACTACGAAGATTAGAGAAAATAACATTATTTTAGGTTATTCAGCTACCCTCAATCCAAATATAATTTCAGAGAAGATTAATCGTATAATTCTTCTAAAATTCAAATATGGAAAATCGTCACAGGAAAAAATTAAACAGTTAACTGACTACGTAATCCAATCATCTTTTTGTACTTATTCAAACAGATTAAGTGGAGATTATGATTGGATTTGTAATTTTATTTTTGATTCAATTGAACAATATGAATTAGAAACTGATAACTTTGTAAATAGATTTTCTTCATTGATTTCAGATTTTAGATCTTATGAATCTAAAATGATTAAATCTTCAATATACTCTATTTATGATGAGGAAGGAATTAAGGAGAAAAAACAAAAAGTATTTCAAATTTTAAATTCTGTTAAAAAATATAATACTCTCAATGAAAGACTACAGACAATTGTAGAAAGTCTGGTAAAATATTTTGATGCTGCTTTTGCACGGGTTTGGTTTGTTGACAAGAATAGAAAATATCTAATTCTAAAATTTAGTGCAGGAATGTATGCTGGATTAAAGGGAGAATTTTCGAAGGTATCAATAAATTCATTAAAAATTGGTCCTGTAGTGAAAACAAAAAAAGCAGTTGTTACAAATGACGTTTCCAATGATCCAAGAATAAAACATCCTGATTGGGCAAAAAGAGAAAATTTAAAATCATATGCTGCATATCCATTAATTTACAATGGACAATCAGTTGCAGTTTTGGCAATGTTTAGCAAAAAAAAAACTTTCTCATATTGAATTCGAGATTTTATCTATATTTTGTGAAGAACTGTCAAAAGAATTGACAGGTTTTTTTGAGGCTCAAGACTTTTTAATTGAATAATTTCTAAATTCACAAATACAAAATTATTATCATGTAGATTAGATTTGTCATCATAATCGACTCTATAAATTTAAGTAATAAGAGCTATATCCATATGAAATATTATTAAGAGCCTATCCAAAAAATAGATAGGAATATATGGCTCTGTTAATTTAAGATAAATTTTCCTTCCTAACTCAAAATCATTATTATCATTTGTTATTGTATTGTTATACATGAATACAAAGAATTGTATCCAGTTATATACATGAAATAAATTACATTCATTTTGGATACATGGATAATAGTCGTCAAAACTCTCAGTTCTATCTTTAAAATATTGGTTGACCCGTTCCATTAGACTTTTCTCTATTGAAGAATGTAGATTATGTTTTAATCTAATTACATTGCATGCTTCATCATACCATGTACCTCCATCAGTGTAAACAGTATGTTTTCCATATTTCTCAACTAATGATCTAATAAATTTTTCAGCAATAAGCATATTTCTCTCTTCTGAAATGTATATTCCAAGCACGGAACTATGGATTGGTTCAATACATATCCATAACCAGAAATGCTGGTTACCGATTTGAATAACTGTTTCATCTATGATAAAGGCAGACAGACACTCTTTTTCTTTTATAGATCTGACAGGTTCCAAATCTTTGAATCCAATTCCAAACAGAAACATAACTTCTCTTCTCATTTCTAAATATCACTAATGCTCTAGAAGTATTCCGTAAACTGAGACCAAGAAAATACAAATACAATGAATACATAACTACAATAGTGGATGTTCTATTTCTTTCAAATCGTAACAATGTATGTTAGCATAGGACAGTCACAGCTATAGATCTTTCGTTAAGTGAACAGAGCCGGATTTTCTATAAAAATTCTCAAAAATATACTTTTTTAATTCATTATCTCTCATATTGTGAATTTTTTATATTACTTATTAATATTATAATAATATACAAGACAAAATAAATAAATACCAACTTTAATCTATAATTGCAATATATTAATTTAGACAGATTCAAAAAGATTATCTGAGTGGGTTATGGCGCTGCGCCCAGTCAATTATTGAACCATCATATACTCTTACGTTATGGAAACCAGCCTGCTTTAATTGTAAATATTTATGAGAAGCTCTAGCACCAGAATGACAATAGCATATAACCTCCTTGTCATTAGTGATTCCATTATGCTCAAAATCCTTTTGTAATTCTTCTTTACTTTTGAGCATAGTAATACCATTAGTATCTAGTCCCTCTTCCCAATTATGTAATATAGAACCTGGAATTCTAGCCTGTATATGTTCCTGCGGCGTTCTTGAATCAACAATTACTATATTAGTATCATTTTGTTTTGCTTTAATCATCTCTGCATCTGCCCGGATTGTAGAATTTGGTTTAGATATGAATTGAGCATGATTAATAGGTGGAATAGCATGGGTAATTGGCAACCCTGCTTTCTGCCATGTACTGAATCCAATATCTAAGAGCTTGGTATTTGAATGACCATGATACATCAAAGTCCAGACTATTCTTGCTGCTGAAGGATCGTTATATTCACCATAAACTACAACTATTTTAGAGTCATCAATACCAAGATCACCAAAAATCTTTTCGGCAGTTGGATTATCTACTACCAAGTTTGCCCCGTTATTAGCAAGTGAAATTATACGCTCAACTCTAAGGACTCTTGCATTTTTAATATGTCCAAACCTATATGACAAATCTCCTCGACCATCTATAACTACCAAGTCAGAATCATCTAAGTGTGCTGCGAGCCATTTACTATCTACAGTTACCATATTATATAATACAACTATCGAATCTATATTTGATTAGTTTTCTTTAACATCATCTTTTTCATTTTTTATAAATCTGTACAAGATCTGTAGGAGATGTAAAAGAGAATTCATGCTTATATGTTAGAATAGACCCTACTACAAAGTAGCAGAATGGTAGTGGTGTTGTTGATACTTGCCTTAGAGGCTATGCCAAAATTATCCTTCTATATAAAATTATACTATTAGCCAATTGTACAAGACCAAGATAATTCTCTTCTTCTTATATCTTGTAAAAAACTTCCTGAATCTGTTATGCCATAAATTTGTTCTCTCTATAATCTATCTCCTTGCAGGATATCTCTTGCCTGATACCTTTTTTTCTCTTCTATGTCTTATATGTGGTATGGTATGTATCCTCTCTTAATAATTTCTTGTTCTACTTCTATGGAATGATATACTTTATCAAGACATAGATTCTGCTTTTTCTTCTTATTTTTTACAATTATTAATTAATTACTATATTGGCATTATAAATAGATGGTCCCGCTTTATTGAAGGGTTCAAATCCCACATATTTAGCTATAGTACTGAATCCATTTGTGATTAGCTGGTCCCATTTAATCTTTATAATTATGATTTTAACATATTTAATATGCCTATTTGAAAATATTTATAAAAACTAATTGACTAAATATTGTTAAAAAATAATAAACAGTAAACAAATATTTACTAAAAATTAAGTCTTTTTTTGCTCAGACCAATATATTTTATTATTCTGTCCACACTCATTACATTTATGTAATGTTTCTATATCATCTCTATCTATTCTATTTTTATTTGGTTTTGTATGTATATCATCTGGTTTTTCAGCAGTAAATTCTGCTCCACAATAAATACAACTAAAATATTTCACTATATTAGATGGCATGAGAAATCTATATATGTCATCTTCTTAATCTAAATTTACTCTAGATTTTTTAAAATAGCGAAAATATTCTTCTATTTTTTTATTATTGTTATTGTCATTTTATTTTAAAAAAATCGATCTATTTCAGGTATTCAATTTCCTAAATATTATAAAAATTTTGAGGGACCAAAAATTATGTCAAATTTGTTTCACATCCCACTGGCCCCATAGTATATAAATATTTTGTTTTTATATGTTGGTAGAGTAATACACATATACTAATTTTAAATTGAAAATTTTTAATATTCTAAAAAATTTACCATCGCTTCTTTATATATAAATTATCTCTTTATGACCCATTCTGCCTCATTTGTAGTAATTTGATAATAGATTTAGTATGAATGAAAAAATATATATGTTCTAACTAACCATAACAATTTATGATTTCTTTATTCAAATCTTCTATAGTTTTTTTCTTCC
>Ga0126312_10001755_pt1 | contig 14322 bp, 14 predicted proteins | sample Plot104A_FD_92537 | JGI IMG/M metagenome (GOLD analysis project Ga0126312, IMG submission 92537) | Serpentine soil microbial communities from UC McLaughlin Reserve, CA, USA - Plot104A | ecosystem: Environmental > Terrestrial > Soil > Grasslands | place: USA: UC McLaughlin Reserve, Lake County...
CGGTCGACCACGAGCCCGTTGTCCTGGCCGACGTCCAGGCCGCTGTACCCGCTGAAGCCGAACGGGACCGTGTGGTCGAGCCGGCCGCTTCCGACCGGCTTGCCGTCGACGAACAGCGTGATGTTGCCGGGGGTCGCCGGCTTGGGCTCGTCGGCGGCGAACGCGAGCTCCACGTTGACATCTCCCGTCGGCAGTGCGACCTCGGATTCCTGGCGATACTCGAACACTCCGAGGAAGGCGTAGGTGTGCTTGAGCTTTCCGTCTTCGACGAATAGCGAGAAGCCGCCGAGGTGGCCTCCGTCCGCGATGATCACCCCTTCGGCTCCGCCGTCGGGGATGTGCAGGTCGGCGCTGATCGTGTAGGAGTGGTTGTAGATCCGCGGGACCAGACCGGGTGCGACGTTCTGCACGTTGCCGTGGTAGGTCACCGTCGTGTCCGCGCCCAGGGGCGGCAGGATGCCGAAGAACGGCGAGAAGCCCGCGAGCAGCGGCTTGACGTTGTATTTCTCGGCCTCCTCCCAGAACAGGTCCTGCAGTTCTTTGACCTTCTCCGGGTTGCTCGCGGCCAGGTCTTTGGCCTGGGAGAAGTCCTCGGGCAGGTAGTACAGCTCGACCGGGTCTGCGTCGGGATCCCATACGCCGGGAGCGAACGTCTTGAGCATCTCGGGGTCCAGGCGCCACGGCACGCGCGGCATCCTCATCGCCAGCCACCAGCCGTCCTTGTACATCGCCCGGTTGCCGAAATTCTCGAAGTACTGCTGCGTGTGCAGTTCGGGGGCGTCGGCATCCGCAAGGGAGTCGGCGAACGTCACGCCGGTCATCGGCTGCTGCTCGATGCCATCGACGTGCGTCGGCTTCGGGATGCCGACGATGTCGAGGATCGTCGGGCCGATGTCGCTGACGTGCGTGAACTGCGACCGCAGTCCGCCGTCGTCCTCGATCCGGTCCGGATAGCTGACCACCAGCGGGTTGCGGGTGCCTCCCAGGTGCGAGGCCACCTGCTTGCCCCACGCAAACGGCGTGTTTCCGGCCCATGCCCAGGCCGTGGAGTAGTGCGGGTACATCATCTCGGTGCCCCAGGCCTCGACCCCGCCCCACTTCAGCGTGAGCTGCATCTGCTCCTCGTCGGTGAGCGGGATCCCGTTGACCATCGTCCCCTCGTTGAAGGTGCCGGTGGGGGTGCCTTCGAGGCTGGCGCCGTTGTCGCCCCAGATCCAGACGATCACCGTGTTCTCGAGCTCGCCCATCTCTTCGATCGAGTCCAGGAGTCGGCCGACGTGGTGGTCGGCGTTCTGCGAGTAGCCGGCGTAGACCTCCATCTGATGGGCGAACAGCCGCTTGCTGTTCTCGCTCAAGGAATCCCAGGCGGGCATCTCCTCGGGCCGCGGCGTCAGCTCCGCGTCGGCCGGAATGACGCCCAGCTTCTTCTGGCGCTCGAACGTCTCCTCACGCAGCTTGTCCCAGCCCTGGTCGAACTTCCCCTTGTACTTGTCCGACCACTCCTTGGCGACGTGGTGCGGGGCGTGGCTGCAGCCGGTCGAGTAGTAGAGCATCCACGGCTTCTGGGCATCATGACCGCGGACGCCGCGCAGCCAGTCGATCGCCCGGTCGGTCATCGCCTCGGGAAAGTAGAACGGCTGTCCGTCCTTGCCCTCCTGGACGCCGATGAACCTCTGGTTCTCGGCGATCATCGTGTCGTACTGTCCGGCCTCGGGAGCCAGGAAGCCCCAGTAGTAATCGAAACCCCAGGCGTTCGGCCAATGGTGAAACGGGCCCGCCGGACCCTGCTCACCCTCCGGCGTCAGATGCCACTTGCCGACGCACCCCGTCGCGTAGCCGTTCTCCTTAAGGACCTTTGGGAACGGCGCCGCGTCCCGCGGCAGCATGGCGGAGTAGCCCGGGAAGCCGCCGGAGAATTCGGGGATTGCTCCCATGCCCACGGCGTGGTGGTTTCGCCCCGTGAGCAGCGCCGCCCGCGTTGGGGAGCACATCGCGGTGACGTGGAAGCGGTTGTAGCGCAGCCCCTGGTCGGCGATCCGGTCGTAGTTCGGGGTCTCGATCGGCCCGCCGAATGTGCTCGGGTTGCCGAAGCCCGCGTCGTCGATCAGCACTACCAGGACGTTCGGAGCTCCCGGCGGAGGCTTCACGTGCCCGATCCGCCCCCAGTCCGGCTGCGAGCCGTCGAGCGTCTGGTCCGCCACGCCCTGAAACGGCGGGCGCCGGATCGGCAACTTCGTGCGGTCGATCGTCTGGTCGCTCACTTGCTTTTACCTCCTTCGTGGCGCGTTTCCATTTCCGCGCCTCTTCGTCGTCGAGTCGGGCTAGGTGAGGACAGCGAGCCCCTTCCTGAGGAAGACCAAGCCCAGCACTCCACCGGTCACGATCTCAAGCGGCCTCGCATGGCCCATGATCCACTCGCTCATAGCGCCGAGCAACCGCGACGCGCGGGCACGGAACAGCTGGTAGCCCACGGCCGGGCCGTAGTAGCCGACGAGCATCAGCGCCAACCCGAACAGCACCGCCACGACGGCCTGTGCGGTGGACACATCGGCGACGACGACCTCCTTGACACCGACTCCGAACACGGCGATGGCGTCGATGTTGATCACCTGGACGACGACGCCCATCACGAGCATCTTCGGCAGCGGCGCCGACGCCATGCGCAGCGCCCGCTGGCGCTGCTTCGCGTCCTTCTCAGGGCTCTCGTGCGAGAAGATCGCCACGAGGCCGACGACGAGGAAGAGCGCGCCGAGGGCTGCGTCGAGAATCGCCGAAGCGTCTCCTCCGCTCTTGAGGTCGGAGGCGTCGAAGAGCACGAGGGCGATCACGATCATGACCGCGTCGAGAAGCGCCGCACCGGCGGTGAACACCCAGACGCTCGGGACGGGGCGCTCGGACTGCGCCAGGATCAGGGCGCTCAGCACGAGAGCGATCGGCGCCGTGGCGGCCGCCGCCAGCCCGTAGAGCGCCATCTGGGCGAGCAGGCTACCCACCGGCCGTCGCCACAACAGCTCCCGGAGAAAGCTGCTCCCGGGCGATCACTCGCTCCGACCTTCTGCGCCCAGGCCATCCGCCAGCTCGTTCGCGAACGCCTGGGCCTGCTCGCGGTAGTCCGGTTTGAGCAGAGACGGCGGGATCTTCACGCCGAGGTAGCGCTCGCGGTTCTCTCCTTTGCCGAAGTAGCTGAGCAGCGACAGGAGCGACCGAACCTGGCCACCGGCGAACGAGAAGTGGATCCCGTCGATGTATTCGCCGCCCTGCCTTGTGCCGAGCTTCTTGACCGACCTCAGGTTGATGCTCCAGTACCGTCGGCACACCACGAAGGCGGTGAAGCGTTTCCCGTCGAGAATCCGCCCGGCGGCCTCAGACTTCAGGTACGAGCGGATCGGCACGCTCGGCTTGAAGAACCAGGTGGGTGAGCCGACACAGATGAGGTCGTAGTCGCCCTCAAGTGCGTCGGCCGGGATCTGTATCTCGCCGGTCGCCCCGCGGACCTGCGCCGGCAACATTCTGAAGATGTCGAGATACGGATGTCGCAGAGGCAACTGCGAGAACCGCTCCGCCCAGCGCTTGTCCGTGAACTCGATTCCAGCCTGCCGAACGTCGCAGCCTCGCTCGCGGAACACGTCCGCCATCGCTTCGACCACCCTGAGGTTCTGCTGGGTGTAGGTGTAGTAGACCAACAGGACGCGGGGCATTACGATTTCGTCTCCGGTATCGCTCTCTTCGGGTTTCGATTGAATCGCTGGCTTGGCTACAGGCCGAGGCTCTGCTTCTTCTTCGCGTCGTAGTCCGTCGTCAATGGTTGAGCTGCTCGAGCTCGGCTATGTAGGGCGGTTCGGCGGGACTGCCCAACCGAAAGAAAATCTGTGGCCCCCCGCATCGCGTCGCTCCCAGCCACCCGACGACCGACCGCGTCAGCGCCTGCGCCGTGAGACGCGCCGTGCTGTGCGCCGCCCGGTGCGTCGGGCGACCCTGCGTGATCCGAACATCTCACACCTCCGGGTTGTCGTGGTGACCGGCGGTCACCGTGTTGTTGCTGAGGCGGCCGTCTCCATGGCGTGAAGTTCCTTTGCCTCCGCGGCGGACATCAGGCCGATCTCGACCAGGTCGAGCGGGCTGATGAATCCGTCGCCGAGGCGGAAGCCTCCGGCGCGCGCGATCGCGTCTCGGAGCGGGACCGCCCAGTGGTGCTCGAGCAGCAGCAGCGCGGCGGCCGAGTCGTTCGGGATGTCCCCGAGCACGTCCCAGGCCTCCTCCTCGGAGAACACGCCTATGCCCTCCTCCGCTGCTTCGGCGCCCGCGACGGCGCCGGCCTCGAAGCCCTTGTCGCCCTCGATGCCGAGGCCAACGAGCGCTCCGACCTTGCTGCCGAGCTCTCTCGCTTCGTCCTCGGACAGGTTGCTGAGATGCTCGACCTCAACCTCGCCTTCCGCGTCCTTGTAGACGGCGAGCGAGTCGATCACGCGCACCGTGTCGCTCTCACGCAACCTTTCGAGCTCGGCGATGATCTCGCCGTGGAACTCGGGGTGGTTGAAGCCCAGCACGATCAGCTGAACAGGTCCAACGGCCATGTCGTTTCCTTTCATCTCGGTAGGTCGGCCAGCCTGGGGCAGGAGCGCCCGCGCACGTGGGACGCGAGCGCTACTGGAAATCGGCTTGGGCTTCGGCGGCCACTCTCGGCGTGGGTGCCATGACGGCGCCCACGATCCACAGGATCGGGAAGATGATTCCGAACCAGAAGAGCGCGGTGTGGCCCTTGCGGAGCGTCGTCAGGCCGAGCACGACGAGCGCGGTCAGGTAGAGGACGACGAGCAGGATCCAGAGGAACGCTGACATTCGACTCCCTTCGGATTGGACCGAGCGATTCGCGCGTCTCTCGGTGGTCTCCGTCCATCGTTTCTCTCCGTCGCTCCCATGGCATCGCCTCGATGGGATGAAATCGGTCAGCCTCCGCGCTTCTGGCGCTGGGGCGCACCGAGCTTGGCCGTGGAGCCCACTCGGGTTCGCCGCCGCTCAGACAGGTGCCGCAGCGTGCGTCGGGCAACCCGATGGGGCACGCGGGCGGGCGGCGTGGCCTTCACACCTCGTCCCCGTCGCGTGTCTCGATCGCCACGTCCACGTCGTAGCCGAGCGCCAGCGCCAGCTCGGGGGCGGCGGAGACGACCCGGGCCAGGCCGACCGTGGGTGCCACCGCGATCAGGGTCCCGACGATCTCGTCGATGCTGGCGCCGGCGGCGAGCGCCGGCTCGACTGCGGATTGGTAGGAGCTGGGTGCCGCGTCGATCGCGAGCGATGCGCCGAGGCGAACCAGCGCGTGCGTCTTCGGGTCCAGCCGCGAGCCGTGGACGGTGCCGCCCATCCCGAGCTCGGTCTCCATGAAGCGCTCGTCGCTGAGCGCCAGCCTGCGCAGGGTCTTCTTGTAGTCCGCCGTGTCCTCCTCGTCCGGATTGGTCCGGCGCTCCCAGTCAACTCTCCGGCCGCGACCTCGTCATCACCCCGATGGCATGAAAGCCCGCACCTCGCCCGCCTCGCTTAGAGCAACCCGAGCTCGCCGCCGCGGTCGACGGCGCCGCTGCGGGAGGTGACGTTGAGCTTGCGGTAGATGGCCATCGCCTGTGATTTCACGGTGTGGCGCGACACGTACAGGCGTTCGCCGATCTCGGGGAAGGAGAGGTGGGTGGCCAGGTACGGAAGCAGGCGCAGTTCCGCCGCGGTCAGCGTGGAGGCGCCCGGAGCGTCCGCGCGCATCGTCTTCAGTCTGGAACGCAGCTCTTCGACCTCGGCCGGGAGCCTCCCGATGTCGGGTTGGCGGCGCAGCAGCGGGTCGATCTCGCGGAGCAGCGTCCAGGCGCCGCCCGCGTCGGCGAGTGCCAGGTAGGCGCGGGCCAGCTCCAGGCGGGTCTGGACCGAGAAGTACGGCAGGGCGGACGTGAGCCGCGGTCGCAGTCGCTGCGCCCGTGCGAGGAACTCGCGGGCACCCTGCGTGTCCTCTCGATGGAGCGCCACGCGGGCCGCCACCGCGCAGACGAACGTGCTGACCGGATAGTCCTCCATGCGCGACCCGTGCACGAGCAGGACCGCTTGGTCCGCGAACGCTTTGGCGTCGAGCCATGCCTCGCGCTCGATCGCGACCACGGCGCGCTGGCCGAGCGCCGTCCAGGCCGCCAGTTGCGCTCCCAGCTCGAGGCCCTCCTGGGCGGCGTCGGCGAACAGATCGTCGGCCTGGTCTACCTCGCCGGTCAGCAATCGCGAGAGCCCGAGCAGCAGCAAGGCGGTCGGCCGAAATTGACTCCCGCGGGCGAGCGTCTGGACCGCGAGCTGGGCGTCGGCGCGCATTGTCGCCAGTCCTCGCCGACACAGCAGGGCCCTGAGCAGGGCCAGCCACGACTCGATCGAAGGGCTGCCGTCTGCGAGTGCGCCCTGGTAGCTCCCCCGTTCGGCCGCGTCGGCCCAACGCTCCGCCTCAACGGGCCGGCCCTGGATCGCCGCTATGAGCGCTCCGAGCACGGCCACCGCGGGGTACCGCTCGAGCGGCCCCTGCCGCTCGACCCACTCGAGCCAGCGCTCGGCGGTGACGACGCGACCGCTCTGGTGCGCGGGTTGGATGCAACGCTCCAGCAGCCACGCAACTCGGTCGCGGTCCCCGGCCTCCTGCGCGTAGCCGATCGCCGTCTCCAGCTGCCCGTTGGCCACCCACCATTCGGCCGCGCGACCGAGCAGCCGAGGCACTAGGTCCGGCTCGGCGCGCTCCAATTCGGAACGGAGCAGCTCCCGGAAGAGATGGTGGTAGCGGTACCACTGCCGGTTGCGATCAAGCGGCACCAGGAACAGGTTGGAGCGCTCCAGCGACTCGAGGATCGCCGCGCAACCGCTCGACTCGAGGACAGCGTCGCAGAGCGGACCCGACATCCGCTCGAGAACGGCGGTTCGCGTGAGGAAGCGAATCTCGTCCGGCGACAGGTGCGCCAGCAGCTCCGACCGCAGGTAGTCGGCCACCAGTCGGTCGCTCCCGGCGAAGGTTGCCGCGCCCTTGGCTCTCGTCCCCCGGGCCCTGATTGACAGCGCGGCGAGGTATAGGCCCGCGGGCCAGCCCTCCGTGTGCTCGACGAGGTCAGCGAGCTCGACAGCGGGCAGCTCCACCCCGGCCGCGCTGAGGAGCTGGCCGGCCTCCTCCGCCTCCATGCGCAGGTCGTCCGGCCCGATGTCGAGCGCCAGCCCACGCGCCCGCAGCGCGGCCGGCGGGAGCGCAGGATCGCCGCGAGCCGAGAGAGCCAGCTGCGAGCCGGAGGGAACGTGCCTACTGAGTGCGGCGATGGCGTCGAGGCCTTGCGGGTCCTGGAGGACGTGCAGGTCGTCCAGGACCAGGACGACCCCCTGTTCGCTCGTCGCCAGAGCCCGTCCCAGACGCGGGACGACCTTCGCCTCGACCGAAACACCCGGTGAGGCAAGCGCATCGAAGACGGCCGGGTCGAGCGGCGAGACCCGGTCGAGCGCGGCCGCGACATACGTCAGCAGGACGATCGGATCGTTGTCGTTCTCGTCAACGGATACCCACGCGAATGGTCGTTGCGACCGGGACGCCCACTCGGCGAGCAGCGTCGTCTTCCCCCAACCCGGGCCCGCGGACAGGAAAACGACCGGCGTCGAGCCCGAGCGCTCCTCCACCAAGCCGATGAGCGTCCCGCGTGGCACGGTCCCCTCGCGAACCCGCTGCGGCCTCAGCTTCGACTCAAGAAGCTCGAACGCCGGCACCTGCGCTGAGGAACGAGCAGGAAGATCGGGCGGCCGGACGGCGAGCCGGGAGATCATTCCCTCAGCCGGCATGGCCTCGGCCCCCGCTCGGTTGCGCCGGTTGGCGCTTCGTGACGGCGCAGATGCGCCGACAAGTGCGCCCCATTCGAGTTCGCGCGACCATGTCCGGGGCGGACGAACAAACGCCGTGCCAAGTGGGTGGCAACACCACGGCTCCCGTCAAGCCTACCGCCATCTCGACGCTGGCTCTCGCCGAAACCGCTGCTACGGCGGCGGCGTGGATTTCATGCCATCCGGGCGATGACTCTCCTGCACACCGGCGCTTTGATGAATTCCGACCAGACAACCCACACAGCCGTACTCCGAAGGTCTTCGCCAGCGGCGAAGGGAGCGATTCATGACCGCCGTCGAGCACAACACCGAGCGTGCAGACCCGATTGCCGGCGCTGACCTCCGCGAACCGGTCGAGGACAGTCGCAACCCGGGACGACCGTATTCCCGCCAGAAGCTGTGCCTACCGGCGGTACCGAGTCGGTGCTTGTGAGTACGGAGCCTGCGCCAAAGGCCGCTCGGCGGCGACCCAAGCCGAAGGCGGTGCCGCACTTCACGCCAAGCGAGCGGGCGGCCAGGGGCAAGGCTGAGAGGGCGGAGACCCCGCGTTCGGTGCACGGCGAGTGGGTTCCGACCTCCGATCGGCGGGATCCGGTCGAGTTGCTGGAGGAGCAGGCGGCGTCACGGGTGCCCGAGCTCGTCCCGATCCGCTACGGGCGCATGCTTGTGTCGCCGTTCGCGTTCTTCCGCGGCGCGGCCTACCCGATGGCGGCCGATCTTGCCGGTGCGCCTCGGACGGGACTGGACGTGCAGCTCTGCGGCGATGCGCATCTGTCCAATTTCGGCGCCTTCGCCGCTCCCGATCGGCGGGTGGTGTTCAGCGTCAACGACTTCGACGAGACGCTGCCGGGCCCGTTCGAGTGGGACGTGAAGCGCCTCGTGGCCAGCTTCGCCGTGGCCGGTCGGGACAGGGGCTTCGACGCCAAGCAGCGGCAGTCGATCAATCAGGCTGTAACGCGGTCCTACCGGGAGGCGATGAAGGGCTTCGCCGGCATGCGCACCCTCGACCTCTGGTATTCCCGCATCCAGCTGGACGAGCTCGCAGAATTGGCAGCTCAGCTGGGCACCAGAAAGCAGATGAAGCGGTTCGAGCGAAACGTGGCGAAGGCGCAGGCGAAGGATAGCCTGAGGGCGTTCGCGAAGCTCACCGAGATCGTCGGAGGCGAGCCCCGGATCGCGAGCGACGCTCCGCTCATCGTCCCGATCGAGGAGGTGGCGTCTTGCGCCGAGCAGCTCGCGCTCGAGGAGCTCGTGCGCGGGGTGATCCGCTCCTACCGCCGCACGCTGACGGCCGAGCGTCGGCGGCTGCTCGAGCGCTATCGCTACGTGCATATGGCACGCAAGGTGGTCGGCGTGGGCAGCGTCGGCACGCGCGCCTGGATCATGCTGCTGCTCGGCCGCGACCAGAACGACCCCCTGTTCCTCCAGCTCAAGGAGGCAGAGACATCCGTGCTCGAGCCGTTCCTCGGCAAGAGCACGTTCGCCAACCACGGCCAGCGGGTCGTCGAGGGGCAGCGACTGATGCAGGCGACGAGCGACATCATGCTCGGCTGGATACGGGTCACGGTCGTCGATGGCACGCGCCGTGACTTCTACGTCCGCCAGCTCTGGGACCAGAAGGGCTCGGCTCTGGTCGAGATGATGAACCCGCGGGCGCTGACAGCGTACGGGCAGCTCTGCGGCCGGACGCTGGCCAAGGCCCACGCCCGCTCCGGAGACGCGATCGCCATCGCCAGCTATCTCGGCTCGGGCGACAGCTTCGATCGGGCACTGGCTTCGTTCGCCGAAACCTACGCCGATCAGAACGAGCGCGACTATCGCGCACTGGAGAAGGCCGTTTCGTCGGGTCGCGTAACGGCCCAGTTGGGCCTCTGAGGGCCTCTGCCGCCTGAACCGACGCGGGTGCGTAATGGATGCGGCTCCGACCGCCCAGGAGACCAAGCCGAGCCTGCTTGAGCGGTTACTCCCGGCGCTTCGCGTCGGGCCCGCACCGGGCCGTTGATTGACCAGTCCGGCTGGAATGCCTCAAGGGTCCGCTGCCGCGTCCCGCGGCCGGGGGTCACGGGATCGGGAGGACGGTGCGCGCGATCTCCGGTTGGCTCACGTCAAGCATGGAACCGACACGCCGCGGCGGCTCCGTCACCCGATCGCCTGAACCTCCCGGCGGTGCGGCGGCCTAGACTCGTGGCGTGAGCGAGCACCGGGAAGGGATGGTCCGCCTCGAGGGTGGCGAGTTCCTCATGGGAAGCACCGACCGCTTCGCCTATCCCGACGACGGCGAGGGCCCGGTGCGCCGAGTGCGGCTCGATCCCATCGCGATCGACGCCTGCGCGGTCTCGAATGACGACTTCGCACGCTTCGTCGAAGCGACCGGACACGTCACCGAGGCGGAGCGCTTCGGCTGGTCGTTCGTGTTCGCGGGGCTGCTGCCGGACGACTTCCCAGCCACCCGCGGCGTGGCCGCGGCGCCGTGGTGGCGCCAGGTCGAAGGCGCGAGCTGGCAGCGCCCGGAGGGACCGTTATCGGACCTCGAGGGGCGGGAGGACCACCCGGTCGTGCACGTGAGCTGGAACGACGCCTGGGCCTACTGCGAGTGGGCCGACGCGCGACTCCCGACGGAGGCGGAATGGGAGTACGCGGCTCGCGGAGGACTCGAGCGCAAGCCGTTCCCCTGGGGGGACGAGCTCGAGCCCGGCGGGGAGCATCACATGAACGTCTGGCAGGGGACCTTCCCGGCCGAGAACACCAGAGCGGACGGCTACCTCGGCACCTGCCCCGTCGACGCCTTCCCCGCGAACGGCTACGGCCTGCACAACATGACCGGCAACGTCTGGGAGTGGTGCTCAGACTGGTTCAGCCCCGACTTCCACACGCGTGACAAACGAACGAACCCGCAGGGCCCACGACGCGGCGAAAGTCGCTCCACGCGCGGCGGCTCGTACCTGTGCCACGCCTCGTACTGCCGCCGCTACCGGGTAGCAGCGCGCAACTCGCTGAGTCCGGACTCGACGACGGGCAACACGGGTTTTCGCTGCGCTCGCAGCGCCTGAGTCGCGCGCTAAATCACCCCATCGGGACGATGACCGGCGCGGCGCGAGGGGGTACGTTGACTCGCATGTACCAGGTTGGCGATCCGCCGGACCTGCGCTCAGAGCACCTCGAGGCGTGGCGAGAAGACTGCAAGCAGGTCCTGCGCACCTACAAGGCCTGGTGCGCCGCCGGCCGGCGCGACCGTCACGCGCACTACGCCTCCTTTCTGGATGCGCTCAGGCGCGAAGAACGAGCCGCCCAGCAAGTCGAGCGTGACGCACAGCCCACGGTCAGCGCCGAACCCCAACTGTCAGCCTTCGGGTCGCTGACCGGCGAGTGACGCCGCCGCACGCGCAGCTCCTGGTCTACGGGTTCGGCCCGGACGCCGAGTTCGAGGGTCGGCTCGTGGGCGCGCTGGAACGGATCGAGAGTGGAGGCGCGCTGCGGATCCTCGACGCGCTCTTCGTCGCGAGCGATCCCGAGTCGGGCGACCTCCAGGCGATCGATCTGACGGGCGAGGGCTCAGGCGGCATCGTCGCGCCGCTGCTTCGCTTCCGGCTCGAGCCCGCCTCGCGTCGCCGCGCGACCGAGCGCGCGCTGCGCCCCCATCGCAGCGGCGTCTCGGCTGAGACGCTCCGCGAGCTTGGAGGGGCGCTCGCGCCGGGCGAGTCCATCGTCGCCCTGCTCGTCGAGCATGAATGGGCCCGCGCGCTGGAGGACGCAGTTTCGCGGACGGGCGGGACGCCCCTGGCCAACGCGTTCGTCGTGCCGGCCCGGCTCGCGCAGCTCGCTCCGGACCTGCTTGCCGCCGCGGGGCGGAGCAGCGCTCCGCGCGAGCGCTGAAGCTCGCCGGCCCGCGCCGGCGGCCGCCAGATCCACGCCAGCCCGGGGAAGGATAGGTACAGCCCACTGTCATCGGGACGCCGGCTCTCGCCGGACCGTCGGTGGCGCGGCGGCCTGGATTTCATGCCATCCGGGCGATGACCCTAGGGCTTAGTCGCGTTTTGATTGCGGTGCGGCTGCGGACACGCGGCCGAACCAACTCAAGGAGGTACGAGATGCGAGGTGCGGGCAGAGTCGTGTTCGCAGCAACGCTGCTGTTGATCGTGGGCACGCTCAACATCATCTACGGCATCGGCGCCCTGGATGACGCCAACATTTTCGTCAACGATACGAGGTTCATATTGACCAACCTGAACACAATGGGTTGGGTCCTGATCGTCCTCGGGGTGATTCAGCTTGGGGGAGGCTTTTCGTTGATGGCCGGCAATACCTACGGCCGAGTCATCGGAATCATCGGCGGCAGCCTCGGCGCGATCGCGGCCCTGCTGTCGATCGGTGGCTCCTACCCGTGGTGGTCGCTGGGCATCTTTTTCCTGTGCGTGTACGTCATTCACGGCATCCTCTTGTATGGCCGAGAAGAGACGGCGCCAGGAACGTGAGCATCGGGATGTCGCCGTTGGAATTGCCGACGGCGAGCAGTGGTCGGCGGCCGGCGCGGCCCCAGATTCGGATCGGCTTCTGTGGGCCATCGTCGAGGTAGTCGGCGCCCGGCTTGTGCGTGATCGCGCCGCCACGATCGTCGCTGATGTATTCCGCCGTCGATGCACTGCCGATCACCCGCTCCCGCGGAATGCCGTACATCTCCTGGCTGATTGCGCGCATGAAGTCACGACCCCCCGCCCGAGGCGATGTAGTTCGCGAACCCGTTCGCTTCCAGGTAGCCGAGCAGCTCGACCATCGGCGTATGCGCGCAATTCGAGAGACGCGTGACCGAGCGTCGGATGCTGCGCGCTGTGCAGGAAAGCGTCGGACTTCGCCTCGAAATCATCGACGCTCCGCGAACGCAGTAAGGACACCTGCCAGCAGTGTGCGCACGTTCTTACTCCATTTGAGTGGATACGCCCGACATCGGAAGCGGAGCTATCGAGTTGCATGGATAGGAGCAGCGGCGTGTGGGCCCCAGACCTAGGGGTCGTTGCGCGGGCCCGGGGCTTCCGACTGGTTTGACTGGACCCGGCGCCCGAGTTCGACGCTCAGGAACAGGACGAGGATGAGGTCGACGAGCGAGAAGACGATGGCCGGGCCGAGGTAGTCGGCGTTGCCGTGCAGTTGGGTGCCGATGATGATTAGGCCGAGCGAGCCGAAACGTAGCCCGGACACCAGGCTGGTTGTAGTGCGCGTCTCGGTGTCCGCGTGTCCTACGAGCCCTCCGAGCACGACGGCCACGATCGCGGTGAGCGCTGAGGCGAGCAGCACCCACGATCCGAACAGCGAGACGATCGCCTGCCAGTTGACCGCGATGCCGGCGATCAGCGCGAGCGCGAGCGCGAGGTTGGAGACCTTCGCGAGCTCGACCTGCCAGTTCGACGCGTGCGCCGCATAGCGCGCGTGGACCAGCAGGCCAAGCGCTAGCGGGATGAGCACGAGCAGCGCCAGGTTGCCGAGGATCGAGCTCGCGCTGATCGAAGCACCGCTGACGACCTGCCCGGCCCACAGCGGCACCGCGACGAGGTTGGCGAGTTGCAGGACGACGACGAGTGAGACCGCGAGCGCGAGGTCCGCGCGGCGCGCGAGCTGGGTGGCCTTCAAGCCCGCCGCGCTGGCGGCGCCGATTGCGGCGAGCGTCACACCGGTGACCGCTGACTCGTCGATCGGCAGCGCCTTGGAGATGCCCCAGGCCGCGGCGGGGACCAGCACCGAGTTGACGAGGATCATCAGCAAGACGAGCCACACCCGCCGCAACGGGGCCACCAACTCAGCCACGCTGTAGGACATCCCGAGCGCGAGCACCGTCGAGATGATCGACACCGCCACACCCGCGTTGAACAGGTGCGTCAGCAGCTGGTCAGCGGACATCGCCTGCCAAGTCGGTTGCCGATAAGAGAGCTGAAATGACGGGCACCACCGTAAGCCGCCCTGGTGCGGGCGGCATCACCCGACCTGCGTGAAATGACCGACACGAGCGCGACAGCCCTTAGGGACCCCGGCCCCCGCACCGTCGTTCCAACTCGCCAGGATTCCGGTCACAGCGGCCAAGCTACGGCGAGGAACACGACAACGCATCGCCCCAAACGGATGAAACCCGCGCGATCGGCGCCCTCGTCGCTGCTGCATCGGTGAAAAATGAGCAACGACGCCGCCAACCCACGATCCGCCACGCGAGGGCCAATCTCGCAGCCTGGCGGACCCTTTCTGTCTGCATGGGAATCAGCGCGATGAGGTCCGGGTGGTCACGGCTGGCGGTGGGCGGGAGGCGTTGTATCCGCGCGGGCGTTTGCCCCCCAACGGCGGTTTTCGGGGGCAAACTCCCGGTAATCGCCTGCAATCGGTGGGCATCCAGAACGGGATGACCTCGGCGTAGGCTGCCAAACAACCTGCAAATCAGCACTATTCGGTAAGCGTTCAGTTGGTTGGGGGGACATA
>Ga0126312_10001756_pt1 | contig 14321 bp, 11 predicted proteins | sample Plot104A_FD_92537 | JGI IMG/M metagenome (GOLD analysis project Ga0126312, IMG submission 92537) | Serpentine soil microbial communities from UC McLaughlin Reserve, CA, USA - Plot104A | ecosystem: Environmental > Terrestrial > Soil > Grasslands | place: USA: UC McLaughlin Reserve, Lake County...
GGGCGGCTCGAGTGGCGAGGGCAGGAATCGAACCGGCGACACCACGATTTTCAGTCGTGTGACGTAGGTCCGCTCCGTTCGAGCCGGTCGCGGTCGCCGAGCGCCCCGGCCTGAGCGCTGCGGCTACTTCGAGGTGATCGTTGCGACGATGGTGTCGTCGCGTTCCGGAAGGATCTGGGACGCCACCGTGACCGGCAGGTCTATGTGCTTGCCCGCCCGCGTGTCCCGCATTACCTTTACCGACATCGTGAGGGACCCGGCTCCGCCCGGATCCACCGCCCCGAGGTCATAGCCCCCACCGGTCACCTGTGAGGTGACCACCTTGCCGCTGTCCTTGTACTTCACCCTGAAGTGCTTGTTACCGCCCGCGCCTGTAGCCGTCAGGTCGTCGGTGGAGAGCGGGGCATCATTCTGTGCTTGGACCGTGAACTTGGCCGCGCCGCCGGGCTTGCGCTTGACGGAGAGGGTTTGCTGGGCATCGTTGTTGTAGAGGTCGTTGCCGACGAATGGCCCGCCCTTCTCGGCGATCAGGCCGTCCGCCCGGAAGTCATCCTCCACGGCGCCGATGTCGCACGCTCCGCTGACAGGAAACGGGCGATCCAGGCCTCGCTGGTCGTCCCCCACGTCGCATTGCGCGAACGGAATCGCGTCGAGCGCCGCGCTCCCGGATCCGAGCATCATCGTTTCGGTCGGCCCGCCGTTGTCCTGCAGGTTCCCGAGCGCGGGATCGCCGGTGGTGTTGGTCCCGGTCGTCGGGCATGCCCCCGCGGAGGACGACGGAAAGATGTCGTTGTAGCCCCCGTCGAGGACGAAGGTGTTGCACGCATTACCGCCGTTCACCGGGCTGGCGATGATCGAGCTCGCGAGCGTCATCGACCCGCTCGAGTCCTTACCGACGTCAAAGTTGGGTGAGCCGTTGAAACGGAAGGTGCCGTGACGAATAGTCACGGATCCCGAGCTCGACATATCGATTGAGGCGCTTCCCGAGGGCGCCATGTTCTGCATGAAGGTGCTGTTGGTGATGGAGCCGCCTCCCGTGTTCGTGAAACCGATCGCACCTGCTCCGCCGAACTGGTGCGTAGCGGAGTTGCTGTAGAACGTCGACCCCGTCATGTTCATCGTCCCGGCAGTGGCCCATATCGCTCCTCCGGACGCCCCCTGGTTGCCCTTGTTGAGTGTGTCTCCACCGAACGTGGAGTCGGTGATCGTGGCCGTGCCGTTCGACTGCCAGAGGATGGCGCCCCCGTTTACTCCGACCTGGGTCGCCCTGTTGGCGACGAAGCTCGAGTTCTGGACGACGAGGTTCCCGCCGCTCACCTGGATGGCGCCGCCGCCGTCGGCCGTGTTCCCTTGATTCGCGACCCCGATGAAGGAATCGACGACGGTCGCAAGGGTTGACGAATGGATCGCCCCGCCGACGTCCTCGCTGGTGTTCCCGAACAGCGAGGAGTTGGTGACGGTGATCGTCCCGCCGTTGAGGCATCCGCCGAATCCGTTTGCCTTGTTGTTGTAGAGGGTCGAGTCCGCAACGTCGATCGTGGGCGCGTCAACGCAGGCGCCATGCCCCCCCGAGAGGAGCTGGTTGTCGTCCATGGTCACGTCCGTGAGCGTCACAAGACCGCTGCCCTTGACCACCCCGCCGTCCTGACTCGTGGCGGTCACCCCCTCGAGCGCCAGCTGATCCAGCTCCAGGGTGGCGTCGGCGTTGAAGATCCGGGATGCGGTGCCAGCCTCGATCGTGACGCCCGGAGAGCCGGCCGGCCCGTTGATGATCAGGGGCTCGCCGGTGGCGACGTTCATCTGCCCGGCATTCAGGACGATCGGCCCGGTGACGGAGAACCCGATCGTGTCCGAGCCCACGTTTGCGCCCGTGCAGTTGTCGACGTTTGCACCGGTGTTCGCCGCCAGCACCGCCTCATAGAGCGTGCAATTGCCGTTGACGGTCGTGTCCATCGCCGTCGTGTTGACGGTGATCGCCGACGCAGCCGACGCCAGCGTCAGCTGCAATGCCCCCGCGGCCACTAAGGCAAGTAGGCCCCGCCTCACGCGTTCCTTTCTAGCAGCCATCCGCGGCTGTGGCAAGCGCTTCGACCGTGCCGTCAGGTTCTCGCTGCCTGGCGGTGGTACCTCGGTCGGGTCAGATGGCGAGGGCCGGAATCGAACCGGCGACACCACGATTTTCAGTCGTGTGCTCTACCAACTGAGCTACCTCGCCCGCGGGTAAGGCTAGCGGGAGGTCGGTGGCCCGGCGGTCGCCGCAGCGGGCTCCGGATCGCCGGTGAGCCGGTCCCGGCGGGCAAGGTAGATCGCCAGGCCGGCGAGGCCGGCCAGCATCGAGACTCCCCCGGCCAGGGCCAGCGTCGCGCGGCCACCGATGGCCGCGACCAGCAGCCCGCCGCCGGCCAGAGCGAACAGCTCGGCGCCGTTGCGCAGCCCGTTGTAGGCGGCGAAGGCGCGGCCGTGCAGGCGGTCCGGGACACGCTCCTGGATCAGCGTTCGCGCCAGCACGTTCTTGACGCCGTGACCGAGGCCGCCGACGAACACATCGCCGCGGTGAAGCCGACGGCCAAAAACCAGGTCGGCGCCCCCAGCCCGAACCCCTGCACCGCGACCGCCACCAGCACCCCCGTCGCGATCGCGGCCTGCGGCACGCGGCCCGCCAGCGCCAGCGCGCCGATCACCATCCCCAGCGCCCAGGTGGAGAACAGCAGCCCGTACGCGAGGCCCGTGAGGTCGAGGTCCTCGGTGATGAAGAACACCTCTGCGGTGATCGACGCGCTCATGAACAGCAGCGAAGCGAAGACCACGCCGAGGATCAGCCTCAGCGTGTGGTCGCGTGCGAGGAACGCGATGCCGTCGCGGGCCCGGTCGGGAGTCTCGTCGTCGGCCAGCGCGGGCGGGCGCCGTGCCCGCAGCGAGATTCCGGCAAGCGCCACGGCGAGGAAGCTTGCGCCGTTGACCGCTAGAGCGAGGTCGGTCCCGCCGGCGCCGAACAGCGCACCGCCGATCGTCGGGCCGGCGAGGATCCCGAAGTAACGGGCCGATTCGACGTAGCCGTTGACCTGGGCGAGCCGCTCATCCCGCGCGATCACCGGCACCAGCGCGAACTCGGCCGGCTGAGCGACCGCGAAGCCGATCCCCAGCAGGATCGCGAGGACCAGGATCGCCGCCACGGAGTCCAGCGCCAGCGCCATCGAGCCCGCCACCGCCGCCTGCGCAAGCGAGGCGATTATCAGTGCGCTGCGGGCGTCCACCCGGTCGACCAGCAGGCCCGCGAGCGGGGCGAGAAAGACGATCGGCGACCACAGGCAGACCATCAGCGCCGCGACGGCGATGCCCGAGTCGGTCATCTGCTGCAGGTGCAGGGTCAGCGGCACCCACAGCAGGAAGTCGCCCAGCGACGAGATCCCGACGGCGCCGACGATCAGGCGCACGTCGTGCTCGCGCAGCAGCGGACGCGATCCCATGCCGTCGCAGTCTCGCAGGGGTGTCGCTTGTTTCATCCCCTGGGTGGGTGGTGAGGGGCGCCGCGGGGACGGGGACGTGGACTGCCTCGAGGTCCACGGCCGCCGCGCCCCGCCACCGACGGCTTCGGCGACCTCAGTGACTCGCTGCGGAAGATCCGCCGCGTCGCCGGGGGCTGGACTGCGGACCGTCGGCGCCGGCTCCTAGCGCGTCAGATCGCGGGGTCTTCCCACGACTTCATCCGATGTGAACGAGGGGTTGCGGGACGAATGCGCCGTCCGGGTGCCTCTCTAACTTGGATGAAGATGAGTGAGAACCTGACACTCGGCGAGGAATTCGCCCCGTTCCATGGCAATGGCGCCCTGAACGGCTCGGCCTCCAACGGCGCCTCGAACGGCGCCGCCAACGGCTCGGCGGCCGGGCGCGTGAGCGTCTGCGACCTCGTCGAGGGCTCGCACGTGACGATCCTGGCGCTCCGCGACTTCGAGGTCCGTCAGAAGAAGAACGGCGAGGCCTTCCTCCAACTCCAGCTCGGCGACGCGACCGGCCAGGTGCGTGCGATCTCCTGGGACGACGTCGACGACCGGCGAACCCTCTGCGCGCCGGGCGCCGTGCTCTGGGTCCGCGGCGAGTTCAAGGACGATCAGCGTTACGGGGCGACGCTCACGATCCGCGAGCTGAGGGCCGCCGAGGCGGACGAGTACGAGGTCGAGGACCTGATCGGCACGCCCGACGTCCCGGTCGAGCGGCTCGAGGCCGACTTGCGCGAGCTGATCGGGACGATCCGCACTGCCGAGCTGCGGAGCCTCTTGGAGGCTTTGCTCGGCGAGGGCACCCCGACCTGGGAGCGCTTTCGCGAGGCGCCGGCGGCGAAGTACTACCACCAGGCCTTTCGCCACGGGCTGCTGGACCACTCGCTCTCGGTCGCCCAGGCCGTGAGCGCCGCAGCGGCCGCCTTCCCCGGCATCGACCGCGACGTCGCCGTCACCGGCGCCCTGCTTCACGACATCGGCAAGACGATGGCCTACAACGACGACCCCGTGGCGATCGACCTCACCGACTCGGGCCGCCTACAGGGCGAGATCCCGATGGGCTATTACCTCGTGCGGTCCACGATCGAGTCGATCCCGGGCTTCGACCCGGCCACCGCCCAGGCGGTCCTGCACATCATCCTGTCCCACCACGGGACCCACGAGAACGGCTCCCCCGTGGTGCCGGCCACCCGCGAGGCGACCTTGGTCCACGCGATGGACAACCTCGGCGGCAAGCTCGGCAGCTTCGACCGCATCGAGGGCGAGCTCGCCGACGGCGAGTCGTGGTCGCGCTTCGACCGCGGCATCGACTCGGCCGCGTACTTCGCCAGCCGCGCCGCCTGAGCGCGCCCTACGGCGAGAACTTGTTGTTGCAGGCCTGAATGGTCGCGACGTCGTTGTTCGCGTTCTGGATGCAGTTCAGGAGCTTGTTCGCGCTCTGAATCTGCTGGCTCGACGCCGTCTGGGCATTGTGGGAGAGCTTCTCGGCCTGCTTTATCTGCTGCTGGAACTGCGGCGACAGCTCGTCGAAGCCGTTGAAGCTCTGACTGATCGAGTCGTTGACGCTGTCGGTGATGTTCTCGGTGGTGTCGAGCGCGGGCTTGACGATGAAGAAATACACGGCAGCGAGGATAGCCACGGTCGTGATGACCTTGATCAGGGGGTTGATGAAGGTGCCGGCGCCGATCATGCGTCCCGCCGAAGTGGCAGCGCCGCGACTCTAACCGAAAATTCGCGGTGGCCGGCGAATTCGCATCGACCGAGTTGAGGCCCATAGACGACGCGTCGCAAAATGCGGCATTCCTGGGCAGGGGCGCCGGGGGCGCCTGCACCCGCTCACTATTCTCATCGCGATGGCGAAGGACACCGAGAAGCTGATCCGGCAGCTGTCGCTGATCTCGTTCCTGATGGCGAACGGGCGTCCCGTCTCGGCGCTCGAGATCAAGCGGGAGGTGGAGGGCTACAGCTCGATGAACGAGGACGCGTTCGCGCGGCGCTTCTACGCCGACCGCGCCGAGCTCGAGAGCCTAGGGATCTCGCTTCAGGTCGAGAAGCCCTCCGAGGGGTTCTTCGAGGCGGAGCTCTACGCGCTGCCTCCCGACAATTACTACCTGCGGCCGATCGAGTTCACCGACGCCGAGCTCGCCGCGCTGCGCACCGCGCTGGGGCTGCTGGACGGCGAGTTCGCGTACGCCGAGCCGCTGCGGCTGGCCCTCCAGCAGGTGTCGTGGGGCCGCCCGAGCCCCCTGACCGAGGGCGACGGGGCCCCGATCGACGTGCGCCTCGCCGACCCGACGTCGGGTCGGGAGGTCTCGCAGCGCCTGGCGAAGATCGAGACGGCGATCTCGCGCCGCAAGACGATCGAGTTCAGCTATTACTCGCTCCAGCGGGACGAGGTCTCCGACCGCAAGGTCGACCCGTACCACCTCGTCTTCCGCGACGGCCAGTTCTATTTGATCGCCCACTCCCACGAGCGCGACGGCGTGCGCGTCTTCCGTCTCTCGCGGATCCGCGGCAAGGTCTCCTACGCGACCAAGGCCGAGCACGACTTCTCGCCGCCGGAGGACTTCGACCGGCGCGACTACGCCTCCCGCGCCGACTGGCAGATGGGCACCATCGCCGGCTCGGCGAAGGTCTTCCTCCGCGAGCGGATCGCCTGGCTGGTCGAGCGCGACTACGGCACGTACGGCGAGGTTCGCCGCGCGACGAAGTCCGACGGAGCCTCCGGCCGCGGCTATGTCTACGAGACCGACTACGCGTCGGGCCGGGAGCTCGTCTCGTGGGTGCTCAGCTGGCGCGACAACGCCGCGCTGCTCGAGCCCAAGGAGCTCGCGACGGAGGGCAAGACGCGCCTGGGCCTGCTGCGCGACCGGCACCGCGGCGAGTTCGACGTGGCGAAGGTGGTCTCGCGGCCGGCCCCCGACGGAAACGGGCGCGCTCGCTCCAACGGCCGCTCCGAGTCGGTGATCCGCCCCGAGCGCTTCGCGCGGCTGGTGACCCTCGCCGGCCTGCTGATCGGCGCGGCCCGCGAGGGCACGCGGCTGCCTACCGATCAGGCGATCGACGAGCTGAACGTGTCCATGGACGAGCTGCGCGAGGACATCGACGTGCTGAACGTCGTCAACTTCGGGGGCGGCACCTATGTGCTGTACGCCGAGATCACCGAGGATGGGATCGAGGTCGACGCCGACACCTACGGCGACAACTTCGCGCGCCCCGCGCGGCTGCTGCCGCTGGAGGCGAAGGCGCTGGTCGCCGCCATCGACCTCTTCGGCGATCACCTGCCGCAGTCCGGCCTGGGCACCGCCCGCAAGAAGATCGTGGACGCGCTGGGCCACGACCCCTCCGAGGAGGGCCTCGAGATCGCCCCGGGCATGAACGACGACCTCGAGGTGGTGCAGACGGTCCACCAGGCGATCGAGGAGCGCCGGGTGCTCGAGCTGCACTACTACAAGGAGAACGAGGACGAGTTCACCAAGCGGCGGGTCGAGCCGTACAAGCTCGCGAAGGGCCACGAGGGCTGGTACCTGGGCTGCTTCGACCCCGCCCGCGAGGACACCCGCCACTTCCGGCTCGACCGGATGAAGCAGGCGAAGTTGACCGACGAGCACTTCGAGCACCGCGAGGGGATCGAGGAGCGCCTCGCCGAGCAGGAGTGGCTCACCCGTGGTGAGGTGGCGAGCGCCGGCGTCGCCCGCGTGTGGGTCTCGCCCGGACGGGCGCGCTGGCTGCGCGAGAGGCGGCGGGTGGTCGAGGAGCTCTCCGACGGCGCCGTGGTCGTCGAGCTTCCCTACGGCTCGGTCGACTGGCTGGTGCGCGAGACGCTCAAGGGCGTCGGCGACCTGGTCGTGCTCGAGCCCGACGACGCGCGCGACGCCGTCGCGAAGGCCCTCGCGGCCTAGCCCACCTCGTCGAGGGCGTCGGCCAAGCCGCGAAGGCCCGGCAGCTCGGCTGCGCGCGGCAGGCCGCTGGTCTCGCCAAGCCGGTTGATCCAGATCGCGGGCAGGCCCATCCGCGAGGCGGGCTCGATGTCGTGGAACAGGCTGGCGGCCACGTGAACGTGCTCCCCTACGTCGCCGGCGCGTTCGCGAAAGGCCTCCCAGTGCCCGGGGGCCGGCTTATACGAGCCGGCATCGGCGGCGGTGATCGTGAGGTCGAAGGGAACTCCGATCGCCTCGACCGATGCCGCGAGGAGGTCGGGATCGGTGTTCGAGAGCGCTGCCAGGCGCCAGCCGCGGTCTCGCGCCTCCGCCAGCGCGGTGGGCACCTCCTCGAACGGCGGCCATTTCGGCAGCGACTCGCCGAGCGCGTCCTCGCGGCCGTCGGGGACCTCGAGCGCGTCGATCGCGGCGACCGCCGCCAGCGAGCGGGTCATGACCTCGCGGTAGGTGAGGTCGCGGCCGGCCTGCACTCGAGGCTCGACCGCGTGGTAGTGCTCGAGCAGGCGCTGCGCATCGGCGTCCGGCCACAGCTCGGCGACGGTATCCCGGATGCCTCCCATCCAGTCGATCAGGGTCCCGTAGCAGTCGAAGGTCGCCCAGCGATCGCTCATTCGCCGCGACTCTAGCCAGCGCGCCGCGCCTATAGTCGCCGGATCGAGACCGCGCCCGGCCACGACGACATCGTGCGAATCGTCGCCCCGAATCCCGGGCCGATGACGCTGGATGGGACGAACACATATCTCGTCGGCTGCGACCCCGCGTACGTCATCGATCCCGGGCCCGCGATCGACTCGCACCTGGACGCCATTCGTGAGGCCGCGCCCGATATTGCCGGCATCCTCCTCACGCACTCGCACTCCGACCACTCCGAGGCAGTCCCCTATCTCGACGCGCCCCTCTTGTGGGGGAAGGTTGGATCGACCGACGAGTTTTCCGCGAGTCGCTCGGACACCGCCGAGAGCCCGTCAGGACCCGCGGGCGCAACCGCAGGCCCCTTCACCGTCATCCCAACACCCGGGCACGCCGAGGACCACGTCGTGTTCGTACGGGAGGACGTCTGTTTCTGTGGCGACCTCGTGCTCGGGTTCGGGTCGTCGATAGTGCCGCCGGCCGCGAGCGGCGGGTCGTTGGCCGACTACATGGAGTCGCTGCGAACGGTGGAGAAGCTCGAGGTCTCGCTGATGTGCCCCGGGCACGGGCCGTGGATCGCCGACCCGAAGGCGAAGGTCGACGAGTACGCGGCGCACCGGCTCGAGCGAGAGGAGAAGCTGGTGCGCGCACTCGACGCGGGCGAGCGGTCGCGCGAGCGGCTGCTCGACGCCGCCTGGGACGACGTGCCCGGCGCCATGCGCCCGGCGGCCGCGATGGCGATGCAGGCCCACCTTGAGAAGCTGGCGGCGGAGGGCCGCCTGCCCGAGGGGCTGACGGCTTAGGCGCCGATCCGCTATTCACCCGGCATGGCTCTCGGCGGCAAGGTATTCCGAGGGGCGGGACTCTTCACCGCAGGCTTCGCCGCGCTCTCGGCGGCGGCCGCCGCCGGCCTGCGCTGGCAGCTGTTCAAGCGCCCGCTGCCCCGCACCGAGGGCAGGATCGAGGTCGACGGGCTCGAGGGCCCGGTGGAGATCAGCCGCGACCGCTGGGGCGTCCCGCACATCCGCGCCCGCGCCCGCCGGGACCTGTGGTTCGCCCAGGGGTTCTGCCTGGGGCAGGACCGCCTGTGGCAGCTCGACCTCTACCGCCGGCTGTCCTGCGGCCGCATCTCGGAGATCGGCGGCTCCGAGGGCCTGCAGCTCGACCGTTTCATGCGCACGCTTGGCCTGCGCCGCGTGGCTCAGGCCGAGGTCGCGGAGCTCGAGCCCCTCGTCGCCGAGGGCCTCGAGGCCTACGCGGCCGGCATCAACGCCGCAGCGGAGGCATCGGCCGCGCTGCCGGCCGAGTTCCAGCTGCTGCGGATCGGCTTCGAGCCGTGGCATCCGGTCGATTCCCTGACCGTGTCGAAGCTCCTGGCGTACGGGCTGTCGACCAACTGGGAGCACGAGCTGCTGCGTGCAGAGATGGCCAGGGCGCTCGGCGACGAGCTCGCGTCCAGGCTCGATCCCGGGTATCCGAAGGGCAACCCGGTGGTGCTGACGCCCGGCGTCGCGCACGAGGGCGACGGGCCCGCGATCGCCGAGCAGATCTCTCGGCTGCGCGGGGACCTGGGGCTGGCCCTGGAGGCAACGGGGTCCAACAACTGGGCCATCTCCGGTGAGCGCTCCGCGACCCGCGCGCCGCTGATCGCCGGCGACCCCCACCTGCCGCCCTCGATGCCCGGGATCACCTACCAGGTCGCGCTCTATCACGAGGACCGCTTCGCGCGCGGCGCATCGCTGCCCGGGCTCCCCGGCGTGTCCTTCGGCCAGAACAACGACGTGGTGTGGACGTTCACCAACACGATGGCCGACGTCATGGACCTCTTCGTCGAGCGCATCGACGGTGACTCCTACGAGTTCGAGGGCGAGAGCCGTCCGCTGACCGTGACCGAGGAGGAGATCGAGGTCAAGGGACGCGACCCGCAGCGGCTGGTCGTCCGCGAGACCCATCACGGCCCGATCGTCAACGGCCCGCTGAAGGCCGACGACCTCGAGCCTCTGGCCCTGAGCTGGACCGGGCTGAGGTTCCCGGGCGTCGGCGCCGCCAGCTTCCAGGTGCTCGACTTCGCCAGCGGCCCCGACGCGGTCGACCACCTCGACAGCGTCGCGATGCCCGTCTCCAACCTCGTCTGGGCCGATCGCCACGGCTCGATCGGCTACAAGACGATGGGCAGGCTGCCGATCCGCAGGGGCGGTTGCCCCGACGTCCCGAAGCCCGGCTGGAGCGGCGAGTACGAGTGGGAGGGGTGGGTGCCCTACGAGGAGCAGCCCGAGGTCATCGATCCCGACTCCGGCTACCTCGTCACCGCCAACAACCGCGTCACACCCGACGACTTCAAGCACCACGTCTCCAGCGACTATCTCGACGGGTACCGGGCGCGCCGGATCGCCGAGATGATCGAGAGCGCGGCGGAGCACGACCTCTTCGACTTCGCGGCGATGCAGATGGACCTGCACTCGCTTCCGGGCGTCGAGACCGTGCGCCGCCTCTCCCGGCTGGCCGCGCGCGACCAGCGCGAGACGGCGGCCATCGAGCGGCTGCGCAGCTGGGAGGGCCGGATGGGCCCCGACTCGATCGCCGCGACCATCTATCAGGCGTTCACGCTGCGCTTCGCGCGCGAGGTCGCCCGCGCCGCGATCGGCGACCGCGACCTCGCCGAGCGCTGGCTCGACCGCGCGGACAACGGGTTCATCGACCACATCACCTCGCCGTGGCGGTGGCAGTCCCACCTGCTGGCGCTGTGGGACGAGGGCGACGACGAGCTGATCGGCCGCTCCTGGGACGAGCTGGCGCTCGACTCGCTGCGCGGCGCGATGGACGACCTCGCCGACCGTTTCGGCCCCGACACGGACGGCTGGCGCTGGGGCCGCGTCCACGCGCTGAGGTTCCAGCACGCACTGGGCGGCGTCAACCCGTTGCTGGGGAAGATCTTCAACCGCACGCTCGAGGTGGGCGGCGGGCAGGAGACGGTCGCGCAGGTCGGCTGGGACCCGGGCGACCCGTTCGCTGCGATCTGGGCGCCCTGCTCGCGGATCATCGCCGAGCCGAACGCGCCGGAGCGCTCGCGCTGGCAGCAGTTCACCGGGCAGTCGGGCCAGCCCGGAAGCGCCCATTACGACGACGTGCAGCCGCGCTGGGTGGCCGGCCAGACCCAGGCGATGACCGGCGAGGGGCCGTGGTCATTGCTACAGCTCGCGCCAAACGGCACCTCGTGAGCAGCCGGCGCGACCAGATCAAGCTCACCGAGGACGAGCAGCGCGAGCTGCTCGAGTCGGAGCGCGTCGTCACGGTCGCCACCCACGGCCCCCGCGGGTGGCCGCACCTGATGCCCCTCTGGTACGTCCTGCGCGACGGGCGGATCTGGGTCTGGACCTACGCGAAGTCCCAGAAGGTCCGCAACCTCGAGCGCGACTCCCGCGCCACGCTCCTGGTGGAGACCGGCGTCGAGTACTCCGAGCTGCGCGGCGTCCAGATCGAGGCCGACGCCCAGGTGCACCGCGACCTCGACACCATCGTCGGGTTCGCGAAGGAGCTGACCATCCGCTACTCGGCCGGGATCGACTCGGTCGAGGGCGACGCCGCGAAGGCCCTCGAGGCCCAGGCGCCGAAGCGCGTTGCGATCGAGTTCGAGCCCAGGCACGTCGCGACCTGGGACCACCGCAAGCTCGGCGGCACCTACTAGCCAGGGTCACTGCCCGCCAGTGGCCGTGGGTACGCTGCGGCGGCGATGGAGAACCTTCGCGGTTTGATCCTCTCGGGCGGCGCAGGCACGCGCCTGCGGCCGATCACGCATACGTCGGCGAAGCAGCTCGTGCCGGTGGCGAACAAGCCCGTGCTCTTCTACGGGATCGAGGCGCTGGTCGACGCCGGCATCGAGGACATCGGGATCATCATCGCCCCCGAGACCGGCGACGAGATCCGCGACGCGGTCGGCGACGGCTCGGGCTTCGGGGCCCGCGTGACCTACGTGCTCCAGGACGAGCCGCGCGGCCTGGCCCACGCGCTGCTGACCGCGGAGGAGTACCTAGAGGACGGCCCGTTCGTGATGTACCTAGGTGACAACCTCCTGCGAAACGGGATCACCGACCTCGTCGAGCGCTTCCGCAGCTCCGAGCCCGACGCCCTGATCCTGCTGACGAAGGTGTCCGATCCCCAGCACTACGGCGTCGCCGAGCTCGCCGGCGAACGGGTGGTGCGCCTGGTCGAGAAGCCCAAGGACCCGCCGTCGGACATGGCGCTGGTGGGTGTCTACATGTTCGGCCCGTCCATCTTCGAGGCGGCGAAGCGGATCGAGCCCTCCTGGCGCGACGAGCTTGAGATCACCGACGCGATCCAGACGCTGATCGACGGGGGCAGACGGGTCGAGAGCCACACCGTCTCGGGTTGGTGGAAGGACACCGGCCAGCTGGCCGACATCCTCGAGGCGAACCGCCTGGTCCTCGAGGACATAGAGCGGAAGATCGAGGGCGAGCTGACCGAGGCCAACGTCGAGGGCAAGGTGGCGATCGGGCCGGGCGCCGTGATCGAGCGCTCGACTGTGCGCGGCCCCGCGATCATCGGCGAGGGAGCAACGGTGCGCGACGCGTACGTCGGGCCCTACACGTCGATCGACCGCGAGGTCGTCATCGAGCGGTGCGAGGTCGAGCACTCCATCCTGCTGCAGGGCGCGCGGATCGCCGACCTCGAGGCGCGCGTGGAGGCGAGCCTGCTGGGCCGCAACGTCAACCTCGCGCGCGGCGACGGCGTGCCGAAGACCCTGCGGATGATCGTGGGCGACAACTCGGAGATCCACATCCCGTGACCGAGCCGATGAGGATCCTCGTAACCGGCGCCGGCGGGATGCTTGGGCGCGACGTCGTCGAGGGCGCTTCGCTGAGGGGCCACGAGGCGATCGGCCTGGCCCGCGAGGAGCTCGACGTCACCGACGGCCCCCGCGTCGACGCGGCCGTGACCAGGTTCGAGCCGGACGCGGTCGTGAACTGCGCCGCCTGGACCGACGTCGACGGGGCCGAATCGCGCGAGCGCGAGGCGATGGCGGTCAACGACACCGGGGCCGGCCTGCTGGCTGTCGCCGCCGGCGTGGTCGGGGCGAAGATCGTCTACCCGTCCACCGACTACGTCTTCGACGGGGCCAAGGCCGAGCCCTACGTCGAGTCCGACGGCCCAAGCCCGATCTCCGCCTACGGCCGGTCGAAGCTGGCCGGCGAGACGGCCGTGGCGGTGGCGAACTCGCGGCACCTCATCGTCCGCACGTCTTGGCTGTTCGGCACGGGCGGCCCGAACTTCATCGAGACGATGCTGCGCGTGGGGAGCGAGCAGCCCGAGGTGCTCGTGGTCTCCGACCAGGTCGGGTCGCCCACCTACACGCGCCACCTCGCCGAGGCGCTGGTGCTGCTGGCCGAGTCCGACGACTACGGCATCCATCACGTCGCCGGCGGCGGGTACTGCTCGTGGTTCGAGTACGCCCAGGAGATCTTCGACCAGGCCGGCCTCGAGACCCGCGTGATGGCGGCCCGCACCGAGATGCTCGACCGCCCGGCGCGCCGCCCCGCCTACTCTGTGCTGGGCAGTGAGCGTCCGAACGCCCTGGTGCTCCCGCAGTGGCGGGCCGGACTCGCGCAGTACATGGCCGAACGCGAGCAGAGCGCCGCGCCGGAGCCCGCGTGAGGGTCCTCGTCGCCGGCGGCGCCGGCTTCATCGGCTCCGCCTACGTCCGCCGCCGCCTCGATGCCGACCCCGGGGGCTCGGTACGCGTGCTCGACAAGCTCACCTATGCCGGGCGCCGCGAGAACCTCGAGGGCCTGGACCGCTGCGAGCTGGTCGAGGGCGATATCGCCGACCAGGCGGCGGTGGCGGCGGCCGTCGAGGGCTGCGACGCCGTCGTGAACTTCGCCGCGGAGTCCCACGTCGACCGCTCGATCCATTCGCCCGGCGAGTTCATCCGGACCGACGTGTTCGGGACCTTCGTCCTGCTGGAGGCGGCGCGCGACGCGGGCGTCCGCCACGTGCAGGTCTCGACCGACGAGGTCTACGGCTCGATCGAGTCCGGCTCGTTCACCGAGGCCTCGCCGCTGGACCCGTCGTCCCCGTATTCGGCGTCGAAGGCGGGCGGCGACCTGATCGCGGTGGCCTTCCACCGGACCTACGGCGCAGAGGCGCTGATCGTCCGCGCGTCCAACAACTACGGGCCGCGGCAGCACCCGGAGAAGCTGATCCCGCTGTGCATCCTCAATGCCCTGGCCGGCGACCC
>Ga0126312_10001759_pt1 | contig 14301 bp, 16 predicted proteins | sample Plot104A_FD_92537 | JGI IMG/M metagenome (GOLD analysis project Ga0126312, IMG submission 92537) | Serpentine soil microbial communities from UC McLaughlin Reserve, CA, USA - Plot104A | ecosystem: Environmental > Terrestrial > Soil > Grasslands | place: USA: UC McLaughlin Reserve, Lake County...
CTATGATTGAACGCTTGACGGATTATCTTAATGAATCAAGATACTGTCTATTTTCATCTAAGCTTAACGGTGATTTTGACTGGATATGCAATTTTTTATTCGACTCGCAGGAGCAGTATGAGTTAGAAAGTAACAATTTCCTAAGTATATTTTCAGATTTGATAGCTGAGTTTCGTATATACGAATCAAAGACAACGAAGACGTCTCCCTATACCGTATTGGACGAACAAGATCTGGAAGAGCGCAAGCGGCATGTCTACGATATCCTGAAGTCTGTAAAGAAATATGACAACCTAAACGACAGACTCCAGGCAATTGTAGAAAGGCTGGTGAAGCATTGTAGCGCAAGATTTGCCCGCGTTTGGTTTGTTGACAAGGAAAGAAAATGGCTTATCCTAAAGTTTAGTGCTGGAAAATATAAGAACATAGATGGTGAATTTTCTAAAGTCTCGATAGATTCGCTCAAGATTGGTCCAATAGTAAAATCAGGAAAGCCACAGGTGTCAAATGATATAGCTCACGATCCTCGAATCAGATATCCAGAGTGGGCTAGAAAGGAGAACTTGAGGTCCTATGCTGGTTATCCTTTAACATACAAGGGGACTTCTATCGGAGTTCTTGCAATGTTTAGCGAGAAACGGTTCTCTATCGCTGACTTTGAAATCCTCGAGCTATTTTGCCGCCAGCTTTCTAAAGAGCTCGCAACATTTTTTGAGGCACAGGAGCTCTTCAATGTCTAGCCACAGTGTACCTGATTGCCGCAGTGCGCTAGGTCCTATTCTTTAAGAGAACTTATCATTTAATGATCGGCTTCCGATGTGGAAGCTCAGAGGAAAAAAGTGCAAACGATCCAAACTCGAAGTTCGATGAAGATTAAGTACAGGCCTTTCCGAAATGGAGACGAAGTAGCCCAGTTGCTTTCCGAGATTAATATCTACAAGCTAGTCTGAATACTGTACATGCAAGAAGGAATACAAAAATATGTGCAGTCGTCGAAATCAAAGTCCCTGCTGATAGCAACGGTTGCAGGTCTATTAGGAACCCTTGCTTTTGACGCTGTAATGTACATAGACATTGCGATAACTGGCATTCCTTTAGATGTACCAAAAGTCCTTGGCGGCCTTCTTGTGGGACAAAATGGTCACATAGATTTGGTGGGTCACACATTTCACTTTCTTAATGGCATAGCCCTAGCACTCTTTTATGATTTGATATTCCTAAGAGTATCGACCAAGGTTTTGAGGAGCCATATGTGGTTGCATGGCATTATCTTTGCAATGCTGGTAACGGTAATGCCGCTATGGCTTGGCCTGCTTCCAGTGTTAGGAGCAGGAATAGCGGGCGCGAACATATCTCCTTTAGTCAGCGTCATAACAATTGTACGCCATATCGCATTCGGCATTGTCTTGGGATTGATGGTGAAGGGCTCTAATTGACTTTTAGTAGTGTCTCCTCCAAGGAATTACTTTTATCTCCATTTCCCAAACGCATTTTAATTGTAGACAATGATACAGATATTACATTCACATTCAAGAAAGGCTTAGAAGCAGAAAACAATAACGAAAATAATAAAATATTTTTCAAAGTATATACTTATAACAACCCTTTAGAAGCATTATCCAAGTTCAAACCTAACTTCTATGATCTCCTACTTGTTGACATTAATATACCAAAAATGAATGGCTTTGAATTCTCTACAAAAATATTAGAATTACATGTAAACGTTAGAATTTGCTTCATGTCATCTGGCCTAATAAACCAGGAAGCATTAAGGGAACAATATTCAACGCTAAGTATATGATGCCTTATCAAAAAACTGATTACGATAGAGTATTTGGTTAGAAGAGTAAAGGAAGAATTAGAATAACTATCATTCTAGTTAGATTCCTTTATGTAAAGTGTTGCATTTTGGACTATTGCTAAACACCTTTCTAATCAGACTGTAAAGAATACATGCTTATCTCTGCGTTTGGAATAATGCTATTATTTACTGCAAACCAACCAACATTTCTTATGGAAGTAAAACTAAAGGATATTGTATTCAATATCCTTTTGTCTTTTCACAGCTGCGTCCCGTGCTGCTTCTCCATACATTTTATCTAATCAAATACGAACCAACTTAGTACACATATATGAAGATGCTTGTTTTGGGAGATAACAGCTGGCTGTCAAATAGATATTTCTTCTATTGCTCTTTTGGGGGCAGGCAAAATATAATTAACAACCAATTGTTGATTTAATCATCAATCCATTATTATGTACTGTCATCTCATCATTTACATCAATCATAGTTTTCCCTGTGAGGGTTCTCATTACATCTATTATCATATTCATTATCGCCAATCATCAATCACATAGATATCTTCGGTATTGTAACCTGCCTCGTTAGGTTTATGCATAGCAACCCCCTGTAGATCTGTTTTAAAGTGGTGTTCAATCATCTTTCTATATGCATTGTGACGTCCAAGGTTTACTCCAGCAGTGACACGTGATAACTGTTGCGATTTAGCGAATAACTCACAAACAGCTAATAAGTGGTCAAAATATGTTGAGGAATCTTGGCTAGGCCTGACAGCACCAAATTTCACATAGCAGGTTCCGCTGCCTGCTTCCGTTCCTGGACCACAATGGCAAATTGCCATTGCATTCAAAGTACCGTTGTTTTTATTATCTTCCCGGAGTAGGATTGTATCACCTAGATGTTGCTTTTCTACAGAATATATTTCCGTTTCCAGGTTGAGTCCATTGTAAATTTGGTTTGTGAGATCCATGCATTCTTCAATGGCTCTCGTTTTTTCATATGAGTTCAGCTCTGAGAATCTACTCCAGTGATAGGATGATTGCTCTGGTTCCTGAGTTTGCCCTATTGTCTTTGACATTATGCTCGTTAGGAAACGAGGCCAAAAACCAAAGTTCTGGTATAAATGGATGTGTTTGATGCTTTGGGCAAAGGTAAAGAGGCCCGCATGTTTGATTTTCCATCCGTCGAAAAGTTCCATTGTCTTTTCAAGCAATCGCTTTGCCACACCCTTGTTCCACAGGTCTGGATGGATAGTTAAAGGACCAAATATTCCTACACTACCCCAATTCAGTGCAAAATTTGAACCTGCCAATTTACCATTAACTTCAGCAACAAGTGCAGCAGACGGGTTTGCTATATAGCGATTCTTGACATAACCCGCATCACCCATAAATGACAAAGGATCGGGTAAACCCAAGAAGGTACCAAAAGCAAGTCTCATTATTCTATCTGCCTGTGGAATATCACTTTGCTGCATGAGGTGGATTTCTATCGATCCTGACATGAGGAATCTTTTTTCCTGGTTTGGTATAATGAAAACAGCTATTTATTAAATATGGGCTTATAGTAAGACGTAGGTAAGCCCCAATTCTTATTTATTAGCATACGATGTTCACCTTTGATGTCTTATCTAAGAAAACAAAAAGGATACTGACGGTTAGTACTGCTTTAGTAGTATCTATTTTGTCAGGATTTCCAGCAAGCATATCACTGACTACGCTAGCACAAGAAGAGCAGGATAGCGATGTAGCTCCAGCACCTCCCTCAATAGGTGCAGATATACCTCTCACATATTTTGGACCTGCCCCATCGGAAGTCAATCCATCATTTATAGGTCCACATCAATTACTGAGATCAGGTTCTGTTGACGTTAATGCAAGTACTGTAACTCTTCCGTTGTACAAAGGCCAGTTAGTTACAGGAGAAACAGTATGGTATGTAATTACAGATACAACAGATAAAGGAAATGCTGAGGCTCTGGGACTTAATTGGTCACCGAAACTTACATATTCTGCCCTAGGGGCTCGAGTTGCTAATATAGGTCCTAATAACACACTGATATTTGAAAACGGAACAGTAGATTTTAGTCCTGAACGTCAAGTTATGCCAGGTAATGAAAGTGCCTTCCCACCAAGTCAAGCAAATCCAGGATCAATAGGTGATAGTAACTATACTCCGCTAGTATTAGTAAAGAATGCAGGGAGTCATATTTATAATGCTCCCATAGTCGCATATAATGTTGAAGATTCAGAACTTGCAGCTTTCTGTGAAGGAGATCCGGATTATTCAGTTGTACATGACAAGGTAGTAAGTATATGTCCACAACAAGGTACAGCTACTCTGTCTTTAACAGCAGGCTTTAGCTTTGCTCGTCCAGTACTGTATATAAGCCTAGATTCTAGTGCACCACTTGCAGCCGCCCTTGAAGGTGCTACCCTCGCACCAAAGTTAGGTGCTATAACTGTAGGTCATGACGATAGTGCTTTCAGTTCAGTTGAACGAATATTTGTGACAGCCAATGGCCCAACCGGCAAAGATAATCCACAAAGACAAGGACTGAACAGTGCAGTAATGGGTGAAGGATCTCCACTGAATGTATTTGGAGGAATTCCAACTATTGCTACAGACTATAGTCCTTTATGGGATATGAATCTAGGAGAATGGACACAGGAAGCTATTGATAATGGATATAGATCACGTGTAACTGAAGAATTCCAGATACTGGGGCTTGTCCAAGATGGATGGATTATTGGTCCTGGTGGAGCACCGTATGGTTCAGTAGGAATAATTATCAACTGTCCAATAGTCTTCCGTTTTCTGTAACAGGTATTAGGTAAGTAAAGGAAGAGAATGGAAGTTCCATATCCATTTTTATTTTTGTTTTTAACCCTAGTACATGATCAGCGACCCTTGCTATCTACATAATTTTGATACTTGATGCCAACCAGAGTAACTCTCATATTTGAATGATAAAATTGAGTTGGAAGGAAATGAGTTTTTGAGGCCCAAACCACGCACTATATATCCTTACGATTGTGACTTTATCTCTTATGATTTCTTAAAATCAATCAATCGATCAACAGCATTACAGCTCAGCTAAAGGACAATGCTAAATTCTGGAATTGGATTGAGGACCAATTAAGATTCTACTTCCATGATAGAGATTTTACGCGTTCAAGTAATATCCCAGAATATGCAGAGCCGGACGATTTGAAGGAATTAAACGACATAGTAAAAGAAAAAGGTACGGCGGCATTAAAACGACAGAGAGAGGAATTACTTGACAAACTTGCAAATAACAATATCGAAAATGCCTTTTTGTTTGATAGGACCAATGAAGTAAAATCAGACTATAACTATGATAACTATGATACAGCAATAGCAGAGCAGTCCAAAAAGATAATCGAAAATAACAACGAAGTGAAGCCATATCTGGAAAAAATTAGGGAGTTACTTGAACAATTACGGCAGCAATCCAAAGACAGGTAAAAGGAAGATGGGGGTCCTAAAAATGATGCTAGAAAGCATGGTATCTTTTGGAGTCCAAACTCCGACCCCCCTATTAGTTCCCTTACTTGCTCATGTATTAATTGTTGAACGATGAAAATCAACAACTCAAATAATGGAAATAATCCACTGCTTTACGATATACGGAAGGTCCAAAATTCTCGAGGATGCTTGATGATATCTATCCCAACGAAGTTCTCAAGATGGCTGCGACTGACACCAGGCCTACCTATGAAGATTCAATTTGATAGTGATACTAACCTTGGCAACAGAATAATTCTTTCAAAAGTCAACCTGGGAGATTCGGAGCAGGAATAGTAGAATAGAAAAATGAGTTCTACTACTACTAGTGCTGGTCTTCCCAACGGCTTTAAGGATATGAATGATGCTGCCGACTTTTGGCGTTATAATATAGGTGCCAATGTTATTCCTGCAGATACTCGAAATAAAACCACTAGCATAAGATGGACTGAATACCAAACAAATCCTATTCCAGAGGAACAGCATAACAAATGGAAGCAAGACAGCGCCTTTAACGATGGAATAGCAATTGTAATGGGCAAGATATGGCATAACCCCGGGGAGGTTAGACCTATACATTAATGCAATTGACGCCGATAACAAAGCAGCAATTAGAGAGATCTGTTGTCACAAAGAAAAACAACTCTCAGTACAAGAGTTAGCAAATTGGACCGTAGTAGAACAACATAGGGATACACCTGATAAGATACATGTCATTATTTATTCAACAAGGCCATTTTTGACTAAATGTAGCGATAAAAATAATACTAAACTAGTCTCAAGAATGGAAGCAAATGAAATTCCAGCACTAGAAGTTAAATCTACAAAAACGATGCTCTTTGTTAGTCCTTCGCCACACAAGGAAGGCCAAAGATATGAAATAATTTCTACAAGAGATCCTGTAATCTGCGATGAGTTTGAGCAACACATTGATAGTATTTGTCGTAAATATGGAATTCCATATTTAGAAGCAGATAACAGAAATGGTAAGGCAGAGATTCCAATTGAAAATCTATTTGAAGACGACTTTATGATATACGAGGGCCATAACAGACATTTAGCCTTATTACGGGTTATGGAATCATTGGTTAAAAATAACAGAGGTATTTTATCAGAAGAAGCACTCAAGTACATAACACGCGAATGGAATAACAAACACTGTAAGCCACCGCTAGACGATATACAATTCTATAGACAATGGCAGGACGCAAAAGATTTCATTGCAAGGGAGAAAAGAAAGGAAGAAGAGCGTAAGAAATATTATCAGAAAACTGCAGAAGAAGTTGAACAAATGGACCTTCCAAACAAAATAACCTACCTGTTGGGCTCAATAAATAAAATACATCCAAAAGAAATGATTGACAAATTCCATTTCAAATGTCTGACAGATACACGTGAACTTTACTATTATGATAGTACCAAGGGTGCATATGTTGATAATGGCGAGATTATAATAGAACAGGAACTTGAAGCAAATTATCTTTCTATGACAAAAATGTATGCTAAAGTGGGTGCTATAATTGCTACATTACCGAAAGATGAAATGGAAAATCTCAGAAACTCTGGTATAATTCCAATAAGTAAAGAAAAGTCATGGTCCAGGGGTTTAATTGATGATTTTCAAGGACATATTGAAAGATACCCTGGCATGTTTATGAATAGAAGTAATTTTAATCCTAGTATAGAATGGATGGCATTTAAAAACTGTATGGTAAACCTGATAACAAAAGAAATCTGCGAATTTTCGCATGAATTTTTAAACACAACAAGGATTCCTGTTATATACGCAGGTGATGTGTATGCAACCGGTCCTATAGCTGATTTTTGGAATTATGTAGCGGATCCTATTGTATCATGTGGTCCTTGCCCTAAGATTAGAAAATTTCTGTACGAGATAATGGCACCTGAAGATGTAGAGTTACTTTTGGACTTTGTGGCTTATTGTCTTTGGAGAGATATGCCATATCACAAATGGTTGATATTGAGGGGCGAAGGGCTCAATGGGAAAGGCACATTATTAACACTTATCAGGGTATTTCTAGGTATTGAAATGTAGCAGGTGAAAGCCTAACAAGACTTTTAGAAAATACATGGTCCACGGCCCAGTTATATGGTAAACTTGCAAATATTGATGCTGACATCTCAAGGGAAAGTTTAAAGAATACTGGTCTTCTAAAAAAGTTGTCAGGTAACGATCCTATTCCTGCTGAAAACAAATTTCTAAAGCCATTTTGGTTTCAAAATTATGCCAAACTGATTTTATCAGCCAATGAAATTCCTGAGACGCCTGACGAGACTGACGCCTTCTTTCGGAGGCCTGTCATTATAAACATGATAGATCAGTTTTTAGGTAATAGGATGGATCCGCATTTGATAGACAAACTTACAACAGAAGATGAGTTATCAGGGTTTCTTTATGTGCTGTTGGAAAGACTTCCAAGAGTCATAAAAGAAGGCAAAAGGTTTGCCACTAGTGCGGAAACTATCGCCCAAAATAGGGAGAAATATATGCAAGGTAACCACCAGGTAAGGGCATTTGCTGAGAAATGTTTAGAGTTCAAACCTGAAGGAGCAAATGATGACGACGTTGAAAATATGGTAACTGTTCCAAAAAATGATGTCTACGATGCCTATATTAGATACTGCAACTACTACCACCTAACGCCGGAGTCTGACAGTTCATTTAACAAAAAATTATTGAAGGAATATAAGTATGAGTGGCCCGGCTTCAAGTACAAACAGATAGGGAAGAAAAAGCAGTATTTCTGGGCAGGTATAAAACTAAAGGAATTCAAACCTATAGAAGACGACGACCAAGAAGCCTTACTTTAATTTAGGATGGGTTGGGTTATGTTGGTGAAGCGGACTCTGTAAACTTATCATTAGTTTATTACACACATAACACAATACTTTGAAGTATATTTGTTGTTATGATTACATCGATTACAGCATTTTGGTACGAGTAAAAAAATATCATCTTCTATTAATAATGGTAAAGTCAGATTAGGCACGAAAAGAAATGATGCATTGAAATATTTACCAACTATTCAGGGAGTTCAGCTCCGCACTCACTACAATGCTTATTGGTAGAGACGTTATCGTATTCGCATTTTGGACATCTCTTAAGGTTCTGGAACAGATTAGGGTTAACACGCGTAATATACTCAGTGGCGGTCTTCCTTATCCAGATTCAAGTTCTTCTATAGGTGCAACTTCTATATGTGAGGTCACTATGTCGAAAATTGCTTTGCCCAAACATCCTAGGAATAACATACCAGCTGGGCTAGTAATCAACTCAAGTTTTCCATTTCTGTTACGCCAAAAACAAAGTTCTTTATCTCCTTCTCCTTGAATGAAGGATGTGCTATAAGTGAAGGGTTTTGGAATATTTCATTTATTTTTTTTGTTATTTCCGAGAAAAGAATACCTCTGCTGGATAATTGTCGTGAAACCATCTAACTAAATCTTCGTTTTTATCAGACATTCCGTTAAATTCTTACTCTTTGTCTCCTAAGGCTCTTTGAAAGTCTCCATTTCCTATTCCTATGACTGCTTGGGCGTGATTTATGTTTGGAAAATACCCTATCCTTAGTATCTTCTGTTGCTCCTGTTGCTCCTGTTGAGCAAACACAGGAGGTAACAAGAAAGTATTTGCAGCCAATGCTGTTGTCGTCATCGCCGCTGATACTATTGCTGCTATAAGTAAAACGCCAAGCATAGTTGTTGTCCTTGTAATTTGCATATCCTAACTAACAAGGTATAACTGAATATTACTGTAATATAAGCACATAACAGTTGAAAATCCTAGTCAGACATTAGAAGATTCTGTGATTACTCTCCAAGTCAGGAATCTTATGAGGAGATAAAATATAAGTAAACCGCAGGAGACTCAACGAATAAGAAACTAATGGCAAGGATAGTCGCTGAGTCTAGGGCTACCTGCGGCGTGTTTGTTTGGCCTATGGCAGATCCAATGATCTTAGCCCTTACTTTAGTCTAATGAGAAATATCTTATTTAGTGGTGTTCTTTGATTTTATGATTAATCATAACTGATTTGAATGAAGCTTTATGTTAGATAGGGCTTACATAGGGATTAACGTCTAGCCACACCCCTTTAGTCTGCGCTATGAGATTAATATGGTGCTAACATATAACCATAGCACAGACTAAGGCCAGAATGTTTCTTTCTTGGTTCTGTGGTATACATAATTAGGCAATTTTAGGCAATTCGAAAGAGATCAGACGCCTGTTGAACATCGTTACATATGCTCTAGTGAACTGCATTAGTTGTGTTGCTGTGCTCTCCCACGGTGGCCAGCGGTCAGCATATACCCTAAACGGACATATAACCGCCGCAACCTAGCGCTTTTCTTGTGTTCTGTCATTTGTTAAATGCATAAGGTAGGCGTGTCCCATACTGCTACCAGCGGTTATATTGTAGCTTAAAACGTCTGTGCTATTTGAAACAGGAAAATACCTGCCATCAAGCATTATCACGAGGTCTCCAGACGGCTCAACTCCAAAATAGTATTCATCAACCATTTTGGAACAAAGTTCATTCATTAGCTTCTTGCCCTGTTCTGGCTCCTCCCAGTGTAGTGTCATTTCTTAGACACCTTAATATTATATAGCAAAAACTGGTTTAAAAATAAATAGCACGGACGCATAATAAGCTCTGTTGGTTTCGTCAGAAGATATTGAGAATACTTTTATGAATTTAAGATTAGACGTCTTAGGGCATATGGGTGTTCACGAGCGTAAGGTATTGTCTGAGCTATTACAAGAATCTCATAACCTTTACACTCGCTCAATGCACGTTGAAAGTCTTCAAGTAAAACGCTTGTTGTTAGACCTATCTTCTGAGATTTTACAATCAGTCTACATTTATGATAGAAGCCAGCTTTCCAAACCTCATATTGATAGGCTGTTAAAGCTGTTACAGGCTCACCGGTCTTCGGGTGTGTTAGCAGCCCAAAATCTTCATAAAATCGTTGATGAAGTGGATCTTTAGGAATATCAAGCGGTAGACTTTATTAATATAAACGGCAAACTTATTAAAAAATATCTTGATATACAACATAGCAAGCGTAAAAGTTGAACACCTCACAAAATCACGAACAAAATGTTGAACATTCAAGCTCAAAGTTGACCTATGGAAAAGAGCAGATAGATTGGTGTAGCTCGAGTACTGGAGCTAGACAGTCAGGGATATAGCCAGCATGAGATAGTAACCAAGCTAAAGATTGCCAAAGGAATCGTTAACAGCGATTTAGCTTATCTTAGAAAGCAAGCCCAACAAAATATTCAGAAGCATATCCATGAAGTGGTCCCAGAAGAATACCAAAAATATATGACAGGCCTACGGCTAAACCTAAAGCATGTATTAGAAATTGGGGAGGCAGCTTCAGATCCTAAGATAAAGCTGGAAGCAAGGAGAATAGCCAATGATTGCTATCGGTATATCATGGACCTATGTACAAATGCCAGAATAGTCAGTGATGCTATGAAGTATGTTACTCAGAAACAAGAACAGATTGATACCCTGCAAAAGCTAGACTAGAGAATATAAGCAAGTGAAGAAGAAAGAGTAGAAGAAGAGAGAACTACAAACGGTGTATTCTAACTATACAAATGAAAGTTAGCAAAACGTTACGGTATCGTTAGAGTATATTACCCAACAAAGTCCTTATCGCTTATCTCGAGGCTGCCATATTCCTTCCCCGCTGACGTTACAATAGTAATAGAGGAATCAATAAAGGGTAAGCGACTTGGCCAAATAACCTAAACCCCGGTATGCTTTTGTCTTGCTCCTTTAAGCCAGACTTATCACATACTTCTATCCTCTATTACTATCATATATTACAACATTACATTATTTGAACACTGTACTCGGCTACAAAATTTAGTTTAATCTAGATTTTTTGTTAAAGCAGTAGTAATAGAGGAATCAAATAGGAGTAGATGGCTGACAACTCAAACCCCGGTATGCTTTTATCTCTCCTCCAGAAACTTATCATATACTTCTATCCTCTATTACTGTGTAGCGCCTATGCACAAATTAGAATATAATGATTTCAAACAAAAGATATTGTCCAACAAATAAAGTTCTAGGCAGTAAAAAAAAGGAATGTTAGATTATATTTTTCAATCTGGTCACTAGTTGCTTGTTTCCTCATCATTGTCTTCGTTTTCTTCCTCGTCATTGTCGTCCTCATCTTCATTGTCGTCATCAGTGCCTTGTATGTAGCCTGCGTCTATAAAGCAGGTTCTTATGTCGTCTTCTGAAGCAAAGTCTTCTGTCCCCTCAGCATCCTTAAGACAGGTTTGGAATTTCTGGTACATGCCCTCAGGAGACTCATCATCTGCTGCTCCTCCTGTAGTGCCTTGATTTCCGTCCTCCTCATCAGTAGTACCCTGGGTCTCAGTATCGGTCTGTGCTAATATAGGGCTTGTAAGAACACTCGGCGTCATAAATATGGCTATGGCGGCAATCATGGCTAACAGTACTCTGTTTGCCTTCATGCCTTCTAAACAGCTTTGTTTGGCGTAAGCCATCGTATTTAGCTTGATTGACTACATAATATATTAAGAGATCTAGAGAAGCTTTACAATATTATTATATGAACAATGGATACAGGTAGAGAGCAAAAGCTAAAAGCTTTCCTAACCCATTAAAAAAATACTACAAGCGCACTGTATAGTAAGAAATAACTACATTAGAAAAAATAACAGATTAGACATTGGATGAACAAACTTTTTTTCAGGAACATATAGTGCGCATTTACATCTAAAAATGTCAAATTTAGTGTCTTTTCATCAAATGAACTACATTTATATTCCCTTTGTTTCCCCGCCATAGGCAAAAGCTTTATCCATCTTATACCTATCATATACTATAGAAAATGAAAAGATACGCAGGACAAAATGAAGTCAGGTTTACTTAAATTGTGGATACCTATAGAACTGAATAGATGTAATGTAATACTTAGGTGTAGAAACTAACTTCTGGGACGCCTATTGGCATGAGATCCAGAGCAATAACCGCAATACTCATTTGTATTTGTTCTTTTATGACATATACATTCACATCTTCCACCACGGCCACTGCTAAATTTTCTTTTATTCATTATTTATTATAACATATGATGGATATTTTAATCATTAGATGATTTCTGTTATCTTTTTTATTATCTCCCATCACCTTGCTATATGTTCACATTATTTATTTGACAATCACAGATAATGGGCTCCCAAACTATCAGGATAAGATTGTGTGGTTAGTGGAAGTAATTTGACATCCCAGTGAGGAAAGCAAGAAAGAACAAGATTTGCTAAGATTTATCCTGTGTTCTTGGAATAGAAACTGTTATTCACAACCCTCATTACTGCGATTACATGGTTCAAACAAGACTAAATCAATACCGAAAAATGTAACAATAAGAAAGAAAGAGTACGTCAAATGTAAGGTACAAATTCTAGTTAGTTAGTTTTTGGTTTCAGATGTTGAATATTCAGCGTGTGGATAGGCTCATTAGTCTGTTATCTGACCTATTCTGTAAATAATCTGTAATAACTCTATCTAATTCCGGTACATTGTAAGGACATTACTTGTCAAATTTGGTTCGCCACACATTTCTATACTTTGAATACCACACAATAATTATTAGTGAGCCTATAATTAATCCAAATAGCGAGTAAACATACGCATTGGTTATAAAAAAACAATATCCTTTGAGCTGTTCTAGTTCTTGGCTACTATCAAGGCTCATATTTCTAATTCTACCAAGCTCTGACAGGCAATTGATTCCCTCATTATTTAGGTAAATAGCCATAACTGCACTTGCAATCAAAAGGATCAGACCTATCTTTAGATACCTATTTTTTATGATTGCGAGGTAAACCCTTTTCATTAGAGCTATTTTACACACAAGCCTCTTTACAAGAGGCATGACAAATTATTTAAGAAATTTGCCCAGATATCCAAGAAGCATAAAAAATATAATCATCATATAGTTTCTGCGTCAAACCAGTTAAATCTATTATGAAATATCTCAATAGTGTCAGAGATAGCATATGCTGTTCCCGCCAACCCTTGGACTACTCAATAATGTATTTGCTGCATAATCACTCATTTCGCTATATAGGCGACATGTTATAGTTCCTATCGTAGTTATAATAGAGGGGTAGTTAAGGTGGCACGAATGAAACAGATATATCTCTATTTCGATAACTATATTACTAAGTAATATAAATAGGCCCATTACAATTGCTAGCAGGCGTCCGGTCTATATTAGTAATTGACGATGAGTTTGATATAGTGAATCCTATTAAACGTTCATTGCAAAAGCAGGGTTTCAATGCTTATGGATTCACCGATCCACTTCTAGCATTAGAACACTTTAAGAATAATTCCAATAGTATAGATCTAATCTTGTGTGATATTAGAATGCCACAAATGAACGGATATGAGCTTGTTAGAAAGATAAAAACTCTGCAGCCAAAAGTCAGGGTTATACTCATGTCTGCATTTGAAATCAACGATTTAGAATTTTCGAAAGTATTTCCCTCTATTAAGATAGACGGATTTATCTCAAAGCCTGTATCGTTAAAAAGTCTAACAAATAGGATTAAAAACCGCTTGGATAATAGTTAGATGCATCATAGACATATTATTTTGCAGAAATAATATCGGATCACTTTATTAGTTTTTTTGTGTACCATAAAGGCATGACCTCTACATGGCTGTGAGTTGAGGAAAAGGAACTATACTATGATGTCACCGTCGTCATCACAATTACCAATCGACGAGTGTGAAGAGTGGATATGGAACATTTTAGACTGTAACAAAGATTGCGGGTTTGAATACATAACTGGAGAGGGTAAAGAGTTTTTGATATTAAACACAAATGACTTCTATGCAGATACAAAGGCATTATACAAGATAAGAAGGCTTACTGGAATGAGGTTGGTA
>Ga0126312_10001761_pt1 | contig 14297 bp, 13 predicted proteins | sample Plot104A_FD_92537 | JGI IMG/M metagenome (GOLD analysis project Ga0126312, IMG submission 92537) | Serpentine soil microbial communities from UC McLaughlin Reserve, CA, USA - Plot104A | ecosystem: Environmental > Terrestrial > Soil > Grasslands | place: USA: UC McLaughlin Reserve, Lake County...
CGCCGTCATCAACGTCATCAACCTGATCGACGGCGTCGACGGCCTCGCGGCGGGGGTGTGCGTGATCTCGGCGGCGACGCTGGCGATCATCGCCCTCTCGCTCGATCGCTACGGAGCCGGGGTCCTCGCGTCGCTCACCGCGGGAGCGGCCCTCGGCTTCCTGCGGCACGGCTTCCCGCCCGCGTCGACGTTCATGGGCGACACCGGGTCCAACCTGCTCGGGTACATGCTCGGCGCCGTGGCGGTTCAGGGCGCCCTGAAGACGAACGCCGTCGTCGCTCTGTTCTTTCCGCTGATCATCCTCGCGGTGCCGATCCTGGATTCCGGCTTCGTGATCGCGAAGCGCCTCAAGTACAGGCGCCCCGTGTACCTCGCGGACCGGTCGCACTTCCATCACCGGATGGCGAACATCGGCTTCTCGCAGCGGCGGACGCTCGCCTACCTGTACGGCTGGGCGCTCGTGCTCGCCGGACTCGCGCTCGCGCTGCGGTTCGTCCCCTACAGCGACGACCACGGAAACTTCGACCCCGGCTGGACTGCGGTGATGATCGGCTGCGGGCTGGTCGCCGTGGCGGCAAGCGTCTACCTGGTGGTGGTGCTGGAGATCCTCAAGCTGCGCAGCTTCCGCCTCCGCCAGATCGTCGGCCTCAGCCGCCGTGCGGGTGAGGCGCCGCCTGCTCCCGGCGCCGTGGACGAGGGCGTCGCGCGCGAGCTGGAGACGGGCGAGTTCGCCGCCGTCGATCCCGACACGGGCGCGCTTCAGACCCTGGACCCGGAGACGGGCGAATTCGAGTCGATCCCGCCGCCGGAGGCGGACGAGGGATCGTCGATGCAGCCCGAGACCCAACGCAGGGCCGGCGGATAACCGGCGCACAGCCCGGCAGGCGCGGATAGACTACCGGCGCCTATGGAGGGGGCTCGCGGCGCTCGCGCGATCGCGGGTGGGGGAAACAGGGACGGAACTCGATGCGTCCCGGTCGTCCGCCGGGCGGGCACGAGGAGGAACGATGGGGGCAAGAAGGTTCCGATTCACCGCGGTCGCGGTCGCGGTCGCGGTCGCGGTCGCGACACTTGGTGCCGTATCGGCATCGCCCGTCCAGGCCGGGGCGCTGGGCCTCGGTGGTTCCGGCTCGGACGCCGACTGGACGCTGGACGGCGAGCCCTGCAAGCTGATCCCAGTGCCCTCCGCGGCGCCGTTCGGAACGGGAACGTGTCCGGGCGTGCGGCCGGGGGCGATCGTGAACAGCGACGTCGGCCAGTGCACGTTCAACTTCCTGTTCAACGGCAGCGACGGCAGGCGCTACATCGGCACCGCCGGCCACTGCATCCTCGGAGACAGCCCGATCGGGGGCGACGTCGGCGAGGAGTCGTGGGCGCCGGGCCAGGGACCCGTCGCGCGCGACGCGGACGGGAACCGGATCGGCGAGTTCGCGTACGCGATCCTCGAGGATCCGAAGGACTTCGCCCTGATCCGGCTCGACGACGGAGTCCAGGCCAGCCCGCAGATGTGTCACTTCGGCGGACCGACGGGGACGAACGCCGATCAGCCGTCCTCGCCCGTGATCCTGAATCACTTCGGGAACGGCATCGGCGTGGGCAGCGTGCTCCCCGCGCGCAGCGCGCTGGCGCTCGGGATGCCTGATCCGGATCACGTGTTCGCCGAGGGAGTCGCCGTTCCCGGTGATTCCGGAAGCGGCGTGATCAGCGACGACGGGCGCGCCGTCGGCGTGCTGGTCACGGTCGGCATCCACAGCGGGTCGATCGGCACCGGAGGGATCGATGCGGGCGACGTGGGGCTTACCCGCATCCCGCCGCAGGAGGCCCGTGCCGAGCAGGTACTCGGGACGACGCTGAACCTGCAGACGGCGCCGCTTCAATAGAGGACGGTCCGACCACGCCGGGGGGCGCCACGCCCCTCGGCGTGGCCCGGGTCAGGGCGTCGACACGCCCCGGGACGTGCGCCGGATGTAGACCTGGCGCAGGCGCCAAATCGGGCTACGGCGAACGAGCGGAAGCGCGGTGTCCCAGAGCGCGATCCGCACAGCGAGCGATGCGCGGTGAAGCATCGCCCGCACGCGCACGCTCGTTGAAGGCTCCGGATGAGCCCGCTGGTAGCCGAGCTCGGCGATGAGCTCGCCCGCGATAGCCTCGAAGCACTCGGCATCGTCCGCCGCCATCTGCTCCTGCCACCGCCGCCCGGCGGTCGGTGGCTGTACGAGGCGGGAGTGATCGGGCAGGCGCGTGGCGCCCTGACTTCGGTGGTAGCCGAGCATCTCGGGATCGAACTCCAGCTCGAGGAACTCGCACACCATCCGCAACGCCGACTCAGGGTCGGCGACGAGGTCCTCGTAGCGCAGCTCGAGATAACGGCCCGCGCCCAGCTCGCGACCGAAGCGTCGCGCGCCGCTGACCTCGCGCCGCCACTGCGCCGCGAACGCGGCCAGGCCGCGGGGGCGGGCCCAGTTGAAGCGTGGGCGACGGCGCATCTCGACGAACGAGAGCCCAGCGTCGCGGCCGTCCCGCACGAGGTGGACGTACTGGGCATCCGGAAACGCACGCTGGACGACGTCGAGCCGCTGCATGTAGGCCGGGGTCTTGTCGCCGAAGCGAGGCTTCCCGCGCGTGTCCGCATACGCTTGGTAGATGGCCCGGATCGCGTCGGCGAAGGCCGGCCGGTCTGGTATCCGTTCATGCACAGCCGCAGGCGTCACTCCCCACCGCTGGACGCGCGCGAGCCGGCCGATATCGCTCACGAACTTGTCGGGGTCCGGCCACTCGCCGTATCGATCCCAGAGCTGAGGGATGAAGTACGACTCGGGCGGGATCGCCAGGCTCGGGTGCCGATCGAGCATCTCCTTCAGCAACGTGGTGCCGCTGCGCGAGACGCCGAGGATGATCACGGGGGCGTCGCTCAACTCTGCCCACGGGGATACCCAGCCGGCCGGATGCCAACGCGGATTGACCGGATTCCAAAGCCCGGTAGAACGGGGATTTCGGCGCTTTGGGTATAGTCGCCAGTCCGCTGGAGCGCTGGTTCTCCCCGCACGAGACACCACCGCGACGGCGGCTCTTCGTTCCCTTGCGTGCCCGAAGCGACCGCAATTGCCAGGCCGTCCAGCTCGACATCCCCATGAATCAGCGTCCCCCGACACGGGCAGATGCGGCGACCGCGGGCTTCAGCCTGATCGGTTCGATGCTCGCCTGCGGAGGCGCCGGACTCGCCGTCGGATCGCTTTTCGGGCTCGCCGTTCCCCTCGGTCTCGCGGGGCTGTTCGCCGGCCTGGTGGTGGGGTTCTTCCTTGTCTACTCTCGCTATAGACGGATCTGATCCGGGCATAGACGGATCCGAGCCGGCTCCGGGGAGCCGGCTCGCGACCGTTGTGCGGTTCACCGACCTCGCGGTGCTCGTCGTCGCGCTGCCCGTGTTCCTGCTCGCCGAGCTACCGATGGCCGGCTACGGCGTTTGCGCCGCGGCCTGGATCGCGGCGTCGGCGATGCAGATCGCCGCCGATCGCCACGCCAAGCGCTCTCTAGCGCGTGGCAACCGCAACTCCGCGCTCGGGGTCCTCGCCGCCAGCACCCTGGGCCGAGTGTGGCTGGTCGCCCTGGCGATTCTCCTGGTCGGGCTGTCGGATCGTGACGCGGGGCTCGCCGGCGCCGTGCTCGCCGCCGTTCTGGTGACCGTCCACCTCGCAGGGATGGCGATCGGCCGGCTCATGGCCTCGGACGAGGGTCGGACCCCGAGCGCGAGGCTCCACCAAGGCGGGAGTGGGCGGGGAATTTGATGCTGGGCCGAGCGCGAGAGGTGATGTCATGGGCCAGCTGAGCACCAGGGCAAAGGTCTTTCTCGGCCTCGGTCTCTACTTCGCGACCTTCATCGCCTTCCTCCTGATCGTTCCCAGCGAGGGCAAGAACGAGCACTTCCAGCCGCAGGACGAGTTCAAGCTCGACGCCTGGATTCCGATCAAGGTCGGCGGCGTCGACCTGAGCGTCACCCGGGCGGTCTTCTACCTGCTGCTGGCGAGCGCGCTGACGATCTGGGTGTTGGTCTGGATCTCACGTCGCATGACGATGAAGCCGAACCGCGTGCAGACCGCGGTCGAGGTCGCCTACGACCTGACACGGAAAAACATCGTCGGCACCAACCTCGAAGGCAGGCTGGCCATCAAGTGGTTCCCGTTCATCGCCACGCTCTTCTTCTTCCTGTGGTTCTCGAACATCATCGGCTACCTCCCCCTGCCCACAAACACGCAGGAGACGATCGACATCTTCGGGATCGCCTTTCCGGCCTTCGCGATCTACGCCGCGACCGCCAACATTTCGATTCCGCTCGCGTTGACCCTCGTCGTGTGGTTCTCCTACCACTTCGAGGGCATCCGCACGAAGGGATTCTTGTCCTACCTGGCCAGCTGGCTACCGCCTGGACTCGAGGACATGAACCCGATCGGAAAGGGGGCGATCTTCATGATCGAGGTGATCTCCCACTTCGTTCGCCTGATCTCTCTCTCCGTTCGACTCTTCGCCAACATTCTCGCCGGCCACCTCCTGTTGCTGTTCATGAGCGGCGGACTGGCTGTCCTGCTCGGGTTGGCGGCGATCGGGGCACTCACGTTCCCCGTGGCCTTCGTCTTCCTAGTCTTCGAGGTCGGCCTGGTCGCCACGCTTCAGGCATTTATCTTCTCCATCCTCACCTCGATCTACATCGGCGGCGCGGTCGCCGAGACTCACTAGAAAAGGAGCTCAAATGGATCCATTGCTTCCGATCGCCCAGGTCACGGACACCGGTGTCACCGACGCCGGCAAGGCGATCGCGCTCGGCGTCGGGGCGGGCCTCGGCTCGATTGGAGCCGGCATCGGGATCGGCATCATCTTCGGCAAGGAGATCGAGTCGGTCGCCCGGCAGCCCGAGATGAGGGACGAGCTGCAGAGCATTCGCTGGCTCGGGTTCGCGCTCACCGAGGCGGTCGCCTTCTACACGTTCATCTTCGGACTGATCGCCTTCTTCCTCTAGCTCTTGGAGCAGCTCGCCGACATATCGGGACTCTTCCTCTTCGCCCAGGAGGGCGGGGGTGACGAGGGGGGCAGCTTCCTCGTCTCGCCAAGCCTGGGGCTGATGATTTGGACCCTCGCTCTATTCGCCTTCACGCTGTGGGTCCTGAACAAGCTGGCGTTCCCACGCATCCAGGAGGCGCTCGACAAGCGGGCGAACGCGATCCGGGAGAGCATCGACGCGGCGGAGCGCCAGCGCGAGGAGGCGGACGCGCTGCTCGGTGAGTACCGCCAGCGGCTTACCGAGGCTCGCGAGCAGGCCGACGAGATCGTCGCCCGGGCGCGCAGGGCCGGCGACAGCGTCAAGGCCCAGGCGACCGAGGAGGGACACGCCAAGAGGGAGGAGCTCGTCGCCGCGGCGCGCAAGGACATCGAGATCGAGACCCGTCGGTCGCTCGAGCTGATCCGCAAGGAGGTCGCCGACCTCACGGTGATGGCCACCGAGAGGGTGACGCGCAAGTCCCTCGACGCGGAGGACCACAGGCGGCTCATCCAGGAGGCGCTGGAGGAGACCAAGTTCTCGGAGCTGGTTCCCGAGGGCGAGACGAACGGAGGCCGCGGCTAGTGGAGGAGATCGCGCGCGTCTACGCAGAGGCCCTGTTCGAGACCGCGAAGGAGAGGGGCAAGCTCGACGTGATCCGGGAACAGCTCGGCCAGGTCGCGGATGCGCTGGACGCAGATCGCAACCTCGCGGTGTTCTTCTTCAGCCCCAGCCTCTCCTCGGCCGAGAAGCGCAACGGGATCCAGCAGGCGATCGCGGGCGCCGAGCCGGAGCTGATCAACTTCCTCGAGCTGCTGGTCGAGAAGCACCGCATGCCGGTGATCTTCCGGATCCGGCGGCGGTTCGACGAGATGTGGGCGAAGGAGAACAAGCAGCTCGACGTCACGCTGACGAGCGCGGTCGAGCTCGACCCTGAGGTCGTGGAGCGCGTCAGGGGCGAGATCGAGCGGCAGACCGACCGCAGCGTGCAGCTGCGGACCAGGGTGGACGAGAACGTGCTCGGGGGCCTGGTGCTCCAGGTAGGCAACATGGTGTTGGACGCCAGCATCCGCAACCGGCTGGAGAGACTGAGGAAGGAGGTCGCCCAGGCCGCCTAGGCCTCGGCGATCGCCCCGACGACTGCTAGGAGGAAGCCCAAGCGATGGAGATCAAGCCCGACGAGATAACCAAGATCCTTCGGGAGAGGATCGAGGGATTGGACGCCGAGTCCACGGACCTCGCGGAGGTCGGCACGGTGCTCTCGGTCGGCGACGGGATCGCCCGCATCCACGGCCTCGACAACTGCATGTCGCTCGAGATGCTCGAGCTTCCGCACGATGTCGTCGGGCTGGCGCTGAACCTCGAGGAGGACAACGTCGGCGCGGTGCTGTTCGGCGAGTGGGACGAGATCGTCGAAGGCGACCAGGTGAAGCGAACCGGGAGGCTGCTCGAGATCCCCGTCGGCGAGGGGCTGCTCGGCCGCCTCGTCGACCCGCTCGGCCGACCCCTGGACGACAAGGGCGACGTGAGGACCGAGGCGACGCGTCCGGCGGAGTTCAAGGCCCCCGGTGTCGTCAAGCGTCAGCAGGTCAACGAGCCAATGCAGACCGGGTTGAAGGCGATCGACTCGATGATCCCGATCGGGCGCGGGCAGCGCGAGCTGATCATCGGCGACCGCCAGACCGGGAAGACGGCGATCGCGATCGACACGATCATCAACAACAAGGACTCGGACCTGATCTGCATCTACGTGGCGATCGGGCAGCGGATGTCGACCGTGGTCCAGTTCATGGAGACCCTGGAGCAGCAGGGCGCGATGGACAACACGATCATCGTCGCCGCTCCCGCCGACGAGGCGGCGCCGATCAAGTTCATGGCGCCGTACGCGGGCTGCGCGATGGGTGAGCACTTCCTCTACAACGGCAAGCACGCCCTGTGCATCTACGACGACCTCACCAAGCACGCGTTCGCCTACCGCCAGATGTCGCTCCTGCTGCGGCGCCCCCCGGGCCGCGAGGCGTACCCGGGTGATGTCTTCTACCTCCATTCGCGGCTGCTGGAGCGGGCGGTGAAGCTGAACGATGAGCTCGGGGCCGGGTCGCTGACCGGGCTGCCGGTCATAGAGACGCAGGCCGGCGACGTATCGGCGTACATCCCCACCAATGTGATCTCGATCACCGACGGGCAGATCTTCCTCGAGTCGGACCTGTTCCACTCGGGGGTCCGCCCGGCGATCAACGTCGGGATCTCCGTCTCCCGGGTGGGAGGGAACGCGCAGACGAAGGCGATGAAGCGCGTCGCGGGGAAGCTGCGTCTCGACCTCTCCCAGTACCGCGAGCTCGAGGCGTTCGCCCAGTTCGGCTCGGAGCTCGACCCCGAGACGCAGCGCACGCTGGCCCGCGGCGAGAGACTGGTGGCGGCGCTGAACCAGAACGAGCGCTCGCCGCTGTCGGTCGCGGAGCAGGTGACGTCGATCTTCGCGGGGACCGGGGGGTACCTCGACCGGATCAAGGCCGAGCGGGTCCAGGGGTTCCTCGAGGACCTGATCACGCGCATGCACTCCGAGCAGTCCGAGCTGATGCAGCGGATCGACTCGACGGGCGAGCTGTCGGACGAGGACGAGGAGGCTCTCGGCGACGCGATCGCGGGCATGGTCGACGACTTCGGGCCCGACTTCGACGAGGAGGGCAATCCGCTTGAGGCTGGCGAGTCGGATCGCGTTCGCTCCGAGGAGCGGCGCGCGGCGCCCGCCGGCGAAGCCGAGCCGGGCGAGCCCGAGGCCGAGGAAGAGCCCGAGAAGGAAGAGGTTCCGGCCTAGGTGGCAACTCAAAAGGACGTTCGCAACCGGATCGCCAGCGTCAAGAACATCCACAAGATCACGCGGGCGATGGAGATGGTCGCGGCCGCGCGGCTGCGGCGCGCCGAGCAGCGGATCGACCAGCTGCGGCCGTATGCCCAGGCGATCCGCAAGATGGCGCGTCAGGTCGCCCAGGCGGCCGAGGGCATCCCACGCGTCCCGGTGCTCGAGGAGCACGACGAGGTGCGCAAGGTCGGCGTGCTGCTGGTGACTGGCGACAGGGGGCTGGCGGGCGCGTTCAACACCAACATCGTCCGCGCCGGGATTCAGCTGCGCCGCGACCTGCGCGCCGACGGCGTCGAGTCGACCTTCTACGTGGTCGGCCGCCGCGGCACGTCGACGGTCCGCTTCCGCGGCGAGCCCGTCGAGAAGGCGTACATCGGGTTCACGGATCGTCCGGGTTTCGCCAACGCGCGCGAGATCTCAAGCGATTTCACGACCGCGTACGTCGACGACGAGCTCGACCGCGTCGACCTGATCTACAACCGCTACGTGTCGCCGCTGACCCAGTACGTGCGCCGCCAGACGCTGCTGCCGCTGCAGCAGGCGGCCGTGTTCGGCGAGGGCGTTCCGGAGGAGGAACGGATCGAGACCGACGCGGAGGACGAAGAGGCCCATGCACGGGCCCTGTGGGACTACGAGCCCGAACCCGAGGAGCTGCTGCCGGAGCTGTTCGAGGAGTACGTAGACCTGTCGGTGTTCCGGGCGCTGCTCGAGTCGACCGCCTCCGAGCACGGGGCCCGGATGACGGCGATGCGCAGCGCGGCGGAGAACGCGGAGGAGATGATCGGGGACCTGACGCTGGAGATGAACCGGGCCCGGCAGGCGGAAATCACGCAGGAAATCCTGGAAGTGGTCGCGGGAGCGGAAGCTCTTGGTTGATTGGACCGGTGACAAGCCCGCTCGAACCGGACGCGAGAGCGAGCGAGCAAGGCAGCTTGATGGTGGTGCGAGCGAGCGGAGCGAGGATTCGAGCGGAAAATGAGGTGGAATGGCTGACCAGAACGGAAACGTTGGAAGGGTCGACGAGATTCGTGGCGTCGTTGTGGACATCGCCTTTCCCGACAAGCTGCCCGAGATCTTCCACGCGCTGCGGATCGACATCCCGCCCGAGGAGGGCCGGACCGAGGCGAACCTGATCTGCGAGGTGCAGCAGCACCTCGGCGACGACCGGGTGCGGGCGGTGGCGATGGACACCACAGACGGCCTGCGCCGCGGCGACAAGGTGATCGATACGGGGAGCCCGATCACGGTCCCGGTAGGCGACAAGACCCTGGGGCGCATCTTCAACCTGCTCGGCGAGCCGATCGACGAGGGGGATCCGGTCGAGTCCGAGGAGCGGTGGTCGATCCACCGTCCTGCCCCCGAGCCCGAGGATCTGACCCCCACCCAGGAGATGCTCGAGACCGGGGTCAAGGTGCTCGACCTGCTCGAGCCCTACTCCAAGGGCGGCAAGGTGGGCCTGTTCGGGGGCGCGGGCGTCGGCAAGACGGTGATCATCCTCGAGCTGATCCACAACATCGCCACCAAGCACGGTGGGCTGTCGGCGTTCTGCGGCGTCGGCGAGCGGACCCGCGAGGGGAACGAGCTCTACACCGAGATGCAGGAGTCCGGCGTCATCGACAAGACGATGATGGTGTTCGGGCAGATGAACGAGCCCCCGGGGGCGCGCCTGCGGGTCGGGCTGTCGGGACTGACGATGGCGGAGTACTACCGCGAGTCCGGCGGGCAGGACGTGCTGCTGTTCATCGACAACATCTTCCGCTTCGTCCAGGCGGGCTCGGAGGTCTCGGCCCTGCTGGGGCGGATGCCGTCCGCGGTGGGCTACCAGCCGACGCTGGAGACCGAGATGGGCGAGCTTCAGGAGCGGATCACGTCGACGTCGCGCGGCTCGGTGACCTCGGTGCAGGCCATCTTCGTGCCGGCCGACGACCTCACCGACCCGGCCCCGGCGTCGGTGTTCGCCCACCTCAACGCGACGACGGTGCTGTCGCGATCGATCTCGGAGAAGGGGATCTACCCCGCCGTCGACCCCCTCGACTCCACCTCGACGATCCTCAAGCCCGACATCCTGGGCGAGGAGCACTACCGGACCGCGACCAGGGTCCAGGAGGTGCTGCAGCGCTACAAGGAGCTCCAGGACATCATCGCGATCCTGGGGATCGACGAGTTGGCGGACGAGGACAAGCTGACGGTCAACCGGGCGCGGAAGATCGAGCGCTTCCTCTCGCAGCCGTTCTTCGTCGCCGAGGCGTTCACCGGCCGCGAGGGCGAGTACGTGCCTATCGAGGAGACGGTCCGCGGCTTCAAGGAGATCGTCGACGGCGAGCACGACGACATCCCGGAGCGGGCGTTCTACATGAAGGGATCGATCGAGCAGGTGGTCGAGGACGCCCGCGGCGCGCGCGAGGACGCCGAGGCGGCCGCGCAGCGCGAGGGGGCCGAGGCCGAGGAGTCCGACGAGGGCTAGTGGCGGATCGCGAACACACGCTCCACGCCGAGGTGCTGACGCCCGAGGGCCGGGTGTTCGACGGCGAGGTCGTGCAGCTCTCGACCCGCACGGTGATTGGCGAGATAGGCATCCTCGCCAACCACTCGCCGGTCATCGCCCGGCTGGTGCCCGCGGAGCTCCGCCTCCACGTGTCCGAGGGCGAGACGCGCCGCTGGGCCCAGGCCGAGGGCTGGCTCGAGGTGCTCGAGAACAAGGCGACCGTGCTGATCGGCGAGGCGATCGCGCCGGAGGGCCTCGACACGTCCGAGCTCAGGGAGCGGATCGCCGACGCCGAGCAGCGGCTCGGCGAGGCCGAGGAGGGAAGCGCCGCCCACCAGGAGGCCGAGCGCGACCGGGCGCGCGCGGAGACTTTCCTCGAGGTCGCAGAGAGCCGCTAGAAGCGCGCTGCGGATGGACGAGCGCGCGCTGACCGAGAAGCTGATCGCGTACGACACCTCGCAGCCGGAGGGGATCCGCCTCGCCGCCGGCTTCGTCAAGGGGTGGCTGGAGGCGCGCGACATCGAGGCGCGCCAGATCGACGTCAAGGGGCTGCCGGTGACGATCGCCCAGGCCGGTCCCCCGGGAGGGCCCACGGTGCTGCTGCACGGCCATCTCGACGTCGTTCCCGGTCGCCCCGGCCAGTTCGAGCCGCGCGCCGACGGCGAGCGGCTGTTCGGGCGCGGCGCGTACGACATGAAGGGGGCGCTGGCGGCGATGCTGCTCGCCCTGCACGACGTCCGCGATACGACGGACGTGCGCATCCGCCTCGGGGTGGTGCCGGACGAGGAGTCGGAGGAGGAGAGCGAGCGGGGCAGCGATCAGCTCGTCAGCGAGGGGTTCGTGGGCGACTTCGTGATCACCGGCGAGCCCACCGACATGCACATCGGGATCCAGGCGAAGGGCGTGCTCGCGATGCGGCTCGAGATCAGCGGGCGCGCCGCCCACGGAGCGACGCCGTGGATGGGCGAGAACGCGATTCTGAAGGCCCTGGAGGTGTTTCGGGAGATCGAATCGCTACCGTTTGCCCGGCAGAGCTCCGAGTTGTTCGACCGCCCCTCGATCAACCTCGGGCGCATCCTGGGTGGGGATGCGCTGAACAAGGTGCCCGACACTTGCGTGATCGACGTCGACATCCGCTACCTGCCGGAGCAAGACCCCTCCGCGATCCTCGAGGAGGTGCGTGAGTTGCCCGGAGCCGAGGTGATCTCGACCTTCTCCCGCCCGCCGGCGTCGGTGGACGAGGACTCGGTTTACGTTCGCGCCCTGTCCGACGCGGCCGCACCGCATCTCGGGGGTCAGGTGCTGAGCGTAGGGCGCGACGGCGCCTCCGACGCGGTGTCGTTCCTCCGTGCCGGGATCCCGGCGGTCGAGTTCGGACCGGCCGGCGCCGGCCACCACGGGCCGGAGGAGTGGGTGTCGATCCCGTCGCTCGCCCGCTACAGGCGTGCCCTGACTGCCTTCATCGCGGACCTGCCGCAGCGGTTTCCGGCGCGGGGTGAGACGCGATGACCCACGGTCCCTACGACCACGAGCAGGAGCCGCAGACCGACGAGCACAAGCGGGAGGACTCGTCCGGGGTGACGGAGGAATTCGAGGCGGAGTTCGGCGACGAATTCGGCGCCGAAGCGGTCGAGGAGCTCGCCCCCGAGGAGCCCAGCGAGGAAGAGGTGGAGCAGGCAGAGGAGGAGCTCGACGAGTCAGAGGAGCTGGCAGAGGCGGAGATCGAGGAGGAAGAGGCCGAGGAAGACGACCACCCGGCCGGCGCGGACGTGGGAGCGGGCGAGGCAGAGACAACGCCTGACACGTCCGAGGACGTGTCACGGTCGGAGGAGGGCGCCGAGCGAGCGGGAGCGGAGCAGCCGGCCGGAATTGATGAGGAGACGGTCGAGGCGGACGTCCTGGCGCGCGGCGACGAGGAGGAGGAGCGCGAGAAGGCCGCCAAGGAGGCCGGTGCCGCGCTGGAGGCGGCGTCGGGAGGCGACGGAGCGGGGGCGCCGGAGGAGGAGTCAGAGGGGGAGCAAGAGGAATCCGGTGCCGCCGTGGCCACCGCCGAGGGACCGCCCACCGAGGAGGCCGCTCCGCCCGAGCCTCCGCCCGAGGAGCCGAGGGAGGACGAGGCGCCGAAGGTGGCGCTGTGGCCCCGGTTCCTCGCGGCGTCGCTGGTGATCGTGATCGCGATGGCGACGGCGACCTCGGTCAGCATCCTGCTTTACCTGTCCGACATCGCCAAGGGGCTGGGCGGCATCAAGGGCGTGCAGCACCAGCTCCAGGAGTCCGTTGGCGGCGACCCCCAGAACATCCTCATCCTCGGATCCGACAAGCGTCCCGACCTCATGGGCGATCCGGGCCGCTCCGACACCACGATGCTGCTGCGGGTCGATCCCGACAACGACGCGATCGCGCTGCTGTCGTTGCCGCGGGATCTGAAGGTCAACATCCCCGGCTACGGCATCGGCAAGCTCAACGACGCCTACGCGGTCGGCGGCCCACCGAAGACCCTCAAGGTCGTGCATCAGCTCACCGGAATCGACATCAACCACGTCGTAAACGTCGACTTCGCGGGCTTCGAGCAGGCGATCAACGCGATCGACTGCGTGTACGTCGACGTCGATCGCCGCTACTTCAACTCCAACGAGGGGCTGGCTCCCGATCAGCTGTACGCCGAGATCGATATCCAGGCCGGGTACCAGATGCTGTGCGGGGAGAGGGCGCTGCAGTACGTGCGCTACAGGCACACCGACAACGACATCGTCCGTTCGGCTCGCCAGCAGGACTTCCTCCGCGAGGCGCGGGCGAAGATCGGCATCGGTCGGCTGTTCCGCGATCGCGAGGACCTGATCGACATCTTCAAGAAGTACACGACCTCGGACATCGACGACCCGGAGACGATGCTTCAGGTCCTGAAGACGTTCCTCGGCGCCGCCGACGCCCCCGTGAAGCAGATTCACTTCAAGGGGACGCTGGGAGAGTCGTACGTCACCGCCTCGAACGAGGAGATCCAGACGGCGGTGGACCAGTTCACGGGCGTCCAGGACACGCCGGGCGGCCTTGGCGACCAGGCCGGAGGAGGCGGTGGCAAGGAAAAGAAGGAGCCGAAGGAGAAGCCGAAGCCCGTTGAGGGCGGCGGTGGACCGGCGTTGATCGACGCCGCCGGGTCGACCGCGCCGTGGGCGGAGAGGTTCGCCCCGGCGGTCGGGTTCCCGGTCTTCTACCCGACCCAGCTTGCGCCGGGAACGACGGTCAGCGACGAGTCGCGCGAGTACAAGATCGCCGACGAGGGCGGCAAGATCCACACGGCCTACAAGTACGTGTTCTCGATCCCGGGTACCTCCGTCCCCGCCGAGTACTACGGGCTCATGGGCACGACTTGGACCGACCCCCCGATCCTTGACAACCCGAGCGAGACGCGTGAGATCGGCGGTCGCGAGTACAACCTGTTCTTCGACGGCGACCGGCTGCGCCTCGTCGCGTGGCGGACAGACAAGGGCGCGTACTGGCTCAACAACACACTGCCGCAGACGCTCGAGGAGGATGAGATGCTCGCCATCGCGCAGTCGATGGACGAGGTCGCTCCCCCGAAGCCCAAGAAGAAGAAGTGACGCCGCGGGCGTCGCCGCGCATGAACGCGCAAAGAGAGCCGATAGGGGTCGTGGGGGCCGGGTGGGTCGGGCTCGTAACGGCGACGTGCTTCGCCGAGATCGGCCACCCTGTGGTCGCCGTCGACATCGATGCCGCGAAGGTCGACGGCCTCCGCCAAGGGGAGGTGCCGATCCACGAGCCGAGGATCGACGAGCTGCTCGAGACCAACCGCGAGCTTCTCACCTTCACGACCGAGATCGCCGACGCGCTCGAGGCGGCCCGGCTGTTGTTCGTGTGCGTCGACACTCCGCCGACCTACTCGGGCGACGCGGACCTTACGC
>Ga0126312_10001763_pt1 | contig 14294 bp, 9 predicted proteins | sample Plot104A_FD_92537 | JGI IMG/M metagenome (GOLD analysis project Ga0126312, IMG submission 92537) | Serpentine soil microbial communities from UC McLaughlin Reserve, CA, USA - Plot104A | ecosystem: Environmental > Terrestrial > Soil > Grasslands | place: USA: UC McLaughlin Reserve, Lake County...
AAGGGCGCCTCCTACTACAACGTGCTGCTCATGCGGGGCCGGAAGATCTTGAGCGCGTGGCCCGCGCGCACCAGCTTCCGGCTGCCCGTAAAGTGGAGGTACAAGGGCCACCGCTACCGGTTGCGTCCCGGTGTCTACCGCTGGTACGTCTTCCCGGGCTTCGGTCGGATCTCCGCCGGGCGCTACGGACGCCTTCTGGGCGGCAGCATGTTCGTGTACCGACCGTAGGCCACGCGCGTGCGCCGCCGTGCCGCCGCCGTTCTGATCGTCTCGAGCGTCGTCGCGGTGCTCTTGGTCGCCCCGCGGGCGCCCGGCCTCCCGGATGTCCCGGGCGATCCCACGCCGCCGGTCGTCACGCCCGTCATCACGGGCACGCTAGGTAACGCCGGGTGGTACACGTCGAACGTCACGATCAACTGGTCGGTGTCCGACCCCGAGTCGGTGATCCTCTCGACGACCGGCTGCAACGCGACCACCCTGACGTCGAACACGGCAGGGACGCAGCTCAGCTGCACGGCTGAGAGCGACGGCGGCACGACCAGCATCGGCAAGACGTTCAAGGTCGACAAGACGCCACCCGCTTCCAACGCCTTCCCGTCGCGGACTGCGGACGTCAACGGCTGGTACAACAAGCCGCTCAGCGTCTCGTTCGCGGCCACGGACGGCATGTCCGGAGTCGATTCGTGCGCGGCGTCAGTGGACTACGCCGGTCCAGACACGACCGGAACCCCGGTCGCAGGAACCTGCAGGGACGTGGCGGGCAATACGTCATCGGCTTCACAAACCGTGAAGTACGACGCGACCTCGCCGAGCGCGACGGCGAGCGCGCGGGCCCCCGACTCGAACGGCTGGTTCAACCATGCGGTCACCGTCACGTTCAACGGCGTCGACGGAACCTCGGGCGTCGGGACGTGCACGCAGCAGACGTACTCGGGCCCGGACGACCCGTCGGTCGCGCTCGCCGGGACCTGCACCGACAACGCCGGCAACGTGAGCCCGAGCCGCTCGTTCACGCTCAAGTACGACGAAACCGCCCCGACCGCCACGGCGACGCCGTCCAGGGCGGCCGACGTCAACGGTTGGCACAACCATGCACTGACCGTCAGCTTCTCGGGGAACGATGCCACCTCGGGTCTCGAGTCGTGCGACGCGCCCAAGAGCTACTCGGGGCCCGATTCGGCCACGGCCTCGCTCGCGGGTGCCTGCCGCGACCTGGCCGGGAACGTCTCGCCTCGCTCGTTCGCGTTCAAGTACGACGGCACGGCGCCGGCCGTGACGGCGACAGCGGCGCGCGCAGCGAATACGAACGGCTGGTACAGCGCCCCGATCGGCGTGAGCTTCTCGGGAACGGACGCGGTCGCCGGTGTGGCGTCGTGCTCCGCAGCGAAGACCTACTCCGGGCCTGACAACGCCGCCGCCGAGGTCACCGGCAGCTGCACCGACGCCGCCGGCAACGTCGGCGGCAAGGCGCTTACCGTCAGGTACGACGCGACCGCGCCGCAGGTGACCGCGAGCGCCGCGCGCGCAGCCGGACCGAGCGGCTGGTACACGGCGCCCGTCGCCGTCGGCTTCGGCGCCTCCGACGCCACCTCGGGGGTCGACACGTGCGACGCCGACAAGACCTATTCCGGCCCGGACTCATCGTCGGCCGCCGTCGGCGGCACCTGCCGCGACAAGGCGGGCAACAGCGCGGCGGCCTCGTTGCCGCTGAAGTACGACGCGACGAAGCCGACGGTGACGGCCGCCGCAAGCCGGCCGGCCGGGACGGATGGCTGGTACAGCGCGCCCGTCGGCGTCAGCTTCACCGGCTCCGACGCAACGTCGGGCCTGGACACTTGCGATGCCAACAAGACGTACTCGGGACCGGACGCGGCGGCGACCGCGGTCGCCGGGAGCTGTCGCGACAAGGCAGGGAACACGCAGAACGGGCAGCTGTCGCTGAAGTACGACGCGACAGCCCCTCAGGTGACCGCCTCGGCGTCGAGGGCTGCAGACGCCAACGGCTGGTACAACCACGCGCTCTCCGTCTCCTTCACGGGCGTCGACGCGACCGCAGGCGTCGACACGTGCGACGCCGCGAAGTCGTACGCAGGCCCGGACAGCGCCGCGGCCACGGTGGCTGGGAGCTGTCGCGACAAGGCGGGCAACGCCGCGAGCGCGCCGCTGGCGCTCAAGTACGACGCGACCGCGCCGGCGGTGACCGGGGCGACGCAGTCGCGTCCGCCGGACGCCGGCGAGTGGTACAACCGGCCGCTGTCGCTGCAGTTCCAGGGCGCCGACGGGATGTCCGGCGTCGACGGTTGTACGAAGGTCGACTACGCCGGCCCGGACAGCGCGACTGCGTCGGTGTCGGGGTCGTGTGCCGACAAGGCGGGAAACCAGAGCGCGACCATCGCGTCGGCGCTGAAGTACGACGCGACCGCGCCGGCCGTGACGGCCTCGCCGACGCGGCCGGCCGACGCGAACGGCTGGTACAACCACCCGGTTACCGTTGGCTTCGCGGGGACGGACGGCACCTCCGGCGTGAAGAGCTGCGACGCGGCGAAGACTTTCTCCGGCCCGGACGCCGCCTCCACATCCGTCACGGGCAGCTGCGGAGACAACGCCGGCAACATCGGTTCCGGCTCCGTCTCTGTCAAGTACGACTCGACGAGCCCCACGGCGAGCGCCACCGCCTCCCGGCCGCCCAATGCCAACGGCTGGTACGGAGCGCCGCTGACGGTCTCGTTCGCGGGTGGCGACGGTCTCTCAGGGCTTGACTCCTGTGATGCGGCTAAGAGCTACAGCGGCCCGGACAGCGCGGGCGCCACCGTTGCCGGCAGCTGCCGGGACCGGGCAGGCAACACACAGGCGGGGTCGCTCACAGTGAAATACGACGCGACCGCGCCGGCGGTGACCGGGGCGACGCGGTCGCGTCCGCCGGACTCCGATCCCTGGTACAACCACGCGCTGACGCTCCAGTTCGAGGGCGCGGACGGGATGTCCGGCGTCGACGGTTGTACGAAGGTCGACTACGCCGGCCCGGACAGCGCGACTGCGTCGGTGTCGGGGTCGTGTGCCGACAAGGCGGGAAACCAGAGCGCGACGATCGCGTCGGCGCTGAAGTACGACGCGACCGCGCCGGCCGTGACAGCCTCGGCGACGCGGCCGGCCGACGCGAACGGCTGGTACAACCACCCGGTTCCGGTCGACTTTGTCGGCACGGACCCCACCTCCGGCGTGAAGAGCTGCGACGCGACCGAGACGTTCGCCGGGCCTGACGCCCCCTTGGCATCCGTCGTAGGCGAGTGCCGCGATAACGCCGGCAACATCGGTTCCGGCTCGATCGCGGTCAAGTACGACGCGACCGGCCCCACGGCGAACGCCACGGCGTCCCGCGCGCCGAACGCGAAGGGCTGGTACGCGGCGCCGCTCAGCGTGTCGTTCGCGGGCAGCGACGCGCTGTCGGGCCTCGATTCGTGCGACGCGGCCAAGTCGTACAGCGGACCGGACAGCGCTGCCGGCATAGCCAGCGGCATCTGCAGGGACAAGGCCGGGAACACGCGAACCGCCTCACTCGCGGTCAAGTACGACTCGACAGCGCCCGTCGCGACCGCCGTAGCGGCTCGCGAGCCGGATTCGAATGGGTGGTACAACCACGCCGTCGCCGTCGGCTTTGACGGGACCGACGCGACTTCGGGAATCGAGATCTGCAGCGGCGCTCAGACCTACGGCGGGCCCGACACGCAGAGCGTCAAGCTCAGCGGCTCGTGCCACGACCAGGCCGGCAACGTGAGCACGCCGGCGGAGCTGCCGATCAAGTACGACGCCACCCAGCCGCAGGTCACGGACGCGGTCGCGGTGCGGCCTCCAGACCGGGCGGGCTGGTACAACCGCCCGATCGCGTTCGCGGTTCAGGCCGTCGACACGACGTCCGGCGTCGCCACTTGTCCCGCCGTGACGTACTCCGGCCCGGATGACGCTGCAGCGTCGTTCGCCGCCTCGTGCGCGGACCGGGCCGGAAACCGCGGGGTGAAGAGCATGCCTCTCCGCTACGACGCGACGGCCCCCGCCACGAGGGCGGCACCCGACCGCTCCGCCGACTCGAACGGCTGGTACAACCGACCCTTCGACGTCGGCTTTGCCGGCGAGGACGCGGTTTCCGGCCTGGACTCGTGCAGCCCGCCCGAGCACTACGAGGGCCCGGACAGCGAGGTCGTCGTGGCCGGCGGCCTCTGCACCGATCGCGCCGGGAACGTGGGCCTGGCCTCCGTGACGGCCGGATACGACGCCACGGCGCCGACGGTCGTCGCACGGGCGGACCGGGCTCCGGACGCAAGCGGCTGGTACAACCACCCGCTCGTCGTCGCCTTCCAGGGTGCAGATGCGACCTCGCAGGTCGCGGAATGCAGCACCGCCGGCTACTCGGGCCCCGACTCAGGGGCTGCGAGCGTGGGTGGGAGCTGCCGTGACCGCGCCGGCAACTCCAGCGCGTCCAGCTTCGCGCTCCGGTACGACGGGACCGCTCCTTCGCTCGTGCAGGTCGGCGCGAAGGCCGGTAACGGGACGGCCACGATCACCTGGGCGGTTTCAGCCGACGCGGCGCTCGTGCGCGTCCGGCGCGGGGAAACCGTCGTCTACACCGGAGCCGGGACGACGTTCACCGACAAGGGCCTCGACAACGGCGTTCTCTATCGCTACGCCGTGACCGCCTACGACGAGGCCCAGAACTCCGCGACGAGCTCGGTGACGGTGCGGCCCAGCGGCCCGCTCGTCGAGCCGGCGGCGAACGCAGTCGTCTCCAGGCCGCCGAGGCTGGCCTGGAAGCCCACGCCAAAGGCGACCTACTACAACGTCCAGCTGTGGCGTCGCGGCAGGATCCTGAGCCTCTGGCCGCGTGGGACGTCGCTACAGCTGCCGCGTCGCTGGACGTACAAGGGTCGCCGCTACCGCCTGACGGACGGGCGTTACCGCTGGTACGTGTGGCCCGGGTACGGCCCGCGGAAAGAGAAGCGGTTCGGAAAGCTGCTCGGCTCGAGCTCTTTCGTCGTTCGCTAGCCCGTTCGGGCGCCTCGGAAGACGCCCGTCGACAGCGTCAGAAAGACGGTGTCAGCGAGGACGAGGACGAACAGCGCGAGGCCGCCCGCGAGCAGCGTCCCGTCCACGGAGGACGCCTCTTCGCGCCGCAGCGCCGGGAGAGCGGCCGCAGCGGCCCCTTTGGCCTTCTGTACACGCGTCTGCCTCTTCTTCACCTTCACGGCCCGCGTTGCCGGTCGCCCCGTTCGCCGTGCTTGGTGAACCGGCGGCGGCGGCGCCTGGGCGACGGCGGGCGCCGCGGGCGGTGACACGACGAAAGGCGCCGGCGGCGGCACAGGAGCGGGTGGCGGCGCCACGGGCGTCCTCGCGGTGGGGGACGAGGGCGGTGGCGATGCCGCAGGCGGCGGCGATGCCGCAGGCGGTGGCGGGGCGGTGGGCTTCGCCGTTATCTTCGGCGTCTCCTGCTGCTGGGGCTCCGGGGCCGGGCCGACCCGCTGCTTGGGTGGTGCCGGCTCCGGCTTCGGCTGGGCCGAGACCGCGGGCGCCGCGAGGAACGATACGGCGCAGCAGCCGACGACGGCCACGCCCGCGTGCCACTGCAATCGACTGACGACGTCTATCACGAGCCTCCCGTGGCTCTCTCCCCAGTTCGCGGAGTTTAGTCGATTCCCTGGATCGTTCAATGGCGCGGCGGTCGTGACCTGAGCCTCGTCGCCCAGATCCACCCGATCACGAAGACGACGTACGCCGCAGCCAGTGCGAGCCCGACGAGGAGCATCAGTCGGCGCTCCGGCTCGTCGGCGGCCTGCTGATACTGCCCGGCCGCGATTTCTACTGTAAGACCCAACGACAGTTCTGAGCGATGATCTAGCTGGAAATAGCGGTGTCGGTTTGCCCTCAGCGATCCGACGATATTGACGGGGATAGGGCGTGATACTGCCTGCACTGCCTCGCCTGATACTGCTGATTTGAGTCCATGATACTGTCGCGATATTGCCAGTTCTGAAGCCAAAAGCAGGCGATTTGAGCTTGCGGCGGCCGAAGTCGGGGCGGCGGCGAGGGCGCCGGCAACGACCGAAAGAACGACCGCACCGATTGGCGAGAGCACGACGCGATGAGTGAACAAAGATCTGATAATTCGTACCTACCCACCCCGACGATTCCTGAGACGTAAGTTGTCGTTTGAATTTTTCGGTGAGAACCGCTATCGTCCGCGACCCGAAAGAGCACGAGACGTCCGGGGGAGGACCATGTCTGTCACTGCTGCAATCCGGCCGGCGCCCAGAGGAGCCCGAGCCAGCAGGCCAAAACCGCGCACGTCCGCCTCACGGCACGCTGCCGTCCGTGGGCTGTTGCGCGACTACCACCGCCACGGAGACCTCGGCGCGCGAGCACGTGTGATCCAGCAATACCTTCCACTCGTGCGGCGCCTCGCGCGCCGGCACGTCGGGCACGGCGAGCAGCTTGACGACCTCGTCCAGGTGGGCTCGATCGGCCTGATCAAGGCGATCGACCGCTTCCAGCTCGACCGCGGCGTCGACCTGGCCACCTATGCCATCCCGACGATCGAGGGCGAGATCAAGCGGCACCTCCGCGACCGCGCCTGGCCGATCCGGATCCCGCGCCGGCTTCAGGAGCTCGACCCGACGCTCAGGGCCCGAGTCGCAGACGTCGTGGACGGCCAGAACGGAGAGTTCGACCGCGACAGCGCGCTCGAACGCGGCTACGAGCTCGGCGAGAACCGAATCGTGCTCAAGGACGGCTTCCACGTGCTGGACGACCGGGAGCGGCTACTGCTCCGCCTCGCGTACTTCGAGGGCCTCAGCCAGGCGCGGATTGCGCAGCGGGTCGGCATCTCGCAGATCCACGTCTCGCGCCTGACCCGTCGTGCACTCGCGAAGCTGCGGGACGAGATTGGGACCGTGGCCGCGTGAAACCAGCCTTTACCAGGCGGATCTAGCCCCTACAATGCTGAAGGGTGAAGCGCTTCGTCACCCGCCTGCGACCGAGGGGAGCATGAGCACGGTTCGCAAGCACGAGCCGACGGGCTCGGTAGAGGACTACACGAGCCTGCCGTACCACTTGCTGCTGGTCCGCGACAAGGAGGACAAGGCGAAGCCGTGGACGGCGTCGGTGGAGGAGCTGCCGGGCTGCACGAGCCACGGCAAGACGTCGGACGAGGCGCTGGACGGGATCGAGGCGGCGATGACCAAGTGGATCGGCATCGCGCTCGAGGAAGGGCGTGAGATCCCCGAGCCGAGATCGGCGGCGACGCACAGCGGCCGGCTCCTGCTCCGGATGCCGAAGACGCTTCATGCGGACCTCACCCGTGCGTCCGAGCGTGAAGGCGTCAGCCTGAATCAGTTCATCACCGACGTCCTCGCCAGTGCGATCGTGTGGCGTGGCCGCGTGGATGCGCCGCGCACGAACGCAGCTTCGCCTTCCTCGCCGCTTCAGGCGCCGGGCGCAGAGAGCCTGACGACGGAACGCGCAGGGGCCTCGCGGCGTCGCCCCCGCAATGCGACCCTGATCACGGCGGCGCTGGCGGCGAACTTCATCATCGTCGGAATCGCGGGGATCGTGGCGATCCTCGTCCTCATCACGGCCTGGTTGTAGAGCGTCGCGGTGATCGAACGCAGCGGGCCGGCGCGTCTGACCGACGCGTCCACCGTTGAGGTCGTCGACCGCCTCGAGCCGTTCCGCGACGCCTGGACCGGGCTCACCGCGAACGGCGCCAACATCTTCGCGACCTGGGAGTGGAACGAGCTCTGGTGGCGTCACTACGGCCGTGCCCGGAGGCTGCGTGTCGGCGTAGTGCGCCGCGGCGGCGAGGTCGGAGCGATCGTGCCGCTCTTCATCTGGTCCGACCGTCCGTTTCGCGTCCTTCGGCTGCTCGGGCACGGCCACGGCGACCGCCTCGGCCCGATCTGCGACGGCGACGAACCGGGAACGGCGGAACGGGCGCTCCGAGACGCCCTCTCGGCCGTCCCGCACGATCTCTTCGTCGGCGACTGGCTCGCCGGGGATTGCGGCTGGACAGGGGCTCTGGGAGGCCGCGTCCTCCGCACTACCGGGTACCCGATCCTCGCGCTCGAAGGCCGCTCGTGGGAAGACCTCCTCGCAGGCAGGAGCCCCCGGCTCCGCAAGAACATCCGTCAGTCGCGTAACCGCCTCGAGCGACGCCACATCGTCCGCTTCCGGTCTTCCGACGCGACGACGCTCGAGGGCGACCTCGACACGCTCTTCGGTCTCCACCGCTCGCGCTTCGGACGACACGAGGGCTGTCACTTCTGCGGCGACTACGAGCCGTTCCAACGAGACTTCGCCGCCCTCGCGTTCGACCGCGGCTGGCTTCGCCTGCTCCTGCTCGAGCTCGACGGAGAGGCGGTCGCCGCCGAGTTCGGCTTCCTCTTCCACGACGTCTACTTCGCCTACCAGGGTGCTCGCAATCCAGCCTGGGACCGCGAGTCGGTCGGCTTCGTCGTGGAGGTGGAGACGATCCGGCGCACGCTCGAGGAGGGGGCCGTCGAATTCCGGTTCCTCGGAGGCGAGGAGCCGTACAAGTACCGCTTTCCGACCCGGGATCCGCGGCTCGCAACGGTCCTTGCGGGGCGCACCGGGCGGGGCCGGCTCGCGGCTACGGCACTCGCGACCGCGTGGCGCCTGCCGGGCGGCGAGACCTTACTGAGGCGAGTCGGCGCCTAGCCCTCCCTAGCAATCAGGGAGCCCGGCTTCGTTCGCTTCGAGCCGGTTGTTCTTCGAGACGGCGCGGCTGCCGTCGTCGTATCGCGCTTCCGAGAGCTGGACGAGCGGCTGTCCCCCGCCGCACGCCCGGTTGCCCCGCACCACGTTGTCCGACGAGCCTTGGAGGACGATCGCCGGCCGGCCGCCGCCCACGAACAGGTTTCCGAGAATGCGGTGACGATCGCCGCCGACGTCGACGAAGATCCCCATCTTCGCGTCGACGATCCGGTTGTCGGCGAACGTGTTGGCGCTCGAGCCTGCTCCCTCGTGCCGCCACTCGACGTTGATCCCGGTGATTGCATCGACGATCCGGTTGCGGGCGATCAGCGAGTCGTTGGTCGAGTGCTCGAGGTAGATGCCCGTCCGCGTGTCGGAGATTTCGTTGCCGACGATGGTTGTGCGGGTCGACGAGCCGACCGTCTCGATCCCGTCCCACCGAGCGCGGCGGACGACGTTGCCGATGACCGCGGCTTCGACCCCACCGGTCCAGATGCCGCCCTCGTCCGTGCCGCAGCCGGGAGTGCGGTACTTCGCCGCCGTCCAGCAGCCGTCCCGTGACGGGTTGCGGATGTTGGTGATGACGTTGTCGAGCACGAGCCCGTGCAGATCCGCAGCCGGACGCCCGTGCTCCTGCTGCTGAAGGAGGATCCCGAAGCCGCGAAAGCCCGAGACCCGGTTCCGGATCGCGGTGATATCACGGGTCTCGTCGGAGCCGAGCGCGACGATGCCAGCCTCCGCGGAGCGGCTTCCCTCGATGCGTGAGTCCTGAATCGAGATGTTCGAGTGCGCGCCCCACGTGTTGACGCCGTCCGTCCGCACGCGCTTCAACCGCAGGCGCTGGAGGCGCACATCGGTCGAGCCGTCGAAGACCGCGACGCCGATGCCGCCGTCGCTCTTACCGGAGACGGGGCCGCCTCCGTCGAGCGTCAGGTCGGCGATGCGGATGTTCCGTCCCTTGGCGACGAGCAGCGCCCAGTAGCGACTGCCGCGACGAGCGTGGATGACCGTTCGCGGGCCCGAGCCGACGAGCCGCGAGCCGCTGCCAAGCCTGAGCTCCTCGACGACGTAGCGCCCCGGTGCGAGCCGGACGGTCACGCCGCCTCGCCGCAGCGCCGCTCGGGCACGCGCGAAGGATGCGCCCGGCGCGGCGGTCAGGATTTTCGAGGAACCGGACGGATCGACCGTGATATCACGCGGTCCAGCCGACGCTCGCCGCCCGAGGTTGTCGACCGCCTCCACGCGCAGGTCGTGTCGGCCGTGTGGGAGCAGAGCCGGATCGACGTCCAGCCGGTACGGCCGCGTCGTATCGGTTCCCAGCGGGCGCCCGCCGAGGACGAACGTCACGGCGACGATGCGGCTGCCCGGGACGGCTCGTGCGCCGGCCCGGAGATACGCCGGACGCGTGATCCGGTCGGGCCCGAGGTACTCGACGGTCGGTCGTGCCTCGGGAGGCTCGGCGGCTCGCTGAGTCGTCGCCTCCGAGGCGCAGCCGGCAACGGCGAGGACCCCGGCGACGGCGAAAAGGGTTCGACGACGCGGCGCGACGGTAGCTACAGGCAGATGGCCGAACGTCTCGATGCCCTGGCGCGCTATCCGGCGCCGGCGCTTCCGACTGACCAGCCCGTGGAGACGGGGCGGTATTTCGACGCGCTCCGACGCAGCAAGCTCCTGATCGCGGCGATCGTCATCCCGCTGACGCTCGCCGTCTTCGCGCTCTCGTCGATGCTGCCGAAGACCTACAAGGCGACCTCGAAGATCGTCGTCGAGAGCTCGACCGACCCGCTGCAGATGCGCGACGGCGACTCGGCCGAACGTCGGCTGGCCACGATCGAGAGGCTGCTGACGACGCGTCAGACCAGACGCCGCGCTGCCCGAAGCATCCCCGGGGAGACCGCGACGACGCTCGAGGGCAAGGTCAGCGCCGCGGTCGATCCGAACGCCAACCTCATCTCGATCGTCGCTACCGACGACACCGCCAAACGCGCGGCGCGGATCGCGAACGCCGTCGCCGCCTCGTTCCTCGCCCGCCAGCATCGGGCCGACGTCCAGCGGCTGAGGCGTGCGAAGGCGACCCTCCAGCAGGCGCTGGGCGAGCTCGAAGGCCGGCGTGGGATCCAGGCCGCCAACGAGCGGGTCACGATCCGCGAGCGGCTCACCGACCTCAATCTCAGCGCCGCGGGCTTCCGCTCGGAGCTTTCGCTCGCCGAGGCAGCCCGGCCCCCGAAAGCGCCCTTCTCGCCGCGCCCGCTCCGGAATGCGCTGTTCGCGTTCTTCGCCGCGATCTTCGTGGCGGCCCTCGCCGTGGTCGCCCGGGCGCAGCTCAAGCCGCGCGTCAGCGGCTCCAGGGAGCTGAGCCGGCTGCTCGAGGTGCCCGTGCTCGCCGAAGTCCCTCACGTCCGCCGTCCGCTCGGCCACCGGCCGGCGACGATCAGCACCGTCGAGTACGAGGCGTACCAGACGCTGCAAGCCACGCTTCGCCGCCGGCTCCCGCCAAACCAGCGCACCGTCCTCGTGACGAGCGCGCTGCACGGCGAGGGCAAGACCGAAGTCACAGCCGCGCTCGGCCTCGTCCTCTCGCAGACGATGAACCGAACGTGGCTCGTCTCCGCCGACATGCGCTGGCCCAGGCTGCATGAGCTCTTCGACGTCGATCAGACTCCAGGCCTGTCGGAGGTCCTCGTCGGCGCCCAGAACGGCAGCAGCGGCGGCATCTTCCAGCTTAGCGCCGCGCGAACCGGCTCCGGGAGCCTCCACGTGCTCGCGAGCGGCCGAATCCCGCCGGATCCGGCGCAGCTGCTGGCAAGCGGCGCGCTCGACGGCTTCTTCGAGGAGATCCAGGAGTCCGAGTACGACTACGTGCTCCTGGACGGGCCGCCGCTGCTCGGCCTCGTCGACAGCCAGGTCCTGGCGCAGCGCGTCGACGGCGTGCTGCTCGTCTGCCGCCCCGACCGCCATACGCCGCAGACCGCGCTGGCTCTCCGTGAGCTGCTCGACCGGCTCGAGGTCGAGCCGCTGGGAATCGTGATGGTGGGGTCGCGGGGCCGCAGTCACGCCTACCTCCCGGGATAGCCCTCGCGGAGCGCGGTTCCGGCCCAGATCAACGCGGCGACGAACCAGAGGTGGCGCCAGTGCAGCGTGTCGACGAAAAAGCTATTCGCGAGGAGGCCGCACCAGGCCGCGAGCAGCGCGGCCGAGCCGATGCCGTAGGTGTCCACACCGAGGGCGACGTTACGCGCGGCGAAGCCGAGCGTGAGCACCAGCAGGCCGTAGAGAAGCAGCACCCCGAGGACACCTTCCTCGGCGAGCGTGCGGACGTACGTGCTGTGGGCCGACAGATCGGAGACCGCCTCGAACTGGCCCGGGCCGAGGCCGAGCGGGTGTCGCTCGGCGATCTCGACGCCGGAGGCCTGTGCTCCGAACCGCTGGGCGTCGTAGTCCTGGAGAGCGGCGCGCTGGCTGAGGAAGTCCGTCATCGAAGTCGCTTCGACGACGGCCACCAGGGCCAGACCCGCGACGAGCGCGACGGCGAGCAGGGCCACCGCGTGGCGGGCGCCGCCCCGCCGCAGCGCGAGCACGGTCAACAGGACGAGCATGCCGACCGCGAGATTGAGCCACGCGGCGCGCGAGAAGGACAAGACGACGCCGACGGTGAGGACGGACAGCAGCACCAACTTCGTCGGGAGGCGGAAGCGCAGCAGCCGGGGCGCCACGGTCTCCTCCATCAGCATCAGTGCCGCCGGGACGAGGAAGGGGCCGAAGACGTTCGGGTCCTTGAAGAGGCCCTGGGCGCGCGGGCCGCTGACGAGCGCGTCGGACCCGGGGAACGGGACGATAAGCGCGAGGCAAGCGGCGCAGGCGGAGATGACCGCGCCGGCGAGGTAGGCAAGCAGGACGAGCCGGGCGGCGCGCGCCGACGCCACGTAGGCGGCGAGCCAGAGGGCAAGGACGCCGAGGTAGAACGTGATCCCGAAGAACGTGATCGCCCGGGCGCCGTTGGTCGCGCCCGTCGCCGCGAGCAGGTTGACCGCGAGGAAGATGCTCACGAGGACGGTTGCGCTCAGGGGAACGCGTTCGAGATGCACCCTCGCCGTGACGAGCGCGACGGCGATCACGACCGCGAGCACCAGGTCGGGCGGCGCCGGCTCGATCCGGACGACGGCCAGCAGCAGCACCCCGAGCGCGACCGCCGCGTGGTAGCGGCCGAGCGCGAGCGCGAGGGTCCCGAGCAGCCCGGCCCCGAAGGCGAGGACGAGCACGAGCGGCAGCGGCGAGCGGCTGAGCGCTACGCCGGCGGCGAGGAAAAGGACCAGGACGACGCCCGCGGTCGTGGTCCACGCGAGCGCGTTCGGGAGGTCGATCCGGCGACGAACGCTGACGGCCTGGGCGACTTGCAACGCGCCGGCTCAGCCTCCCTGCCGCGTCGGCCGCGCATTCTGCTGCTGATCACGCTCGCGGAGGTCGGGGGCGCCCAGACGTACGTCGCCTCGCTGCTTCCGGCGCTCGTGGAGCGCTTCGACGTCGTCGTCGCGGCCCACGGAGCAGGCCCACTTCGTGACGCGACCGCGGCGGCGGGCGCGCGGTTCGAGCCACTCGCCCACGTTCGGCGGCGGGTCGGAGCGCGCGATGTCGCCGGCCTCGTGGAGCTGGTCCGGCTGCTCCGCCGTCACCGCCCGGACATCGTCCACGCGAGCAGCTCGAAGGCCGGCGTCCTCGGACGTCTTGCGGGCGCTCTCGCCGGCGTCCCGATCCGGATCTTCACCGTGCACGGCTGGGCGTTCGCCGCCTATTCCGGCGCGGCCGGCCGCCTCTACCGCGTCGCCGATCGCTTCGTCCGCCCGCTCACCACCGTGACGGTCTGCGTCTCCGAGCGCGAGCGGAACCTCGGCCTGGCCGCGCGCACATGCGATCCGGTCCGCACAGTGGTGATCGCCAACGCGGTCGACGTTGCCGGCGCGCCTCGTGTCCGAGCGCGCAACCGCGAGCGGCCGCTGATCGTCGCCGTCGGCCGGTTGCAGGCTCCGAAGGACTTCCTGACGCTTGTCCGGGCGCTCGGCAGGCTCGAGCCTGGCTCGTTCGAGGCCGTCATCGTCGGGGACGGCCCCGATCGCGGGCGGCTCGAGGAGGAGATCGGCCGCCTCGGCGTCGCCGAACGCGTGACGCTCGCCGGCGAACGGCGCGATGTCCCCGAGCTGCTCGCCGCCGCGGACGTCTTCGCGCTCGCGAGTTCCTCCGAGGGCATGCCCGTGTCCGTGCTGGAGGCGATGGCGGCCGGCCTCCCGGTCGTCGCGTCGCGAGTCGGCGGAGTGCCCGAGCAGGTCGTCGACGGCGAGACGGGGCTGCTCGTCGACCCAGGAGAACCTGAGACCCTCGCCGATGCGCTCTCCCGTCTCCTCGGCGACGTCGAGCTCCGCCGCCGGCTCGGCGCGGCGGGCCGGGCGCGCGCCGAGCAGGCGTTCGATCTCGAGCCGTTTCGGCGCGCGCACCTCGAGCTCTACTCCCGCGAGCTCGCAAGGCGCAGGCTGCCCGTGCCTGCG
>Ga0126312_10001765_pt1 | contig 14288 bp, 17 predicted proteins | sample Plot104A_FD_92537 | JGI IMG/M metagenome (GOLD analysis project Ga0126312, IMG submission 92537) | Serpentine soil microbial communities from UC McLaughlin Reserve, CA, USA - Plot104A | ecosystem: Environmental > Terrestrial > Soil > Grasslands | place: USA: UC McLaughlin Reserve, Lake County...
AGGCGTTTCCCGGGGCACAGGTGATCGTCGCCGACGACGCCTCCGGCGACGGCACGGCCGAGGCCGCGATCGCGGCGGGGGCCGAGGTCGTCTCGCGGCGCCGCCCCCACGGCAAGGGGGGGAACGTCAGCGCCGCGGTCGCCACCGTGATCGACCGCCTCGACGACCCCGACCCGCCCGCCTTCCTGCTGTGCGACGGCGACCTGGGCGCGTCGGCGGGGAACCTGGGGCCCCTGGTCGAGGCGGTCGAGTCGGGCGAGGCCGACCTCGCGATCGCCGCGTTCCTTCACCGGGTGGGGGGCGGCTTCGGCATTGCCCTGCGCTACGCGGCGGCGACGATCGGGCGCCTGAGCGGCTACGTTCCGACAGCGCCCATCTCGGGCCAGCGCGCGCTGAGCCCCGCGGCGATGCGGGCCTCCTACCCGTTCGCCGGGGGATACGGGATGGAGATCGGGATCACCGTCGACGTCGTCCGCGCCGGCCTCGAGGTCCGTGAGATCGAGCTCGACCTCGCGCACCGTGCCACCGGCCGCACCCTCGGAGGATTCCTGCACCGCGCCCGCCAGCTCCGCGACTTCCACCGCGTCTCGAACGCCCGCCCCTAGGCGCGGATAGCCTGCGCGCCGTGATCCTCGCCATCGACCAGGGGACGACCGGCACCACGTGCCTCGTCTTCGACCGCGAAGGCCGGATCGCCGGGCGCGCCTACAGCGAGTTCCATCAGCACTTCCCGCGGCCGGGGTGGGTCGAGCACGACGCCAACGACATCTGGCGGGTGACCCGGCGGGTTGCCGGCGAGGCGCTCACGGCGGCGGGCGTCGAGGGACGAGACCTCGCGGGGATCGGGATCACGAACCAGCGCGAGACCGTCGTCGCCTGGGACCGGGCCACGGGCGAGCCCGTCCACAACGCCCTGGTCTGGCAGGACCGGCGCACCGCCGGCCGGTGCGAGGAGCTGCGCGAGGCCGGGCACACCGACCTCGTCCGCGAGCGGACCGGGCTGGTGATCGACCCGTACTTCTCCGGCACGAAGATCGAGTGGCTGCGGCGCAACGTCGAGGCGGCGCGCGACGCCGTGTTCGGGACGATCGACTCGTGGCTGGTGTTCAAGCTCACCGGCCGGCACGTCACCGACGTCAGCAACGCCTCGCGGACGATGCTGTTCGACATCCGCGAGCTGCGATGGGACCCCGAGCTGTGCGACCTGCTCGGCGTCGACCCGGCCAGCCTGCCCGAGCCGGTGCCGTCAGCCCACGTGTACGGCGAGACCGACGTCTTCGGCGGCGAGGTGCCCGTCGCCGGGATCGCGGGCGACCAGCAGGCGGCGCTGTTCGGCCAGGCGTGCCACAGCACCGGGATGGCCAAGAACACGTACGGGACAGGCAGCTTCGTGCTGCTGAACACCGGCACCGAGGCGCCGGAGCCGGGCGAGGGGCTGTTGACCACCGTGGCGTGGGGCATCGAGGATCGCACCGACTACGCGCTGGAGGCCGCGGTCTTCATCACCGGAGCGGCGGTGCAGTGGCTGCGCGACGGCCTCGGGGTCCTCGACGCGGCGGGCGAGACCGAGCAGATGGCGGCCTCCCTCGCATCCAACGACGACGTGTACTTCGTGCCGGCGCTCACCGGCCTCGGGTCGCCCCACTGGGACCCCTACGCGCGCGGCGCGATCGTGGGGATCACGCGAGGCACCTCGCGCGCCCACCTGGCGCGCGCCGCCCTGGAGGCGATCGCCTACCAGACGGTCGACGCCGTCCGCGCCCAGGAGGCGGCCGCCGGCGAGGCGATGAGCGAGCTGCGCGCCGACGGCGGCGCCGTCGCCAACGGCTGGCTGATGCAGTTCCAGGCCGATGTCCTCGGCGCGCCCGTGATCGTCCCCGAGATCACCGAGACGACCGCGCTCGGGGCGGCGTACCTGGCGGGGATCGCGACCGATGTGTGGTCGGCCGCCGAGGTGGGGGAGATGTGGCGCGAGGCGGCTCGCTTCGAGCCGCAGATGGAGGAGGCCGAGCGCGAGGAGCTCACCGGGCGCTGGCACGAGGCGCTCGAGCGCTCGCGCGGCTGGGCCCGGGAGGGGCCCGCCGAGCCGGAGTAACCGCCCCGCGCCCGCCGGGTAGTGATCCGCAGAGCAGGCGCCTGGCCTGCCCTTCCGCCATGGCCGACATCAAGCCCCAGGTCTACAAGGACCCCCGCCCCGCCGAGTACTTCACCCGCTTCCACGAGTGGGTCCGCACGCATCCGCCGGGGTGGGTCTACGAGTTCGTGCGGATCATCCTCACACCGGTCGCCGTCCTGCTGTACCGCGCCCGCGCGATCGACTCGTCCAACGTCCCCGCCGGCGGCCCGGCGATCGTCGCTCCGAACCACTTCTCCAATATGGACCACTTCTTCGTCGCGGTCTATCTGCGGCGGAAGATGCAGTTCATGGCGAAGTCGCAGCTCTTCGGCAACCCGATCCTCAACTACATCTTCCGTGTCGGCGGCGTGTTCCCGGTTCGGCGTGGCCACCACGACGAGGAGGCGTTCAAGACAGCCCACGCCGTGATCGATCGCGGGAGCTGCGTGCTGATGTACTGCGAGGGCGGGCGCTCGCGCAGTGGCGGCCTCGGTGAGGCCCGCCCGGGAGTGGGGCGGCTGGCCCTCGAAACGGGCGTGCCGGTCGTCCCGGCGGCGATCCACGGCTCGCTGGGCGTCCGCAAGTGGCGCAAGCTGCGTTTCCCGAAGATCACGATCCAGTACGGCAAGCCGATCACGTTCGACGTGGTCGAGGAGCCGACCCGGGAGCAGCAGCTCGAGGCGGCGGAGCGGATCTTCGCCTCGGTCCGCGAGATGTATGAGGCGCTGGACGAGAAGGGCCGCGGAGCGGTCGCCAAGCTGTCCGCTGCGGCCGAATAAGGCGTTTGCCGCAGCGCCCACCGGGGCAGGTGGATCGCATGTCCACCGTACTCACAATCATCGTCATCGCCGCCCTGGTCGCGATCGCCGTGCTCGGGTTCTTCGCGTTCAGGCGCTACCAGGCCGAGCGGGCGCGCAAGCGCGAGCGCATGGCCGCCGACGCCGCAGGCCATCGCCAGGAGGCCGAGGCCAACACCGCTCGGGCCAGGGAGCTCAGCGGGCGGGCGGAGGAGCAGCGTCGCGAAGCGGAGCGCGAACACGAGCTGGCCGAACAGCACGCGCAGAAGGCCGGCGAGGCCGAGCGCGAGGCCGAGGAGCTCGAGGAGCGCGCCCCGCGCGCCGGTCGCAGCGCCGCCCACCATGACGAGCGCGCCACCGAGCTCGAGCAGAAGCTCTAGCTACTCGTAGCGGGCTTCGAGCGTCTCCCAGAACTCCGGGTCGTGCCCGGGGACGATCACCGCTTGCGGGTACTGGCGCGCGAACAGGCGCAGCTCCTGCAGTGAGCGCCGATACGTGTGGGGGTCGTAGGGGCGCGGCGCGAGCGGGTCGGTGGTGAGCTGTCCGTGCGTGTAGATCGCGTCGCCCGCGATCACGAAGTCCCGGTCGGCGAGCCGGCAGATCACCGACATGTGCCCGGCGCTGTGTCCGGGCGTGTACGCCAGACGGACGCTTCCGTCGGCGAAGAGGTCGAAGGTGCGGCCGAAGGTCGAGTAGGAGGTCGTGCCCTCGTCGAAAGCGACCGTGCGGTAGTCGAACGCATAGTCGTAGTGCTCGGTCCGGTAGCCATTGCGGAACGTGCCCTCCGTCGTCGCCGAGTCCCACTCGGCCGCGGAGAGCACGAACGTCGCGTTCGGGAACTCGGCCATCCCCGAGGCGTGTTCGAAGTGCAGGTGGGTCATCACCGCGAGCCTTATGTCGCGAAGATCGACTCCCCTGGCGCGCAGCTGCGCCGGGAGGTCCTGCCCGGGCTCAAGCTGGGGTCGGCCGAACGTGGCGATCGCCCTGCCCATGTTCGCCGCGGGCTTCGCCGACACCGAAGAGTGAAGGCCGGTGTCGACGATGAAGGCGCCGGCGCCGGGATGGCGGATCAGGAAGGCGGGGCACGGGACCAGCGCCCAGCTTCCGGGGCGCGCAAGCGAGAACCCGATCTTCAGCTTCTGCAGCGATCCCTCGGGACCGATCATCATCTCGCGGGCGAGGTGGATGTCGCCCACCTTCAGGGGCTCGACGACGACCGTGGTGCCGGGCCGGCCGCCGGCGAGAGGGCCGGCCAGGGGCTTCGCTTCGGCGTGGACCTTCACGGCCGGTCAGGGTAGCGGCGCGACCCCCCGTGGATAAGCTGGCCCGCGCGCATGGCCGAGACCTCGCAGATCTTCCGTGAGGGGCTGCTCGAGGGGCAGGTCTGTGCGGTGTCGGGTGGCGGCAGCGGCCTGGGCCGGGAGACCGCCCTGGAGCTGGCTCGGCTGGGTGCCGCGGTCGAGATCTGCGGCCGCCGCGCGGAGCCGCTGGCCGAGACGGTGGCAACGATCGAGTCCTTCGGTGGCACCGCCCACGCGACCTCGCTCGACATCCGCGACGACGAGGCCGTCGAGGCCCTCTTCGACGCCATCCTCGAGCGCAACGGCGGCCTGGACGTGCTGGTCAACAACGCCGGCGGCCAGTTCCTGAGCCCTGCCGAGGCGATCTCGCCGAAGGGCTTCCGCACGGTGGTCGAGCTGAACGTCGTGGGCACCTGGCTGATGACTCACGCGGCCGCGACCAAGGCGTTCATCCCCCGGGGCCGAGGCAAGGTCGTCAGCGTCACGCTCTCGCCGCACAACGGGATGCCCGGGATGGTGCACTCGGGCGCCGCGCGCGCGGCGGTGGAGAACATGATGCGCACGCTCTCGGTGGAGTGGGCCCGCTTCAACATCAAGACGTGCGCCATCGCGGCCGGTCAGTTCGGCACGGAGACGATGCGGACGAAGTACCCGAAGGAGGTGGTCGAGGGCGTGCCCTGGACCGTCCCGCTGGGCCGCATGGGGACCGAGGAGGAGTGGGCCTGGCTGGTCGCCTACCTCGCCTCGCCGGCGGGCGACTTCTTCTCCGGGTGCGTGATCACGATGGACGGCGGCCGCGACAACTGGTTCGGCTCCTGGCCACCGGGCCCGACCGGCGTGCCGCCCGCCGAGCAGCGCAAGCCGAAGGGCTAGCCGGTCGGGTGTAGCGCGAGGCCGAGCCTCCGATAGCCCGCGACGGAGGGATGGTCGCCGTCGTCGGTCCACTGCGGCGCCATCGTGCCGGGATTGCCGGGATCCTCGAGAAGGTCGTGGAAGGGAACGATCTCGACGTTCTCCTGTTCGGCGATGTCGCGGATCGCGGAGTTGACCTTCTCGATCGGCCGGTCGGCCTCAGGGTGCCCGTTGTTCCAGGGCAGGACGTCCGCCAGCCAGACGTCCAGCCCGGCGTCCCTGCCCTTGCGCACCATGGCTAGCAGGCTCGCGGCGGCCGCCTCGGTTGGCCGTCCCTGGACGACGTCGTTGATGCCGCCCTGGACGATCACCGCCTCGGCGCCCTCGGTGCACTCGTCGAAGCGCGCCAGGATCTCGTCGGTGCGCTCGCCGAAGACGCCGCAGTTGCGGAACCTGACGCCGGGCGTCTCTCTCTCGGCCCAGTACTCGAACTGGCTGCGCTCGTCGGGGTCGGCGATGCCGGCACGGACCGCCGGGTCGGGGTCCCACAGGGGCGATCCGGCGGTGATCGAGTCGCCGATCGCGGCGACGACAGGCTTGCCCCCGTCCCTCTGCGTCGTGGTGGTGGCCGGCTCGGTCTCGTCCCCGCCGCAGCCCTGAGCGAGGAGGACGGCCAGCCCGAGGCAGGCGAGCCGCCTCAGGTGGTCATGCCCCCGAACTGCCCACCCGTCACGTTGAGCACCTGCCCGTGAATGTAGTTGGAGAGCTCTGAGCACAGGAACAGGACCGGCTTGGCGGCCTCGTCGGGCTGCGCCGGGCGGCCGAGCGGGATGATCATCGAGGCCATCGCCCGGGTCTGCTCGGGGATGCCGAGCTCGATCTTCTCGCCCTCGCGCTCGATCTGGCCGCCCTGCTCCTTCGACTGGGTGAGGCGGGTCTCGATGAACCCGAACGCGACCGCGTTGACGTTGATCTTGAACTGCCCCCACTCCTTGGCCAGCGTCTTGGTGAGGCCGATCACCCCCGCCTTGGCGGCCGAGTAGTTGGCCTGGCCGGCATTGCCCATGGTCCCCGAGATCGAGGTGACGTTGACGACCTTGCGGAAGACCTCCTTGCCCTCGCCCATCTCGGCCTTGGCCGCCTCGCGCCAGCTCGGTGCGATCGCGCGGATGAGCCGGAAGGGGACGATCGTGTGGATGTCGAGCATCGCCTGGAACTGCTCGTCGGTCATCTTGTGGACCACGCTGTCCCAGGTGTAGCCCGCGTTGTTGACCAGGATGTCGACGTTGCCGAACTCGTCGAGAGCCTTCTTGACGAGGTCGTCGGGCACGCCCTCCTGGGTGAGGTCGCCAGCGAACATCGCCGTCTCGCCCTCGATCTCCGATGCCGCCTGCTCGGCGACGTCTCCGTCGATGTCGTTGATCAGAACCCGAGCGCCCTCGCTCACGAACAGCTCGGCGGTCGCCCGGCCGATGCCGCGCGCCGAGCCGGTGACGATCGCGCTCTTGCCCTCAAGCAGTCCCATGTCTGAGCCTCAGTCTCCTTCTCGTGGATCGTGGGCGCGGAAGGGTATTGGGTTAGTCGTCCCCCGGCTGGGTAATACGACACACGATGGGGGTCGGCCCAGCGCCGGCCGAATGGGACAGAAGGGGAATTCACCGCATGGATTCAAGGAAGCTCGCTGTGCTGCTGGCGGTCGTCGCCGGCGCCCTCGCGATACTCGCGCCGTCCACCGCATCCGCCTGGGCGCCGGCCGACTCGGCCTCGATCAAGCCCGGGTCGGAGACGGTGACCTCCGGTGGCCAGTGCACCGGCAACTTCATCTACCAGGACGCGAGCGACGTCTACATCGGCCAGGCCGCTCACTGCTCGAGCACCGGCGGCCAGACCTCGACCGACGGCTGCGACACCGGCTCCCAGCCGCTCGGCACGCCCGTCCAGATCGAGGGCGCCAGCAGGCCCGGGACCCTCGTCTACAACTCGTGGCTGACGATGCAGCAGAAGCGCGAATCCGATGAGGACACGTGTGCCTACAACGACCTCGCGCTCGTGCGCATCGACCCCGCCGACGTCGGCAAGGTCAACCCGTCGGTGCCGGGCTTCGGCGGACCGACCGGGCTCGGCCCGTCGTCGGCGATGCTCGGCGACACCGTCTACACGTATGGCAACTCGTCGCTTCGCTTCGGGATCGGTCCGCTGAAGCCCAAGGAGGGCCGCGTGGTCCAGAGCCAGGGCAACGGCTGGAGCCGGGACGTCTACACGGTGACTCCCGGGATCCCCGGCGACTCCGGCAGCGGCTTCCTCAGCGGCGAAGGCGAGGCGATCGGCGTGCTGTCGACCGTCCAGATCGCGCCGCTCGCGGGATCCAACGGCGTTGGCGACCTGCGCCACGAGATGGACTACATGCACGCGAACAGCTCGTTCTCGGGCACCAACGTGGTCCCCGGAACCGAGCCGTTCAACGGAGATCTGCTCGGCGCCATCTCCGGCGGCTGAGGCCGGGTTGACCCGGCGGTTGGGCGCCTGAGGGCGCTCGGCCGCTGCCGCCTAGAGCCCCAGCTGCTTGCCGACGATCTCCTTCATCACCTCGTCGGTGCCGCCGCCGATGGGCCCGAGGCGGGCGTCGCGCACGGCGCGCTCGATCCCGTACTCGCGCATGTAGCCGTAGCCGCCGTGGATCTGGAGGCACTCGTCGGCGACCTCCACGCAGGCGCGCTGAGTGAACAGCTTCGTCATCGCGACCTCGCGGATCACGTCCTCGCCGGCGGCGTAGCGGCGCAACGTCTGGTAGGTGAGCGCCCGGGAGGCCTCCATCTTGGTCGCCATCTCGGCGACCTTGTGGCGAATGACCTGGAAGTGGCCGATCGCGCGCCCGAAGGCCTCGCGCTCGAGCGCGTAGGAGACGGTGGCGTCGATCAGCCTGCGCATGCCGCCGACTGCGCCGAGCGACATCAGCAGCCGCTCCCAGGCGAAGTTGGCCATGATCAGGTGGAACCCCCCGTTCTCGGACCCGAGCAGGTTCTCCTCCGGGACCTCGACGTCGGTGAACGACAGCTCGCCCGTGTCGGACGAGTGCCAGCCCATCTTCTCCAGCTTGCGCGTGACCTCGTAGCCGGGCATCTCGCGCTCGAGGATCAGGAACGAGATGCCGTGGTGGCCCCCGGCCTCGGTCGTCTTCACGGCGCAGACGAGGAAGTCGGCCCGGACACCGTTGGTGATGAAGGTCTTCGACCCATTCACGACGTAGCCGCCCTCGACCCTCCGTGCGTACGTGCGGATCGATGCCACGTCCGAGCCCGCGCCGGGCTCGGTGATGCCCAGCGCGGCGATGCGCTCGCCCTTTATCGCGGGGCGGAGGAAGCGCTCGTGCTGGTCGGGGGTGCCGAAGTTGAAAACCGGCGGCGTCGCGATGCCCGTGTGGGCGCCGAGCCCGGCGCCGACTCCGCCCGAGGCGCCCGCGGCGGCCAGCTCCTCGGCCCAGACCGCGTCGTGGGCGGCATCGCCCCCCTGTCCTCCCAGCTCCGCCGGGTACTTCAGGCCGAGGAACCCAAGCTCCCCCGCCCGCGAGTAGAGCTCGCGCGGGAACTCGCGGGCCTCCTCCCATGCGTCGACGTTCGGCGCGATCTCCTCGCGGACCCAGCGGTCGATCGAGTCGCGGAGCTGCTCGTGCTCGTCGCCGAACAGGGGATGCGGCGCCCGCTTGCCGCTGTCCCTTATGACGCCCGACTCCACGCGGGCGATTGTGTCAGCGCCCGCCGGCCGGTGTGGAACTCAGCCCTCCGGGCCTCTCTACCATCGCCTCTGATGGAGGAATCGCGCACTGACCCGGCCGGCCTTGCCCGGCTCACCGTCGGAGCATGGGTGCGAACCGCTGAGTGGACGCTTGGCTCGACCGCGCGGGCAGGCCGCCGAGTCGCCCGCGCGGTGCTCAGCGGCGAGTCGGTGCCCGACCTGATCGACGACGCCCGCAGTGGCCTGCGCGGCCTTCTGGGCGTCAACGAGATCGAGGAGCTGGTTGCGGGCCTGCTGTCCGGCAAGAGCGACGACGACGTCAAGGCGCCCCTTCGCGACCGCGGCGCAGAGCTGCTCCAGACCTCGGCCGACGTGGTCGACGGCCCTCCGCTTCATCCCGCCTACGAGAACATCCTGCGGGATCTCGCGCCCGACGAGGCGCGGATCCTGCGGCTGCTGGCCGGCGACGGGCCGCAGGCCGCCATCGACATCCGCACCTGGCGGCCCCTGGACGTCGGCTCGCGGCTGGTGGCGCCGGGCCTCTCGATGATCGCCCGCAACGCCGGCGTGCAGTTCCCCGACAGCGTGTTCCAGTACCTCAACAACCTCAACCGCCTGGGCCTGGTCTGGTTCTCCCGCGAGCCGCTGGACGGCGGCACGTCCTCCTACCAGGTGCTGGAGGCCCAGCCGGAGGTGCTCGAGGCGATCGAGGCCACCGGGCGCGCGCGGGTCGTCCGCCGCAGCATCCACCTCACCGCCTTCGGGAGCGACTTCTGCGACGTCGCCCTTCCCGAGGATTCCGGCCCTCCGACGGGCGAGTTCCAGGCCGCGGCGATGGAGGACGACGCCGACGGATCCGACTACGAGGACCCGGGGATGCCGTGAGCCGCCCGCTCGCCCACATCCGCTCCTACTACGAGGCGCTCAACGCCGGCGACGCCGATCTCGTCGCGTCCCATTTCACCGAAGACGCCGTCCACTACTACACGCGGCTCGGGCCGCACGAGGGCGCGCGGGCGATCGGCGAGAACGCCCGATGGGCGGTCGAGAACATGGACGGGCAGTGGCATTACGAGCACGGGCTCTCCGACGGCGACGAGGCCGTGATCGAGTGGGCCATGACCTGGCGCGACCCCAAGTCCGGTGAGCGGCGAATCAACCGCGGCACGGAGTGGTTTCGTCTACGCGACGGCAAGATCGCCGAGGTCCGGGCATATCACCACGGGGATCGCAAGAATCCCACGGGCGACCTGCTGGGCTTCGACTTCGCCGGGCGTGGCTACGCGACGCTTGAAGGCTGAGCGCTACGGGCCGACCGGCACGCCCGGGTCGCCGAACAGCAGGAACCAGATCGTGCAGATGATCGCGACGACGAGGGTCGCCGCCGCGGCGATGTCCTCGATCGGCGTCGTGTCGCTCGGCCCCGTGCGCCGCTCGGCGGAGAGGCTGCGGTTCCAGGCGTGGCGCACCGGCTCCTCCTGGGGCGCGTAGCGCTCCTTGACCCACGCGAAGGCCATCGCCAGCAGCACGTAGGAGCCCACGATCCCGAAGAGCGCGACGCCGAGGCCGCTCAGGGAGGGGGCGGTGCCGCCCTGAAGCTGCGAGCCGACCCAGATCCACAGGAACGGGATGCCGGCCCCGAAGAGGACGACCGCGAACACCGCGAGGACGATCTTCGCGAAGCCCCCGATGACCCGGACCGGCGCCATGGGAGTGAGGTTAGGCGCTTGCCAGCGCCGCTTCGCCGCCTGCCGCCATCCGCCCGAGCGTCGCGCCGAGCGCCTCCGGCGTCCAGCCGGGCTCGCTGAGCAGCGCGCGGGCGCCGGACTCGGCGAGGCCGACGGTGAGGTGGCCCAGCAGGCGGGCCCGGCGGTCGAGGCCGGGGTCCTCGCCGGCGCCGAGCAGAGGCCGCGCGAGCATCGCCACCGCCTCGACCTGGCGCTCGCGGCCGCGCTGGATCCGGCGGGCGACGGCGGCGTTCGCGCCCTCGCCGAGGAAGATCACGCGGTACGCCTGCGGGGAGGCCTGCACCGCGCGGAGAAAGCCCGTGAGCCCCTCGGTGAGCGCCGTCTCGAGGTCGCCGTCGGCAGCGGCGGGAAGCGCCGAGGCGATCTCACCCAGAACGCGCTCCTCCTCGCGCGAGAGAAGCGCCTTGAACAGCTCGTCCTTCGACGGGTAGCAGGCATAGACGACCGGCTTGGAGACGCCGGCGGCCCGGGCGATCGCGTCCATGGAGGTGCCGTCGTAACCATGCTCGAGGAACAGCTCGAAGGCGGCGTCCAGGACCATCGGCCTGCGGCGCTCGGGGCCGAGGTGGGCGGCGCGAGGCGCCCGCGGGGAGGCGGTGTGGTGTGCCGTACCCGTCATTCCTACTTATGGTAGCATTTTCCTACCCGTAGTAGGAAGCGCCAGGAGGCCTTCAACGCATGACCGATTCCCCCGAAACCGCCGTCCCCACCGACGACCTCGCGAACCTCGACGCCGGCAAGCTCGCCGCGCTGGCCGCCGACGCGACAGACGAGCAGCTCACGGAGGGGATGTCCGATCCCGCTGCGCGCCAGGCCGTGCTCGACGAGATCTTCCGCCGCATGGCCGAGCACGTGGATCCCGAGAAGGCGAAGGGCATCGACGCCGTCCTGCATTGGAAGATCACCGACCGCCCCGACGGCGGCGTCGACCACTACGAGGTCGTGCTCGACGATGGCGCCTGCACCGTCTCGGACGAGCCCAACGGGGACCCGCGCGTGACCTTCACGGTCGACCCGGCGGCGTTCCTGCGGCTCGTCTCCGGCGCCCAGCCCGGGCCCGTGCTCTTCATGGCCGGCAAGCTGAAGATCGAGGGTGACCTGATGTTCGCGAGCCAGGTCGCGACGATGTTCCGCATCCCGCAGGCGGACGGCTGATGGCCGCCACCGACACAAGCGCTTCCGAGCAGGTCGCGGCCGCGATGGGGGGCGGGACCGAGTCGTCGTTCTCGATGGAGCTGTCCGACGACCAGCGCGACATCCGCGAGTGGGTCCACGGCTTCGCCGAACAGGTCGTACGCCCGGCGGCGGCCGAGTGGGACGAGCGCGAGGAGACGCCGTGGCCGGTGATCCAGGAGGCCGCGAAGATCGGCCTCTACGGGTTCGAGGCGCTGGCGCAGTTCTGGGCCGATCCCTCCGGGCTGACCCTGCCGATCGCCAACGAGGAGCTGTTCTGGGGCGACGCCGGGATCGGGATGTCGATCATGGGCACCTCGCTGGCCGTCGCCGCGATCTTCGGCAACGGCACGCCCGACCAGCTCGCCGAGTGGGTCCCGCAGTGCTTCGGCACGCCCGACGACGTCAAGGTCGGCGCCTTCTGCTCTTCCGAGCCGGACGCCGGCTCCGACGTCTCGGCGATCCGGACCACCGCCAAGTACGACGAGGCCAAGGACGAGTGGGTCCTCAACGGCCAGAAGGCGTGGGCCACCAACGGCGGCATCGCCGACGTCCACGTGATCATCGCCTCGGTCGACCGGGAGCTCGGCTCGCGCGGGCACGCCGCGTTCGTCGTCCCGCCCGGGACCGAGGGGATCGAGCAGGGGGCGAAGGTCAAGAAGCACGGCCTGCGCGCCTCGCACACCGCCGACGTCCACCTCGACGACTGCCGCGTGCCGGGCTCGTGCCTGCTCGGCGGCAAGGAGAAGCTGGACGAGCGGCTGGCCCGCGTCCGCGAGGGCCAGAGCGCCAAGAGCCAGGCAGCGATGCGGACCTTCGAGCTGTCGCGCCCGACCGTCGGCGCGCAGGCCCTGGGAATCGCCCGCGCGGCCTATGAGTACGCGCTGGACTACGCGAAGGAGCGCGAGCAGTTCGGCAAGGCGATCATCGAGAACCAGGCAATCGCCTTCGCCCTCTCCGACATGGCGATGGAGATCGAGGCCACGCGGATGCTGGTCTGGCACGCCTCGTGGATGGGCCGCGCCGGCAAGGACTTCGACATGGCCCAGGGCTCGATGTCGAAGCTCAAGGCGGGCGAGGTGGCCGTGTGGGCGACCGAGCGCGCGATCCAGATTCTCGGGGGCAACGGCTACACGCGGGAATTCCCCGTGGAGCGGATGCACCGCGACGCCAAGATCTACACGATCTTCGAGGGCACCTCGGAGATCCAGCGCCTGGTCATCTCGCGCGCGATCTCCGGCGTTCACATCCGCTGAGAAAGGAGCTTCATGAGCACTGCAACCGCAACCGCGGGCGTGTCCCGCACCGCCGATCCCAGGATCGAGCACCACACGATCACCCTGCACGGCAACGAGGTGAGCTACAGCATCGCGGGCGAGGGGCCCCTGGTCGGCCTCATTCACGGCATCACCGAGACGGCGGACGTGTGGCGTGGCGTCATGCCCCGCCTGGCCCGGCACTACACCGTGATCGCGGGCGACCTGCTCGGGCATGGCCGGTCGGCCAAGCCGCGCGGCGACTACTCGCTGGGCGCATACGCGAGCGGCATGCGAGACCTGATGGGGGCGCTGGGCTACGAGAGCGGAACGGTGGTCGGTCGCTCGCTCGGCGGCGGGATCGCGATGCAGTTCGCCTACCAGTTCCCCGAGTACACCGAACGGATGGTGCTGGTCTCCAGCGGCGGCCTGGGCCGCACGGTCCACCCGCTGCTGCGGGCTGCGACGCTGCCGGGCTCCGAGCTCGTGCTGCCGCTGATCGCGCCCGCCTTTGCGATCCGCGCTGGCGAGATGGCCGGCGCCGCGCTCGGCCGCCTCGGTGTGCACGTGAGGGCGGACATCGCCGAGATGGCGCGCGGCTACGCGTCGCTCAACGATCCGGAGGCGCGCGACGCCTTCCGCCACACGCTGCGTGCGGTCGTCGACCCGGGCGGGCAGCGCGTGAGCGCCCTAGACCGCCTCTATCTGGCCGAGGACGTGCCCGTGCTGCTGGTGTGGGGAACCGACGACCCGATCATCCCCGTGGGCCACGGTCGCCGCGCCGAGGAGCTGATCCCCCAGAGCCGGCTGGTCGAGTTCGAGGGCTCGGGCCACTGGCCCCAGCTCGACGATCCCGAGCGGTTCGCCGACGTGCTGATCGACTTCATCGAGACGACCGAGCCCTACAGCTTCGACCTCGAGCGGATGAAGCAGCAGCTTCGCGAGGGCCAGGATCCGGCCGTGGCGCAGAAGGCCGAGGCCAGGCGCTGATCTGGTCTAGACGACTTTTCGTCCGAAGCGGCTACTCCGACAGCCCGGCAGCTTCGAGGGCATGGGCGGGGTTGAGGAAGTTTCGCATCCGGGTGACCCGGCCGTTCTCAAGCTCGTAGATCAAGGCCATATGCAGCTCGACTGCAGCCCCACTCGCCTTTCCGGTCGCGCGCTGGTGGAACATGGCGACGACGCGGTCATCACCCACGTCGATCAGGCGCTCGAGCTCGATGGACCAGTCGAAATCCTCGGTCCAAGTGCCCATGAACTCGACGAAGCCCTCGCGCCCTCGGTAGACGGGCCGGAGGCCGACGGCGGTGCCC
>Ga0126312_10001766_pt1 | contig 14288 bp, 13 predicted proteins | sample Plot104A_FD_92537 | JGI IMG/M metagenome (GOLD analysis project Ga0126312, IMG submission 92537) | Serpentine soil microbial communities from UC McLaughlin Reserve, CA, USA - Plot104A | ecosystem: Environmental > Terrestrial > Soil > Grasslands | place: USA: UC McLaughlin Reserve, Lake County...
CCTGGATGTCACGGATAGCGCGTAAGGCTCGTCCATGTACAGTGTCATGTGGAGAATACAGGACTAGGACCTCGTCCCGGAGTCCGAAGCGCTCACAGGTATGACCTTGTGGCTCGGCAAACCAATATGAGAACCCACGAGATTGATCTCCATAAGTAATGTCAAACGCCTCTTCGAGCTTTTGCGCTAACGAACGCTCTTGTGGCTGGTCTACGAAGTAGTACCGCCATGCATCTGGTTTGATCGCCACTAGCTTTACCCTTCCCCTGCTAATGAACTACTAAAAGAACATTGTACATACGTATACAACAGCTGACGAGGTAAACAAAGCGTACGGCACATCCGCTGTGTCGGTTGTTGGCATCATAGCTAGCGAACGACGTGTACTTCACTCTGCGTTTGTCGACAGGTAATGACAATTGGCGGGTTGCTGCCAGGTTGCTACCAAAAAGCGTGGCACGCGCCCCCGAATTAGTTGCATTTCTACGAGTTTGCAGGAACTTTAGAAGCTGCCGGAGAAGGATTCGAACCTTCACTAACTGATCCAGAGTCAGTCGTGCTGCCGTTACACCATCCGGCAAATTAGGCAACGGGGCATATTGTAACCCCTCCTCGGGGGCGCGTCGAATCTATCCGGTCGAGGGCTCGGGTTGCGCGGGGTCGGTGATCCTGGAGGGCTAGGAGGGGATACGAATGACCTGCCGCAGGGGGGAGATCCTGAGCATTACCCGCTCGCTCTTGATCTGAGTCTTGTAGGGACCGCCACGGTACTTCTGCGAGAGCTCGTCAATGTGCTCGCGGGCCTCCTGGCCCCGCACCTTCTCAACGACCTCTCCGCGCACCTCGACAAATCGGTAGGGATCATCCCTGTCCCAGATCGTGATCGTGACCCTGGGATCCCGCTCGACGTTGCGGAACTTCTGGCGGTGCACTTCGGTGTTGATCAGGATGTGCTCGCCGTCGGTGCCGACCCACATCACCTGCGTCTGCGGGTGGCCGTCCGGCAGCAGCGTGGTGATGGTCGCAAAGTTCTTTCCGCGGGCCAGCTCCAGAACCATGGGATCCAGCTCGCGGCCGTTCTTCTCGTCTGGCATTCGCGCCTCCTCGTCCTGATCTCTAGGAGATCAAGGAGTATCCACCGATCGAGAGGGTTTTACCAGTACCGGCGGCGACCGTCCACGTCGCCCTTCGGGCGAAGCATGACGGAACGAAGCCCGGGATCAGACCTTCTAACCTGTTGTGTTGGTGAAGCCGCCGGTCTCCATCTGGCGTAGGATCTCTATCCTCTGCTCTATCGGGGGGTGGGTGGAGAAGAGCCCCTTCGAGCGCTTCTCGAACTTTTTGATGGGGTTGGCTATATACAGGTGCGCGGTGGCGCGGTTGGCGGCCTCGAGTACCTCGCGGTCGCCTGAGATCTTCTGCAGCGCGTCCGCCAGGGCCCCCGGGTTGCGGGTGAGCTGGACGGCGGTGGCGTCGGCGAGGTACTCGCGCTGGCGGGAGATGGAGAGCTGTATCAGCCGCGCGAAGAGCGGGGCGAGGACGGCGAGCAAGATGGCGACGACGAGCATGATGATCTGCCCCTGTCCCCCGCCCTGTCTGCGTCCGCCGCCGAACCAGAGGCCGCGCAGGAAGAAGTCGGAGATCAGGACCGTCGTGCCGACCAGGACGCCTACCAGCATCGCGTAGCGGATGTCGAAGTTGCCGACGTGGGACATCTCGTGCGCGATGACGCCCTGTAGCTCGTCGCGGTCGAGCTTCTCGAGCAGCCCAGAGGTCACGGCGACGGCTGCGTTCTCGGGGTCGCGGCCCGTGGCGAAGGCGTTGGGGGCTTCATCGTCGATGATGTAGACCTTGGGCATAGGGAGGCCCGCGGCTATCGTCATCTCCTCGACGACGTTGAAGAGGACGGGGGCGTCGTCGTGTGTGATCTCCCTCGCGCCCGAGGCGGCGAGAACCATCCTGCCACCGGCGTAGTAGGTGACGATGCCGGAGATGGTCCCGACGACGAAGGCGAGGGCGAGGCCGAAGAGGGCGCCAACTGGGTCCCCGATCCAGGCGTACCCGATCACGTACCCGAAGACGGCCACGAACGCGAGGAAGGCCGAGATCAGGAGCACGCTGTTGCGCCTGTTTACGGCTATTCGCTCGCGGAAGGTACCCTCGTAGGGGCTCTCGGCCATCTCAGTCGTAGGAGACCGTCACAGACTCGCGCTCGGGGCCGACGGCCTCAAAGTACTCCCTCTCGGTGAAGCCCATCATGCGGGCGAAGATGACGGCGGGAAAGCTCTGTATCTTGGTGTTGTAGGACTGGACCGAGTCGTTGTAGTGCTGCCTGGAGAAGGAGATCTTGTTCTCCGTGGAAGAGAGCTCTTCCTGGAAGTCCAGGAGCACCCGATCCGAGCGGAGCTCGGGGTAGTTCTCCGCCACCGCAAACAGGTTCCCGATGGTCCCAGAGAGCCGCGCCTCGGACTGTGCCTGCTGCGCGGGAGACTGGGGCTTCATCGCCTGCGCGCGGGCCTGCGTTATCTGCGTGAGGACGTCCTGCTCCTGGCGGAAGTACTTCTTCACGCCCTCGAGGAGGTTGGGGATCAGGTCGTACCGGCGCTTGAGCTGCACGTCTATCTGCCTGTAGGACTCCTCGGCCTCGTTTCGCCGCCGCACGAGTCCGTTGTAGGTGGCGATGGCGTAGATCACGAGCACCACGATGATCAGGACAAGGATTATCAGCAAGACGGTACCCATCAAAACCTCCAATATAAGGCGGGTCTTCCCCGCTATTATATCCGCACCGTACACCGAAAGGACGCTACCTTGCCGGATTACGACGCTCTAGCCGACCTCTTCGACCTCGAATACGCCCACGACTACGACGTCGCTCTCTGGCTCGCCCTCGCAGACCGCGAGGGAAGCCCCATCGTCGAGTGGGGCGCGGGGACGGGGCGAATAGCGGCTCCGCTCACCGAAGCGGGCTTCGAGGTAACCGGCGTCGAGCTCTCCGAGAGGATGGTCGAAGAGGGCCGGAAGAAGGGCGGTGCGGTCGAGTGGGTAAACGGCGACATGCGGAGCGCGAAGCTCGGGCTGCGATACAAACTCGCCATCTGCGCCTTCAACTCGTTTCTGTGCCTCCGCAGCGTGGAGGACGCGCTCGCCTTTCTGCGCAACGCCGGTGAGCACCTCGAGCCGGGCGGCCTGCTGGGCGTCGAGGTCTCGGCCTTCTCCCCCGAGGAGCTCGCGGAGGAGTCGGGCGGACCGGAGATACATCACGACTTCACCCGCGAGCTACACGAAGGGAGGCTCGACCGCTTCAGCGTCTCGCGCTACGACGCGGCCTCGCAGCTCCTGAGGATGCGCCTGTTCTACGAGCTATATGGCACGTCCGGGGAGCTGAAAGAGCGGCGGGCGCACGACCTCACCATCAGGGTGACGAACCGCGACGAGCTGGAGCTGATGCTGCGGCTCGCAGGGTTCGAGGTAGAGGCCGTCTATGGCGGGTTCGAGGGGGAGTCGTTCGATGCGGGGAGCGACCACCTTATCGTGCTCGCAAGAAGCTAGTCAGCACGCTCCAGCCTTCGGCTTCCGCTTGCAGCACGGCGCACCGGCTTTAAGCCGGGCCCCTCTCAGCACGCTTCGGGCCTAAAGGCCCTCGCTTTCAGCATTTCAGCTGATTGGCTGACTGGCTGACAAGCGGAAGCGTTAGCCGACGCGTGCTGACAAGTCGTCCTCCGAAGGAGGCGACGTGCTGACAAGCGAAGCCCGCAGGGCGGCGTGCTGACCTATACTGTCCGCATGAGGCCCGTTTGCTTCATATCCGACTACGGTCGCACCGGGATGCTCGTGGGGACGTGCAAAGGCGTTATGTTGGACATCGCGCCAGGAGCCCCCATGATAGACGTGACCCACAGCGTTCCAGAGTTCGACGTGTGCAGGGGGGCGGAGACCCTGCGGCACGCTACCCGGTACATGCCGGAGGACGCCGTCTACCTCGCCGTCATAGACCCTGGGGACAAGACGAGGAGACGGGCGCTCGCCGTCGAGGTCCGGAGCGGGGCCTGTCTTGTCGGCCCTGACAACGGGCTCCTTGTGCCCGCGGCCGAGGCTCTCGGCGGCGCTGTGAGAGCGGTGCAGCTGACGAACACCAGCTACCACTTGCAGCGGGTCTCGAATACGTTCCACGGCAGGGACATCTTCTCCCCCGTAGCGGCCCATCTTAGCGCGGGGGTGGATCTCGGCGACCTGGGGGAAGAGGTGGATCCGGCCTCGATGGAGACCATAGACTTCCCCGGATTCAGCCGTGAGGCTGGCGGAGGTTTCGCAGCCGAGATAATCGACATCGACCGGTTCGGTAACGTCCGGCTCTCCATCATGCAGGAGGACCTGGATCTCCGGTATGGCGCGCCGGTGGAGATCGAGGTCAGGGACGAGGTTATGGACGCGAGGTACGTGAACACCTTCGGAGCCTCGGAGACCGGGGACCTGGTGCTTGTACCCGACTCTCACTGGCGGCTGAGTCTCGCCGTGAACAGGGGGAACGCCTCGAGGGCCCTTCAGCTCTCCGTAGGTGACGAAGTTCATGTAAGGTCGTCCGAGGAGTCGGCCTCCTGAAGCCATTGAGGGCGGGGCTTTCTCCCTTGTACCCTCGTAGGAGCAACTGGCTCAGGGCCGAAGCTGGCCGGCGATCTCGGAGTCTTGCCCCTCCTCGGAGCGCGTGTATCGCTGGGTTCTTTGGTCGAAGCGGACCGCGAGCTCCCGCCTCTTGAACGGGTACTTGCGGAAGACCTCGACTTTCCCATCCTCGACCTCGATGACGTTGTAGCAGGGCTTGGTGTTGCCCCTGACGCGGAGGGTCGAAGCGGTCCCCGAGTTCACGACGAGCATGTCCTCGAGCCTCCAGGTGTACGGCACGTGCTTGTGTCCCGAGAGCACCAGGTCCACCCCAACCTCTATTAGCCTCTCCAGGACATCCCCTGCGTCGAAGACGATGTTACGCTCGCGCCCGGTGCCCGGCAGAGAGATCAGATGGTGGTGGACGACGAATATCTTTAGCTTGTCCCGCGCGCTCGTGAACGCTTCGCGGATAAACTCGTAATGCTCCCTACCCACCTGCCCGTCGTTGAGGTCGGGCTCGGAGGAGTCGACGCCGACAAGGATCACATCGTCAAGCTCTATCACCGACTGGCGCTCCCCGAAGAGCCGCTCAAAGTGGATATAGCCTACGTTCCTGGCGTCGTGGTTGCCGGGGATTACCATGACGTGCTCGCACTCGATGCGATCGATGTACTCTCTGGCCTGCTCGAACTCCTCGCCGTACCCTGCATCGGTGAGGTCCCCGGCGACCACCACCGCCGTCGGGTTCAAGCGGTTTATCTCGATTATCGACCGGTCGAGTAGCTCGGGGACGAAGCGAGCGTTGCCGCAATGGATGTCGCTTATCTGGCATATGGTTATCCGGCCGTTACCCATGTCCCTCCCAGACTCCAGGCCCGAGCCTCTCTTTTACCACCAGAACAATTATAGCGGGGTGACGATCGCCTCAGCGGATCCGCGCCCGGAGGTCGTCAGGGTCCCTCCGGCTGGTCCCGGAGCGCGTGCAGGCCGAGTGCTTTCGCCTCCTCGGGGATGAGAGCGAGGGTCATCTCCGATGCGCTCTCGCAATCCAGGCACCGCATCACGACCTCGGCACCGCCGCCGGGGCGCAACCTGGCCTCGTCCTCCGGCACGGGTTGGGTAGAGTCGCAGTCGGGGCATTTAACGCCCTTATCGCGCGCGATACGTACCACGCGGCGTCTCTGTTCGCCCGTGAGCGACACCCTAGCGGATCACCACCCGAACCATACGAGCACTCTACCCATCTCCCGGTGCGTTCATGCCTCCGCAAGTAGGTGCCGGCCTCAGTATTTCGCGATCACCCAGACCGCGTGGACGATGCCCGGGATATAGCCGAGGATGGTCAGCACGATGTTGATCCAGAAGTGCTTGCCGATCCCCACCTGCAAGAACACCCCGAGGGGTGGCAGGAGTATCGCGATAATGATGCGTAGCAGATCCATCGTTTGCCTCTCCGTATACAGCGGGTCCACCACTTCTTTACGCTGCTCTCCTCTCAGGGTTGCGCAGGTCGGCTCAGGACGGGTAGCTTCCGGCCCTCGGGGGTATACATTGCGCGTCGAGCAGTGATCGAAGGTAAGGCTGGCGCGACGGCCGGAGCGGACAGGAGGAGTGGTAATGACGGAGCAGACCCAAGAAGGCGCCTTCCCCGAGCTCTTCGGGGTCATACAGGATTACGCCCAGAGGGACCTTAGCCACCAGGTAAAGGCGCTCAGGGTAATAGCGGCGGCCTACCTGCCCCTGTTCGAGGTCCCGCCCATGCCGGACGCGAGGCGGGTGGTCGAGGAAATCCTGAGCGGTAACGGCTTCCTGGTGACCGAGCCGGAGACCGGCCGGCTGGAGCCGGCCAGCGTGGACGCCGTGGTCAGCGTCGCCACCTCGCGGCTCGACGAGGAGGACCTCAGGTGGGGGGCGGGATGCCTCCTGAACGTGATGGATGCCCTGCGGCGGCGGGCAGGGAGCGAAGGGTACGAGACCTACGTGCTCGACGCCGACGAAGTGCTGGACGGCCTCGAGGCCATACTCGCGGCCGACATCGTGGAGGACGTGATCGAGGACGTCCTGGAGGAGGGCTGAGGCCCAGGGCCGCACCCTCCGACGTCACCGATCACCTCAGGTACCAGGCTCCCCGCCGGGCTCCGCGAGACCTCCCTGATCCCCTTCGCTTCCACCCTCGTCCTGGAGTGGGGGTTCCTGGCCCTCGAGTTGGTCCAGGCGCTGCTCTATGAGATCCAGGCGCTCCCTCACCTCTGCTCTGAACTCCTCCTCCGATCCCTCGTCGTCGCGGTCGAGGAACCCGTGCGCGAGGCTTCCCCCGGCGAGCCCGGAAGCGGCTCCGGCTAGCCCCGAGGCCGCTCCACCCAGCCCCGACTCGCCTCCGACCTGGCCCCTGAGGCGATTCGCGTAGCCTGCTATCTCGCCAACGTCGAAGCCGGCTCCCGTACGTTCCGTGCCTGCGCTACGTCTCGAGCGTCCCCCCTGCGCGCGCTGCCGCACGCGCCCCCGCACGCGCTCCTCCGCGCGCCTCTGAGATCCCCTGCGCCTGTCCCTCCTGCCCACGCGAGCCTCCTTCGGGTTCACGACGCCTTCATTGGTGAAGCTAGCTGTACCCCGCAGGGCACCTATCGTAACTCCTGTCCTACAGCGTATGAGCCGTGTCAGCTTCGACCGCGGCCAGGAGCGGCCCCGCCAGCCCGCCTGGATCGGAGCGGCGCACGCAGACCTCGGGCGTAGCGTGCCAGGCCGCGCACCTGCGTAGCGCGCCGCCGAGCCCCGCGATGAGGTCTTCGGTAGGGGGCACGCCAGGCTCGAGGTGCAACGCTCTTACCTCGAAGAGTCCCTCCTTGCGGTGAGCCTTGGCGTCGAGCCTGCCCACGAGCGCGCCGCGGTGCAGTATGGGCAGCGAGTAGTACCCGTAGCGGCGGCGGGCCGCTGGAGTGTAAACCTCGATCCGATACTCGAAGCCGAACAGCTCCGAAGCCCTCGTGCGGTCCCAGACCACGGGGTCGAAAGGCGAGAGCAGTGTAGTTACAGAAGAGTCCATCTCGCCGGAGATAACAGCCTCGGCCAGCCCCGTGTGCTCCGGGTGCACGTAGGCCGGTTCGTCCTCGATCCAGGCGCGGAGCAGGGCGCCTTCGTCGGCCAGTTCCGCAAGCAGCCCGGCGATTCCTTTCTTGCGGAGGCGAAAGTAGTCGGGCACCCAGCGTGCCACGGCCACGCCGAGGGCCTCAACCGCCTTGAGCGCGAGCGCCCGCTGCACCTCCGTGTAAGAGGGCGCGCTGGCGTCTTCCCAGCCTGGAAGCGCGCGCTGCAGCACGCGCTCGCGCAGGTCGTAGACGCGGTGGAAGTTGGGGTCGCGGCGCGAGATCATCAGCTCACCAGCGGCGAACAGGTGCTCGAGAGCCCGCTTCTCCGGCTTCCACTCCCACCAGCCGCCAGCCCGCCCTCCGGTCCTGGCGAACTCGGCGGACCGGACAGGCCCACCCTCGCGCACGCGCTCCAGCACGCGCCTGACCTCCTCCGGGTGGGCCTGAAACCAGGCGCGGCTCTTCTCCCCACCGCCCAGCATGAACCGCCTGTACAATCCGTAGTCCTCGACGGGGATAAAGCAGGCAGCGTGCGACCAGTACTCGAAGAGGTCTCCCTCCGCCAACAACTCGTCCAGCCAGCGCGTCTCGTAAGAACCGAGCCTGCTCCAGAGCACGAGGTAAGGGCTGCGAGCGACGACGGCGATGGAGTCGATCTGCAAGACCCCCATCCTCCGCACGCACTCGAGCACATCGCCTTTCGTCGCAGGACGTTCGGGCGTGGCCGCCAGACCCTGCGCCGCCAGCAGCAGAGCGCGCGCCGACGCTAGCGAGAACTTCACTGGCGCTTCCCCAAAATCCATCCGACGACCGTGCCGGTACGCAACCGCTCCACCTCCCGCCGAGTATCCACAGCCATCAGCAAGAAAAGAGCTAGCTGAAGGCTGACAGCGTGGTTTGCAAGGAGGCTAACCCTCATTGCAAGCCGCTTAAGTTATACGCCAGCCACTACGGTCTAACGAGTACCAACATCTCGGCGTTTCAGCCGATCATATAGTGCTCCTCCGGCCGCGTCAGATGCGCTCTCCTGAAGGCGCTGGCGCTCCGGTTCTCTCGCAAGGACTGCTCCCGTTGCGCCCGCTTCCTCTCTCCGGGTTCTATATAGGTGACACCGAAAAGACCGGACGAGACTTTGTGCGCAACTTCGGCCTCTCAACTCAATCCGGTACTTCGAAGCAGGGTAGGGAGCACGAGCTGCTCGCCACAACCGGGGCACCTCCAAACCCGCTTGCCGTGGGTCTCGCTCGTCGGCTCGCCGTCAAAGAACACCAAGAAGCCGACACCCTTCCCTCCGCTCCGCACCCGGCAATGTATGCTGTAACCGCAAGCGCACCGCAGGTCGGCCGCTGCCGCGTCTTCCTGGTCCCCTTGCATCGTTTACGCCTCTCCTCACTCATTGCTGCATCACCCGCCCGAATACGCGTCACGTCGGCGCTTGCCCCCGGCGCCGAGGAGGTCGAGGTCTAACGAGAAAGAGAGGGGGCAGCAAGCCGCCTCTCCTTCCTGGTTTGTGGCATTACTAAGCAACAACTTACTCATGCTGCTAGAATGCCGATCTGCGGGGGCTGGGCGTCTTGTATCTCTACCTAGCCGTAGCAAGACAAGCGTCCGGCCCTTGCCCTTGATGTCTCCTTACTCTAGGTAACCTCGTCTCATCACCTCCTTTGTCCTCTGCTCGCTCTACCTTATACAAAGCACAACCGGCCACCTAAAACGTCCGGTAGCCGGTTGCGCCACTGGCTCTCCGCATCCCCTGAGCACCCCAACAAGTCGGAATGCGGTTCTTAGCCTCTACCATTTAAGAACAGCAGGTTATGTCCTTCTCCTACAAGGTAGCAGCCCGTGTAGCCCCACTCTATGCGCCAGGTGGCCCATTTTTCAGAGATCTTGCCGACCACCAATAGAGAGAACACCCTGGCAAAGCGGCGAAAAGATGGCCATCTGGCAGATGCGTGGGTTCTTATGGTCTGGTAAAAGGAAGTGCGGGCCTGCATCCCGCGAGGGAAGGCATTGCACCCCACTTGCCTCTTCTCGAGGATGCGGGCCCGCATTTCCTTTGGACAAGAATAGGAGCCATGACTGTTACACCCCGGCACAAGGTCGGATGCGCTCTATAGCAACCAGATCCAAGCATTTCGGGGCTGACCATGAGCCATAGACAGCATCGGGGTGAAATATCTCCCGGACCAAGGGGGCACGGGCAGGGTTACGTCCGGACCCATTGGCGCTACTCTCGCTCGATACGGTCAAGCGCCTCCTTCTTGGCCGCCGTCGGGTCGGGCACGGGAAGGTCGACGCCGGGGGGGAGCTCGAGCCGCAGGTCCGCTTCGCTGTCGATCCGGAGCTCGCCGCGAGCCAGCGTGAACTCGAGGACGTGTCCACCGGCGCTCCTGTCGGCGGTGATGAAGTGGAAGTGATAGCCGGCAACGTTCAGACCCTGGGCGTAGTGAGGGAAGCGGAAGCCAACCAGGCTGCCCCTTACGTCGTGCAACTCGAACGTGGGTTGATGCTTGACTACCTCCGCGAGGGGTGGGTAAGGCTTGTGCTGGCGAGGGATGCTGCGCGTCTTGACGTACTCGAAGTCTCCGTCCACGCGGACGGCGTAGCACGAGGCCTCTCCGCCGACGAGCAGATCCAGGTGGGCACAGAATGTTCCGAAGTCCATCGGCGTAGCCAGGGCCCTGGAGAGGTTCGGCTCGAAGAAGGTGACGGCGGCGAAAGGCGTCCGTGCCAGCCCGTCGATAGCGTAGGCCAGCCCGTCGGACTTCACCTGGTAGAAGGAGCCGTCGAGGGCGATCATCTCGCCGTCGAGCGCATCGAGGGTGCCGAGACCGAAGTCCCCGCGCTCCTCGAGCTCGGCGAAGCTGACGTCGCCGTCGTACTCGCCCTCAAGCAGCGCGTCTATGGTCGATGTCTGAAAGAGGGTGTGGTGGGCACGAGCACCCTCGCCGAGGTCGCGCTTGTTCAGGTACTCGACGTGCAGAGCTCCTATAAGCGCAGTATCTATCGCCAAGGGACACCCCCGATCCGGTAGCTAACCTGGAAGCAGGCTCTTCCCCACCAGGTACTCGTCCGCCTGTCTCGCGGCCCTGCGGCCCTCGGCGATGGCGGTGACAATGAGGTCGGCACCGCGTTTGGCGTCGCCGGCGACGAAGATGCCAGGCTCCTTCGTGCCGAAGCCGTTCTCGGAGCGGATGGCGCCGCGCTCGGCGTAGCCGAGGTCGAGGTCGCCGAGAAGTTTGTCGCGCACGGGGCCTGTGAAGCCTATAGCGAGCAGGACGAGGTCGGCCTCGATCTCGAATTCGGTGCCGGGGATGGGCTCGGTCTTGCCGTTCTCGCGCTTCGCGCGGACTGCGTGCATCCTCTCGACGCGGCCGTTGGAGCCGGAGAAGCCCTTTACGGCGACGCTCCAGCCGCGTTCGCCGCCCTCCTCGTGCGCCGGATAGGTGCGGAGGATAAAGGGCCAGTCTGGCCACTCCAGGGGGGTCGCGTGGTCTGGCGGCTTCGGGCCGTGGGTGAGGACGCTTACCGAGGCGCAGCCCTCGCGGTTGGCGTTGCCGAGGCAGTCGGCGCTCGTGTCGCCGCCCCCCAGGATGACCACGTTCTTGCCGCGGGCCCTGATCTCAGGCCCCTCCACTGGCAACCCTGCCACCCTCCGGTTCTGCTGCACGAGGTACTCCATGGCGAGGTGTACGCCGTCGAGCTCGCGGCCGGGCACGTCGAGGTCGCGTCCCTGCAACGCGCCGACGGCGAGGATTACGGCGTCGAACTCGCGCCGCAGCTCTTCGGTGGTCGGGTCGTGGCCTACGTGAGAGTTCGTGCGGAGCTCGATGCCCTCTTCCTGCATGATGGAGACCCTGCGCTCCACCACCCACTTCTCGATCTTGTAGTCGGGGATGCCATAACGCAGGAGACCGCCGATGCGATCGTCCTTCTCGAAGACGACTACGGAGTGGCCAGCCCAGTTGAGTTGCTGGGCCGCGGCGAGACCGGCAGGCCCGCTACCGACTACGGCTACCTTCTTGCCCGTACGGATCTCTGGCGGCGGAGGCTTGGGCGTGACCCAGCCCTCATCGAAGGCGCGGTTGATGATCGAGAGCTCTATCTCCTTTATGGTAACGGGGTCGTCGTTGATGGTGAGGACGCACGCCGCCTCGCAAGGCGCGGGGCAGAGCATCCCCGTGAACTCGGGGAAGTTGTTCGTGGCATGCAGCCGGTCTATTGCCTGCTTCCAGTGGTCCCTGTAGACCAGGTCGTTCCAGTCGGGGATCAGGTTCCCCAATGGGCACCCAGTGTTGCAGAAGGGTATGCCGCAGTCCATGCAGCGCGAGGCCTGGCCCTTCAGCTCGTCTTCGGGCCACGGCTCGTAGACGTAGCGGTAGTCCTGCACGCGCTCCTCGACGGTGCGCTTGGGGGTGGGCTTGCGCCCGATCTTGAGAAAGCCCCTGGGATCCCCCACTAGCTCACCGCCTCGAGCTGTGCGTCCTGTCTCTCCTCGAGGATGCGCTTGAGGTCGTTCGGCATCACCTTGACGAACTTGGGCAGCAGCACTTCGAAGTTCTCGAGAACCCTTTCGGCTACCTCGCTCCCCGTCCACTCCAAGTGTCGCTCGACCATGCCGCGCAGCAGGGCGAGGTCCTCCTCTGACTCGACGACTTCGAGGCTGACCATGTCTCTGTTGCAGAGCCTCTCGAAGAGGCTCTCTTCGTCGAGCACGAACGCGACGCCGCCGCTCATCCCAGCCGCGAAGTTGCGGCCCGTCGGGCCGAGCACGGCCACGACGCCGCCCGTCATGTACTCGCAGGCGTGGTCGCCGACACCTTCGACCACGGCGCGCGCCCCCGAGTTGCGCACGCAGAAGCGCTCGCCGGCGAAGCCACGGAAGTACGCCTCGCCCGCTGTCGCGCCGTAGAGGGCTACGTTGCCCACCACGATGCTCCTCTCGGGCTCGTAGGCGGCGACCTCGGAGGGGAATACGGCGAGCCGCCCGCCGGAGAGGCCCTTGCCTACGTAGTCGTTGGTAGTCCCTTCGAGGGTGAGGGTGAGGCCGCGGGCAAGCCAGGCGCCGAAGGACTGGCCCGCCACGCCCTTGAAGTCTATGCGGATAGTGCCTTCGGGGAGGCCCTCGTTGCCGTAGCGGCGTGCGATCTCCCCGGAGAGCATCCCCCCTACCGTGCGCTTCGTGTTGAAGATGGGGTGCGAGAAGCGCACAGGCTCCTTTCGCTCCAGCGCCGGCAGAGAGCGTTCGATCAGCTCGTTGTCCAGAGCCTTTTCGAGACCGTGATCCTGCTCCTCTGCGTGGTGTATCTCGACCCCATCGCGGACCTCGGACCGGTGCAGGATGGCCGAGAGATCCACACCCCTCGCCTTCCAGTGGTCAAGGGCCTCGCCCATCTTCAGCCTGTCGGAGCGACCAACCATCTCCTCGAAGGTGCGGAAACCCATCTCGGCCATGAGCTGGCGCACCTCCTCGGCGAGGAAGAAGAAGTAGTTGATTACGTGCTCGGGCGTACCCGTGAACTTCTTCCTCAGCTCCGGGTCCTGCGTGGCGATGCCGACGGGGCAGGTGTTGAGGTGACACACTCGCATCATGATGCAGCCCGTCGCCACCAGCGGCGCGGTCGAGAAGGCGAAGTCCTCGGCCCCGAGCAGCGCGGCGACCACCACGTCACGTCCCGTCTTGAGCTGGCCGTCGGTCTGCAGGATCACACGCCCCCGCAGGTCGTTCTCCACCAGGACCTGCTGGGTCTCGGCTATGCCGAGCTCCCACGGAAGCCCCGCGTGCTTTATGGAGGAGAGCGGAGAGGCGCCCGTGCCCCCGTCGTGGCCTGAGATGGTTATGTGGTCTGCCTTCGCCTTGGCCACGCCGGCGGCGACGGTCCCAACCCCTACCTCGGCGACGAGCTTCACGCTCACGTATGCGCGCGGGTTGGCGTTCTTGAGGTCATAGATGAGCTGGGCGAGGTCCTCGATCGAGTAGATGTCGTGATGTGGAGGCGGCGAGATCAGGGGTAGCCCGGGCACGGCGTGGCGGACGCTGGCGATGAAGCGAGTGACTTTGTGCCCGGGAATCTGCCCACCTTCACCGGGTTTGCTCCCTTGCGAGATCTTGATCTCCAGCTCTTCGGCGATCGAGAGATAGCGGGCGGTGACCCCGAACCGTCCTGAGGCGACCTGCTTGACCTTGGAATGTGCGACGTCCGGACCGCCCTCGTCGTACCAGGACTGATCCTCGCCGCCTTCGCCGGAGTTGGAGCGGGCGCCGAGCCGGTTCATCGCGATCGAGAGGGTGCGATGCGCCTCTGGACTCAATGAGCCGAGCGACATCGCGGTCACCACGAATCGCTTAATGATCGAGTCCACTGGCTCGACTTCATCCAGGGGAACTGGCTCGCCAAGCGGTTGCACGCGCATCAGATCACGCACTGATGTCGGCGCGTGCTGAGCGACGTGGTCCCGGTAGGCGCGGTAGGCCTCGCCGCTGCCGGTATTGACCGCCTCCTGCAAGAGCTTCACGAGCGGCGGTTCGAATGCGTGCGGCTCGCCATCCTTACGGTAGCGGACGAATCCGAGGTCGGCGAGTTTCGGGGCGGGGTC
>Ga0126312_10001767_pt1 | contig 14284 bp, 17 predicted proteins | sample Plot104A_FD_92537 | JGI IMG/M metagenome (GOLD analysis project Ga0126312, IMG submission 92537) | Serpentine soil microbial communities from UC McLaughlin Reserve, CA, USA - Plot104A | ecosystem: Environmental > Terrestrial > Soil > Grasslands | place: USA: UC McLaughlin Reserve, Lake County...
CCGTCGCCGCCCCGCAGCCGCCCGTCGCCGCCCCGGAGCCGCCCGTCGCCGCCCCGGAGCCGCCCGTCGCCGCCCGGAGCCGCCCGTCGCCGCCCGGAGCCGCCCGTAGCCGCCCCGTCGCCGTCCGCGGCGGCTCTACTCTGCTCCGGACACCGCCGCCGCGAACCCGGACGGCGGGCGGCGCAGCTCGCTCGCGGTCACGATGCGGTCGACGAGGCCGTAGTCGACCGCTTCCTGGGCGCCGAAGAAGCGGTCGCGCTCCATGTCCTCGTGCACCTCGTCGGCCGTCTTCCCGGTGTGGCGCGCGTAGATCTCCTCCAGGAGGCGGCGTAGCTCGAGCACCTCGCGCGCGTGGATCTCGATGTCCGACGACTGGCCCTGGAACCCCGACGACGGCTGGTGGATCAGGATGCGCGCGTTCGGGAGCGTCAGCCGCTTGCCCAGCGTGCCGCCCGCGAGGATCAGCGAGCCGGCGGACATCGCCATCCCGTAACAGATCGTCTGCACCTCGGGACGGATGTACTGAATCGTGTCGTAGATCGCGAGCCCGGCGTGTAGCGAACCGCCCGGAGAATTCACATAGACCGACACGTCCTTGTCGGGATCCTCCGACTCGAGGTGCACGAGCTGCGCCACCACGAGGTTGGCGATCTCGTCGTCGATCGGACGTCCAATGAAGACGATCCGCTCGTTCAGCAGGCGCGAGTAGATGTCGAACGAGCGCTCGCCGCGCGAAGTCTGCTCCACGACCATCGGAACCAGCGAGCTATGAGCGCGTCCGATCTGCATGTCCGATCTCCTTTCGAGTGACGGGGCGCCCGCCAGGCGCGCCGGCCGGATCCGGTAAGCTGCAACCATCAGGTTGCGGATCACAATAGCAACCGTCCGGTTGCACGATATCCCGGCGGACTTCGCGCAAGCGGGGTCGGGCCGGCGAGGGAGCGGGGTCGGGCCGGCGAGGGAGCGGGGTCGGGCCGGCGAGGGAGCGGGGTCGGGCCGCGAGCGAGCGGGGTCGGGCCGCGAGCGAGCGGGGTCGGGGCGGCCGTACGAGAGCGACGACGGAGGTTGGGATGGACGAGCTGGTTGAGCGCGAGCTGACGGTGCCGGAGGAGGTCGACGAGGTGTGGCGCTCGCTGGCCGAGCCCGAGTGGCTCGGCGAGGACGCGACGATCGAGCTGCGGGAGGCGGGCGAGGTCCGTGCCGGCGAGCGGAGCGGCTTCGTCGAGGAGGTCGACGCGCCGCGCAGGCTGGTCTTCTGGTGGAGCGCGCCGGACGAGGAGGGGACCCGGGTGGAGCTCGAGCTCGACGAGACGGACACCGGAACGCGCATCCGCGTTACGGAAACGCGCCCGCTCGCCATCCTCGACGGCCGCGACCTCGCGATCGGGTTCGGCGGATGGAGCGGCGGAGCCGGCCCGGTGGCCCTTGCCGGGGCCGCCATGCACTGATGGGAGACCCCGCCGACGCGGTGTTCGCCGCGCTGTCCGACGGCACGCGGCGCTCCCTGTACGCCACGCTCGGCGAGCGGGGCGAGGCGACCGCCACCGACCTCGCGCGCGAGCTTCCGGTGAGCCGGCAGGCGGTGCAGAAGCATCTCGGGACGCTCGCCGCCGCCGGCCTCGTCGCCACGAGGCGCGCCGGCCGCGAGGTGCTCTATCGCCCGACGCCCGCCCCCATGTCGGAGGCGCTCGCGTGGATGGCCGAGGTCGGCGCCCAGTGGGACGACCGCCTGGCCGCCCTGGAGCGCCAGCTGGCGAAGGGGCGAAGCGTTTCGGCCTGAGGGTCTCGGCCGCGCGGCGGATGAGCCGGCGAACGGCGCAATGAAGGCGGCCGGGGAGTCCAGGTGGGCGGTCTCGGTGGCGGTATGCGGAACTTCGACAGCCCACCTGAGGATGGTGGCGCTCTGCGAGCTGCAGGTGTCCCCGCTCCGGGTACGCTCCGGGCGTGGATTCGCTGCTCGTCGGGTTCGGGCTCGGCCTGTTCGGCTTCGCCGGCCTGCTCGGCTGGCGCGCCGTGCACGAGTCCTAGGGGCCGACCACCCGGCCGAGGCAGTCCCCTCGGTGCTGGTCGTTCGCCGTCCGGGGCCGCGGGCCCCCTACAGCCGGTGCATCGACGCCACCCGCTCCTCGCGGTGCTCCTCGACCTCCGGGTCGTGCCTGTCGGCGCGCACCGACAGGAGGATCCCGATCGTGAACGCGACCGCGATCACCGCGAGGCTCTCGACCGGCCCGATCTTCACGAGGTCCTCGATCAGCAGCTTCACCCCGACCAGCCCGAGGACAATCGCGATCGTCTCGTCGAGGTAGCGGAAGCGGGCGATCAGGCTCTCGACCAGCACGAACAGCGCCCGCAGGCCGAGCAGGGCGAAGACGTTGCCCATCCAGATCAGGAGCGGGTCGCGGGTGATCGCGAACGCGGCGGGGATCGAGTCGATCGCGAAGGCGAGGTCCGCGAACACGATCGCCGCGAGGCAGAGAAAGATCGGCGTGGCGTAGCGCCGGCGCGAGCCCTCCTTGCGCACGAACCAGCGGTCGCCGTGGAACTCGCCGGTCACCGGATAGAACCTGCGCACGAGCCGCACCATCAGGTTGCGGTCGGGATCCACGTTCTCCTCGACTCCCTGGAAGATCCGGTAGGCCAGCACGAGCAGCCCGACGCCGAGCAGGTAGACGACGAAATGGAACTGCGCGATCAGCGCGGTGCCGGCGAGGATGAACCCGCCGCGCAGCGCGAGCGCCGCAACGATCCCGAAGAAGAGGAGTCGCGGCCGGTACCGGTAGGGCACGCCGAAGTAGGCGAACAGCAGGAGGAAGACGAACAGGTTGTCGAGCGAGAGCGAGCGCTCGATCAGGTAGACGGTCGTGTAGGTGACCGCGTCGTTGCTGCCCTCCAGCACCAGGACCGGGAACGCTGCGAGGAGGCTCAGGACAAGCCAGCCGATCGACCACCAGGCCGCCTCCTTGAAGCTCGGCTCACGCCCGCGGGCGAAGAAGTGGAGATCGAGCCACAGGAAGAAGATCAGCGCGACGATCAGCGCTGCCCACGGTGCGAGGGCGTCGAGTTCCACGGCCGGGACCTTAGAGTGAAGGCATGCTTGGTCACGTCGCAGTGGGCACGTGGAGCGGCGGGCGCTTCATGCGCTTCGGCGAGGCCGTCTCGGACGAGCGGCTCGAGGCGCTGCTGCGGCCGGGCGGCGGCATCGACACGGTCATCACGGCCGACGCTTACGGCGCCGGCGAGGCCGACGCGCTGCTCGGACGCGCCCTCGCGGGCGTGCCGCGCGAGCGCTATGCGCTGGCCGGCGCGGTGGGCCACGACTTCTACGAGGGCGAGCGCGACGGCGCCAAGGGCTTTCCCCGCTTCACCGATCCGCGGCTGCGCGGCCCCGAGGGCTACCGCGACTACCTCCGGATGGCAGTGGAGCGCAGCCTCGAGCGCTGCGGGGTCGATCATTTCGATCTCCTGCTGCTGCACAACCCCGACCGGCGCGGCTTCGAGTCGCCAGAGGTGTGGGAGGCGCTGCGCGAGCTGCGCGACGACGGCCTCGCGGGCGCGCTCGGGGTGGCGCCCGGCCCGGCCAACGGCTTCACGCTCGACCTGATCGGCTGCTTCGAGCGCTACGGCAAGCTGATCGACTGGGCCATGCTGATCCTCAACCCGTTCGAGCCCTGGCCCGGCGAGCTCGCGCTCGATGCGGCCGTCCGGCACGACGTGAAGGTGCTTACACGCGTGGTCGACTACGGGGGCCTATTCCACGACGACGTGCTGCCCGGCCACAGCTTCGAGGACCATGACCACCGCGGCTTCCGGCCCGACGGCTGGGTGGAGGCGGGGCGCGAGCGGCTCGAGCGCATCCGGCCGATCGGCGAGCGCCACGGTCTGACGCCGCTCCAGCTCGCGTGCGTTTGGAACCTGGCGCACGACGCGGTCGAGTGCGCGGCCCCGACGCTCATCCAGGAGCCGGGGGCGGACGCCAAGCCGATCGAGCGCAAGCGCGAGGAGCTCGCCGCGGTGCCCGCGGAGCCGGTGCTGAGCGGGGAGGAGGTCGCCGAGATCCGCTCGATCGGCGACAACCGCGGCTCGATGCTCCTGAAGGGCGCGACGCCCGACCACGAGGGCGAGGAGCGGCCCGACCACTGGCCGGTCGACGCCGAGCACGCCGAGCTCGCGGCGCGCTGGGGAATCGACCCCGAGCGCGACCTGTTAAGGGTCAGACCCCTTTAGGGTGGTTGAGGGTTGCGTGAAACGGGGTCTGGCCCCGTTTCACGGCTAGGGACGCTGCAGCAGCTCGGCGCAGCGCTGGAGGGCGTCGGTGTCCTCTGGGCGCGCTTTGTCGAGGCAGTCCGCGTAGTCCTGGAAGTCCTGCGCCTCGGGACCGGCGTTGTCGGGGACCGCCGGCGTGTCGGACTGCGACCCGCCGCCCACGCCGAGCCCGGGCAGTGCCTCGCCGCCCCCCAGCGACCGCGTCAGCATCGACAGCGGCCGCGCATGCGCGGGCGCCTCGATCTGCTGGTCCCCGTTCACGTTGGCGAACTCGACCTGGAACTCGACCGAGCCGGACTGGATCCCGCCGAGGCTCTGCCGGCTCGCCTCCGGGACGTCGAAGTCGATCTTGCCCGACAGCCGCCGGATGATGTCGTCGTCCTCGCCCACGTACACGTTGAAGGTCGGGTTGTGGACCACCTCGGCGACCTGGCGGATGTCCGCCTCGCTGAGCGGCTTCGGCGGCGTCTGCCCGGTCGCCCCACCGAACGCCGCGCCCGACCTGCGCACGAACTTGTTCAGGTTCCGCATGACCGCCTCGACGTCGAGCGTGCCGGAGACGTGGCGCGTCTTCACGCCACCGATCTCCTCCTGCCCCTTGTCCTTCGCCTCGGCGAGCCAGGTGCGCGGATCGAGCCCCAGCCCGCGCAGCGAACCCCGCTTGCCCTCGTTCTGCGCGAGCGAGCGATTCGCCTTCGCCACCTGCGACTGCGGCTGCTCGTAGTAGACGTCCTGGAACTTCACGAAGGCGCGGTCGCCGGTCGAGAGGAAGCCCGTCGTGATCGTCTGGCCGCCGCCGTCGTTGCCGATCTTCAGCTCGATGTCGACCGAGGGAATCTTCTTGTCATAGGTCCGGAACGGGCCGGTCGCCGTGATCCTGAGTGGCTTCTCGAGGCCGGGGCTACCCTTGACCTGGATCGAAGCGTCGACCTTGAGGTCCGCGCTCTTGATGGAGCTGCTGAACGCCTTGTCGAGGAGATCCTGGACGTTTTCCTTGTCGTCGCCGCCGCCGCAGGAGGCGAGCGCCAGAGCGGCGAAGAGCAGGACGAACAGGGCGCGACGCACGCGCCGCAGACTAGCTGGAGGCACCGCAACTCGACGCGATTCGGGGCGTTGGAAGGGCGAATGGGGTCCATGAGGAGAATCGCGCTCGCGACCGCGCTGGCAGCGGCCGTCGCGGCGGCGCCGGCGCAGGCCGGGCAGCTCATCGTGGTGGACGGCACCCACGCCCAGCGGGTCAACGACCCGGCCGTGCCCACACGCGCCGAGGCGGCCCTCCCGATGCCGGCCGGCAGACCGCGGGCGAGCGCCGCGGCAGCCGCCTCGCACGCCCGCTCCCGCGCGAGCTCGAGGCTCGGCCGGCGCGCGGTCTATGCCGCGCTCGGGCGCGAGCTCCGCCGCAAGCGCATCGGGCGCGCCGCCTATCGCCGCTGGCGCACGACCTACGTCCGCTCCGTCCGCACGCTGCGGCGGCTCGGCGGGGCGCGCGCGGCGCAGCTCCGCTACGTGCTCACCTCGGTCGAGTCGCTCGCGCTCCGCGGGCGGCTCGGCCCCACGCGCATGCCCGTGGCCTTCCTCCAGCTCGAACGCAACCGCCAGTACTGGCCGCGGCTCCCCTACCCCGCCCCGGGCGACCAGGTCAGCTTCAAGGGCAGCGAGATCCTGTTCCAGTACTTCGCTGGCGAGGGCCTCCAGCTGCACCCGCTGTCCACGTTCAAGAAGGCGAACCACCTGCACGGCTTCTGCGAGCGCAAGGAGCCGACCTGCGACCAGGCCGCGCTCAGGCGCATCCTCGACGAGATGACCGCGCTGGCCGTGAAGCGCGGACGCGACTTCATCGCCTGGGAGTACCTCTTCTACTTCGGCGGCGGCACGCCGCCCTGGATGAGCGGCATGGCGCAGGCGACCGGCATCCAGGCGCTGGGCCGCGCCGCCCAGCTCCTCCACGAGCCGAAGTACGCCGAGACGGCACGCCGCGCGCTCGCGGCCTTCGACACGGGGCCGCCCACCGGCGTGCGCACGACCGGCCCGCGTGGCGGAGTCCACTACCTCCAGTACTCGTTCGCCCCGCGGCTGTTCATCTTCAACGCGTTCCTCCAGTCCCTGATCGGTCTGCACGACTTCGACCGCGTCGTCGGCGACGACCGCGCGCGGCGGCTCTTCGACGACGCCGAGCCGGAGGCCCGCGCAGAGGTGCCCTACAGCGACGTCGGCGACTGGTCGCTCTACAACTACGCCGGGCACGAGTCGAGCCGCGACTACCACGAGCTCCTGCGCGAGTTCCTCGAGAGCATGTGCACGCGCCGGCTCGGGGCGATCTACTGCCAGTACGCGAAGAAGTACCGCGGCTACCAGGTCGACCCGCCGGTCGTCACCTACGAGGGGCCCTCGCTCACCACCGAGGACAAGCCGACCGCCCTCCGCTTCAACGTCTCGAAGCTGTCCGCGGTCGAGGTGACCGTGAAGCGGCCGGACGGGCGCGTGGTGTTCGACCGGCTCGCGACCTTCCGCCGCGGGAGCGGCTCGTTCACCTGGACTCCCCGCGGACCGTCCACGTTCACCGTGCGGGTGGCGGCCAAGGAGCTCCGCACAGGCCTCGGGAAGCGCGACAGCGACAGCTCTCAGATCGAGGTGGAGAACCGGCCGGGCTGACGCGCGCCGTGCGCGGAGCGATGTCCGCCGTGCGCGAGGCGCCGGGCGGTGCCCGGCGCGGAGCGATGTCTTTAGAGTGCGGCGGCTCATGGCGCCGCGCACCATCCTCTACACGGGAAAGGGCGGGGTCGGGAAGACGAGCGTCGCGGCCGCGACGGCGCGCCGCTGCGCCGAGGCGGGGCTGCGCACGATCGTGCTGTCGACCGACCCGGCCCACAGCCTGTCCGATTCGCTCGAGGCCGAGCTCGGCCCGAAGCCGACGTACGTCGGCTCGAACCTGTTCGGCCAGGAGGTCCAGGCCCAGGAGGAGATGGAGCGCCACTGGGAGGGCGTCCAGGGCTGGCTGGGCGACCTGCTCGCCGAGCGCGGCGTCGACCGCATCTCGGCCGACGAGCTCACCGTGCCGCCCGGCATGGACGAGCTGTTCTCGCTCCTCTGGATCAAGCGCCATTGGGAGGAGGGCGAGTTCGACTGCGTGATCGTCGACTGCGCCCCCACAGGCGAGACGCTCAGGCTGCTCTCGTTCCCGGACGTCGTGACCTGGTGGCTCGAGCGGATCCTGCCCTCCCAGCGCAGGCTCGCGCCGTTCGCCCGCGCGCTGTTCGACATGCCGTTGCCCGGCGACGCCGTCTTCGAGGACGTGGAGCGCCTGGCGCGCAACCTCGTCGCGATGAACGGCATCCTGCGCGACCGCGCCCAGACCAGCATCCGGCTCGTGACGAGCCCCGACCGGATGGTGGTAAAGGAGTCGATGCGGACCTTCACCTACCTGAACCTCTACGGATACCTGACCGACGCCGTCGTCGTGAACCGGCTGCTGCCCGGGGAGGGCTACTTCGCCGGCTGGCGTGTGTCCCAGGAGGAGCAGCTCGAGCTGGTGCGCTCCGCCTTTGCGCCCGTGCCCGTGCTCACCGCCGACTACTTCGAGCGCGAGGTCGTGGGCGACGAGATGCTCGACCGGCTGGCCGGCGCCGTCTTCGACGGTCACGACCCGGCCGCCATGCTGCACGACCGCCTCTCGCAGGAGCTCGTGACCGACAACGGGACCGCGACCCTCCGCGTGGACGTGCCCTTCGCCGAGCGCGGCGACCTGAGCCTGAAGAAGATCGGCCTCGAGGTGATCGTGCGCGTGGGCGCCCAGAAGCGCACGATCATCCTGCCGCCAGCACTCGGCGCCTACGCCACTGCGGGGGCGCGCCTCGACGAGGGCTCACTGGAGATCACCTTCGAGAAGGACGGCAATGGAGACTGACCTCGACCGTCAGCTGACGAGCATCATCCGCGAGTTCCTCCTGACCCTGCGCGCGCTGATCGACTGGTACCTGGAGCGTCTCGACCGGCAGCCGCAGGAGCCGCAGGTCGAGGAGATCCCGATCGAGTAACCCGGCGCGCCCTCCGGGTGCCCGCTCGCAACAATCCTGGATAAGTGTTGGTAGGCAACACCTAGCCAGGACCGTTGCCGGAATCGGCGGCCGTACCGACTCCCTTAGAGCCGTAGTTCGTCCCGGGTGGTCAGCCCTCAGCGCCCACGTTCGGGAAGTGCGGCAGCCGGCCGCCGGCGTCTTGCAGGACCTTTCCCCATAGGCGCTTCACCTGCTTGGGGTGGCTGTGCGCGATGTTGCGGCGCTCGTAGCGGTCGCGCTTCCTGTCGTAGAGGCGGAGCTCCTCGCGGTGGTCGCCGGCGATCAGGAGCCAGCGGCCGTCCGAGGCGCTCACGTAGGTGTTGTATCTGGAGGTGCGGTAGCCGCGCTTCCGCGCGGACGGCTTCCCGTCGAAGAGCGGCGACAGGTCGGCGCCGTTCATCCCGCGCGGCTCCTCGACGCCGAGCACCGACAGCACGGTCGGGCCCACGTCGTGGGTCGAGGCGAAGTAGGTGCTCGTCCGGCCGCGGCCCTTCCCGGACGGGTGGCGCATCGCCATCGGCACATGCGTGAGCTCCTCGTGCATCTCCGAGTAGCGTTTGCCGACCCAGCCCCGCTCGCCCAGCAGCACGCCGTGGTCGCTCACGAGTACGAGCAGCGTGTTCTCGGCTAGGCCGAGGTTCTCCAGGCGGTCGAGGAAGCGCCCGAGCCACACGTCGACGAGCGTCACCTCGGCGGCGTAGAGCTGGCGCATCCGGCGGAGCAGGTGATGCGTGAGCTCCACCTCGCGCGCGCGGGCCGCCGGTGTCGGGAACGGCTGGATCGGCTCCACGCCGCCCGGCGACCCGGGGCCGTAGAGGTCGATCAGCCGCCGCGGCGCGTCCCACGGCTCGTGCGCGTCGAACGAGTCGATCACGAGCGCGAACGGCTGGCGCGTCCGCGCCCAGTCGATCCAGCTCATGCCGTCGCGGAAGACCCTGGCGGCGTTGTAATCCTTCTCGTCGCGCCCCGGCGGGTTCAGCGCCAGGTAGGAGCGCATGCGCGGCTCGGCGCGGGTGCCGCGCAGTGCCTTGGGCAGGTGGTGGTCCAGCTCGCGGCGGGACACGCGCCGGGTGGGCCTGTGCCGCCAGGGCACCTGTCCGTCGACGAGCTCGACCCGGTCGAACTTCTGGCGGAAGCGCTTGTGCACCGGCAGGAGCAGGTGCGGGTTGTCGGTCACGTAGCCCGTCGTCCAGCCGGCCTTGCCGAGCGTGACCGTCCACATCTCGCCGTCGATCCCCACGGGCTCCCAGCCCGGCTGCGGCGGGAGGCCGGGCCACGCGTGCCACCCGCGGAACGGGTAGACGCGCCTGCCGGACATGATCGACCGCCGCGCGGGGATCGTCGGCATCCCCTCCGGGTGCGCGTTCAGGAAGCGCACGCCCTGGCGCCCGACGCGATCCCAGGCCGAGGTCCGGGCCCGCGAGCCGTAGACGTGGTCGGCGCGCAGGCTGTCCATCACCACGACCACGACATTCATGCGCGCGGGCGTCTGCGCGCCGGCGCCGGCGAGGCCGAGGGTCGCGTACCCGAGCGCCCCCGCGCCGCCGGCACGCAGCAGGTCGCGTCGCGAGACCTCCCGCGGCACCGGGTGCTCTACCGGCCCTTGCCGATGTCGATGGAGCGGATCGCGTGCTCCTCGGGCAGCTTCGCCAGGACCTCGCGCACGACGTCGTGGACGACACGCTCGTCGTGCCCGAAGTCGTCGAGGAACGACTTGAGGGCTGTGTACGTGATCTTCAGCTGCGCGGGCGTGAGATCGAGGCGGTAGGCGACCTCGTCGGGCCCGATCAGGTGCAGTTCTTCGTCGGCCATCGCGTCCACACAGTAACTAGGCTTCCCCCAGTGGCCAAGACCTGGGTGCTCACCGGCTCGCTCGACAACTTCCGCGCCACGCGGGAGCTCGGCTTCCGGGTGATCGGCGCAAAGGAGGGGCGGCGCGGCATGGCGGAGCAGATCGAGCCCGGGGACCGGATCGCGTTCTACCTGACCGGCATCCAGGCGTTCGGCGGCATCGTCCGGGTGACAGGCGAGATGTACGAGGACCCCACCAAGATCTGGCCCGGCAAGCCGGGCAAGGTGGACGCGTATCCATGGCGCTTCGAGACCGAGCCCGAGGTCGTGCTCGACGAGGACGACTTCGTGCCGGCCGTCGAGCTGGCCGGCGAGCTCGAGCACGTGCGGAAGTGGCCGGCGGAGCACTGGCAGCTCGCGTTCCAGGGCCAGCTCCGGACGCTCTCCGACGCCGACGCCGAGCTGCTCGAGCGCCGTATCCGCGCCGGCGCTCGCGCGGCGGCGTGATCCACGAGCGCCACTACACGCTCGAGGAGGCATCCGAGCTCCTGCCGCGCGTCGTGGAGCTGATCGAGCGGATGCGCGCCGCGCGTGACCGGCTCGGGGACCGCGAGGCGCGCGAGGCGCTCTCGGAGGCGAGTCCGACGAACGGCGGCGGCGGGCCCGGGCGCACCGTCTCGGAGGGGTTCCTCGAGCTGCGCGACTCGATGATCGAGCTCCGCGACCTGGAGGTCGTGCTCCGCGACCTCGACCGCGGGCTGCTCGACTTCCCCTCGCTCCGCGAGGGGCGCGAGGTGTATCTCTGCTGGGAGGAGGGCGAGGACGCCATCCGCTTCTGGCACGAGCCGGAGGCCGGCTTCGCGGGGCGCCGGCCGCTCGAGGATGGCTGAGCTCGCGCGGCGCGCCATCCGCGCCGCGCGCCTCCTGAACTTCGAGCAGCGCGTGGCGGCGGCCGCGGCGCTGCTTCTGATCCTGAGCGCATTGGGGTCGTTCACGTTCGTCGAGGCAGGCCAGGTGCTGGTCGCGATCGGGGTGCTCTCATTGCTCGTCGCGCGAGCTGAGGGCATGCGCTTCCACCTCCCGTTCGGCGACGGCACCGTGATCGGCGGCGCGGGCGTCTGGGCCGGCGCGCTGATCGTCGCGGGCCTGCTCGATCGCTCGGTGGGTCAGAACGTGTTCGGCATAGCCGGCGCGGCGCTCCTGTTCCTCGCGGGAACGCGGGAGCGCGCAAAGCGCCCGGCCGACGACATCCCCGAGAACGCGCCCCGCACGGCGCCGCCGATCCGGCGCCGCCGCCCGCCGCGGCGACCGGGCGCGGCCGCCGAGGCCGGCGCCACGACGGAGCCGCTCCCCCCGCCCGAGTTCAAGCCCTACGAGCCGAGCCAGGGGGAGCAGCTGCATCTCGGGCCGGACGAGCGGGAAGACGAGCCAGGGTGATGCCTACCACCGCGCCGAGCAGCTGCAGCGTCGCGGCCACCACGATCGTCTCGGCCGAGCCGAGCCCCGTTGCGAGCGCGCCCGCGAGCGCCGCGCCGAGCGAGAACGAGCCGACCTTCAGCCCGACGGCGGTCGTGAACACCTGGCCGTAGAGCGAGGGCGGAACCTGCTGCTGGCGCACCGCGAACTGCGCGGCGAGCGCGGGCCCGTCCGCGGACCCGGCGAGCGCCACCAGCGCGAGGAACACCGGCAGCGTGCCGGCGAGCGGCCAGGTGAGCATGAGGAGGCCGAACACGGCGTAACCCGTCAGCACGATCCGCTCCGGCGGGAAGTGTCGCTGGATGCGCACCAGGCTGAGGGCCCGAGCGTGGAGCCGACCGCGAAGGCGGCCCACATGTAGCCGGCGGCGCTCCGCTCCGCGCCGAGGTGGTCGACGGCGAACAGCGGGAAGGCGACCGTGAGCAGGCCGAGCCCGCTCATCCCGAGCGCCGCCGCCGAGGTCACGGCGCGCAGCTGCGGCACGGCCACGATCATGCGGAGGCCGTCGCCCGCCACGCTCCAAAGCGTGCGATCGGGCGCCCTCTCGGGGGCCCGGTCGAGGCCGGGGATGCGCACGATCAGCGCGAGCGCGGCCAGCGCCAGCACCGCCTCGACGATCAGCGGCGCCGCCGGCGCGACCACGGCCGAGAGCGTGCCGGCTAGGGCGGGGCCCACGACGAGCGCGGAGTTGAAGCTCGTGGTCTCGAGCGCGTTGGCGGGCGGCAGCAGCTCGCCCGGCACGAGCGACGGGATCATGCTCGTGAAGCCGCCGAACGAGAGCGGGTAGGTGATGCCCGCCGGGATCGCCGCGAGCGGGATCGTCCAGTCCGGGGCGTGGCCCACCAGCAGCACGAGCGCCACGAGCACCGACGCGATCAGCGCCTGGTCGACGACCATGAGCGTCCGGCGCCGCCCCGTGAGGTCGAGCCACGCGCCGAGCAGCGGCCCGCTCACGAGGCTCGGGAACGTGATCGCGGCGACCGTCGCGCCCGCGAGCGCGGGACTGCCCGTGCGGTGGAGCACCAGCAGGACCACCCCGACCGAGAACATCTCGTCGGACACGCGCGCCAGCGTCGCGGCGGACACGAAGGCGAGGTAGCCGGGCTGCTCCCGCAGCCGCCTGAGCGAGTCGCGGTCCATCAGCGGGCGGGCGGGATCGCCTGCGGGAAGCGGAACCGGAAGTCGGGGTCGACCTGCTTCTTGATCTCGCGCAGCCGTGCGAGGTTCGACCCGTAGTAGGCGCGCTGCCAGCGGTCCAGGTCAGGGTCGATGTAGTTCTGGTAGGCCTCGCCCGAGACGTGCGGCCTGAGCGCATGCCAGGTCGCGTTGATCCAGCGACGGCTCGCGCGCCCGGCGGCTGCGCCGTTGAAGTAGGCGAGGTACTGGAGGGAGAACAGCATGTCGCGGTGCAGGAAGGCGGTCGCGTCCGCGGCCGGCCGGTTGAGCGCGCCGCCGTAGGCGTCGAGCAGCAGCGCGCCCGACCCGAGCGAGGGTGTGCGCTGGCGGCGCTCGATCCAGTCGATCATCCTCGCGCGGCCGCGCGGGCCGACCGGCTTGTCGAAGTAGTCCGACTTCGCGTAGAAGCTCGAGCGCGTCGAGCGGTGGCAGGCGGCGAAGCCCTCGTCGAGGCAGCCCGCCCAGCGCAGCACCATCGTGAAGTAGCCGGAGCTGCCGGTGCTCAGGCTCGCGCCGGCGACGCGCGTGAGCGGGCGAATGAGCCGGCGCAGCGCCGAGACGTCGCCGAAGTACTGCCCGAGCGCCGACACGCGCGGGGTGCCGGCGCCGCCCGTCGTGCCGAGCGACAGGATCGAGGTGAGCGCCGGCGGCGCCTCCGGGGCGAACCGCTGCCAGGCGGCGATCGCCTCGCCCGCCTGGGACCACGGCCACGAGACGAAGAAGTAGGCGGCCCGGGACGCCCGGTGCGTCTTGAGCGTGAGCGCCGTGACGACCCCGAAGTTGCCGCCGCCCCCGCCGCGGCAGGCCCAGTAGAGGTCCTCGTGCGTGTCGGCGTCCACGTGGCGGACGCGGCCGTCGGCGGTCACGATCCGCGCCGCGAGCAGGTTGTCGCTCGTGAGGCCGAAGCGGCGGCCCGCGAGCCCGTGGCCGCCTCCGAGCGCGAGCCCGCCGATCCCGACGGTCGGGCAGGACCCGGCGGGGACCGTGACCCCTCTGCGTGTGAGCGCCCGCTGGACGTCGATGAGCTTCGCGGCCGGTCCGACGGTCGCGCGCCCGCCGGACACCCGGATCCCCCGCAGCCGCGACAGGTCGAGCACGACGCCGTCGTTCGTGCTCGAGTAGCCGCCGTAGCTGTGGCCGCCGGAGCGCGCCACGAGGCGGACGTCGAAGCGGTCCGCCCAGCGCACGGTGGCAGCGACGTCAGCGGTGTCTTGGACCTGCACCACCGCGTCAGGGCGGCGGCTGTCGAAGCGCGTGTTGTAGACGAGCGCCGCGCTGCCGTGGGGCACGAGGACGCGCCCCCTGACCGCCGCCCGCAGCTGGCGGAGCGCGGGTCTCGAGAGGGCGGCCGGCTCCGCGGGCAGCCGCAGGAAGGCATCGCTGCGCACCGGCCACCGGGTGGTGCTTGCGCAAAACGCGCCGCCGGCTGAGCCTACGAGGAACTGGCGGCGGTCGAGCTCGGCCATCCGCTCATTCCAGCAGACCCCTTCGCATCGCCTCCGCGACCGCGGCCGCGCGCTCCG
>Ga0126312_10001768_pt1 | contig 14283 bp, 19 predicted proteins | sample Plot104A_FD_92537 | JGI IMG/M metagenome (GOLD analysis project Ga0126312, IMG submission 92537) | Serpentine soil microbial communities from UC McLaughlin Reserve, CA, USA - Plot104A | ecosystem: Environmental > Terrestrial > Soil > Grasslands | place: USA: UC McLaughlin Reserve, Lake County...
GTCAGTATGTCCGCCACAGGCAGTAAAGGTTGACCAGTCAAACTTGGAGTTTCATGAGAAGGCGGCAGGCACTTTTAATGAAGCACTATCGAAAGGAAGCGCGCCGCCTCCGCACGCGCACTAGAGAGAGAAGAATACAGGACGGCTCCTCATATTTTATTTCTCGATGAGAAAAGTAACCCAGAGGTCTTCCAATAGCATGCCTGAAACTATAGCCAGTGCATTGAATCTTTATGTCATATGCAATGCAAGGTATTGCTGCCCGACGAAGGTCGGATCTATTGGCAGTCCCGGTCTGGTACAAAATCACAGTATAGTCGTATTGGGCTGGGGCTGAGCAAAACTAGCTTTTTTCATTGATGTGCATTATGATATATCGTCATCGGTACCTTGCAAGTCGATGCGGTTTATCTTCCTGTTCAGGTCATCCAAGTCATTCATCTTCATTTGTTTCGGCGTAACAGTATACAGAGCACTTCCAATGGAGAATGACCTGCTTCCATAACCATAATATAATCTCCACTGGAGTTATGTTCGATTCTTGCCTTCAGCTCAAAGCAAGCCATTTTCAGGATCGATTCCCAACACATAGAACCCTTCCATCTCCCAGGCTCTAGATGCCCTTTCATCTCGTCATGTGCCAGTGGCTCTGCATAGGATTCATGGCTACTTACTGGAATTGAAAGGATATCCCTCGCTTTGTCAAAGAGCAATGCCGTGTGATCCTGCAGGATCTCAGAGCTGGTGTCCTGGCTGCGGGTCGTCATCACAATTCTTCAACCCAATCTACGATTCCTCTCCATACATCCTTCCAATTACTTGGAGAAGGGTGGGAGGCACTGTCATCTGGAGGGACAAGCTCAGGCAGGCTTGATGCAAGCAGGGCTATGATTACGATGCATTCAAGCTGTTTGCCCCATGAGAGGAAGCCCTGTCCGGGTAAAATTGCTAAACATTTTGTGGCAGGTTCTGCAAGGAACAGCCTCCAGCTTGCAAATGAGCTTGACATTGACTGAAAGACCATAGACAACCACATAGAGATCCTCACTAGGTATGGGCTGGTCGAAGAAAAGATGGTTGTAGGAACTGCAAAATACTACGTCGTTACAGAGCATGGAAGAAGAGTCCTTTCCCTGCTAGAGAGTACTGTGCCAAACTGACTTTACGACCAAAACGTTTTAATTGGTTTTACAAAAAGTTGGCTTACGTGCGCCCGGGTAGTATAGAGATATCTGGTTGCTTCTGAGTGAAAAACCGGAATCGTGCAGTCCGGTCCAGTATGGGGGACTGTCACTCCTCCGACCCGGGTTCGAATCCCGGCCCGGGCGCTTACACAACTTTTTGAGTAGTTCTTTCACTAAGTTGCAGGTATAAAAGAACTAATAATTATTTTTTTGATGTTCTGCTAGAAACGCGTGCATATATGTAATGGAACCTTGCTTTCTGATCAGCTTCTAGGGCATTTTCCTCTTTTTCTTATATCTCATAGAGAGCATGAGTGGCATTATGTTGAAAAAACCTGCTCCCAACGTCATTGTCTGCCACAACTGTGGCGACGGCCAGAAGGTCACAGACATAGAATCTGGTGAGCTCATTTGTACGAAATGTGGCTATGTCATCCACGAAAGGGTCGGCGACGAAGAGCAGGACTGGAGCGTTCTTGCCAGAGAGCCGGCAAGCAAGTTGAGGACAAGCCCCACTTCGCTTGCTCGTTCAGGAATGGGCCTTTCAACCATAATTGGTAGGCCGGACAGAAGCGCAGGCAGCGGGCTCAATGCAGCCATGCGGTCGACCTTTGACAGGCTGCGCACGTGGGATTTTAGGATAAAGGGGGGAGACGAGCGGAGCCTCAAGCGTGCTTTTGTAGACCTTGACAGGCTGCGAGGCATGCTGAGGCTATCGGACGCAATAGTGGAAAAGGCAGCATACATTTACCGCAGGGCGCAGGAGCAGGGGCTCGTGCGCGGCAGGACAATGCGCGCAGTGATGGGCGCGGCCATCTACATCGTCCAGAGGGAGATGGGGATCTCTGGCACCCTTGACGACATCATCAGGGCGACGAACACCAAGGAAAAGGACCTTGCGCGGGCATACAGGATACTTATCCGAGAGCTCGACCTCAAGGTGCCGATGGTAGACCCAGTAAAGTGCGTCTCTCGCGTAGCCAACAAGGCCAACATCAGTGAGCGCACAAAGCGCAAGGCGATGAATATGATATACGACGTAGTAAAGAGCGGCCTTGCGGCTGGCAAGGACCCGATGGGCCTCGCTGCGTCGGTGCTGTACGTGTCGTGCGTCAATAGCGGCGAGGTAAAAAGCCAGGCCGCTATTGCAGACGCCGCCGGTGTGTCAGAAGTAACGCTTAGAAAGAACCAACGGCTCATAACTACAGCAGCAGCTGCAGGCTAGCTTTTCGCCTGCCAAAAAGAAAATCCAGTACAGGTCCGTGTTTGGTAAAACCCGGTAAAATGGATCACATTATAATAGGCGCAGGATGAGAAAAGCAATAAGCTCAGACGTATGGGCCAGCAGGTTCATGGCTGCGGCGATAGTGCAGAGAGCAATAATAGTGGGCCTGACTGCATTTTTGGTGCTGGGACAGACGGCGTTCGTAAAGCTCGTGGCAAGAGTGATTGCGGGCGGCAGCGCCGCGGCACTAGGTCACGTTTGGATACATGATATATACATCATAGTTGCGGTGCTTGGCGTGGCTGTGTCCTCCCTGTTCTACCACTACCTTGATGTCAACATGGGATCGGCTGCAAAGGCGCTTGCGTGGGCGCACCTCGTGCTCATGAACGTAGGCGCGTCTGCCGCCGCAGGCATGATGATGTATGGCGGCTATCAGGCAGAGAGGCTGCGATGCTTCCACTGGATGTAAGAGGAAGAGGGCTTGATGCAGAACAGGCCCACTCCACACTGGCACCATTTGTGCTGCCAATCGGTGCTTCAATTATGGCAATACTGGCAGGCGTAGTGACTGGCGGCGCGGGATTCCTGATGGCATACCGCAGGAAACAGAGCGAAGAGCAGAAATCCGCGCGGCCACCTGGCGGCACTAGAAGAAGAACTGATACTGATACCGAGGCTGCCTTGCAAGATAGTCAAAACAGATGCCTTGCAAGCTGGTTCAGCATCCTGCCGTTTGCCGCAGCCACGTATGACAGCCTTGTCTTTACGTCAAGGTCAGAGTCGAGTTCTGAGCCATTGTCTGAACGCAGATTGCAGCCGGCTTCCTTTGCTATCAGGTATGCGCTGGCGACATCGGTGGGCCGGACCTTGCGCCGCAGGTCGACATAGGCGTCCAAGAACCCTCTTGCAAGGTAGCACATCTCTAGCGCGTTTGCGCCAAACTGCCTGACGTGGTCTGCCTCTGCCAAAACGGGCTTCAGCCGCTCGACAACGCTGGGCTGAAGTCCGGACATGTTGACCCCGATTATCGGGTCGCTGTTTTCCTTCTTTGTCGAAATTCTCTTGCCGCTGAGAAACGCGCCCTTGTCCCTTGATGCGTAATAGAGGTCGCCCGTCGCCAGGTCAATGACAGCGGCGTCGGTGACTGCGCTCAGCCTGAAATCGGTTGCATACGCAATAGAGCAGCAGTAGAATGGCACACCGCGGATGGCGTTTGTCGTGCCGTCAATTGCATCCATCACGACAAATCCTTTCTTTTCGCCTTCTATCCTGCCACATTCCTCGCCAATTATCGTAGCACTGATACCTCGCTTCCTGATGATGTCAATCACGGTCTTTTCTGCCACGAGATCTATCCTGCGGGACATATCGCCTCCTGCACCCTTGCCCATCTGCCTGCTGCCTTGGGCAGTCCCGGCAAGGCGCCTTGTCTTGGCATGGACCTGCCGGCAAGCCTCCTTCAGAGCGTCAACTATCATATTGCGGCATCTGCAGTATCCTACACTAAAAAATTTATCACAAAGAACCGCTATAATTTACTGTTGGAGACATCAGCAGCTGCTACCCACTCGCACAGCTACGATTCCAGCCTCATGGAGAGGCTCCTCTTTAGGGTTGCAAAAAAGTGGGTTGCTGGCTATAGCGCCGAGGATGCGATTGCTGCAGCATTGGACTCGAACGGCCACGGCATGTCTGCGATCCTGAACTTCTTGGGCGAGAACACGACTGACGCCAAGGCAATCGACCAGACAGTCAACGAGTATTTGTTGCTGATGGACCTGATGCACGCAAGAAAGGTAAAGGGCTGTGTGTCAGCCAAGCCGACGCAGCTTGGGCTTGCAATCGACTACGACATGTGCCTTCAGAATTTCAAAAAACTTGCGGCGAGGGCCCATGCGCTTGGACAGTTCCTGTGGATAGACATGGAGTCTGCGAAATTCACCGAAGACACGATAGCCATCTATCTAGAGATCTATGAGCAAGACAAGATGGCAGGCGTCGCGATCCAGTCGTATTTGCGCCGGAGCGCAAGCGATCTCCTGCACATTCTCGAGCACGGCGGCAAGGTGCGACTCGTCAAGGGCGCGTACCACGAGTCAGAGGGACACGCCTTTTCCACAAAGAAAGAGGTCGACGCCAACTATTTCAAGCTGATGAAGATGCTCTTTGAAGGCGGCAGCTATTTCGCAATTGCCACGCATGACTCGAGCCTCGTTGACGAAGCGATCAGGCTATGTAGCGACCGCAAGTTTGAATTTCAGATGCTGATGGGAATCCACGACGAGCTGAAAGCTGACCTTGCCGCCAAAGGGTTCGCAGTGGCCGAATACATTCCCTACGGCGGCCAGTGGCTTCCCTACTCGGTGCGCCGGATAAGGGAGCGCAAGCGGAACCTGCTGCTCCTTGCAAGGTCGCTCATCCAGCAATAGATCCTGCGCCGTATCCGTGATAAGCGACGAAATGAAGCGGACCAACCTGCGGTCATGAAGCTTTTGAAACCTGCCTAGCAGCTGCCCGAGCTGTTCCTTGGTCGGGTTGAGCAACCTTAGTGATTCCGCATCGACGCCTAGCCTGTGCAGCATGCAATACAGAACTTTTTGTGATGTGCGTGCTGCTGTGGCAGCATTGCCCTCTCGTGATTTCATCCATATTTTGAAGCATTAGAAGCTTTTTACTAGAAAAGCTTCGAAAATCGCTATTTTGTTAAATCTATTAGTAAATAGGTGACAATTACAAATCCAAAGAATAAGCATAATTAATAAATTAAACAAGAAATTATCACAACAACGTTGAGCCACTATGACAGTGACGACGAGATAGAGCTTCGGGCGCTGCTGAAAACTGTTTCTGACAAGGGATTGAAAGCCCTGACGATAGCTGAACTGGACAGGCTCCGCGGATTGCTGGAAGCAAAAGATTATGGAGACAACAAGAGGGCCGACAAGTCAAAAAGAAAGCTGCTAAAACAGATCAATTCCACATTCTATGACAGGCACCGGCCATCGCGGCTTTTGTGATATTATGTTTTTACTCTGCTATCGTCTGGCTCTGCTCCCTCATGAACTGCGCCAAGTAGTGCAGCCCGCCCGTCCCCTTGCCCGTGGTGCCGGAATCCTTCCAGCCGCCAAAGGGCTGGCACCCTACCATCGCGCCCGTGGTTGCGCTTGCCTGCCTGTTCACGTACAGCACGCCGGCTTCGATACAGTCTAAGAACTTTTTCACTTCTTCCTGATTGCCGCTGAATATGCCGGCGGTAAGCCCGTAGTCGACATCGTTTGCAAGCTTTATCGCATCGTCAAATTTGTCATAGTCAGCCACGCACAAAATCGGCGCAAACATCTCTTCCCTAAAGAGCCGGTGGTTCTTTGGTAGCCCCGCCACTATCGTGGGCTCGACGTAGTAGCCGTGCTTTAGCTCGCCGTCCTTCTTGATAGAACCTCCAGCCAGCACCCTGCCGTCCTTAGCCGCCACCCTCATGTATTTCTGGTATTTTTTGTAAGCGTCCTCGTTTGCAAGCGGGCCGACAAAGGTGTTGGAGTCTAGCGGGTTTCCGACAGGCAGGCTCTTTGCTTTTTCAGCCAGCCTTGACAGAAATTCGTCGCGCACCTTTTTGTGCACGTACACCCGGGAGCACGCGCTGCACTTTTGACCCGAATAGCCAAACGCTGCCTTGAGCACGCCGTCGACCGCCTTGTTAATGTCTGCGCTCTCTGTCACAATAGCCGGGTTCTTGCCCCCGAGCTCGGCTATCAATGGCTTTGGCCTGCTAATGCTGAACTCCTTTGCCATGCCGTAGCCCACCTCGCGGGAGCCGGTGAACACGATGCCGGCGACGTCCTTGTTGCTGACAAGCTCGCCTCCTACCTTGCTGCCAGAGCCAATGACTAGGTTAAAGACGCCGTCAGGCAGGCCGGCCTGCTTGAAGATTTCGGCAAACTTCCACGCGATTATCGGCGTGTCGCTCGACGGCTTGACCACCACTGTGTTGCCGGTAATTATTGCGCCAGTGCTCATGCCCACAAGGATGGCGGCCGGAAAGTTAAAGGGAGCAATGACTCCCCACACGCCATACGGCTTCATGACGCTCCTGCTCCTTTCGTTTGGCTGGGCGCTTTCCATCATTGTCTCAAAGCCGTTGTTCCTCTCCATTTCCTCGGCGTAGTACCGCACAAAGTCGATGGCCTCGTCAATGTCGCCCATTGCCTCGTAGCGGTTCTTGCCATTCTCGTACGAGATCCAGGCAGCAAGCTCGAACTTGCGCTGGCTCATGATATCGGCTGCTGCCCTGCACACCTTGACGCGCTCGCGGTAGCTGGTCGTGCCCCAGCTTTCAAACGCCTTTTTGGCGGCCGCTATAGCCTGCCGGGTGTGCTGGCTCCCGCCGCTTGGAAGGTAGCCAAGCACCAGCCGGGTGTCTATAGGAGAGGAATGCCTGATGGTCTCCGACGTCCTTACTTCCCTGCCTCCGATCACCATTGCGTATTTTCTGCCAAACTCGGACCTCACCTGTTCAAGGGCCCTCTCGTACCTGTCGTGGAATTCCCCCTCTGCCTTCTCGGTCATGAACCTGCGCAAAGTGTGCTCGTTTTCAAACATCTCTACCAGCAATATGGCAAGAAGAACCTTAAAAATCATGACTGAAAAGGGCTCCGCCAAATTTTGGCCGGAACCAGCTCGTATCCGCCAACTACCCTTTTGCAAGCCGCAATTATAAAAGAACTAATAATTATTTTTTTGACGTTCCACTGGAAACGCGCGTATGCGTGCATCCACATATGCACACATACATGTGCTTATGCATGCCACTGACAGAAAAGAATACTAACTACTCTTGACCTATACTGAGCGTACATGAGTGCTACCAGCAACAAGTCCCGGATAGTGCTCTTTTTGATGGTAGTCATTGCGCTAGCATTCTTCTTCGTAAGCTTTCTGGCCGCTGCGTTTACCAACGGCGCCAACGACAATGGCGATGCTGCCACTACCACTACTGCTGCAAGCACGACCAGCCAGCCAGAGGATTCAGGCAGCAATTGCATTATAGTGCGCACAGCAGAGAACAGGCTGTTTGGCGAGTGCTCTCTTCGCTAGGCTTTCGCCAGCAGCCGCCGCCTGAACAATAGAAATGTTGCAAAGCCGATGGCTGCAAGGGCCGCCGGCAGCGGGAATTCCAGCACCGCTGTGGTGCCCTGTATCGTTATCTCCTGCAGGCCATGGTCATGCTCCAGCGTGACCGTTGTGTGGGTCTGGTTCTCTGTGACACCGTCACGCCTTCTGCCTGCGTCAGCTTCCCATCTAGGCTGACCGCAAAGGGGCCCGCCATGAATTCCTTTGGGATCGTAAATTCCGACATGCCAGCCGAGCCCTGCACACCCTCCAGCCTGACGCTTATGCGCTTGCTTGCTGAGTCAAAGCTTGCGTCCAGCATGCGCGAGTGCGTGTATGCATCCCCACGCCATACTACACCCCTGCGTGATCGAAAACGATCGTCTCCTTCCTCGTCAACGTGATTTCAATCAGGGGCGATAGCGACTTTAGCGCTATTACGACGCCGGTTATGTTGGCAAATCAGCTCTACAAACAGGCGCTTTTCCTGCTCTGACTGGATGTTGCGCAAGTCCAGTATGTTGATCGAGGAGCCACCAAAGAGCTCTGAAAAATTGATTGACTCGGCCGACGACCACGACCTCAGCTTGGGGTCCGATATCAGCAAGTTTATTCTCGTCGCTAGATCCTTTCTCTCCCTGTCCGACACCACCTTTGGGACAGGGAGCGAGCCGATGGTGCTAAACGACGGTTTTTCGATGTTCCTGATGAGGTCGTTTACCGTCAGGTTCTCGCCGTTTTCCCATGCGTTCTCGAGGATAGCGGAAACGAAGGTTATCTCTTTTCTATCGCCCTCCCCATAGCCGGCAAGGCGCAGCAGGTTGAACGAGGTCAGGTCGAGGAGGTCGCGGCAGACGCAATATCTGCGCTCAAGAGCCTGCTAAAATCTTGCGGTGCCGACAGGTCCGGCGAAATGCCGACTGCAAGCCCAGCCGCCGATTTTGGAGTGAATATGCGCATAGTGACCTCCTTTGCAAAGTTTGCCGCAGCGCTTGGCGCCACCTCGAACTCTGCAGCCTTGTCGCTGTACGTCTTTTGCAGGCTGGCAGCATATTTGGCCCCGCCGATTTTCAGCGCGTCGGCCTCCTTGCCCGACCATTTTGAAAAATCAAAGTTGGCAGACTTGAACGCTAGGTTGCCGATGTCCCCCTTGGGGTCGATGGCAAAAGTGGGTATGCCCTGCAATGCAGCTTCTTCCACAATGACTTTTGACAGGACAGTCTTGCCGGAACAAGTGGCCCCAAGAATTATCGAGTGCTTGGTCAGCTATGTGCGGTCTACTTCAAATTTCGAGCCGTCTATTGCCTGTCCTAAGTGGAATTTGGCCAGGCTGTTCACTTCTGTGTACTATTGCATTATGTGGGCGAGGTGTTAAAAAGTGCTGTGGAAGTTTACAGCGGCCTATAGCAGAGCACGAGCTCACCCATCTTCTTTCTCTCCACCTGCTTTAGTTGCAGCCGTATCCCCTGCGCAATTTCGTCAAAGCCATCGCCCTCGACAAGCGTAGTAGCCAGCCTACCGCCAGCTATTTTCGGCGCCATGGTCACTATTAACTCGTCCGCCAGCCCAAGACGCAGGAGCGACCAGTTGAGCTCGCCCCCACCTTCGACAAGTATTTTCTTCAGCCCCATCCTCTCCAAAGCAGAGAACAGCACTTTAAGGTTGACGCCGTGCGGCACGGCAGCGCTCTGGCCTTTTTTTCCTTCCCTTACAATGAGCACTTGTGCGCCTGCCTCCTTTATCCTGCGTACCTTTTCTTCTTGCGCCTGATCCGTCACTGCCACTATTGTCCTGACCCTGGATGCTGTGCTCAGCACCTGCGAATCAAGCGGGACTCTGCCCTTGCTGTCCACTATCACTCTGGCAGGGTTCCTCCCTTTCACCAGCCTTACAGTGAGCCGGGGGTCATCTGCCAGAATTGTCGAGATGCCCACTACCACTGCATTGACAGAGGCCCGCAGCTTGTGGACGCGCATGAGATCCTCCTTTGAAGATATCTTTGAGTCGCCGCTGGCAGTAGCTATCTTGCCGTCGACTGTCATTGCGCCATTGATTATTACCTTCAATTTATCGCCTCCACGATGCGCCCGTCGATCATGATTGCCTTTATTGAACTCTGGCTCAGCCTGTGAACTACAGCAGCGTATGGGTCATGCATCGGATAAAGATCGGCGTGCCTTTTGTCCACAAATATCAAGTCTGCTGCGCGCCCCTGTTCTATGCAGCCAGAGTTTAGCCGCAAAATCGTCGCGGCATTGATAGTTGCCATTTTCAGCAGCTCCTGCGCTTCGATCATTCCGCCCTCGGCTGCTCTTGACACTTTCCAGACATAGTCTAGCTCCCTCAGGATGTCAGGCGAGTTCAGCATCACATTGTCAGTGCCTGCAGCCACAAGGCAGCCCTGCCGGAGCATCTGGGCAACGCGTGGAATGCCTGCGCCAAGCACGCCGTTTGCCCTCGGACAGACTACAATGCCTGTTCCACTTTTTGCGATAAGGGATATTTCGCTGTCTGTCGCGTTTGTCATGTGCACTACGAAATCAGGCTTCATGTGCTCCATTACCCTGTCCACTTCACTTTTGCCAGAGCGTGCTTTGGAAAACTCGACTGTCTCTTTTGACTCGGCGGCATGTATCGCCAGCAATTTTCTCGTAGCAGCAAGCTGCCTGTATTGCTCAAGGGCCGCGTCAGTGTTTTCATTGGCGCCGCTGATTCCAAGCCCGTCTGCAAGCTCTAGCACCTCTTTGGCCTCCTGTAGCGCTTCAGCCGGCAGCTTGCCATCATCGTCTTCTTTAGGGCTATTACTGTAATAATAATTGGTCCTGCCAAGCGCCACGTATTTTATCGGCAAATCAGCAAGTGCTTCCCTCAGCAGCCTGAGACCTGCCGGCCCGCCTTCGCGAAAATCCGCAAAGGCCACCGTGCCTTTTTTCATCATGGACACCGCAGAATTTTTGATGAACGCCTTGAGGTAATCGGGGCTGCTCCTTTCCAGAATTTTCTTTTTCGCCCCAAATACCGGGTGCACCCTTGCGTCAAGCCTGTGGCCGGCAGCAATGTCTTTTCCTATAGAGTCCGCGATGTGCGTGTGCGCATTGATAAAACCGGGAATTACCAAGAACCCTTTTGCATCTAGCTTTTTGCCGGCACCTTTATAGCTGCCAGCTGCTGCGCTCTTGATCCTGCCATTTTCAATTTCGATGTAGCCACGCTCGACGTAATCGAGCTCTCTACCTAAAAGCAGGCTGGCGTCAGTTATGGCTAGAGACATCGTGTCTCGTATATTGGTTGGATTTTGCCCTGTTTGCGCAGGTCCCTAATAGTGTCAAGTGCTTTGGTAGCGCCTTCGGCCGCCCTCCTGCCATTCCTGCCTATGCCTATCCCGCAATTGAGCTTGATGTCAATTCCTGCCGTTACCTTCTTTATCACCGCGTCTGCCTGTTCTTTTGTCATGCCGTTTGAAATCACCATAAAGTTGTCGCCTCCAAGGAAGAACGTTAGCGAGTCGTGCTTGAGGAACTCCTCAGCAAGCCTGCTGTATATCTTCATCACAAGCGCCATCACTTCATAGGGCGACAGGTAGTCCCCCACTTTCGCGGAACTATCGATGTCAATATGCATTATCTGCGCGATGTCCGCGTTGCCGATGCCGCCGAAAATTCTGGCTTCGCCGTCAAGCACCCTTTCCTCTTTTCTTGCCTTGTAGGCGTTCAGGTTTGCCTCAAGCGCCGTCCTGCCGATGCCAACTGCCATCGATATCTTCAACTCTTTGTACGCCCTTGCCAGCTCCTGCTGTATCTCCTTGTGGTCGGCTGAGTCAAGGCCATTTGTTATCGCGAAATACTCGTCGAACCTATTGAAGAAGACGATGCAGTTCTTTTCCGAAAATAGTCTCTGGACGTCATGATATATCTTTGCCTGCAGCATCTGGAGCTGCGCCTCCCTGTCAGTTCCAAGTGTAAGCGTCCAAGGACCGTAGCCCTCTATCCTAATTATTGTCAGCTGTATTATCATTTATTTATTACCACTGTTTCCCCACCGACAATTGCCTTTTCCAACTTTCTCAATCTTGCTACCATGCTGGCTGCCGCGTTAATTGCCCTTACAGGCACAAGCTCGGCCCGTTCTTTTGCCTGGTCTATTGTCATGCCCGGTCCTGTTATCCCAAGGGCCACTGGCTTGCCATACTTCAGCGACAGATCGGCTATTAGCCGCGCCGCGTTTTCAGCTACTATGTCATCGTGGCGCGTGTCTCCCTTTATCACGGCGCCAAGCGTGACCACCGCGTTAACATTTTTCTTTTTTAGCAACTTTTCAACTGCAAGCGGCATGTCAAACGCGCCCGGCACGTACAGCACATAGCTGACCTTGGCTTTCACCCTGGCGGCGTGGTCTCTTGCCTGCTCGAGCATCCGAAATGTAATCTCGCTGTTAAACTCGGAAACTACTATTGCGATCTGTATCAATTGCTGGCTATGCCACCTTGGCGTGAGCTTTGAGCTCGCTTGCATCAACCAGCGGGATGCCAGATTTGCCGGCATATTCTCTGACGGCTTCGATAGTGAGCGCCCTGTGCGTTGTAGAGTCCATCATTTCGCATATGACAACTGCCGGTGTCAGTCCTGCAAGCTTGGCGAGGTACACGCACAATTCTGTGTGACCCATGCGGTCGTGCAGCAGGCGCTTTGAAGCTATCAGTATCGGCACATGACCTGGCGCCCTGAAATTCTTGGCAAAATCATCCATGCCGCCTGCGTCAATATTCTTGCAGACCTCTGCCATCTTTAATACCGTCAGCGCCCGGTCATTATCGGTGATGCCGGTGTACGTGTCTCGGTGGTTGACTGATATGGAGAATGAAGGCTTGTCGCCATATGCGGCTTTGCCTTCTGTTAATTTTGAAAATACTGGGTTTATCTTGCCCATGCCTGCTATCATATCGTGCATGTAAACGAGCCCCAGCTTTGATGTTATCTCGTTGGCTACGGCAAGGCAGACGAGCCCGCCGGCATCCTTCCTCATCGTCGCAATATGATGAGGCTTTATGCATTCTGCCGCGATTACCATGTCGATCTCATTTTCCCTTCCCTTGCCGTCGTAGACAAGCACGAACCTGCCGGCCTTGAGGGCAGCTATTGCTTCGCTGAGCATCAATACAGCTAGCTTCTCTAGCTGTTGTTATTAAAAGATTACTAAAATTCTGGTTGTTACTAATTTGGTGGTAAATTGCTTAAGATGTATTTGCCAAGGATGTCAGTTTCGATATTTACTCTGTCGCCTTTTGACCTATGGCCCAACGTAGTTACGCTGAGGGTATTGGGGATAAGCGACACAGACACGCGGTCGTTCTTGACATCTACCAAGGTGAGGCTGACGCCGTCCACTGCTATAGAGCCCTTTGGCACCACCGATTTCAAGAGCGCGTCGTCCAGCCTGATCCACAGCTTTGTCTCAGACGGCAGCGTGATAATGTCCTTGATGACCCCTGTACCATCCACGTGACCCAGCACAAAATGTCCCTCGAGCCTGTCGCCGACTTTTAATGACCTCTCGATGTTGACCATGTCGCCTGGCTTGACCGCGCTGAGGTTTGTCCGCCTGATAGTCTCAGCGACCATCTCAAACTCGGCCTCACCTTTCTTTGACAGCCTTGCCACAGTGAGGCATGCGCCGCTGACGCACACGCTGTCGCCCACCCTGAGGCCCTTTGCTAGCTTGCTGCCAAGCTTGACCCTCATGGCAATGTCGGCTCCCTTTTTGCTTCTTGAGACTGACTTGACCTTTGCCATGCCCTCCACTATGCCAGTGAACATGCATGTTTTGTAAAAGAATATTGAATATTTATTATGAGCGATTTATCGACTCCAAAAAAACTATTCTCGCTTCAATCTATGCCAAGAAGAGAGCACATCGTGCTTCTATTATTCCGCAGAGACCTCATCTGCTTACTACTAATTCTACGACAATTTTTTCTTTTGTAGGATGGATGGGGGTTAAGTGAGGTTTGGCGTTGTCATACCGGTGAGTTCAGTATTTCGAGCTTTAAGGTTATAACATTTTCTTTGCCAGTAACAGCTCTTATTTAGCGCACATCATGTAGTCAATGTATATCCCTGCATTGTTTATTGGCGCTCTTTCTAGAACCAAGTCTGACCAAATTGGTATTCGCTGAAGAAAGAGTATTAGCGGTATTGTAGATTATTAGATGCGCAATTTTCACTGCAACTATTAAGTTTATTGTATAACATTAGTAACATAGGATGATTCATAACAACACCACAATCACTACAGGCAGTAGCATTATTTCACTGACCGGCGTTACGGTCTTGGCGCTGCTACTGATGATAATTATTATTATTACAAGTCTCATGCCTTTGCAGGCATTGGCACAGAGTGATACCATTGGCGGTGGTCAGGCAGCTGAGAATAATAATTCTTCCACTACTACCACGCTTATAACAAACGCAAATACGTCTTCTACCATCTCCGGCGAAGAACTTACATTTAGAGATCTATTTGAAAAGGTCAACAGTTCTGTGGTGCAGATCACATCTTCTGGAATTCTGAATTTTTCCTCGCCCATGCTCCCTCCCGATGGAGATGATGATGATAATGATGATGACTCACAGCCTCCGCAGCCAAGAACTGCTATTGGTTCAGGATTTGTTATTGATAGAGAAGGTCATGTTGCAACAAATGACCATGTTATTGCCAATGCACGAAATGTTTCAGTGGCATTTTCTGATGGTTCAGTTTATACAGCTA
>Ga0126312_10001769_pt1 | contig 14283 bp, 17 predicted proteins | sample Plot104A_FD_92537 | JGI IMG/M metagenome (GOLD analysis project Ga0126312, IMG submission 92537) | Serpentine soil microbial communities from UC McLaughlin Reserve, CA, USA - Plot104A | ecosystem: Environmental > Terrestrial > Soil > Grasslands | place: USA: UC McLaughlin Reserve, Lake County...
CCGGTCGTCCGGGATGTCGATTCCCGCTCGCTCGATGAGGTCGACGCCGAGGTCCGCCGGCTCGCCGAGGCAGCCCGAAACAGGCAACTCAAGCCCGAGGAGCTACGCGACTCGACATTCAGCGTCACGAGCGCCGGCAAGCTGGCCGGCCTGTTCCAGACTCCGATCGTCAACCACCCTGAAGTTGGGATCCTGAGCCTCGGCCGGATCGCGGACCGGCCGGTCGTCCGCGACGGCGCGGTCGTGGTCAGGCCCGTCGGCTGCGTCGCGCTCACCTTCGACCACCGTGTCGTCGACGGGGCGCGCGCAGCCGCGTTCGGCCTCGCCGTGATCGAACGCCTCCAAAACGGCGAGAGCCCGGCCTAGGACCGGGCTCTCGGAGCGCGACAGTGCGCCGCCTAGCACGTATTAATCGTCGCGCTGGTTCCGATCGTTGAGCTGACCGCGGATCTCCCCACCGGGGAACTTGGTCGAGTGGACGTTGGCGTACGCGCGCCCCGCGCGGATCGCGGCCACGAGCTCCTCGAACTCGCCGGCAGCGATCCCCTGTCCGGCCGGTCCGATCACCTCGAGCGGCGTGATCGTGCCGCTCACCGTCCCGCCCTGACCGGGGCAGGCCGGCGTGCTGGCCGAGGGCGACGCGATCGTGCCCTCGCAGAGCCAGGCCGAGATGCCCGCGGACACCGAGCGCTGGCCGAAGTGGATGTGCGCCTGTGCGACCGGCGCCTCGAGGTTCTCGTAGCTAAGCGTGTAGTGGATCTCGTCGGCCTCATCGTCGATGACGGCCTCGAAGTTGCCGGCCGCGACACTCGACGCCGGCGGCGCCTCGAGATATCCCGTCATATCGTCGGACTTGATCTGACTCGTGCCTCCGCCTGCCAGCGCGTACGAGCCCGCGCCGAAAGCGGCCAGCAACGCACCGATTAGCGCTGCCTGAAGCGTGAATCTGCGCATGAAGCCTCCTCTCCCCCCGGGTTGGCGGTTCTAGGGACCTACGCAGGTGGCTTCGGTTCGGTTTTAGGCGGCGCCGAGCGGAGCGCCGGCGAGGTGCTCGTCGAGCATCGCCTCGATGCGGGGGACGCTCGCGCGGCCTTCGAGCCGCTCGACCACGCGCCGGTCGCCGACCAGGACGAGCGTCGGCACCTCCTCGACCCGGAAGCGCGCCGCCAGATCGGGACGCTCGTCGATGTCGACGCGGGTCAGCCGCAGCCGGTGCCGCTCCTTGCGAGCGAGGTGCGCGAGCGTGCTGTCCATCCGCCGGGCCGGGCCCGACTTGGACGACGTGAAGAAGACGAGCAGCGGCTTCGTCCTGCTTGCCCTTCGCACCTGCACCGCTCCTGTCCCTTTCCCCGCAGACCCGTCTTCGAAACGAACTCGCCGCTCTAGACTGCGCGCGATGGAGTGGTACTGGCTCGGCGTCTCACTTGGCCTCGGCGTCGCACTCGGCGTGCTGGCCGCCGCGCTTCTCGGCGGCTGGACCGCCGGCCTGGTCGCGTCGATCCTCGTCGGCGCGGCCGCCGGGTTGGGCGCCGGGCTCCTGCTCGGCGAAACGGGTGACGCGATCGCCGGCGCGGCCGGCGGCGTCGTCGGGGGCGGGGCGGCCGGCGTCGTCGTTCGCGGGGCTCTCGCGCGCGGCGGGACGCGCGGAGCGACTGCGGTTCTCGTCGGCGCGGCCGCGCTGATCGGCGCGGCTCTGGCGTTCGTGCCGATCGTGGGCTATCTGGAGGCGGTCGCCACGCCGATGCTCGCCCGCCGCGCGAAGCAGCGAAGCGTCGAGCGCTACGCCGGCCTGCGCACTCTTGCCCGCTGAATCGAGCTCCAAGAAGCTGGTCCTCGTCGTCATCGACGGACTGACGCCGTCGATGTTCGAGCGCGCCGTGACCGGCGGCTCGCCCGCTCTCGCGGCGCTCGCCGAGCGAGGCGTGTACGGCAAGGCGACGTCGACGTTCCCCTCGCTGACGCCTGTCTGCCTCTCCTCAATCGCCACGGGCGCCCACCCCGACGTCCACGAGATCCCGCATCTCGTCTGGTTCCACCGCGGCCAGCGCCGCGTGATCGAGTACGGCTCCTCGTTCGGCGCCATTCGCCGCGCGGGAGCGCGCCGGTCGATCCTCGACACGATCTTCAACATGAACGCCGAGCATCTCGGCCACGATGCCGTCACCGTCTACGAAGCGCTCGAGGACGCGGGCTATACGACGGCCGCGGTGAACATGACGTGCTACCGCGGCCGCACACGCCACCGGCCGCTCGTCCCCGGCCTCGGTCGCGTCGCGTACGGGCCGAAGCGGTTCTTCTACTACAGCCTCTTCGAGTCCGATCGGACCGGGGCGCCGATCGCCGTCCGGAACCGTGCCGAGAGCTCCGTCGACGCCTACGCCGCCGCCGTCGGCCGCTGGCTCGTGACGCGAGACGGCTTCGACTTCCTCGTCTACTACCTGCCCGACTACGACTTCGCGTCGCACGTGGCCGGTCCAGACGCCGCCGACGCCGCTCTCGGCAGGAGCGACGATGCGATCGGCGCGCTGCTCGCGGCGGCCGGCGGCATCGACGAATTCCTCGAGCGGTACGACGTCCTCCTGCTCGCCGACCACGGCCAGACTCACGTCGCGGACGCCGTGCGGCTCCAGGAGACGTTCTCCGACTTCCGGCTCTTCAACCGGCGAAGCACCGACGCGGAGCTGGTCGTGACCGCGTCGAACCGGGCCGGAATGGTCTACGTGCTGCCCGGCTGCGATGCCGAGCCACCTGACCTCGCGGCGCGCCTGGACGGCGGCGAGGTCGCCGAGTCAGTGTTGTTCCTCGAGGGCGGCGAAGCCGTGCTACGGCGTGCCGGGGAGGAACTCCGCTTCACACGCGACGGCGACGGCTGGAAGACGAGCGGCGACGAGGCTCTTGTTGCCGACTACCCCGACGCCCTCGCGCGTGCGTGGGCGGCGCTCCACGACGCAAACGCGGGCGAGCTGATCGTCTCGGCCGCGCCGGGCGTCGAGTTCGCCGACCTCGGCGGGCGGCACCATGCAGGCGGCGGCAGCCACGGCTCTCTCGCTGCCGGCGATTCGGTCGTCCCGGTGCTCCAGGTCGGGAGCGAGGCCGAGATCGCGAGCATCGTCGACGTCGCCCCGGCCGTCCTCGCGCACTTCGGCGTCGAGGCGCCGGCGTACGCCCGTGCAGCCTGAAGCCCGCCGTCGGCGCATGGTCGACCGCCAGCTTCGGCGGCGTGGCGTCGAAGACGAGCGCGTGCTCGCAGCCATGGAGCGAGTCCCGCGCGAGCTGTTTCTCCCCGAGGATCAGCGCGACCGCGCCTATGACGATGCCGCCCTGCCGATCGGCGGCGGCCAGACGATGTCGCAGCCCTACATGGTCGCGAAGATGTCGGAGCTGCTCTCGCTCGACGGCGGCGAGCGCGTGCTCGACGTCGGGACGGGGTCCGGCTACCACGCGGCGGTGCTCGCCGAGCTGGCGAAGGAGGTGGTTACGATCGAGCGCGTCCCCGAGCTCGCCACCCGCGCCCGCGAGGCGCTCACGGCAGCGGGGTACGACAACATCGAGGTTCGAACCGGCGACGGAACGCTCGGCGTGCCCGACCGCGCGCCGTATGACGCGATCGCCGTCGCCGCGGCGGCCCCCGTGCTCCCCGAGAGCCTCTACGAGCAGCTCAAGATCGGCGGCCGCATGGCCGTGCCGGTCGGCGGCCGCGCGAACCAGCGTCTCGAGCTGATCGTCAAGAGCCCGGAGGGCCCGGCCGTCGTCCGCTCGGTCCCGTGCCGGTTCGTCCCGCTCGTCGGCAAGGAGGGGTTCAGCGAGTGACGAGGGCCCGCGTGCAGGTCCGCGGACGCGTCCAGGGCGTCTTCTTCCGCGCCGAGACCCGCGCCCGCGCCCGCTCGCTCGGTCTCGCCGGCTGGGTGCGAAACTGCTCGGACGGCTCTGTCGAAGCCGTCTTCGAAGGCGACGGCGAGCGTGTCCAAAGCATGATCGACTGGTGTGGACGCGGGCCTTCCGGCGCGAGCGTCGCAAGCATCGATGTGACATGGGAAGACCCCCGACATGAGGAAGGGTTCGCGGTTACCTGAGTTTTTCGCCTCCCGGGTGGGCAGAATGGCGATCGTGCGAACCCCCCTCTCGGCCGAAGATCTCCTGCAGTTTCCCGTCCGGCTCGACGGGATCGACGTCGGACGGGCCGTGGATCTGATCGTCGATCCCCTGCATCAGCGGGCTCTCGGGCTCGACGTGCTCTGTCGCGACGAGGCGCATCGCTTCCTGCCGCTCGCCGCCGCGGACATCGGCGAGAGCGAGATTCGAGTGAGCTCGCCGTTCGCGCTCGTCGACGACGAGGGGTTCGAGTTCTATCGAGGGAGGACGAGCTCGCTGCGAGCACTCAAGGGCATGCATGTCGCCCGCCGAGGGCGGAATCTCGGCTCGATCCGTGACGTGGTCGTCTCCCCCGACGGCGAGATCACGGCGTTCGTCGTGGACTCGGGCGACGGTGATACCGCTATTCCCGCGGAGCCGGGGCTCAGCATCGCCGCCAACGGCCGCGACGGCTCCGGGTAGGCTCGCCGTCGTGGAACGCTCCACCACAGCCGTCGTCCCGTCCGGCGCTCGAGCGCGGCGGGCCCTGAGCGCGCCGCACAACTGGGTCCAGCTGGCGAAGTTCTGCGTCGTCGGCGCCAGCGGCTACGTCGTCAATCTCGCCGTCTACGCGCTCCTCGTCGACGCCGGGCTGCACTACAGCGTCGCCGCTGCGTGCTCCTTCCTCGTAGCCGTGACGAACAACTACACGTGGAACCGGCTCTGGACGTTCCGCCACCAGCGCGGCCACGTCGCCTATCAGGGGCTTCGGTTCCTCGTCATCGCGCTCGTCGCGCTGGCTGCGAACGAGCTGATCCTCGCCGCCCTCGTCGCCGCAGGACTCGGCAAGGTCGTGGCCCAGGCGATCGCGATCGCGCTCGTGACCCCGATCAACTTCGTCGGAAACAAGCTCTGGTCGTTTAGGCGGCGCTGATGCGCCTGCTGGCGGCCGCGCTCCTCGCCTTAGTCCTCGCGGGTCCGGCGTCGGCGGCCGACACGCAGAACCTCAGCGAGCAGCGCGTCGAACGGATCTTCCTCCGCAACGGCAAGGTCTCGGACTGGCTCGATCGCTATCCCGAGCAGGGCCGCAGCGTCAACGCGGACTACCGTAAGAAGACCGACGATTGGGAGGTCCACGTCTGGTGGGCGTCCGCGGGCGAGATCGCGACCGGGCTCGTCGACGACCGCACCGGCAGCGTCACCGAAGCCTGGACGGGCCCACAGGTGGCGTGGAAGATGGCCCGCGGCCTTCCGGGTGCATTCGGCGGGAAGACGCTCAACCGCGTCCCCGTCTGGCTGGCGTTCTGCGCTGCGTTCCTGATCGGGCTCGCCGACTTCCGGCGGCCGCTATCGCTCCGGAACCTCGATCTGCTTGCCCTGCTCTCCTTCTCGATCTCGCTGCGGTTCTTCAACGGCGGCGACATCTTCACGAGCGCGCCCCTGGCCTATCCGCCGCTCCTCTACCTGCTGGCGCGCATGGTGTGGATCGGCTTTCGCGGGCTCGGAGGCGTCTCGAGACGGCCGCTCTGGCCGGTGTGGCTGCTCGCCGCTGCAACCGTTTTCCTCGTGGGGTTCCGAATCGGCTTGAACGTGACGCAGCCGAAGCCGAACGTGATCGACGTCGGCTACTCGGGGGTCATCGGTGCGCAGCGGATCGCCAACGGCCAGTCGCCCTACGGGCACTTCCCGCGCAGCGACGACGACCTGAAGGCTTGCGGGACGCCCGACGCCGACGGCGAGGTGCACGACCGCGTCCAGAAGAACGGTCGCTGCGAGTCGGCGAACGAGCGCGGCGATACGTACGGGCCGGTGGCCTACCTCGCATACATCCCTGCCTATCTCGTGTTCGGCTGGCACGGCAAGTGGGACAAGCTTCCCGCCGCGCACGCCACGTCGATCGCCTTCGACCTCGCCGCTCTGGTGCTGCTCGGGCTCGTCGGGCTTCGCTTCGGGGGCCAGCGGCTCGGCGTGACCCTTGCCTTCGCCTGGGCGTCCTATCCGTTCACGCAGTACGTGCTCAGCTCGAACACGAACGACTCGATCGCACCCGTGCTCCTGCTGCTCGGATTCCTCTTCGTCGTCTCGGCGTGGGCGCGGGGCGTGACGACCGCTCTCGCCGGCTGGACGAAGTTCGGTTCGCTCCTCCTCGTGCCGCTTTGGTCGAGCTATCCGCGCGCGCTCGAGCGGCGGTCGCTCGGTCGGTTCGCACTCGGCTTCGGCGTGGCCACCGCGGCCGCGTTTTCGATCCTGCTGCTCGAGCCGGACGTCGGCCACGCGGCTCGCCTTTTCTTCGACCGCACGTTCGGCTGGCAGCTCGGGCGCGACTCACCGTTCTCGATCTGGGGCTGGGGTCAGTACCACGCGGACGGGATCCCGGATCTCGCCGTGCTGCAGAAGGTGCTGGTCGGCGCCGTTGCCTTGGGGGCCGTCGCCCTCGCGTTCGTGCCGCGGCGTCGCACCCCGATCGCCGTCGCAGCCTTGACCGCCGCGGTGCTGATCGGCTTCCAGCTGACGCTGACGCACTGGTTCTACCTCTACATCCCGTGGTTCTTCCCGTTCGTCGCGCTGGCGGTGCTCGCGCCGCGCCGTGCACGGACGCCTCCACCCGTCGAGGTCGAGCAACGTGATCGCCCGAGCCGAGAGCTGGTCGCGGCCGGCTAGTCGCTCCTGGCCGCTCGTCGCTGCGGCGGGGGTCTGCCTCTTCCTGGCGTCCTGGTGGGGACTGCACCAGAGCTTCTACAAGCGCGACCAGATCGTCGACCTCCCCGTGTACCAGAACTACGGCGAGGCGATGACCCGCGGCGACATCCCGTATCGCGACTTCGCCGTCGAGTACCCGCCGGCCGCGTTGCCGGTCTTCCTCGTGCCCGCCCTGGGCGACGGCGACTCGGACACGTACCGGCGCCGGTTCGAAGGGCTCATGGCCGGGTTCGGCGCGGTCCTCGTGGTATGCGTCGCGCTCGCCCTCGCGGCACTCGGCGCGGGCTTCGGGCGGCTCGCGGCCGCGGTCGGCTTCGTCGCGCTGGCTCCGCTCCTGCTCGGGTCCGTGTTTTTGTCGCGCTTTGACCTGTGGCCGGCGCTGGTCGTCGTGGGGGCGCTGGCGGCCTTGCTCTCGGGACGACTACGGCTGGGCTGCGGCCTCCTCGGTTTGGGAGTGGCCGCGAAGCTCTGGCCGGGCGTGCTCGTTCCGCTCGTCCTGGCCTACGTGTGGCGGATGCGCGGTCGCCGCGAGGCCGCGATCTGTGCGGGAGTGCTCGCCGCTGTCGTCTTCGTCTGCTTCCTTCCGGTTCTCGTCCTCGCGCCCGTGGAAGTGCTCGACAGCATCTGGCACCAGGCTCGTCGTCCGCTTCAGATCGAGAGTCTCGGCTCGGCGCTCGTGCTCGCCGGCCACCACGTCTTCGGCCTCGACCTGACGATGAAGTCGAGCAGCGGCTCGCAGAACCTTCAGGGCGCGCTGCCGGACTCGATCGCCGTCGTGCAGGGGCTCGTGCAGGCTGGCGTGCTGATCGCGCTCTGGGTGTCCTTCGCGCGTGGAGCGGCCACGCCGGAGCGGCTCGTGCGCTACGCGGCGGCCGCCGTCGTTGCCTTCGTCGCGCTCGGCAAGGTGCTCTCGCCGCAGTTCCTGATCTGGCTCATTCCGCTCGTGCCGCTCATCCGGGGGAGACGCGGCCTCGTCGCCTCGCTCGTCCTCGCGGCCGCGCTCGTGCTCACACAGCTCTGGTTCCCGTACCGCTACTGGGACCTCGCGCTGCACTTCGACACGACCGCGTCGTGGCTCGTCCTGGCCCGCGACGTGGTTCTCGTCGCCCTCCTCGTCGTCCTCGTCGAGCCGTCACGCTTTCGGCACACAGCCGGCGCTAACACTTAGCGGTGCCTGGCACCTTCAAGAAACGATCACGCGCACCGGCTCGCACGCGGTCGCGCGGCCGCTTGCGGCGTCGCACTCGACCAGCGCGCCCTCGATCCGCACGTCGCCGTCGGCCGGCTGGAAGCGGATCGGCATGCCCGTGCGCATCCGCGAGATCGCGAGCTCGGCCCGGACCCCGATCACCGAGTCGTGCGGGCCGGTCATCCCGGCGTCCGTGATCGCCGCCGTCCCACCCGGCTGCACCCGCGCGTCGTTGGTCTGCACGTGCGTGTGAGTGCCGAGCACGGCCGTGACGCGGCCGTCGAGGTAGCGCGCCATCGCGACCTTCTCGCTGGTCGCCTCGGCGTGGAAGTCGACGAGGATGACCTTCGCCTCCCCGGCCGCCTCGGCAATGAGCTCGTCGACGAGCTCGAACGGCCCCGAGGCGACGTCGAGAAAGAGCCACCCCATCAGGCTCACGACCGCCACGGGCTCTCCCTCGCGCGCAGGCACGACGACGAGCCCGCGACCCGGCGCATGCCGGGACAGGTTGGCCGGCCGCGCGACCCGCTCGGCACCGGGCAGCCACTCCACCAGCTCGCGCCGCCGCCAGGCGTGGTTCCCGAGCGTGATCGCGTCGGCGCCCGCGGCGAGCAGCCGCTCGGCGAGGCGAGGCGTCAGCCCGACTCCGTCGGCAGCGTTCTCGCCGTTGACCACGCAGAGGTCGACATCGAGCTCGTCGCGCAGCGAACCCAGGCGTTCCTCGACCGCGCGTCGTCCAGGCGATCCGAACACGTCGGCGACGAAGAGGATCCTCAGGACGAGAGCGTCGCCGCGGGGTGAACCTCGACGGCCACGTGGTTGCCCGCGTCGGTCGTGTAGCGGGCGAGGGCCTGGCGCTCGACATCGGAGAGATCGAGCAGCGTCCCAACCTTGGAGCTTGCCGCGGTTACCGTCGAGCCGACGGTCAAAGCGGGGTCAGGCCGCAGGTGAGTCAGCGAGACGACGATCGAGGCTGCGCCCGAAGGCTGGATGTCGATCCGCGCACCCCGCTTGCGGCCGCTGATCACGTAGTCGGTGATGCCGACCACCGTGCCGTCCACGGGCGCGTAGACGTCCGTCCCGGGCGGAGCGCCCACGTTGAGGACAGATGTCGCCGGCCCGTCCGCGCCGCCGAGCAGGTAATAGGCGAGCCCCGAGCCGCCCGTTCCGAGCAGCCGGCGAGCGACTCGCGCCAGCAGGCCCGCGTTCGCCTGGCGACCCACGGGCGACAGTGCCAGCGCACCGCCGCTCGACGAGTGATAGCCGACCGCCGTCACACGGCTCTGCGCGACGGGCATCTGGATCCGCAGGGAGCCCCGGACGGCGATCACCTGCGGCCGCGGAGGACCGGCAGGGAGCAGGCGCGTGGCGGGCGCGGGTGCGGCGGATGCGAGTGACCCCGTGCGATCGGACCCGGAGCCGAACGCGGTCAGGAGCAGCGTGATCAGCAGCGCGGCCGCGGCGAAGACGAGCGCCGCGATGCGGCGGGCGCGCCTAGCGGCGACACGTGCCTCACGCGAGCGGGCTCTCGCGCGGTTCGCGCCGAGGGGGGGCACAGCCCGGACCGTAACGGGTCTGCGCGGCGCTTGCAGCGCTGACGCTTGGGGGCGAGTTCGTGACATCGAAGCTCGCGATTGTAGAGCCGAATCGTCCCAGAGTTTGTGCGGGTCCAGCGCAAGGCTTCCGTCTTCCGCGAACGACCAGTCCCAGGGGGGCGGTCTGAGCACGAGAATCGTGGCGGTACGATCGCCGCGATGCCTCCGGGCACCGGGTCGAATACGATCGTGATCCCGCGGTGGATCCAGCTGGTCGGGCTGCCGATCGCGTTCGTGGCGGCGTGGCTCCTTCTGAGCTCGGTCGCTCACGTCGTCCTGCTCTTCCTCGTTGCCGCGCTCGTCGCGATCCTGCTCGAGCCGCTCGTCCGCGTGCTCCAACGCGTCTGGATTCCTCGCGGGCTCTCGATCGCGATCGTGTACCTGAGCTTTGCGGCCGCGATGGTCGTGGTCGTGGCTGCCCTCGGCGTGGTGGTTGTCGACCGCACGGACGCGGCCGCGAACCGAATCGACGCCTACCTTACGGAGGACCTAGGACAGACCGGAGAGACGGAAGCCGAGCGCGACGTCGACCGGCTCCAGGCCTGGCTGGACGACCACGGGCTCGAGCGGGTCGAGATCCGGAAGCAGGGCCAGGACCTCGTGGACCGCATCCAGGAGGCGAATCCGGAGAACTACACGTCCGAGGTCGTCGCATTCATCGAGGGCGCCGCCTTCTCGATCGTCGAGCTCCTCTTCAGTCTCGTCCTGATCATCGTGGTCTCGATCTACATGCTCCTGGACATGGACCGGCTGGCCCGTGGGATCGACGGCCGCTTCCCGCCGGCGCCCGGATCGGAGCCGCTGCTGCGCCGGGTCGAGGGCGCGGTCGCGGGGTACGTGAAGGGGCAGGTGCTCGTGTCGCTGATCATCGGCGTGAGCGCCGGCGTCGGCCTCTGGCTGCTGGGGACGCTCGGCTGGGCCAAGGGGCAGGACGACTACGCGCTGCTCTTCGGATCGTGGGTCGCGTTCGCCGAGCTGATCCCCTATCTCGGCCCGTGGCTGGGCGCGATCCCGCCGGTCATCTACGCGCTCGTGGTCGATCCGCTGTCGGCGGTTTGGGTGATGCTGCTGTTCCTCGGGATCCACCAGATCGAGGGTCATGTCGTCGTGCCGAAGGTGATGGGGACTGCGTTGCGCCTGCACCCGCTGCTCGTGATCTTCGGCCTGCTGGCCGGCGGGCAGATCTACGGGCTGCCCGGCGTGTTCCTTGCCCTGCCGACACTCGCTGCGTTGCGAGCCATCTGGGATTTCTTCGGCGAGCGCGTCCAGTTCGAGCCCTGGCGCACCGGCGGCCCGGTCCCGGTCGACGTGGAGCTCGAGATCCCCGAGGCGCCGGTGCCCGTGGGCGATAAGTTGGACGAGTGAGCTCATTCCCGGTGACGCGCTTGCGCCGCTTCCGCCGTACGGCGGGCCTGCGGTCGCTCGTCGGCGAGACGCGCCTCTCGCTCGACGACTTCGTGATGCCCTACTTCGTCGCGCCCGAGCCGCACCCCAACGAGGCGCTGCCCGGGATGGCCCGATACACGCTCGACGGGCTCGTCCGCGAGGTCGATTCCACGGCGAGCCTCGGCGTCAAGGCGCTGATCCTCTTCGGCATCCCGGAGGAAAAGGACGACGAGGGGAGCGGGGCCTGGGACGAGGACGGAATCGTCCAGCGTGCGCTTCGCGAGCTGCGCCCGCGCTTCCCCGAGCTGGTGCTGCTCACCGACGTCTGCCTCTGCGAGTACACCTCGCACGGCCACTGCGGCGTGCTCGACGGCGACGAGATCGCGAACGACGAGTCACTCGAGCTGCTCGCCCGGACGGCGGTGTCGCACGTCGACGCGGGCGCCGACTGTGTGGCTCCCAGCGACATGATGGACGGCCGAGTCGGCGCGATCCGCGAGGCGCTCGACGACGCTGGCCACGAAACGACGCCGGTCCTGGCGTACTCGGCGAAGTACGCGTCCGCTTTCTACGGCCCCTTCCGCGAGGCGGCGGGCTCCGCGCCCGCGTTCGGCGACCGTCGCGGCTACCAGATGGATCCCGCGAACGTGCGCGAGGCGCTGCGCGAGATCGAGCTCGACATCGACGAGGGCGCTGACGCAGTCATGGTCAAGCCGGCCCTGCCCTACCTGGATGTGATCCGCGCGGCGCGCGAGGCGTACGACCACCCGCTCGCCGCCTACAACGTCTCGGGCGAGTACGCGATGGTCAAGGCGGCGGCCGCCCATGGCTGGCTGGACGAGCGCCGTGCGGCGCTCGAGTCGCTGACCGCGATCAAGCGGGCGGGAGCCGACTTCGTCATCTCGTACTGGACGAGAGACCTCGCAACGTGGCTCTGAGCACGAGGACCGACCTCTACCGCCGCGCCCTCGAAGCGATCCCCGGAGGCGTCAACTCGCCGGTGCGCGCGATGCGGGCCGTCGGGCTCGACGAGCCGGTCTTCATCCGCCGCGGCGAAGGGGCCTACATCGAGGACGAGGACGGCAACCGCTATGTCGACTGGGTCATGTCCTGGGGCCCATTGATCTTCGGGCACGCCGATCCCGAGACGGTCGAGGCGGTCGTTGACGCGGCCCGGGACGGGACCTCGTTCGGAGCGCCGACCGAGCGGGAGGTGCTCCTCGCCGAGGAGATCGTCGCTGCCGTCCCGTCGGTCGAGCTCGTCCGGCTCGTCTCGTCGGGAACCGAGGCGGCTATGAGCGCGATCCGGCTCGCGCGCGGGTTCACCCGCCGCGACCGCATCCTCAAGTTCGCGGGTTGCTACCACGGGCACGCCGATGCGCTGCTCGCCGATGCCGGCTCGGGGATTGCGACGCTCGGGATTCCCGCGAGCCCCGGCGTGCCGACCGCGACCACGGCCGACACGATCGTCTGCCCGTACAACGACGCCGAGGCGGCCGCGGAGGCCGTCGCGCGCTACGGCGAGGGTCTCGCCGCAATCGTCGTCGAGCCGGTGGCCGGGAACATGGGCGTCGTGCCGCCGGCGCCCGGCTATCTCGAGACGCTTCGCAGGCTGGCGGACGCCGCCGGCTCGCTGCTGGTCTTCGACGAGGTGATCACGGGCTTCCGCGTCGCGCGCGGCGGCGCGCAGGCGCGCTTCGGCGTCATGCCCGACCTGACGATTCTCGGCAAGATCGTCGGCGGAGGCCTTCCGCTGGCGGCCTTCGGCGGCCGGGCGGACGTGATGGAGCGGCTCGCGCCGGCGGGCGACGTCTACCAGGCGGGAACGCTGTCCGGGAACCCGCTCGCGACCGCGGCCGGCCTCGCCGTGCTCCGCCGCCTCCGCGATCCGGCCGTCTACGACGAGCTCGAGCGCCTCGGTGCGCGCCTCGAGGCGGGACTGGCGCCGTTCGGAACCGTCCAGCGCGTCGGCGCGATGCTGACGCTGTTCTGCAAGCAGGGCGAGGTGGCGAGCTTCGACGACGCCAGGAGCGCAGACACGGACCGGTATGCAGCCCTCTTCCGCCACCTGCTCGAGCGCGGGATCTACGTCGCGCCGTCGCAGTTCGAGGCGATGTTCGTGTCGCTTGCCCACGGCGACGCCGAGGTCGACCGCACCGTCGAGGCCGTTGCCGACTACGGCTCCTGAGCTCTGGGAGGCGATCGTCGGCGAGGCCGCCGCCGAGAGCCCGCTATGGCGTGACGCGCTCAGGCCGGAACGAGAGCGCGAGCACGAGCCTGTCTTCTCGCAACTCTGCGGCGAGCCGCACGCACTCGGGCTCGAGACCGTGTACGAGGGCTACCTCGCTCACTACGGCCGACCGCGGCTCTTCGCCCCACCGGATGACGACACGGCGCTGCTCCTGGGCGACTACCTCTACGCACACGGCCTCGTCCGGATCGCCGCGTCGGGTGACGTCGACGCCGTCCGCGAGCTCGCCGAGCTGATCTCGCGCTGCGCCCACCTCCGGGCCGAGGGGGCGGTCGGCGACGGTCAGGCGTGGGCAGAGACCGCGCTCAGGCTCGGCGACGGCCCCGCTGATCCAGGCGCCGTCGCCGCTGCGCTCGCGCAGCACGAACGCAGGTTTTCCTAGCCGGCTCAGACGAAGGCGCGATCGCCGGCGGCGAGGCGGATAGAGTCCCAACCGTGAGCCTGCTCGCCGCACTGCTGCCGCTCGCCGACGCCGCCACCGAAGGCAAGAAGGTGATCCTCGGGATGCTGCTCACCGGCCTGGTCTTCATCGCGGTGATCGCGATCGGGGAGACCTCGCGGTGGCTCAAGCGCCGCCGCGGCTACTCGGTCCACTAGCGCCCCCGAGGAGCCCTGAGCGCGATCGCGCTGCGCTTGACGTTCGTGCGTCCGTTGCTCTGCGCGAGCGTTATGACCACCTGAGCCTTGAGCCGTTTCGCCCGCTTGAGCGCCTTCAAGCCACGGGCGCTGAGCCGAACTCGAACGATCTGCGTCTTGCCTCGCGCGATCGAGAACCGAGCTTGCCCGAGCTTCACCGGCTTTCGGGCCATCAGGCCACGGGTACCTGCCGGCGCGAAGAGCGCGACGTTCCCGCGGCACGCGGCTCCACCGCAGCGGATGCGGATCGGCGTGACGCCGCTCGACGAGACCGCCGCTGTACCGGAGACGACACCTGCGCTAGCAAGCGAGCGTGTTGGTGGCGGCGGCGGTGGGGTAGCGGGAGGCGACGGGGGCGCCGGCGCTGGGACTGACGGCGGTGCGGGCGCGAACGGCGGCGTCGAGCCGAAGAGCGGGCGGTCGTGGTTGAGAGCGAAGAAGCGGATCGCCGCGGC